>OGMW01000207.1_pt1 | contig 66758 bp, 60 predicted proteins | sample 1573281 | NCBI WGS metagenome assembly OGMW01 (sample SAMEA2581907, study PRJEB24529) | metagenome | biome: Human gut stool | place: China | collected 2011 | reverse complement strand
TGGCCCAGCCCTCCCAGTCGGTCTCGGCCATGCCGTCCTCCAGGGAGATGATGGGGTAGGTATCAGCGAACTTCTTCCACATGTTGACCAGCTGCTGCTGAGTCAGCTTCTTGCCGGACTTGGGCTGGATATAGCACTTCTGCTCCTCGTCCCACCACTCGGAGGAAGCGGCGTCGATGGCGATCTTGAAGTCCTCGCCGGGCTTGTAGCCGGCCTTCTCGATGGCGGCCACGATGACCTTCAGGGCGTCCTCATCCTTCTTCAGGTTGGGGGCATAGCCGCCCTCGTCACCCACGCCGGCGGCGGGGGTACCGTTCTCCTTCAGGACGGTCTTCAGGGTGTGGAAGACCTCGGCACAGCGGCGCAGAGCCTCGCGGAAGGAGGGGGCGGAGACAGGCATGATCATGAACTCCTGGATCTCCACGTTGTTGGTGGCGTGAGCGCCGCCGTTCAAGATGTTCATCATGGGCACAGGCAGCTGCTTGGCGTTGACGCCGCCGATATAGTTGTACAGAGCCACGCCCAGGGACTCGGCAGCAGCCTTGGCGCAGGCCAGGGACGCGCCCAGAATGGCGTTGGCGCCCAGGCGGCTCTTGTTGGGGGTGCCGTCCAGCTCGATCATAGCCTTATCAATGGACACCTGATCCAGGACGTTCATGCCGATCAGGCACTCAGCGATCTCGGTGTTCACGTTCTTCACGGCGTTCTCCACGCCCTTGCCCAGATAGCGGCTCTTGTCGCCGTCGCGGAGCTCGCAGGCCTCATAGATGCCGGTGGAAGCGCCGGAGGGAACAGCGGCACGGCCCATGGCGCCGTCCTCAAGATATACCTCAACCTCAACAGTGGGATTGCCGCGGCTGTCCAGGATCTCACGGCCCAGGACGTCAACGATTTCGATCATCTGCTTCATAGTGGTTCAGACTCCTTTCGTTTGTAGCGGCGCAGCGGCGGAAACCGCCTCTGCGGCCAAAAGGGAATGCAATTTATTCGTAGGGGCGGCTTGTGGCCGCCCGGATACGCAATCAATGTGCCTCGTGGTCAGCGCACCTATGGGATCAGTTGGCAATCAGGGTCTTCCCATCCATTTCGGAGGGCTTTTCCAGGCCCATGAGGTCCAGCATGGTGGGGGCAATGTCGGCCAGACGGCCATCCCGCAGTTGGACGCTGGCGCCCACGATATAGAAGGGGACCAGGTTGGTGGTATGGGCGGTAAAGGGCTCTCCGTTGGCGTCGGACATCCGCTCAGCGTTGCCGTGGTCGGCGGTGATAAGGGAGACGCCGCCCATTTTGGAGGTGGCCTCCACCACGCGGTTGACACACTCGTCCACAGTGGACACAGCCTTGCAGGCGGCGTCATAGACCCCGGTGTGCCCCACCATGTCGCAGTTGGCGAAGTTCAGGATGACCACATCATAGGCGCCGCTTTCGATCCGCTTCACGGCCTCCTCGGTGACCTGATAGGCGGACATCTCCGGCTGCAGGTCATAGGTCGCCACCTTGGGAGAGGGGATCAGGCAACGGTCCTCGCCGGGAAACACCTCCTCCACGCCGCCGTTGAAGAAGAAGGTGACATGGGCGTATTTCTCCGTCTCAGCAATGCGCAGCTGAGTCAGGCCCAGCTTGCTGATATACTCTCCGAAGGTATTGACCAGCTTCTGGTGGGGGTAGGCCACCGTAACATTCGGGAGGGTGGCGTCGTACTCCGTGGTACACACAAAGTCCACAGAGAGGAACCCGGTCCGGCGCTGGATGTCCGTAAAGTCCTCGTCCACGAAGCAGCGGGAGATCTCCCGGGCGCGGTCGGGGCGGAAGTTGAAAAAGATAATGGAGTCGTTGTCCCGGACCTGGGCGTTCTTGACGCACACCACGGGGACAACAAACTCGTCAGTCACCCCGGCGTCATAGGACTTCTGCACGGCCTCGGCCGCGTCGGCCTCGAAGGTCCCCTCGCCGCAGGCGATGGCGTCATAGGCCTTCTGGACCCGGTCCCAGCGCTTGTCGCGGTCCATGGCGTAGTAGCGGCCCATGACCGTGGCGATCTGGCCCACGCCCAGCTTTTGGATCTCAGCCTGGAGCTGCTCCACATAGCTCTTTCCGGAGCTGGGAGGCACGTCGCGGCCGTCCAGGAAGCAGTGGACGTAGACCTTTTCCAGGCCCTGCTCCTTGGCCATCTTCAAAAGGGCAAACAGGTGGGTAATGTGGCTGTGGACGCCGCCGTCAGACAGCAGGCCCATCAGATGAAGGGCAGAACCCCACTCCCGGCAGTTGGACATTGCTTCCAAATAGGCGGGATTTTTAAAGAACTCGCCGCTCTCGATGTCGCGGCTGATGTGGGGCAGGTCCTGAAAGACCACCCGGCCGGCCCCCATATTGGTGTGGCCCACCTCGCTGTTGCCCATCTGGCCCTCCGGCAGTCCCACATCCAGGCCGGAGGCGGACAGCCGGCAGCCGGGGAAGTCCCGGAAGATCCGGTCCAGATTGGGGGTGGGGGCGTTGACCACCGCGTTGCCCGCGGAGGGGCCCTCCAGCCCAAATCCGTCCATGATGATCAAAGTAGTCGGTGTTTTCATATCGTTGTCTCCTATTTCATGGTCCGAAGGACACCTGATTCCCCTCTCGGAGAACGGAGGGGGCGCACGGGGGATCGGCTCTCACCCGTGAGAATCGATGTGCCGCGAAACGGCCATGTTCCGAAGAAAATGTTTGGCTCGTTACTCCTGATTGGCGGCGTTGATGATCTGCACAAAGTCAGCGGGCTTCAGGGAGGCTCCGCCGATCAGGCCGCCGTCTCGTCGTCGCAAAGTCCGTTTCCTATGGAACGCCCTGCCGGGCATTCCATACTGCACTCCCTTGCTCCTCCTCTCCCCACGCGACCCATTTCATTGGGCTCGCGCGGGGGCCCCGGATACGATGTGGGCGGCTGGCTTACTCCTGATTGGCGGCGTTGATGATCTGCACGAAGTCAGCGGGCTTCAGGGAGGCTCCGCCGATCAGGCCGCCGTCCACATCGGGCTGAGCCAGCAGCTCGGCGGCGTTCTTGGCGTTCATGGAGCCGCCGTACTGGATGGTGACGGAGCGGGCCACATGGGCGCCGTACAGCTTGCGGATGACGGCACGGATGGCCTGGCAGACCTCGCCGGCCTGCTCGGCAGTGGCGGTCTTGCCGGTGCCAATGGCCCACAGGGGCTCATAGGCGATGACCACATGGCGCATCTTGTCGGCGGGGACGCCGGCCAGGGCGCACTTCACCTGATAGGCGATCAGCTCCATGGTGACCCCCAGCTCCCGCTGCTCCAGGCTCTCGCCCACACAGATGATGGGGTACAGGCCGGCGTTGATGGCGGCGTGGACCTTTTTGTTGACGGTGAAGTCGGTCTCGTTGTAGTACTGGCGGCGCTCGGAGTGACCGATAATGACGTACTTGGCCCCCGCCTCCTTGATCATCTCGGCGGTGATCTCGCCGGTGTAGGCGCCATGGTCCTCATAGTGGCAGGTCTCCGCGCCAATGGCGATGTGGCAGTCCTTGAACAGACGGACGGCATTGGTAATATTCACAGCGGGGACACACAGCACCACGCTGCACCACTTGCCCTTGGGCATGATGGGCTTGAGTTCCTCAGCAAAGGCCTTGGTCTGGGACAGGGTATTGTTCATCTTCCAGTTTCCGGCGATGATAGTCTTGCGGTAACGGCGATTCATTTCTGCTTCTCTCCATTCTTTGATATAAGGTATCTGGGTGGGACCATGGGGTCCCGGGGCATTACTTGTCCAGCAGACAGGCCACGCCGGGCTCGTCGGCGCAGACTCCGCTTCCTTCCCCCCGGCCTGGGGCCGGGGCTCATTCGCTTCGTTGTGCCTCCTCTCCCCATCAAACCCGCTGCCGCTGGGCTTTGATGGGGACCCCGGAGCTGCCCGTTCGGAGCGTTACTGATCCAGCAAACAGGCCACGCCGGGCAGCTCCTTGCCTTCCAGGAACTCCAGGGAGGCGCCGCCGCCGGTGGAGATGTGAGTCATCTTGTCGGCATAACCCAGCTGCTGCACCGCGGCGGCGCTGTCGCCGCCGCCGATGATGGTGATGGCATCCGTCTTGGACAGGGCCTCGGCCACGGCCTCAGTGCCCTTGGCAAAGGCGGGGAACTCAAACACGCCCATAGGGCCGTTCCAGATCACAGTGCCGGCGTCGGCCACGGCGGAGCAGTACAGCTTCACAGTCTCGGGACCGATGTCCAGGCCCTTCCAGCCATCGGGGATCTCGCCAGCCTTTACCACCTGGCTGTTGGCGTCGGGCGCAAACTTGTCGGCGCACACGGTGTCTACGGGGAGCAGGAGCTTGACGCCCTTGTCCTTGGCCTTCTGGAGCATCTCAAGGGAGTAGTCCATCCAGTCGGCCTCCAGCAGGGAGCCGCCGATCTTGCCGCCCTGGGCCGCGGAGAAGGTATAGGCCATGCCGCCGCCGATGATGATGGTGTCGGCGATCTCCAGCAGGTTGTTAATGACCCCGATCTTGGAGGACACCTTGGAGCCGCCCAGAATGGCCACCAGAGGGCGCTTGGGGTTGGCCAGCGCACCGCCAATGATCTCCAGCTCCTTCTGGATCAGGAATCCGGACACCGCAGGCAGGTAGTCGGCCACACCAGCAGTAGAGGCGTGAGCGCGGTGGACCGCGCCGAAGGCGTCGGACACATAGACCTCAGCCAGAGAGGCCATAGCCTTGGCCAGGGCGGGGTCGTTCTTGGTCTCGCCCTTTTCAAAGCGGGTGTTCTCCAGCAGGAGGATCTGACCGGGCTGGAGGGCTGCGGCCTTGGACTGGGCGTCAGGGCCTACCACATCAGCAGCCATGATGACCTCCCGGCCCAGCAGCTCGCTCAGGCGGGCGGCCACCGGCTTCAGGGAGAGCTCCGCCAGGGACTTCTTCCACTTCTCCTCCGTGAGGGTGGCGGGATCCTTGCCCTTCTCGGTCTGCTTCTTCACATAGGTCTCAAAGGTGGGGTTGGGCTTGCCCATGTGAGAACAGGCGATAACAGCGGCATTGTGATCCAGCAGATACTGGATGGTGGGCAGGGCGGCACGGATGCGCTTGTCATCCGTGATAACGCCGCTGCCATCCTTGGCCATGGGGACATTGAAGTCGCAGCGGAGCAGGACCTTCTTGCCGGCGACGTCGATATCCTGGACTGTTTTCTTGTTGTAGTTCATGGTGGTGAAAACTCCTCTCTTCACAAGACCTTGGACAATCATGATATGACAGCATATGTGTGGGGAAGATCCTGCGCCGCCAAAGCAGCGAAGGAAGCTTCTGAGGTGGAAATGACAGGTGGGGGCGGCGGCTCGCCTGCGCTCGCATTTCAGCGCTCCGCCATCTCGCCTGTGCCGGAAAGGCCAGGGAAGCCCTGCTGGCGCAGCGCCTCATAGGCCAAGATGGCCACTGAGTTGGACAGGTTCAGGCTACGGGCGTCCTCACGCATGGGGATGCGGACACAGCGCTCCCGGTGGGCCTGGCGGAACCATTGGGGCAGGCCGGCAGTCTCCTTGCCGAAGAACAGGAAGCAGTTGTCCCGAAAAACGGCCTGGGTATAGTCCCGGGGGGCCTTAGTCGTGGCCAGCCATAGATCGGGGTCTGGATACTGGTCAAAGAAGTGGTCCAAATCAGGGTAGACACGCAGATCCACCATGGGCCAGTAATCCAGTCCGGCCCGGCGAACCGCTTTCTCGCTGATGTCGAAGCCCAGAGGCTCAATCAGATGGAGGCGGCTGCGGGTAGCGGCGCAGGTGCGGGCAATATTGCCGCAGTTTTGAGGGATCTCAGGTTCTACAAGCACAATATTCAGCACGGCTGCCCCTCCCTTGCGTATCGGGTAACATTGTATTCCAAATCGAGAAGAAATTCAACTACAAAATGGTCGAAAAATCACAAAAAAATCAAAAAATCCCCCAAAAAAGTTGGGCAGCGGTTTCAAATTGTAAAAAAGAAAAAATAAGAGCCGTCTAATCTGGAAAATTTTCGGCATTGTGACAGGCTTGGACCAGAACAGGATCACCTTAGGCCACAGGTTAAGTACAGCGGCGGCAGACTGTGGCAGACGCTGGGGACAGATCGAGGCTCCGGAAGCGAACCGCCAGGAGAAAATCGGCTGTTCTTCCCACTGTGCGGATCCGATTGTGACAAATCACGAAGAAATGCTCCTGTATGGCAAATCGGCACAAAAAACTTTGATAGACGGCAAACCTTGTGATTCCTAAAATTAAGTGAAAATAAATAGATTTCCGAACGCCTGTATGGTAAAATACAGTGGACAACGAATCAGAAGTTTTCTAGTCCAAATTAAAGTAGTTTTTGTTCGTTGAACTACCCCCCAAGAGGAAACATCATGAATGCAGAAAATATGAATAACATGAAAAAGAGTGAAAGACGTATTTTCAGATATACTCTTGCGGATGCATGGAGAGATACCATTTCACAAGTCGAGGTATTGGAAGGCATTGAAAATAAAAACGTTCGATGCCTATATTTTGACAGACCGCATCGTTTCGTCCGCACGGGCAATACGAATGTTGATTTCTTTTTTACCACCATCAGCCAGGAAGATATTGGGATAATCAAGCATGCAATGCAAAGTCACATTGATATTTTTCAATATAAGGAAATTGAACTCCCAGTTGTATTAGACGGAGTAATCAATACATTTGAATTTATGTTGGATGAAAATTTCACAAATACAATTACTGCTTATAATATTGGGGCGTTTAGAAAAGATGTCAATATTGGAATCATCGGAACTCATCCATATAAGGGAAGCACTATTTTACAGTTATTCGATAAAATTTCAAAGATCCTGTTGGAGCATGGAGTAGACCCAAAGTACGTTCGAATCAGTTAGAACTTAAGAGAGGCATTTGCTGAGACAACAATTCCGAAAAAATCCATTGACAAATTCTCCTTCTGAATATATAATAACAAGGCGGTTTTAAGAATCGTTGGTTTGCGGCTGTGCTGGAATTGGTAGACTGGCAAGCTTGAGGTGCTTGTGTCCGGACGGGCGTACGGGTTCGACTCCCGTCAGCCGCACCAAAAAAGAAAGACACGACCTAGGCCGTGTCTTTCTTTTTCTTTTGTCGGTGGCCGGCGTCGGCCTTCCTTTTATTTGGTTTGAGGATCCCGCCCTTGGGCGGGATCCTTTTCTGAGTCAGCTTATTTGGAAAATATTTGAAATGGAGTGATCCTATGAACGAACCGCGGCCCGCCGCCGAAAACAAAATGGGCACCATGCCGGTCCCCAAGCTGCTCTTTACCATGTCGATCCCCATGGTCATCTCCATGCTGGTCCAAGCGCTGTACAACGTGGTGGACAGCGTCTTTGTCGCCAAACTCAGCGAGGATGCTCTGAACGCCGTCTCCCTGGCCTTCCCGGTACAGAACCTGATGATCTCTGTGGCGGTGGGCACCGGCGTGGGCATCAACGCGCTGCTCTCCAAAAGTTTGGGCGAAAAACGGCAGGAACGTGCCAACGCCGCTGCCATGAACGGCCTGTTCCTTGCAGTGGTCAGCTGCCTGGTCTTTGTGCTTCTCGGCCTGACCTGCTCCCGGGGCTTTTTCCTGATGCAAACCGATCAGCAGACCATTGTGGACTATGGCGCCGCCTATATGTCCATCGTCAGCGTTCTGTCCGGCGGGATGTTCTTACAGATCACCTTTGACCGGGTGCTTCAGGCCACCGGACGCACCGTGTACACCCTGTTCACTCAGGCAGTCGGGGCGGTCATCAACATCATCCTGGACCCCATACTGATTTTCGGCCTGTTCGGCCTGCCCCGGCTGGAGGTGGCTGGCGCCGCCCTGGCTACGGTGATCGGCCAGTTCATCGCCGCAGGACTCTCTCTCTTCTTTAATCTGACCCGCAACCACGACATCCAGTTCCGCTTCCGCGGATTCCGCCCGGACCGGGGCATCATCGCCCGGATCTACAGCGTGGGCGTTCCCTCCATCGTCATGTCCTCCATCGGCTCTGTGATGGTGTTCGGCATGAACAAGATCCTGATCTCCTTCACCACCACCGCCACCGCGGTGTTTGGCGTCTATTTCAAGCTCCAGTCCTTCATCTTCATGCCGGTATTCGGCCTGAATAACGGCATGGTGCCCATCGTAGCCTACAACTACGGGGCAGGCCGTCCGGACCGGATCGTCCAGACCATCAAGCTCAGTGTGGCTGCTGCGGTAACTATCATGTTGGCCGGTCTGCTGGCCTTCCAGCTCGCCCCCCATATCCTGCTGGACCTGTTCCGGTCGGAGAATGACTCCGGCGATCTGCTGACCATCGGCATCCCAGCCCTGCGGATCATCTCCCTCAGCTTCCTGTTCGCGGGGTACTCCATTGTGTGCTCTTCGGTGTTCCAGGCGCTGGGACATGGAGTCCTCAGCCTGCTGGTGTCCGTGGTGCGCCAGCTGGTGGTCCTGCTGCCGGTTGCCTTTCTGCTCTCCCGGGCCAGCGGTCTGGCCGCCGTCTGGTGGGCCTTCCCCACCGCGGAGCTGTTCTCTCTGACCCTGTCGACCGTATTCCTGCGCCGGGTCTACCTGCGGGAGATCAAATTTCTGGCCTCCCGCAGTTCCCGCACCCAGCATTGAAAACACAGCCCACAGAAGCGCATTTCCGCGCAGCTGTGGGCTGTTTTTACATTTCAGCAGGCTGGCAGGCTGGTGAGATGGCGGGTCTGGTCCGATTCCCCGCATATTTCTCTTGAACTGCCCAGTGCGGCTGTGCTATACTGGATACAATGATTTGACGGGCCGCAGGAGCGGCCCGCCCACCTGCCGGACCCTGTCCGGCGCGCCTCCGAAGAGTGGAAAATCCACCGGAAATCAAAGGTGCAGGAAGGATGTGGAACCTCATGGAAGGCCGAAGTCGCCACCGGGACACGCAGAAGCGCTGTCACGAACGGGAGGCCGTGGAGCCGGAACCGGGAGGTTCCAGCAGCCCCGGCAGGATTTGAGCGCAGGGAGGGGACGGCGGTCCCGTCCTTCCGTCTGCCGTCCGCTCGTAACAGCCACAGGCGCGGCGCGCCCTGTGGTTTTTTTGTGTCCCGCTTTCACTGCTGAAACAGATCGAAGGGGGAGAGCATCATGCATGAAAATTACGATCTGGAGCTGCTGATGGAGCTGGTCCAGACCCGGCAGTTCCGCAGGCTGCGGGAGCTGCTGGTCAATATGAACGAGGTGGACATCGCCGAATTTCTGGATGAGCTGGGGCCGGAGGAGACGGTCCTGGTGTTCCGTCTGTTGCCCAAGGAGGTAGCGGCGGAGGTGTTTACCGAACTGGAGGACTCCGACGACCAGGAGCGCCTCATCAACGCCCTCAGCGACAAGGAGCTGCGGGAGGTTCTGGACGAGCTGTATCTGGACGACACGGTGGACCTGATCGAGGATATGCCCGCCAACCTGGTCTCCAGAATCCTGCGGAACACCGACTCCACCACCCGCAGCCAGATCAACCAGCTGCTGAACTACCCCAAAGACTCCGCCGGGTCCATTATGACCACGGAGTACGTCTATCTCCACCCCAACGCCACGGTGGAGGAGTCCTTCGCCCGCATCCGCAAGGTGGGCATGGACAAGGAGACCATCTACACCTGCTATGTCACCCAGAACCGTGTGCTGCTGGGGGTGGTCACAGTGCGGCGGATGCTCCTGTCCAGCTATGAGACCCGCATCGGTGACATCATGGAGACCAACGTCCTGTCCGTCAACACCCACGAGGACAAGGAGGACGTGTCCCAGCTGCTGAACAAGTACGACCTGTCCGCCCTGCCGGTGGTGGACGCGGAGAACCGCCTGGTGGGCATCATCACCTTCGACGACGCCATGGACGTCATCGAGGAGGAGACCACCGAGGACTTCGAAAAAATGGCGGCCATCCTACCCTCGGACAAGCCCTATCTCAAGACCGGAGTGTTTGAGACCTGGCGCTCCCGCATCCCTTGGCTGATGCTGCTCATGCTGTCGGCCACCTTCACCGGCATCATCATCACCAGCTTTGAGTCCGCGCTGGCCGCCTGTGTGGTGCTCACCTCCTTTATCCCCATGCTGTCGGGCACCGGAGGAAACTCCGGCTCCCAGTCATCCGTAGCGGTTATCCGCGCCCTGTCCCTGGGGGAGATCGAGTTCTCGGACATGGCCGCGGTGGTGTGGAAGGAGATCCGGGTGTCGGTGCTGTGCGGCCTGTGCCTGGCGGTGGCCAACTTTGCGAAAATGATGTTGGTGGACCACTGGCTGATGCACAACCCGGAGGTCACCCCTATGGTGGCCCTGGTGGTCTGCCTCACCCTGGTGTTCACTGTGCTGTGTGCCAAGGTGGTGGGCTGCACCCTGCCCATGGTGGCGGAAAAGATCGGCATCGACCCGGCGGTCATGGCCTCTCCCTTCATCACCACCATTGTGGACGCCCTCTCCCTGCTGATCTACTTCTTCTTTGCCACCCGGCTGCTTGCCCTGTGAGCCGCCGTCTGGAGCTGCCTGTGGGGCCGGAGCTGGCGGGGATCCGGGTGGACACCCTGCTGAAACGGCATCTGGGCCTGTCCGGAACGGTAGTCCGCCGGATCAAATGGCTGTCCGATGGCATCCTGGTGGATGGCCGGCGGGTGAATACCCGGTACGTCCCCCGGGCGGGGGAGGTGTTGTCCGTCTGCCTGTCTGACCCGGAGCGGCGCAGCGGGATCGTGCCCGCCCCCGGGCCTCTGGACATCGTCTATGAGGACCCGGACCTTCTGGTGCTGAACAAGGCCTCCGGCGTGGCGGTCCACCCCGGTCCCGGGCACTACAACGATACGATCGGTAATTTTCTTCTGCATTATTACGATTCAAGGGGTGAGGAGGGCGATTTCCACCCGGTCCACCGTCTGGACCGCGGGACTTCCGGCCTGATGGTGGTGGCCCGCCATCCCCACGCCCAGGAGATCCTGAAGGGGCAGCTGCACACAGCGGACTTCCACCGCACTTATCTGGCGGTGTGTGAGGGGGCGCCGGAGCCGCCCGCCGGGACAGTGGACGCCCCTCTGGGTCCCCGGGAGGGCTCGCTGGTGGAGCAGTGCGTCCGCCCGGACGGGAAGCCGGCCCGCACCCGGTACGAGACAATACGGCAGGCAGAGGCTGTTTCCCTGCTCCGTCTGAAGCTGGAGACCGGGCGAACTCACCAGATCCGGGTCCATCTCGCCTGGCTGGGCCATCCCCTGGTGGGGGACTTCCTCTATGGCCGGGAGGATCCGGGGTTGATCCGGCGGCCTGCCCTGCACTCTGCGGAGCTCTCCTTCCGCCACCCCATCACCGGGAAGCAGCTGTCCTTTTCCCAGCCCCTCCCGGAAGATATGGCGGCCCTTTTGGAGGGCCTCCCACCATCCGCCGCAGTTTCCTCCCGCTGAACATATCAACACAATGGAGACCGGGGGGCCTATCGCCGGTTTAGCAGCCCCCTTCCCAGTTCACACATACCGCCCCATCAGAGTCATCCCACAGGCTTTCGTACACTTCGCTTCCATGATATTCCTCAATGATATGAAACAGCGCTGGAAAATTTCCGAACAGGCAATTTTCCAGCGCTGTTTTTAAACGCAGTGGGGCGGCCCCGGAAGGGACCGCCCCACTTGCTCCACAGGATCACTTACAAAATTCTTTCGCCACTTCCACGATATGCTCCGCGGACAGGCCGAACTGCTTCAGCAGCGCGGCGGCGGGGCCGGAGTGCCCGAACTCGTCGTTGACGCCGATGCGGCGCACGGGGACGGGGCACTGCTCGCTCAGGCAGGCGCACACGGCCTCGCCCAGGCCGCCGATGACGGAGTGCTCCTCACAGGTGATGATTTTTCCGCACTCCCGGGCGGCCTTGACCACCAGCTCCTCGTCCAGGGGCTTGATGGTGCAGATGTTGATGACCCGGGCGGAGATTCCCGCCTCAGCCAGCGCCTTAGCGGCCTCCACAGCCTCCGCCACCATCAGTCCGGTGGCAATGATGGCCACGTCACTGCCGTCCCGCAGCACCTCGCCCTTGCCGATCTCAAACCGGAAGCCCTCCTCCTCGTGAAGTACGGGCACGGCCAAGCGGCCGAAGCGCAGGTAGACGGGGCCCTGGTGGGCATAGGCGGCCTTGACGGCGGCCTTGGCCTCCACATCGTCCGCGGGGGACATGACCACCATGCCGGGAATGGACCGCATCAGGGCAAAATCCTCGCAGCACTGGTGGGAAGCGCCGTCCTCCCCCACGGAGATGCCGCCGTGGGTGGCCCCGATCTTCACGTTCAGGTGGGGGTAGCCGATGGAGTTGCGGATCTGCTCAAAGGCCCGCCCGGCGGCGAACATGGCAAAGCTGGAGGCAAACACCACCATGCCCATGGAGGCCGCGCCGGCGGCCACCGCCATCATATTGCCCTCGGCAATGCCGCAGTTGAAGTGCCGGTCGGGATAGGCCTTCTTGAACACGCCGGTCTTGGTGGAGCCGGCCAGATCGGCGTCAAAGACGATCAGGTCGTCATGCTCCGCGCCCAGCTCCTTCAGGGCGTTCCCGTAGCTCTCACGGGTCGCGATCTTTTTCACATCCGCCATCTTACATCGCCTCCACTTCCGCCAGCTGAGCGCTGAGCTCCTTCATGGCGATCTCATATTCCTCGTCGTTGGGGGCCTTGCCGTGCCAGCCGGCCTGGTTCTCCATGAAGCTGACGCCCTTGCCCTTGGTAGTCTTCATCACAATGGCAAAGGGGACGCCCTTGGTCTCCCGGGCCTTGGTGAAGGCGGCCTCGATCTGCTCAAAATCATGGCCGTCGATCTCCGCCACCTCAAAGCCGAAGGCGCGCAGCTTCTCCGGGATGGGATAGGGGCTCATCACGTCGGCCACGTTGCCGTCGATCTGAAGGCCGTTGTTGTCGATGATGACACACAGGTTGTCCAGCTTATAGTGGTGGGCGAACATCATGGCCTCCCACACCTGGCCCTCCTGGATCTCGCCGTCGCCCAACAGGGTGTACACCCGGCTGGACTTGCCCTGCTGCCGGGCCGCCAGCGCCATGCCGCAGGCGGCGGACACCCCCTGCCCCAGCGATCCGGTGGACATATCCACGCCGGGCACTGTGTTCATGTTGGGATGACCCTGGAGATAGCTGCCAATATGCCGCAGCGTCAGCAGGTCCTCCTCCGGGAAAAAGCCCCGGAGCGCCAGCGCCGCATACAGGCCGGGGGCGGTGTGACCCTTGGACAGCACAAAGCGGTCCCGGTCCGCCCAGTTTGGATCCTTGGGATCCACGTTCAGTTCCTTGCAGTACAGATAGGTAAACAGATCTGCGGCGGACAGGCTCCCGCCGGGATGGCCGGCCTTCGCGGCGTGGGTCCCCTTGATCACTCCCATGCGCACCTTACAGGCCGCGGCCATCAGTTGCTTCTTTTCGTTGGCTGTCATAGCATACTCCTTCTCTGACCTCCCGCGAAAGCGCGGGGGAAATATCCAGGCCGCCCCCGGAAAAGGCGGTGTTCTGTTCTGCTCTCCATTATAAGACAAGCACAGAAAAACTGCAAGAGGCGCCCCGGATTTCTCAGAAGATTTGACAAGACAGACAGGAAAGCCGACTCTTGGTTTCTGATGCCGGAACAAACGAGGCAGATCCTGCCTTCCATGTACCGCCCGTAAGAAGCCAAAGCAGCTCCGGTCCGCCAAAAAAATAACCGGGGACCGCCATACCAGCGGTCCCCAGTGTTACACATTGGTCCAATTTGGGTTTTCCTGTGCTCTCTGTTCTTCCGCTTATTCCTCTGCCATCGCCTTGGCGGCCTCAATGGCCTTGGCCTGGGCAGCGGGGGGGCAGTCCTCATAGCGGACGAAGTGGAACACGAAGGAGCCGCGGCTCTGAGTCATGGCCCGCAGGTCGATGGCGTAAGAGGTCATCTCCGCCATGGGCACCTCCGCCTCGATGATCTGCTCACCGTCGGCAGTAGGCGTCATGCCCATCACGCGGCCGCGGCGTTTGTTCAGGTCGCCGATCACGTCTCCCATGTAGCTGTCGGGCACGGTGACCTTCAGCTCGCCCACAGGCTCCAGCAGGACGGGATTGGCCTCAGGCATGGCGGCCTTATAGGCCAGCTGGGCCGCCGTCTTAAAGGCAATTTCAGAGGAGTCCACGGGGTGGTAGCTTCCGTCATACAGCACGGCCTTCAGGTTGACCACCGGATAGCCGGCCAGGGGACCGTGGACGCAGGCCTCGCGCAGGCCCTTCTCCACAGCGGGGAAGAAGTTCTTGGGCACAGAGCCGCCGAACACCTCCTCGGCAAAGACCATCTCCTCCTCGTCAAAGTTGGGCTCAAAGCGGACCCACACATCGCCGAACTGGCCGGAGCCGCCGGTCTGCTTCTTGTGGCGGCCCTGCTTGGACACAGTCTTGCGGATCTTCTCACGGTAGGGCACACGGGGCGTCTTGAGCTCTGTATCCACATTGAAGCGGCTCTTCAGCTTGGACACCAGGACATCCACCTGGATGTCGCCCGCAGCGTAGAGGACCATCTGATGGGTCTCGGCGTTGTTGACCACATGGAAGCTGGGATCCTCCTCGTTCATCCGGTTCAGGCCCTGGGCCACCTTGTCCTCCTGGCCGCGGGTCTTGGGGGCGATGGCAACGGAGTAGTTGGGCTCGGCATAGGGGATGGGGGCCAGGGAGATGACCTTACGTGCGTCACACAGGGTGTCGCCGGTCTTGACCTTTTCCATCTTGCCGATGGCGCCGATGTCGCCGCAGGAGAGCTCCTTGACCTCCTCGGCCTTCTTGCCCCGCATCATGTACAGGCGGCCCATCTTCTCCGCGCTGCCGGTGCGGGCGTTCACCAGAGCGGTGTCGGCTGTGACACTGCCGGAGAGGACCTTGACAAAGGAGTACTTGCCGTACTGGTCGGAGACCGTCTTGAACACGAAGGCGCAGGGCACGCCGCCGGGGGCCACAGCGAACTCCTCCTTGGTTCCGTCGGGAGCGGTCCCCTTACGCATATTGCCCTCAGAGGGATTGGGCAGCAGGTCCACAATGTGGTCCATCAGCATCAGAGAGCCCATGGTGTTGACCGCAGAGCCGCAGAACACGGGGAACAGGGACAGATCCCGTACGCCCTGGCGCAGGCCCTGGATCATCTCCACATAGGTGAAGTCCTCACCGGAGAAGAACTTGTCCATGAACTCCTCGCTGGTCTCGGCCACAGACTCCTTCAGGGCGTCGTTGAACTCGGCAATGACCTCGTCCTTGCCCTCAGGGATCTCGATCTCCACCCGTTTGCCGTTCTGCATCTCATAGGCGCGCTTGTTCAGCACATCGATGATGCCGGTCACCCGCTTGTTGTCATCCCAAATGGGGACCACCAGGGGGGCGATCTTGTTGCCGAAGCGCTCACGCAAAGCGTCGAAGGTGGCGTTATAGTCGGAGTTCTCCTCGTCCGTCTTGGAGATATAGATAAAACGGGGCATATCCCGCTCTTCGCAGTACTTCCAGGCCTTCTCCAGGCCCACGCTGATCCCGTCCTTGGCGGAGCAGACAATGATAGCCGCATCGGCCACGGTCAGCGCCTCCATCACCTCGCCGGCAAAGTCAAAGCCGCCCGGGGCGTCCAGCACGTTGATTTTACAGCCCTTGTACTCCAGGGGGGCCACTGCGGTGGAGATGGAAATCTGGCGCTTGATCTCCTCCGGGTCATAGTCGCAGACGGTGTTCCCGTCCGTAGCCTTCCCCATCCGGTCGATGGCGCCGGTCATATAGAGCAGGCTCTCTGTCAACGCGGTCTTGCCGCTTCCTCCGTGGCCCAGCAGGCAGACGTTTCGGATATTTTGTACAGAATAGCTCATAGTCGTTTCCACTCCTTAAGTTTAGAACATTCCGGAACACACGGCGTCGGATCGCTCCGCCCGCCCGTGGTGCGTTCTGTTGGTTATTATAACGTAAAAACGCCGTTCTGGCAACTATTTTTTTGGACTCCATGGCGGCACATTCCATTCAAAGCGAACTGTATCCCCTATATTTTCGTATAAAGTGCCCAATTTCAGCTGGTCCCGTCATTTTCACCAACCTTACCATCATTTTCTTTTCAATGACACAAAACAGAAACCGCCGGCAGCCCCGGTCCACACGGAAAACAGAGGCACGGGATCGTCCCTTTGCATTTACCGGAGAACGGCAAAAAGCCCGCAGGCGGACATCCGCCTGCGGGCCAAAACTCTCTTATCCCAGCAGAGCCTCCACCGCCGGGGTATCAGCAGAAACTGCCAGCAGCACCGTGCTCCCCTCCTGCCGCAGGACCGCATCCTCCAGCTTCGGGATCTCCCCGGGACGGTAGTCCCGGTTGTTCTCGATCTGACTCTGAAGATAGGCCTCCAGAGCGCCCTGGGCGGTCTGGGCGGCGCCGCTGTCCGAGAAAATCAGCAGGGACAGCTCCTCGCAGGTGGCGCCGGCGGAGCGGTAAATGACCCCGTCCGTCAGGTCCTCCCGGCTGAGTCCGGCCTCCTCCAGCTGATACAGCGCCCAGGCGGTGTCGCAGTCCAACTCATCCAGTTCATCCGTAAACGCGCCGCTGTCCAGGATCGTCTGGACCTGCTCCTTGGTGTAGCCCGCTTCCCCGCCGCTCTGTCCGCCGCAGCCTGCCAGAGCCAGCAGGCACACCGCAGCTGCCGCCAGGCCGAACAGTTTCATCATTTTCACACTGCTCCCTCCTGTCCCGGATATAAGGTCTCATAGTCCACGGTATGGGTCTTGAGATAGTCCAGCCATTTCTCACAGTAGGCCTTGCGCAGATGGACGCCGTCCTTGCTGGCGTCGGCGGGCAGTTTTCCGTCCGCCCCAGTGAATTCCGGGTTCAGATCCAGGAATACCACCTGTTTTTCCTCCGCCGCCTTCCGCATCAGGTCATTGTACACCAGCAGATGCTCATTGGTCAGATAGCTGGGTCCGCCCGACTGGGCGATCACATCCTCGTTCAGAGGAATCAAGCCCTGGATATAAATGACGGCGTTGGGCTGGCAGGCCCGGATGTCGTCAATGGCCTTGCAGTAAGCATCATAGAAGCCCTGGTCATCATAATAGCCCAGTTCGTTGACCCCCAGCGATAGATAGACCTTGCCATACTGCTTCAAGGCCAGGGCCTCCAGCAGGGTATACTTCTGCCCGTCGATGGTCAGCGCCTTTTTCTCCTCCAGCTTGAAGATGGACAGGCCGTTGGAGGTCAGGTTCTCCCCACAACCGATCCCGCTGTAAATCATAAACCCATCGGTTCGGGAGTCGCCTACAAAGGCGGCGTCCTCAAAATAACTGTTGTCCACCGCCTCCCGCTCCGGCGCGGGCTGGGAGAAGTCATAGGCCGCAGCCTCGCCGCTCCCGGACGCTTCCAGGTCCTGGGATCCATCTACCGTGCCGCTCCCAGAGGCACTGCTCCCCCCGTCCGGCGGGGTGGGAACCGAAGCAGAGCCGCTTCCCACCGGAGCGGAGACATCGGCTCCGGCGCTTCCGCTCCCCTCAGGAGCAGGCGGCTTGGATGTGCAGCCGCTCAGCAGGGCCGCGCTCAATAGAATACCGGCCAGCAGCCGGCGTTTATGTTCAAAGTACATGGAACATTCCTCCAAATTCTCAAGCAATCATTTGACCATTTTCCCCAGCCGCGCCGCCTGTCATCCGCTGTTTTTCTGACTCCCTTGAAAATAGGGGAGCAGAAGGCGCAGTACTGTAGAGGTGAGCATCGCCCCGATGGCCAGGGACGCCGCCATGCCAAAGGTGTTCAGCAGCGTGGACAGAAATTGCTGGGTATCTCCCGCCACACAGTACCGCATGGAGTAATAGATGCCGGAGCCCGGCACCAAAGGAAGCAGCGCCACCTGAAGATAGCCCGTCACAGGACAGCGCCGCACCCGGGCCATCCACTCAGAAAAAACGGTGATGGCCACCGCAGCCAGAAAGGCCGCCACGATGCTCCCCACCCACTGCCGGGCAATCAGATAGAAAAACCAGCCCAGGGCGCCGCCGAAGCCGCAGATCAGGATCCCGGCTCCCTGGATATTATATACCAGCCCAAAGCCCACACAGGCCAAAAAGGCCCACAGTGAGGGCATCAGCAGATCCGCCAACAGTTCCATAGTGCCTCCTAGTTTCCGATGGCCAGCGAGACCATCACGCCCAGCGCAATGGCGGTGGCAGTCAGGATCGACTCCGCCGTCCGGCTCAGGCCAGAGAAAATGTCGCCCACCATGATCTCCCGCATGGCGTTGGTCAGGGCCATTCCGGGCACCAATACCATCAAAGTTCCGATGGTGATAGCCTCCAGCTGGCCGCCTATCTTCATGTGTACCAAAACCAGAGCCAGAAGCGAGGCGATGGCCGCCCCGATCAGGGTCTGAAACAGGTTGTTAAAGCGTAGGCGCGGGCTGGCCCACAGCATCCAGACTCCCACCGCCAGGCCGCACAGGCCGCCGCACAGGGTATCCAGCAGCGTCCCGCCGTAAAACGCGGTAAAAAAGGCCGCAGCTGCCGCATAACCCAGCAGCAGGACCCGGGTCGGGTAGGATCTGTGGTCCTGCCCCAGCTTTCCCACCAGCTCCGCAGCCTCCGGCAACGGAGGGACCTCCCGGCACAGCTGGCGGCAGAGCTCGTTGCACCGCTCCAGCAGTTCAATATCTGTTCCGTGGGGCGGGACACGCCGCATCTGTGTGATCGGATGCCCTGCCGGTGTATTGACACTGACAATGAGACAGCTGGGCAGGGCAAACACCTGAGGCTGAAGCCCGTACGCCGTCAACAGTCGAAGGACAGACTCCTCCACACGGTAGATCTCCGCACCGCTGAGTACCAATTTATATCCCAATTCCGTGCCCAGATTGAGCAGGGCGTCATAATCCATTCCATCCGCCTCCCGGAATCAGGATACCACGTTTCCGCAAAATGACAAGCAACAATTTCATTACAAAATTCGGCAGATTTCGGCCTGTTCTTTTCCCTTTTATCCAAATAGACGGAGCGTAAACTTTCCCCTCTCCGTTCTGTGTCCGGCGCCTCCTTTCCCTCCGGCCTAAGCGCTTGGCGGATACTACAATAGACGCAGCGCCGGACCAAAAGGTTTCCGGCGCCGCAGCTTTTTTATTCTTTTTTCGACTCCGGGGGGCAGTTCTCCCGGCGGAGGAGCCCCACCCCGATGGGCGTGGGTCCAGTATGGACCCCGATGGTCACCCCAATGTGGAAGGGATGCTCATACCGGGCGGGCCACCCTCTTTGCTCCAGCTCCTCAAACAGCTGGTCCGTAAACACCCGGTACTCCTCCTCATCCAGACCACAGCCGGTCACCACATAGTACTGTGACAGGTCCAGCCCCTTCCGCTCCACATAGCGGCAAAAGAGCTCCCGCACCCGCTGCATGGACCGCTTTCGGCCCTGGGCGATACCATCGGAGATCAGCCCGCCGTCCCGGTAACCGATCAGCGGCTTAACGTGGAGAAGCGAACCGGCCGCGGCTGCGGCCCGGCCGACACGCCCGCCGTGTTTCAAATACTCCAGGTCATTTGTCGTAAAGAAAATACGCCCTGTTTTCCGATTGGACTCCAGCTGAGCGGCCGCGGCCGCCAGAGAGACTCCCGCATCCCGAAGATGGACCGCCTCCAGCACCAGCACCCCCTGGAGCACGGTGGCCAGCTGGGAATCCAGCACGCAGACCTCTGCACGAGGAAACTCCTCCATCAGCAGCGACCGGGCATTCCGGGCGGCCTGGAAAGACCCGCTGAAGGGGGCGTTCAGGCAGACGCACAGCACCGGCTCCCCCCGCTCTACCATAGGGCGCAGGACCGTCAGATAGTCCTCCACCGTGGGCATGGAGGTCCGGGGAAAGACGCCGGGCCGGTCGGCCATCTGCTGATAAAATTCCCGGTTGGTGATGTCCTGCTCCTCCCGGTAATAATTCTCCCCGTCAAAGGAGACATAGAAGGAAACCAGCGTCACCCCCAGCTCCTTCGCCCGCTCCCGTCCCAGGTCGCAGGAGCTGTCGCTCACGATCTGAAATCTTTCCATGTTGGATCTCTCCTCACCCGGCGGGGACCCGCTGCCGCCACAGCCCCCGGTCCCGCACACATTCTGTTTTGTTGTTATAGAGAATAGTATACTCTTTCTTCCCAAAAAGCAATCCGCAGGGGCGGAAGTTCACAAGATGTTCAAATTTGAACCTCATTTCTACAAAAAGCCGCCGCGGGACGAGTCCCGCGGCGGCTGGATCAGAAGCGGCTCCTATCCTTACAGAGCGGAGAGGCCATAGCTGTTGGCCAGAGCGTTGATCCGCTCTCCCGCCCGGCACATGGCGCAGTTCTCTGGGGAGTAGGTGGCATATCCCGGGATGTCCTCCGGCGTGAAGAGGCTGTAAATGGGCACCCCCTCCATCTCCTCCAAGGTGCTGAACACCGCAGCGATCCCCTGCACCTTTCCGCCGTAGTACTGCGCGCACTCCACTACACGGCGGATGCTCTTGCCCGAGTTGACCGTGGAAATGAGGATCAGCACATTCCGGTCCGTTACCATGGGGACCAGGTTGTCCCGGAAGAGGAGCTGTCCGTTGGAATCGTACTCCGGGGTGATGACATTGATGTTCTTGTCGCTGTTCACCGCAAAGAGGGTATTCTTCGCCAGGTGGCGGGCCAGAAACGCGCCCAGCACCTCGCTCCCGTCCAGGCAGACGATGGTGTCCACACCCTTCTCATAGGCATAGCGCTGGGCCAGCGTCATCGCCGCCTCCCGTGCCATCGTGTGCTCATGCTTCATGCGTGTGATGTCGATGTAGTGGTTGTTGTGGGAGTGGCGCGTGGCAAAATGTCCCGCGATCACAGACACTTCCAGCTTTGGGTTCAGTCTCGAACGGATGGTCGTTCCTTTCATAATCCCGCCTCCTATTCGTTATAGTTGCCAACTCTCCATGTCTGTATTATACTATCTCTTGTTCAAAAAATCAATATACCGCACACCCATCCCAAAGCAGAAAATTTCTTCTCCACCGGAAATGAAACCGGGCGCTCTGTACGTCTAATGGGTGAACTACAACTTTGGAAGGAGGGCACAGCCTTGAAGGAAGCGGAATACGCCCAGAGGGCCACGGCGGAAAAGGAGCGTCTGTACCGCACTGCCCTGCTCTATCTGGGGGGCGAGGCCGCCGCCCTGGACGCGGTGGACGAGGCGGTCTACCGGGGCCTGCTGGCCTGCGGCCGCCTGCGCCGCCCCGAATTTTTCTCCACCTGGCTCACCCGGATCCTGCTGAACACCTGTGCGGATGAGCTGCGCCGCCGGCGGCGGGAGATCGCCTTTGCCCAGCCCCCTGAGACTGCCGCCCCGGACTACGATGCGCTCCCTCTGCGTGACGCGGTGGCCCGCCTCCCCCAGGAGCTGCGGGCGGTGGTGGTGCTGCGCTATTTTTCCGGCTATACCCTGGCGGAGACGGCGGAGATCCTCTCTCTGCCGGCAGGGACCGCGTCCACCCGCCAGAGGAAGGCCCTGGCCCTGCTCCGTCTGGAGCTGTGTGAGGAGGTGTGACCATGGACCGGAAGCAAGAATATGACGCCCTGATGCAGGAACTCCGGCAGACTCCCCCCGCCCTGGAGGGGACCCTGGACCGGGCCCTGGACCGGCGGCGGGCCCGCCGGAGGAAGCTGCGGCCCCTGCGCTCCCTGGCGGCGGCGGCGGCGATCTTTGTCCTGCTGGTCAATGTCAGCATCCCCTTTGCCCAGGCCTGCGCCCACATCCCTGTGCTGGGCTGGCTGGCCCAGGCTGTGTGCTTTTCCCACAGTCTGTCCTCCGCGGTGGAGCACGACTGGGTACAGAAGGTGGACCAGACCCAGAGCGACAACGGCTATACCCTCACGCTGGAGGACCTGATCGTGGACCAGAAGCAGATCCACCTCTTTTATACTCTGGACTGGGAGGACCCGGCGTGTGAATATGCTATGGTTCTTGTGGACGGCGAGCGCCTCTCTCCCCGGCCCTCTGTCCTGTCGGACAGTGTGAACGGACCGCAGGACGCCGGACATATCGTGCTGGACTACCGGGAGGGGCAGGTGCCGGACCGGCTGGACCTGGGCCTCACTGTCCGCTCCAATGGGGACGGCGCGCCCGCCGCCCGGTTCCGCTTCCAGGTCACGCTGGACCCGGCCCTCACCGCTGCCGGCCAGATCCGGCCGGTGGAGCAGTGGGTGGAGCTGGACGGACAGCAGATCTATGTGGACCGGCTGGAGATCTACCCCACCCACGCCCGGCTGATGCTGAGGGACCACCCGGACAACACCGCCCGGCTGGTCAGCCTGCTGTGTCATCTGGAGGACGAGACGGGGCGGCGTTATGAGCGGGAGGGCGGCCTCAGCGGCTTCTCCGACCCGGACACCGGCTTTCTCACGGAGCTCCGGCTGTCCAGCCCCTATTTCCAGCAGCCGGAGCAGCTGACCCTCTGCATCACCGGGGCGGCCTGGCAGGACCCGGAGGAGGCGGAGGTCACGGTGGACCTGACCGCCGGCACTGCCGCCGGACTCCCGGAGGAGATCCGGCTGACCCGGGTGGACGAGGAGCCAGACCGCACTGTGCTGTACTTCCAGTCCCCCGTTCCGTCGGCGCTTCTGCCCCAGCACTTCTCCTGGACCTGCCGGTCCCCGGAGGGGGAGTGGCACGTTACTGAGGGAGGCTCCGGCACCGACCAGGACACCGGACTGGAAACAGAGGACCTGCACCTGATCGATTACCCCTGGGACCAGGTCACCCTGACCCTCAACTGGACCCGGTTCTCCCCCCTGGACGTCTCTCTGCCCATTCCCAAGGCAGAGCAGAAGGGATCTTTCTGACCTGTCCAGACCAGAGGAACAACGCCAAAAATCCCCGGCATCGGGGGTGAACAGTAGCGGAGTGGCACAGCGCAGGCTGTGCCACTCCACTTCTGTGACCACTATTTTGCGGCTGTCCGCTCCGCCTGGGCAAAGGACAACAGCTCATCCCGGTCGTTGGCTGCGCGCTCATCCAGGACCGCATCCAGGCATTTCTGAAGTACAGCCCCGATCTCCCGCCCCCGAAATCCCAAGTCCAGCATATCCGTTCCATTGACCGCCAGGTCCTTCAGGGAGAAGCAGGCCGCTTCCCGAAGGAGCTCCCCGGCCATGGCGTCCATCGCGTCAAAGACGGCAAGCCTCGGCTTGCAGACAGCCGACTGCCCCCATGTATCCGCCCGGTGGAGCTCAATGAGCTGCCGGGCGGCCTCCTCTCCGTGCTTGCTCAACAGCCTCTTGACCAGCCTTCTGTCCGCCGTGAGCGGCATATCGTGGAAGCGGACAAGGCGCACGATCCGTTCCCTGCCGTCACGGTCAAAGCGGAGCCTGTTCAGGATCTGCTCCGCCATGACAGTGCTCTGTTCCGCGTGTCCGAAAAAATGTCCAACACCGTCTTCCGTCCGTGAAAAGCAGGACGGCTTCCCAATGTCATGGAGCAGCGCCGCCCAGCGCAGGACGGGCTCCGGCGGGGTATGCTCCACCACCGCTATGGTATGCTCCCAGACATCTCTGTCATGGTGCGGGTTGCGCTGGTCGAAACCGAACATGGGCGCAAGCTCCGGGATCAGGACCGCCAATACATCGGCAAAGCTGCGTAAAACGGCCGCCGCGCCTCTCCCGCAGAGCAGTTTCGTCAGCTCAGCCTGAACGCGCTCCGCCGCGATCCGTTCGAGCAACGCCCTGTTGCGGTGGACCGCGGCTGCAGTCCCGGGTTCGATGGTCATGCCATACACCGAGGCAAACCGAAGGGCCCGCAGCATCCGCAGCCCATCCTCCCGGAATCTGCGGTCAGGGTCCCCCACACACCGCACCAGACCAGCCTCTATGTCCGCCCTTCCTCCCACAAGGTCAACCACTCCGGCCGCCGGATGGTACGCCAGGGCATTCATGGTGAAGTCACGGCGCTCCAGATCTTCTTTCAGACTGCGGGTAAAGCTGACTGCATCCGGGTGGCGGTGGTCCGTGTAGCCGCCATCCACGCGGTAGGTGGTGATCTCCAGCGGTATATGGTCGATCACCACGGTCACAGTGCCGTGCTTCAGTCCGGTTTCGATCAGCCGGAAGCCGGCAAAGACCGCCTTGACCTGCTCCGGCAGGGCGTTCGTGGCAATGTCCCAGTCCTTGGCCGGGCTGTTGTCCCTCACAAAATCCCGGACCGCCCCGCCGACCAGATAGGCCTCATATCCGGCTGCCTCCAGCAGCTCCAGCGCGGTGTCTACCTGAGGCGCCAGCTTCATCATCCAAACATCTCCAATGCGGCGAGGAACAGCCTGTTGAGTTCCTCCCAGTCCCTGCTCACTTCTTTTGGGTACCGCTCCACCAGAGCCCGCACCTCCACAATGCTCGCCTCCAAATATTCGTCGAGGACGCCGATCCTTGGGATCATTTTCACCTCGTGGAAATTCACCTTGAGGTCCAGCAGCGTTTCCCGGATCAACGCTTCCACAGTCATCCTCTCCTTTATATGTTTTTTCTGCCGGGCAGACGGCCCTCTATCCCCTCCCGTCCCGTGGACAGGAGATCTCCACCATCTCCTCGATCATGTGGTGGAGCGCCTGGGCCTGGGCGGTGTCCGCCGCCCGGTAGTATACCTCTTTCCCCTCCCGGCGGCTGACCAGCAGGTGGCTGGAGCGCAGCAGACGCAGGTGGTGGGCCACCGCCGGAGGCGTCATCTCCACGATGCCTGCCAGCTCGGTCCCACAGGCCTCGCAGTGGCACAGCAGCCAAAAGATCCGCAGGCGGCTGGCGTCGCTGAGCTGCTTGAACAGGACGGATACCGTTTGAAGCTCCTCTACCCGGGGAATATGCTCCGGCGGAAGGGACTCCGGCCGGTTGGGGCGCTGACAGTCTGACATGGTGCATTCTCCTCTCTTTTGCACCAGTATACCACGCTCCCATCGGTTTGCAAACAGGAAGACGGCACTCTCTTTCCCCCGATCGGGAATGAATGTTTCCCATTCGGAAAAAAATACTGCGAACCGGTTGACTTCCGCCGCAACTGCGTGTATGATAGAAGCACAAACGATTAAGCAATCTTTTAATTATCAGAGAGGAGAGCACCCAACATGAAAAAGACCTACCAGATCGAAGTGGACTGCGCCAACTGCGCCAACCTGATGGAGAACGCCGCCAAAAAGACCGACGGGGTCCGGAACGCAGTGGTCAATTTTATGACTCAGAAAATAATCGTGGAGTTTGAGGACGGGCAGGAGCCCAAAGCCGTCATGCAGGCCGTCCTGAAAGCCTGCAAAAAGGTGGAGCCAGACTGTGAGATCGCGCTGTAAGGACCGGCGCCGCGCCCCGGAGGCCGATGGGCAGAGGGGCGCGTTTTCTTCCTCTTACGATTCAACGTATGCTTAATGGTCGCTTTTTGAAGGAGGGTTCCCATGAACAAAAAGCAGAAAAAGATGCTCGCCCGGATCATCCTTGCGGCGGTCCTGGTGGTTGTCCTGAGCCCGCTCCCCATCCGGGGGCTGCCCAGGCTGGCCCTGTATCTGCTCACCTATCTGGTGATCGGATCAGACATTCTGAAGAAGGCCGGCAGGGGGATCTTGAACCGGCAGGTCTTTGACGAGAACTTCCTGATGGCAGTGGCTACCGTGGGCGCTTTCGCCTTGGCCATTTATACCCGCAGCGGGGACTATACCGAGGCCATCGCGGTCATGCTGTTCTATCAGATCGGCGAGCTGTTCCAAAGCTATGCCGTGGGCAAGAGCCGGAAGAACATCAGCGCTCTGATGGACATCCGCCCGGACTATGCCAATATCGAGCGGGACGGCCGCCTGGAGCAGGTAGACCCGGAGGAGGTGGCCGTGGGCAGCGTCATTGTGGTCCAGCCCGGCGAGAAGATCCCCCTGGACGGCCAGGTCATCGAGGGCAGCTCCACCCTGAACACCAGCGCCCTGACCGGTGAGAGCCTGCCCCGGGAGGTCCAGGCGGGAGAGGCGGTCATCAGCGGCTGCATCAACATGACCGGCGTGCTGAAGCTCCGCACCACCAAGGAGTTCGGGGAGTCCACCGTCTCCAGGATCCTGGATCTGGTGGAGAATGCCAGCTCCCGCAAGTCCAGGTCCGAGGACTTCATCTCCAAGTTCGCCCGGTTCTACACCCCGGCGGTCTGCTGCGCCGCTCTGGCGTTGGCGCTCCTGCCGCCGCTGGGACAAATGCTGTTCCTGGGCACAGCCCCCGCCTGGGGGACCTGGCTCTACCGTGCCCTCACCTTTCTGGTCATCAGCTGCCCCTGCGCCCTGGTCATCAGCATCCCCCTGAGCTTTTTTGCCGGTCTGGGCGGGGCCAGCAGGGAGGGCGTGCTCATCAAGGGCTCCAACTATCTGGAGACGCTGGCCCAGACCCGCTATGTGGTCTTTGACAAGACGGGCACCCTCACCCGGGGCGTGTTCGAGGTCAACGGCATCCACCACAACCAAATGAGCCGGGAGCAGCTGCTGGAGTACGCCGCCCTGGCGGAGAGCGCCTCCTCCCACCCCATCAGCAAAAGCCTCCAGCGGGCCTGCAGCCGGGAGCTCGACCGCAGCCGGGTCACCGACATTCAGGAGATCAGCGGCCATGGCGTCACCGCCCAGGTGGACGGCATCCCAGTGGCCGCAGGCAACGACAAGCTGATGCGGCGGCTGGGGCTGGAGCCCATTCCCTGCCACAGCGTGGGCACCATCATCCATCTCGCGGTGGACGGGACCTACGCGGGCCACATCGTCATCTCCGACACGGTGAAGGAGCACTCCAGAGAGGCCATTCGGAAGTTGAAGGCCGCAGGGGTGAAGCAGACCGCCATGCTCACCGGCGACGCCAGGCAGGTGGCCGAGGCGGTAGCCGCCGAGCTGGGCGTGGACCAGGTGTACAGCGAGCTGCTGCCCGCCGACAAGGTGACGAAGGTGGAGGAGCTGCTGGAGCACAAGGCACCCAAGGAGAAGCTGGCCTTTGTGGGGGACGGTATCAACGACGCCCCGGTGCTGTCCCGGGCAGACATCGGCATCGCCATGGGCGCCATGGGCTCCGACGCTGCCATTGAGGCCGCCGACGTGGTGCTGATGGACGACGACCCGCTGAAGATCGCCAAGGCCATCCGGATTTCCCGCAAGTGCATCCGCATCGTCTATCAGAACATCGCCTTTGCCCTGCTGGTCAAGTTCGCCTGCATGGCCCTGGGGGCCGTGGGCATCGCCAATATGTGGCTGGCCATCTTCGCCGATGTGGGTGTGATGGTTCTGGCCGTCCTCAACGCCATCCGTGCTCTGTTCGTACACAGGCTGTGAGATACAGAAAAGCCGGCGGGACCGCGTATTGAAGTGACCCCCAAAAGTTAGACAATATTTGAAAAGAAAATTGTTTAGGCAGCCGAAGGGGCTTGTTGTCTGTGAATGGCGGGCGACCAGCCCTTTAGCTTTGTCTTTATGCAGCGGTTGTTGTAGTAGTCCAGATAATCCAACAATTCCAACTGAAAATGTTCCATAGATTCGAATTTCTGGAGGTACAGCAGCTCACTCTTAAGTAGACCAAAGAAATTTTCCATCACAGCATTATCCAGACAATTCCCTTTTCGGCTCATGCTTTGTCGGAGCCTCTTCCTTCTGAGCATTCTCTGGTACTGTTTGTGCTGGTATTGCCACCCCTGGTCTGAGTGGAGGATCAGATCCGTCCCGTCCGGTATGGTTTCAAAAGCCTTTTCCAACATGGTGGTCACCATGCTTAGAATGGGACGTTGAAAAAGCGAATAGCTGACCAGATAGCCATTGTGTAAATCCAGAATCGGAGAAAGTACAGTTTCTGGCCGAAGAGATTGAACTCCGTCACATCGGTGACCCATTTCTGGTTTGGCTTTTCAGCATAGAAGTTCCGGTTCAGCAGATTTGAAGCGATTTTTCCCACTTCACCCTTGTAAGAACGATATTTCTTGATCCTGACGCGGCAAACCAGTCTCAACTCCTTCATAAGCCGCTGGACAGTCTTGTGATTGCAAGAAAATCCGCGGTTATGCAACTCAGTTGTGATACGGCGGTACCCATACCGCCCTTTGTTCTCGTGGTAAATCAAGGTGATTTCTGCTTTGACTTCCTTGTATTTGTCCGGTGCCCTCATCTGCTTTAGATGATAGTAGAAGGTAGCGCGAGGAAGTTGAGCGATTTCAAGCAAAAGCGACAGCGAAAACTCTTGCCTCAGCTTTTGAACTACCTGCGTTTTTTGCGCTGGCGTCGCTCTTCTTCTAAAACCAAGGCTTGCAAGTTTTTTAGGTAAGCATTTTCTGCCCGGAGCCGCTGAACCTCAGCAAGTAAATCCTCTTCCACTTTGCTTGGCAGTTTCTTTGGCCTGCCTGGGCTCCTGCGCCCTCTGCGCTCCAGTGCAAGACCTTCTGGCCCCTCTTCCAAATAAATCCGCTCCCGGTTTTGAATTCGGTCATACCCTTGAACGTCATAAAGCCTGGCAGCTTCCTTGTAGCTGGGGCCATCTTGTAGGACAGACTCTACAACCTGTTGCTTAAATTCCGGTGTGTAGCGTTTGTTTGGTATTCCCTTTGGCATAATAAAGCCCCCTACTTGTTATTCAGTATACCATACTGTCTAACAAATGGGGGACAGTTCAACAGCCATTCCGCCCTTTTCCTGTTGCAATACCGAGTCAATGATAAAGTCGCAGTACAAGTCACCACTCCTTGACCTGCGGCTCCGTTTGTCCTTACCCGTATTTCGTCCGCAGGCTTTGGTGTTCATTCTGGGCACAGAATTTTTTGAAATGCAGAGAAGGCTGGTAAAGGCCAGAGCGCATGACCACACCGCTGCGCAGCCTGTGAAACGCTGTGTGCGGCGATGGCAGTGCAGGCAGGGTACGTGCCCCACCCAAGCTGCAGGACACAGTGTGCGGGCTGTGTGCCCCAAGTATCCGGCTCGTCTGAACCAAAATGTGTGGGTGAACTGAGCGGTCGATTTGAGTGCAGGTGAAATTCGCGCTCCGCAATCTCGGTCACGAAATCATATTCGGCCTTGTCGCTCTGGAAGGTAAAATATTATACAGTTTGAACATCGAGCGGAACTATGTGAAGATCCCCCGGTCCTCCTCTGTTATCGGTGTGACCCAGCCACCCTCCACATCATGATCTTCCATTTTCTCCAATCCAGCTATAGGTTCATGCTCCATGTCAGTCGTTCTCTTCAAAGCCTTTAATCAACAAACCGTGCGGCATCCTCTCTAATGACCATGCTCAGGACAGGCAGGCATATATGTGTCCTGTGACCCGGAGCAGCCTGACTGTTCTGCACCACGCAAGACATACTGTGCAGAAACAAAAACAGAAACTCCGGATCAAACCACATTTCTTTGATAAAATCAAATCGATGATCTATTTTTTATATTCTCTCCTAATTTCCTGCAGACTGGAGCAACCTTCCTCTCGACTTTCCAACGGTCTTCCAGTATCGTTGTCACTTATAATAAGGGCTTTGCACATTTTTTCGTGCGGAGCCCTATTTTTAGAAGTGAGACGCCTCTTGGGCAAAGCCGCATTTCCGGGCGGCCGCTTCCAATCGTGTGAGCGCTCCAGTCAGCTCAGCGCGGGGCATTCCAATTTGCAGTCGTAAAAATCCGGTTCCGGCGGCGCCGTACTTGCTGCCCAGATCCGGCTCCACGCCAGCCGACAAGAAGAACTGCTCCAGCTCCGGCTCCAACAGCCCCAGGCCGCGGAAGTCCGCCCAAACCAGCGTACCGGCCCGGTGGCGCAGAAGCCTCACCGCCGGCATACAGCGTGCAAAGCAGTCCCGCACCAGGGACTCGTTCTCGTGCACCAAGTCCATCAGTTCGTCGATCCACGCCTTGCCCGCATCCGTATAGGCCGCCAACACCGCAACCCGCATGAACGGGGAAAGGCTGCCGTAGTGATCGGCATCCCGCTGGGCACGGTAGGCCTTCCGAATGTCCGCATTGGGAATGATCACATTGGAGTGGCTGGTGCCAGTAAAATTGAACGCCTTACCAAGACTGGTACCAATGATACAGTTGTCCAACGCATCCGGAACAGTGGCATAGGGAACCATCAAGCCGGGCTGCCATACATGCTCGGCAAAGATCTCGTCCGCCACCACCAGCACATGGTGCTTTTTGGCCAGAGCCGCCACTCGCTCCAGATCCGTCCGTTCCCACACATCCATCGTGGGATTGTGGGGATTACAGAGGAGCATCAGTTTGTTCTCCGGCACGGCCATTTTCTCCTCCAGGCCGGCAAAGTCCATCTCATACCGGTCACCCCGCAGCTTCAGGGGGCTGTCTACTAATTTCCGTCCGCAGTTGGCGATGGCGCGGGCATAGAGCAGATAGACCGGCCGCTGCACAATGATGCCGTCACCAGGCTGAGTAAAGGCGCGGATGGAGGCGCACATGGCCTGAAGGATCCCATAGGACGGCACGATCCAGGACGGCTCTATCTCCTAACCGCGGACCTTCGCCATCCAATTGACGACAACCTGGATGTATTGGGGATCATTGGAGTCGGTCCAGCCATACAGACCAGCCTGGGAAAACCTGGTCAGCGCATCGATAATGCAGGGGGCAGTTTTTACATGCAGCTGTGCCCCGGCCATCACAGTGTAGTCCGGCCGGAACCCGGTGCCGAAGCCGTAGTCAATGGCATCGGCCAACGTTTGAAAGTCAAAAGACATAACTTAGTTCTCTCCCTTTCGATGTTCAGGCCCCAGAACTGTGCCGCTGCGCACATGGGTATGGACGCCGTGGTCCACGGCGGTCTGCCCGGCTACCAGTACATAGTCCAGTCCCTGGGGGCCATGTCGGGGATCAGCAAGATTTTCCCGTGCGGAGAAATGCTCCCAGTCCAGTACCAGCAGGTCGGCAGACATGCCGGAGGAGACAAAGCCCCGGTCGGTCAGCCCCAGGGTACGGGCTGCATTGCCGGTGAGCTTGCGCACCGTCTCTTCTATGGCAACGCCCTTGTCCCGCTCCGTCTCCAGAAACACGGTCATTCCCTCGTATGTGGCGGGCGAGCCGCACTCCAGCGGCAGGTCGCCCTCGGACAGGGCCGCGTCGTAGTCCAAGGTCCAGGTATCCAGACCGATGGTAGCCTCCGGCCGGGCCACGAAGGCGTCCCGGTCGGGCGTGTGTTCCGGACGGCGCCCCAGGGAAATCACAGCCGCGTAGGGGTCTTCGGTCAGTACATCCAGCAGCAGCTCCAAGCTGTCCGTCCCCTGCGCCGCCTCTCGAATCGTTTTGCCGGTACAGCCCGCCCGCTGTACGCGGGTAAACCGGTAGCGGGTGTCCCAGTCCGGATCGGTTTGGGGATTAAAGCGGGTAAAGACTCCCTGAGACGGATGGCGTCCGGCCCGAATCTCCTCGGATACCTGCCGCCGGAAGTCAGGCAGAGTCAACGTCCGTGAAAAGGCGGCACAGCCTCCACACCGCTCCACATAGGGTTGGAACAGAGAGGCGGCCATGGGGTAGTGGAAGGGGCCATAGGCGTACTTGGGAATCACATCTCAGGTGACGTTTACGCCCGCCTGTCGGGCCCGGTCCAGCTCCTTCAGCGTCTCGGACACAGCGGAGCGGATCAAACCGTCGTGTGCCGGGGTGACGGTGTAGCCGCTTTGAATGTGACTGACATGGATACGGGCACCACTCTCCCGTCCCAGATCCAGAAATTCCCGCAGGCCATCCAGGAAGTCCTGAGAATGGCCGTAATAGGGCAGGCTCCGGCTGCGGGTGTGGGCGGTGACGATGCCGCCCCGGGCGGCCACCAGCTTCATCAGGCGCAGCAGCTCCTCCCGCCCGGCAAAGAGGCCCGGCTCATAGTCCAGGCCCAGACTCAGCCCCAGCGCGCCGCCGTCCATGGCCTCGCTGAGGGCGTCCTCCATGGCGGCGATCTCCTGCTCAGTGGCGTCCCGGCGATAGCCGGCGCCCATGGCTTGCAGGCGGATCTGGGCCTGCCCGGCCACCACGGCCAGATTGGCTCCCAGCCCCACCCGGCGCAAATGATCCAGGAACTGGCCATAAGTGGTCCAGTCCAGCCCCTGGCCGTAGTTGCAGACGCTGTGTGGGGACAAGATAGGCATTGTATGGGTTGATGCCCCCGGGCGGCTCTGGCATGACCTTGGTGAATGCCCTTTTCTCCGGAAACATGTAGAGCCAATTGTCCTGTACCGGGGCCACCCCCAGACCGCAGTGCCCCGCAAATTCCGTGGTAATGTCCTGCCCCAGTGTGCTCTCCATGTTGGGGTACATGGCGGCAGAGCAGTCAGAATGGGAGTGCATATTGATAAATCCCGGGGTAATCAGTTTCCCTGCGGCGTCCATCACCCGGGCCCCCCCGGGGCGGAGAGGGAAGGGGCCACGGTATCGATCACGCCGTCCCGGATGCACACATCGGCCTGGAAGGGCGGGGTGCCGGTCCCGTCTACCACAGTCCCGCCCCGAAGCAAAGTCCATGCCATAGCGGGCCTCCTGTCAGATCAGCCCGCCGATGCGGGTGATTTCCACGCCCCGGGCCTCCCAGGAATCCAGAATCTGGTTAAATCCAATGGAGTCGCTGGCCATGTGACCCATGCACAGCACATTGCAGCGGTTGTCCTCCTGCAGGGCTTCGACAATGTCGGCATCCATATGCATACAGACAAAGGTACCCACACCGGCAGTAATCAGCGCCTTCAGCTCGTCCAGCTCCGCACCCAGGCCGCCGGCAAAATCCACCACGGTCTTTCCCGCATAGCTGTTCTTTCCACCCACCCAGATGGCGGGGCGCTGGCCCTCAGGGGCTTCGGCGTACTCCCGGATCGTCACCAAGTTGTCCAGGATCTCCTGGACAGTGGGGTTGTCGTTGGCGGCATAGACCTCGGCCACCTTGGCCTCCACCGTCCGCTCGCCCAACAGGTCGGCGGGGGTGTGCAGGCCCAGATAGGGCATTCCCAGCAGCCGGGCCACGGACGGCCCGCCGTCCAGGTTGGAGCCGTGGAACATGATCTCCGTAGCCCGCTTGCGGTGTTCCAGCAGCTTCTGGGCCACGTTGACGGGCACACCATAGTACACCAGCTTCTCATAGTGGCTCTGGGCAACCAGGTCCCCCAGCTTACCCAGACAGGGCACCATGTTATGGTGCCGGGCCACACAGTCATAGCCCAGCTGGCGGGCCAGCGTCAGTTCGGCGGCGCCCATGTCGATACCCGCCAGCACGCGGGTAATGTTCTCCCCGGGGACCGAGACAGAGGAATCCAGAGGCAGCTCCTCCATCTGAGCCAGATCCAGGGCAATTTGAACCATTTCTGTTGTATTCATTGGTAGCATTCCTCCTAATTCAGCTGATGACAGGCGGCAAAGTGTCCGCCGCCCAGGTCCTTGAGCGCAGGCGTCTGCGTGCGGCACTGCTCGGCAGCCCAGGGACAGCGTCCGCAGAAGCGGCAGCCCGGTTTGGGGTTGATGGGACTGGGCACCTCGCCATCCATCGGGATGTGGCGGTGGGTCTTTTCGTAGTCCGGGTCGGCTACTGGCACTGCCGAGAGCAGGCCCTTGGTATACGGGTGGGCCGGATGGCCGTAGACCTCCTCTGTGGGGCCGTATTCCACCATGGTCCCCAGATACATGACCGCCGTCTCATCGGCGATATGGCGTACCATAGACAGATCGTGGGCGATAAACAGGTAGGTCAGTCCCAACTCCCGCTGGAACTTCATCAGCATATTGACCACCTGGGCCTGGATAGACACATCCAGAGCGGAGATGGGCTCATCACAGACGATAAATTCCGGGTTCAGTGCCAGCGCCCGGGCGATGCCCACCCGCTGGCGTTGACCGCCGGAGAACTCATAGGGAAAGCGGTTGGCGTGTTCCTTGCTGAGGCCCACCATATTCAGCAGCTCATACACCCGCTCTCGCCGCTCCTTGGCATTGGCACAAAGCTTATGCAGCTCCAGGCCCTCCGCGATGATTTCGCCTACGGTGAAAAAGGGGTTCAGGGAGGCGTAGGGATCCTGGAAGATCATCTGCATTTTCCGGGTCAGAGCCTTGGCCTGTGCCGGGTCACCTTGCTGATGTCCTGGCCGTCAAACACGATGGAACCGCCGTCCGGCTCATAGATGCGCAGCAGGGTGCGTCCCACGGTCGTCTTGCCACAGCCGGACTCGCCCACCAGTCCCAGGGTTTTGCCCCGCTGGATGGTAAAGGACACGTTGTCCACTGCCCGCAGGATCTTGCCCTGACCTACACGGAACTGTTTTTCCAGGTTGGAAACCTGAAGAATCGCATCAGACATGGCAGCTCCCTCCTTTCGGCAGTGGCGGAATGCCCTCCGGCGGCGTCACATCGGGGGCTCTTCGGTCCAGCAGCCAGCAGCGGGAGCCGTGACCCTGGCCGCAGACAAACTCCGGGGGATCCTCCTTCAGACACGCCTCCATGGCGTAGGGGCACCGGGCCGCAAAGGCGCACCCCTTAGGCGGGGCATACAGATCGGGCGGCGTGCCGGGAATGGCGTACAGTTCGCTCTTCACATCCTGAATCAGGTTGGGCATGGCCCCCAGAAGCCCCCAGGTATAGGGGTGGCTGGGCTGGTAAAATACCTGCCGCGCGCCGCCATACTCCACGATCTTGCCCGCATACATCACGGCGATCCGGTCGGCCATTCTGGCCACCACACCCAGATCGTGGGTGATGAGCAGGATAGAGGTGCCCCGCTTCTCCTTCAGGTGGTTCATCAGATCCAAGATCTGCGCCTGCATCGTCACGTCCAGGGCGGTGGTGGGCTCGTCGGCAAAGAGGATCTTGGGGTTGCAGGCCATCGCCATGGCAATCATGACCCGCTGGCGCTGGCCGCCCGACATGGTGTGGGGGTAGCGCTTCGCCGCCAGCTCCGGGTTCGGCAGGCCCACCTGGCCCAGCAGCTCCACCGAGATGCGCTGAGCCTCCTGGCGGGACACCTTCTGATGGCGCAAAATACCCTCGCACATCTGCCGTCCCACCCGCATGGTGGGGTTCAGGCTGGTCATGGAGTCCTGAAAGATCATGGAAAACTCCTTGCCCCGATAGGACTCCATGGCTTTGTCGCTGAGATGGGTGATGTCGGCGCCCTGGTAGGTGATGGAGCCGGACTTGATCCGGGAAGGCGGGGAGGGCAGCAGCTTCATGATGGTCTGAATGGTCACCGATTTGCCGCAGCCGGACTCTCCCACGATGCTCAGCATCTCACCCGCATCCAGCCAGAAGCTGACGCCCCGCACCGCCTGGACTTCGCCGGCGTGGGTGTCGAAGGAGATATGCAGGTCCTGCACGTCCAAAAGATGGTTCGTCATAAGGCGCCTCCTTTAGTCTCTCAGGTGGGGGCCAGCGCGTCGCGCAGACAGTTGCCGAACAGATAAAATGCCAGAATGGTCACACTGATAAACACGCCGGGGATAAACAGCTGATAGGGGTAGAGGCGGTAAAACTCCGAGCCCACCTGGCACAGTTGGCCCCAGGACGTCATGGGGGACTTGATGCCCAGGCCGATAAAGCTCAGGTATGCCTCCAGAAAAATGGCCGCCGGGATGGCGGAGGAGATGTTTACCACCTGCTGGCCCAGGATGTTGGGCAGGATGTGGCGGAAAATAATGCGGATGGGAGAGGCCCCCAGGGTGCTGGCAGCCAGGACAAACTCCCGGTTTTTAAACTGGAGCATCCGGCCCCGGACGATGCGGGCCGAGTCCATCCAGCCGGTAATGGCAATGGCGATGATAATGGCCATGGGGCCCGCATCCAGCCAGAGCATAATCAGGGTCACATACACCAGCGACGGGATACACACACCCACATCAATGATACGCATGATGAGCATATCCACCCAGCCGCCGAAAAAGCCGGACAGTCCGCCCAAAAAGATGCCGATGATTTGGGGCACAATGGCGCCGCCCAGACCGATAATCAGGGAGATCCGCGCACCCACCCAGACCCGGGTCCACAGATCCCGGCCTCCGGCGTCGGTGCCGAACCAGTGCTCGGCACTGGGTGGTTGATTGGTATGGAGCAGGTCCGTGGTCTCATAGCCGTAAGGCGAGAGTATAGGGGCAAAAACGGCCATCAGGATGATGATAACAAGGAAGGTCAGGCTGACGATAGCGACTTTGTCGGACCGGATGCGGCGCAGCACGTCCCGCCAGTAGCTGACACTGGGGCGCACGATGGCATCGGCCAGGCTTCGGTCAGCTGGCAGGCGGACAAAATCCTGCTCCGTCAGGGAGGAAGTGGTTTTGTTCATTGCATGCACCTCATTTCGCAACCCGGATCCGCGGGTCCACAAGGCCGTAAATCAGATCGATCACAAAGTTGGCGCTGACCACAAACACACCGAAGAACACTGTCAAACCCAGGGTCATGGTGTAGTCCAGGCTCTGGATCGATTGGACAAAATACGCGCCGATCCCCGGGATGGCAAAAATCTGCTCCACCACAAAGGATCCCATCAGGATGGTCACGATCTCCATACCCAGGGAGGGGATCATGGGGATGATGGCGTTGCGGATCTGGTGGCTCCAAACGATCCGGGCAGAGGAGAGGCCCTTGGCCTTCGCGGTCTTGACGTAATCCTCAGAAATGACCTCCAGCATCAGCGTGCGCATATTGCGGGTTTTCCCGGCGATGGAACCGATGGCCAAGGTCAGTGTGGGCAGGATGGTATAGGCAAAGCTCTTCCACTGGGCCACCGGGAACCACCCCAGCCTGGTGGCAAATACATATTGCAGCAGCGAGGCCAGAATAAACACTGGCACCGACACGCCCAGCACGGAGAAGCCCACCAGAGTATAGTCCAGGGGACGGCCCCGCTGCCGGGCAGCAATGATGCCGAAAAAGATCCCAATGGGGAAGCTGAGCAGATAGGCCTGCAGCCCCAGCTGCGCCGACACCGGGAAAGTCTGGGCAATGATGTCGTTGACCGACTGGCCCACATATTTCAGCGAGTAGCCGAAATCACCCCGGATCAGGTTGGCCAGAAAGGTCAGATACTGCTCCAGGGGAGGGCGGTCCAGCCCGTAGTAGGCCATCATATTGTCCCGCATCTCCTGGCTCATCAGCTGCGTGGTACCGAAGGGGGTCCCCGGCAGGGCATGAAGCAGGAAGAAGCTACATGTGGCAATGAGCCAGATGGTGACGAGCGAGATCACCAGCCGCTTGAGAATATATCGTTTCAAGGCGGGGCTCCTTTCGAAGAACGATATGCGGGGAGACGGGGCCTGAAAAGCCGCCGTGCTCCCCGCTGCGCAAAACTACTACTACTGTTTACTTGTGTACCACCAGATTGTTGAACTGATAACCGGAGCTGGTGGCGGACATCTGGAAGCCCTCCACATAGGATTGCACCGCGCCGGTCACGCCGTTTTCATACAGGGGCAGGATGGCCTCATTGTCCAGGAAGATCTGCTCGGCCTGGGCGGTGAGCTCCGCCTGCTTGTCCGGATCCAGTTCGTTGATGGCCTGCTCCACCAGGGCGTCAAACTGGGCATCACTCCAGATGCCGTAATTGACCTCGCCGCCGGTGACCATAGCCTCCATAATGTCGGTGGGAAGCACATCAGTCTCCCAGGTAATGGAGAACAGATCATAGCTCAGGTCGTAGAAGCTGCCAATGGCAGTGCCGATCACATACTGGGTCAGCTGGATATTCTCCAGGCCCAGGTTCTGCTTCCACTGGTCGATGATGGTCTTCAGCAGCAGCTTCTGCTCTGAAGTATCCCAGGTGATCAGTTCCAGCTGGGGCAGCTGTGAGACGTCAGAGTAGCCCAGCTCCTCCATAGCCGCGGCCAGATACTCCTTGGCTTGATCCACGTCGCCGGACAGAGGCGCCGTCTCCACCGGGTACTCATCCACAAACTTTCCGCCGCCGGGGCCGGCAAAGTTGGAGTCCACCAGCCGGTTATAGGCTTTGTAACCGGGGTTTACCGCATTGACGGTGGCGGAGCGGTCGAAGCCGTAGTTCAGGGCCTGGCGGAAGTTCTGATTACTCAACAGCGCGGCAGTCTCCGGGCTGGTCCCCTGCTGATTGATCCACAGGAACATAATGCCGCCGCCCACAAAGGAGGTCAGGTACTCATTCAGGTGGTCAAAATACTGGCTGGAGATCTGCTCAATGGCGTCCACCTCGCCGTTTTCAAACATGGCCACCTTGGTGTTGTCATCCTCCACCTCAATGAAGTGCAGGTTCTGGGTGGGGAAGGAATTGGCGCTGTCCCAGTAGAGATCATTCTTCTTCAGCTCCATGGAGCTCTCCAGCACCCAGTCAGTGATGGTGTACGGGCCGGAGAACAGCATGGTCTCCGGCGACGAGCCCAGCTGCTGACTGCCTACCTGCTCCACAAAATCCTGGCACAGGGGATACAGGCCGCGCACAGCAATGGTGCGGTCAAAGGAGTTGAGCGGCCGCTCCAGGGTGATCTCCAGGGTCAGGTCGTCCAGGGCTTTCACGCCCACCTCGGCCCAATCGGTGATCTCGCGGGAGTTGTAGGCCGAGGCGTTCTTGATGGCAAACCAGCTATATGCCGCCGGGCTTCCCATGTCAGGATTCAGCAGGCAGTAGGCGCCGTACTCAAAGTCGTGGGCGGTAAGCGCCTGGCCGTCCGACCACTTCAGGCCGTCCCGCAGATGGAAGGTGTAGACGGTATAGTCGGCGCTGACCTCGTAACTCTCGGCGGCGTCGTACTGCAGCTCATCGCCGTAGAAACGCACCAACTGGATCTGGGTCAGATAGAAAAGGTTAAAATCGTTGGAACTCTGGCTCATAATGGGGTTCAGAGTCACCACACCATTGTAGGCCATGGTGAAGTCGGCGCTGACTTCATCTGCCGTGTTTGAGGTGCTGTCGGCACCGGAGGCGCTGTCATTATTTTGGTAGGTGTTGCAGCCGGACAGGAGACCCAGTAGCATTACGCCGGTCAGAAGCAGGGCAATGCATTTTTTCATAGCGTTTTCCTTCTTCCTCAGATAAATTTATCGTTGTCGGGTCATGGGGCCGACAACAACCATTCAGCTGCGGCTTTCGCCGCACAGATACTTAACGCAGGCCACATCCTCCACAGCCAGGCCCAGCGCGTCAAACAGGGTAATCTCTTCCTCACTGCTCCGTCCCGGGACACGCCCCAACAGCACACCGCCCAGAGAACCCACGATGTGGTCCAGACCGATCAGTCCCTCCCGCAGGGGGACCAGATATTCGCCGCACTCCTTTCGCATGGCCTCCACCTGGTCGGCGTACAGTCTGGACTTAGCCACCAGAGCGCTGGTGACCTCCCGGGTGGTGGGCGTGAAGGCACCCACAGCGTTGATATGGGTTCCGGGAGCGATCCATCCGGCCTCCAGGTATGGCTCCCAGCTGGGCGTTACCGTGCAGATGATGTCAGCATTGTGTACCGCCTCCCGCACGCTGTCCGCAGCGGTGACCGGGATGCCGAATTTCGCCTCCATCTCCTGACAGTAGCGGCGGGCCGCCTGGGTGTTTTGGTCGTAGACAGTCACGGAATGGATGTCCCGCACAGCGGTCATAGAGGCCAGGTGAGACCGTCCCTGCGCTCCCGCCCCGATGATGGCGAGGCGGTGGGCATCGGGCCGGGCCAGCAGATCAGTGGCAACGCCGGAGACCGCGCCGGTACGAATCTCAGTAATGACCGCCGCGTCGGCCATCCCCAGGAAGCTGCCGTGCCCCCCCTCAAAGAGCAGCACATAGCCGATGTGGGATGGATATTGGGTCCCCGCGTTCTGGGGAAACGCCGAAAGCACCTTGGCTCCAAAGCAGTCCCCCAAACAGGCTGGCATAAACCCGAACTTCTCTCCGCCCGGCAGCAGGGCAATGGAACGCAGCGGCTGGGTGTAGGTCCCGGCCTCCAGCTCCCGCAGGCTGGTGCGCATCAGGTCGATGCACGCAGACATGGTCAGCCGCTGGCGGACTTCTGCGGCCTCTACAATTTTCATGGGAGTCCCCCTCTCTCCAGAAGTCATGGTCCGCTTTATGAAATGTGCTCCAACTCATTGAGGTAGTTGTAAATCGTATATTTGGACACGCCCATGCGCTCGGCCACATAGGGGACGCTGCGCTGCAGGTGGAAGACCCCCTTCTCTTTCAGCAGGGCCACCAGCGCCAGCCGGTCGCCCTTGCGCATCTGAGCCAGGGGCTTGTCCAGCTTGGCCTGGCAGGCGTCGAAGATGGCGTCCAAATCAGAGCGGTCCTCCGCGATAGAGTCCAGCAGACTGCCGGAGGACTCGGTAAAGTTCTCCAGCAGGCGGCGCATTGCACCCATCACCGAAACATCATAGTTGATGCCCAGAGCATAGTGGTACCCCTCGCCCCGCAGGTGGAAGGTGGAGGATTTGATATTCTTCCCGCTGGGGGTCACCACCATCTGGTTCAGGAAATCCTGATCCAGACTGGTTCCTTCCGGGTCGTCCTGGATGGTATCCCGTCCATAGATACTCAGCGTGGAGCCGGCGCTGCGGCCGGAGACGTGACCATGAAAGATCACCAGATTCTTCATCCGCTCGCCTTCCATCTCGTGGACCACCGTTTCGCAGCTGTCGCCAAACATACTGGCAATCCCCTGGGCCAGACGGCAGAGAAACTCGAACGCCTCCTCTTGACGCATGGTAAGTCCCCTTTTCTGTGTCTCGTTGGTAATGAAGTAAGTATAGTAATATCTCAACAAAAGATAAATATTTGTTGTGGAAGCACTATTTCTGCCTGATCAGGGAGTTTTTCTGCTTTTTCCCTCGCTATCAGCTATTTTTACCCCGGCATAGCCAAGGGTCTCCTGTTTGACGCTTACCCTAAAGATCCGGAAAGCAAAAAGGCTTCTCAGGGCCCGTCTGACGGAGAGGATTTTTTCAGGGGAAAGGGATGTTTGGAAAAAGCGGATTGACAAGCGCGCATGATTTGTGTACGATGTGACACACAGGTGTCTTGACACCTGTGTGTCACTTTACGAAATGGCGCCTGATACCTCTCTACCACACTGGAGCACGATACGGTTCTTATCATAGCATCGAATGGTCCGCGGTGATATGATTCCGCCGGTCAGGAGACGATCCAACCGGCTCTTGTGAAATGCAGTCTGTTTGGTGAGGGAAAGAGGGCTCTTTTTCGGCGCCATATATCTGTGTAAAAGAACAGGAGAGATCGTGTGTCTGATTATTCAACCACAACAGAGGCCCTGTATCAGGGCGACTATTTTCCGGAACTCGGGATACACCCGGAGACCATTCCATGCTTCCTGACAACTGCCTTCACAATGAAGGGCTTTCAAGAGGTGCAGGAAACCTATCAGAAAAAGGGCTATACCTATATTCGGACCCGTAACCCCAACCGTACCGCTTTGGGAGAGGTGCTCTCTTGTCTGGAGGGCGGTGAGGCGTCTCTGATTTTTTCCTCCGGCATGGGCGCCATCACCAGCACGCTCCTGGCAATCTTAGACCCCGGCGATCATATCATCTGCAACGCGAACATCTATGGCGAGACATTCTCTGTCATGACCCAGATCTTGAAAAAGTGCAATGTAGATGTCACGCTGGTAGATTATCAGAACACAGAGGATATTGCCAGGGCTCTGCGGCCCAACACCAGGCTGATTTACTCCGAGGTGTTTTCCAACCCTACGCTGACGCTGGTAGACCTGCGGGCCGTGGCGGAGATCGCCCACCGCCATGGCGCTCTGCTGATGGTGGACAATACCTTTACCTCACCCATCGCCATCCGCCCCATTGAATTTGGCGCTGACATTGTGGTCAACAGCCTGACCAAATTCCTCAATGGACACAGCGACGCCGCTGGCGGAGCCGTAACGACGACTCAGGCTCTGTGTGATAAGATACACCCCGTGGCTATGCTGCTGGGCACCCCTGGCGATCCCTTTAGCTCCTGGCTGATCCAGCGGGGCATCAAGACCGCCTCTCTGCGGATCCCTCAGCAGATGCATACCGCCGAGAAGCTGGCCAAGATGCTCTCTGAACACCCCTGCGTGGAGAAAGTGAATCACCCCAGTCTGCCCTCCTATCCTCAAAAGCAATTGGCGGACCGTATGTTCGGTAAGAATGGCCGCTGCGCCATGCTGAGTTTTATTGTGGAAGAAGCTCCGGAAAAGATCGATCGCTTCATGCGCGCTTTGAAATTTCCCCGCTATGCTCCCACTCTGGGCGGCCTGCACACCACACTGAGCTATCCCGTGCTGTCTTCCCACGCCGATGTGCCTGATGAGACCCGCCGCAAAATGGGCATCACCCCCGGTATGATCCGGGTATCTGTTGGCATTGAGGACGCAGATGACTTGATTCGAGACTTTGAACAGGCGCTGGAAGTCTTGCGCTGATAGACTATCATTTTTTGGAAAGAGAGATCTAAAAATGTCCTTTATTGATTTCCTGTATCAATTAGACAGCTGGGTCTGGGGGATGCCGTTGATCGTGGCAGTGATGATCCTGGGCGCTTATTACATGATTCGCGGCAAATTCTTCCCCTTCGTCCATTTCGGTCACACATGGAAAAATACCATTTTAGAAAAGTCTGATCAAACCTCCGCCGATGATAGCGGTAAAATATCCCCATTCCGTGCCTTCTGTCTGGCTCTGGGCGGCGCCGTTGGTATGGCCAATATTTCCGGTGTGGCAACTTCCATTGCGGTGGGAGGGCCCGGCGCTATTTTTTGGATGTGGGTATGGGCCTTCTTTGGTATGATGGTCAAGATCGTCGAGACCTCTCTGGGCCTGTATTACCGCCGGAAAGGACCGGACGGGAAGTACAGTGGTTCCGCCATGGATTACATGGAACGCGGGATTTCCGGGGAGATGGGATTGAAATTCGGAAAGCCTCTGGCCATTCTATTTGCCATCTCCCTGCTCCTGATGGTATTGCAGGGAAGCGGCGCATACACCGTCGGTGAAACCATGAGCGCTACATTCGGCCTGAACCTGATGGCAGTGGTCGTGGTATATGTCCTGTTCATCGTTTATCTGATTTTCCGCGGTGAGAACACGATCGGCAGGGTCGCGGAAAAAATCGTTCCGTTTATGTGCGGCGTTTATTTACTGGGCACGGTGGTCATCCTGATCCTGAACGCCGGCAATATTCCCGGTATGTTCGCAGATATTTTCAAAGGCGCATTTACCGGAACTGCCGCAGCCGGCGGTTTTGCGGGTTCCGCAGTGGCCACCGCCATTCGTCAGGGCGTGTCCCGTTCTGTCTATTCCAATGAAGCCGGCAACGGAACCTCTCCGCTGATCCACGGCTCCGCCAACACGGTTCATCCCGTCCGGCAGGGACTGTGGGGATCCGTCGAGGTGTTTTGCGATACGCTGATCGTATGCACCTGCTCCGGTCTTGCCATTTTGATTACCAATACCTGGACCTCCGGCGAAAGCGGCGCGACTCTGGGTGTTTTGGCCTTCACCGCCGCTTATGGCAGCTTTGGGAAATATTTTCTCGGCATCATGACGATTCTGTTTGCTTTCACTACCTCAACAACCTGGTATCTCTTTTACCAGAACATTCTCAGTTATCTGTTGAAAAAATGGCCGGCAGTCCTGAAGGCAGTACACAAAGCCTTTACGGTCGTGTTTCCTCTGATCATGGTCAGCAATGCGGCTCTCGTATACTATTCGGACTCCGACGCAACGCTGTTTTGGACCATCGTCAGCATCTTTACCGCGTTCCCTCTGTTCATTAACGCAATCGCTTTGTTCGTTTTGAGAAAGAAATTTTGGACGCTGTTAGATGACTATAAGGCGCGTTATCTGGGCATCGGGCAGGTAGATCCCAGCTTTTATGTATTCGCCGAGGACGACCCGGAGGTAATCGCCAAGATCAACCAGAATTTGGGCGAATCTTGAATTGCGCACCCGGCTGTGAATGCAGGCACACCGCAAGCTCTATTCCAATATGGGGTGCCCTTTGGCTTTTGATTTCACTGTTCTATGGGATCTGAATTGATTACGGACAGCAGGAATCCGCTGGAATCAGATGATCCCAGCGGATTCCGTCTCGCTTTTGCGACATTCGCGGAAGCGAGTACAGGGGCTCCGGCGGCGTTCCGCCGGAGCCCCTGTTTTTTCTGTCTGTGGCTGGTTCCGTGGTCATACGGACTGCGATCCCACCGCTCAGGCCGATCGCTTTTTTGTCACACACTTCTGCTTTTGACCCTGGGGAGCGTGGGCCGTATGGATCAGCTCCTCCCCACTCCAGCCCACATCCCCCGCCCCTGCCGCATACCGACGATTATACTACCACGCCTTATGGTCTGTGTGCAGCAGGTGGTGGGACCTCTCCCCCAGAGGCTGTCTCAGATACTCGTGGTACAGCTTCTGGACATCCGGGTTCTCGTGGGAGTATCGAACTTTTGCCTTTGCGTCCAGCTTCCACAGCTCCTTGCCTCGCGCCGCGGCCATCTCAACGCCCTCATGGATGGGCTGACCGCCGCCTCCGGCGCAGCCGCCGGGGCAGGCCATGACTTCTACAAAGTCATAGTCCGCTTCCCCGCTGTCAATAGCCTCCATCAGCTTCCGGGTGTTACCCAGGCCGCTGACGACAGCCACCCGAACATCCCCCGCGCCGGGGATGCGAAAGACTGCTTCTTTCCAATGCTTACTGCCACGAACTTCCGCGAAAGCATCGGGATCGGGGTTCTTTCCGGTCACCAGATAGTAAGCACTGCGCAGAGCCGCGTCCATTACGCCGCCGGTAGCGCCGAAGACAACAGCTGCGCCCGTGCCGGTGCCCAGAGGACTGTCAAACTCGGCTTCCCCCAGATCTTTGGGGACAATCAAGTCACTGCGCAGCAGACGGCACATCTCACGGGTGGTCAGAACCACATCCACATCGGGATCACCGCAGGCATCCTTCATGGTGGGCAACTCGCTCTCTGCCTTTTTTGCGGAGCAGGGCATAATGGAAACCACAAAGACATTCTTCGGGTCCACGCCAATCTTTTCCGCGAAATAGCTCTTCGCAATGGCGCCGAACATCTGCTGGGGAGACTTGGCGGTAGACAGATTGTGAACATAGTCCGGGAATTGACTCTTCAGGAACCGCACCCAGCCTGGACAGCAGGAGGTGAACATAGGCCAGCGGTACTTGCCTCGATGGGTAAACCGCTCCAGAAACTCGCTTCCCTCCTCCATGATGGTCAGATCCGCGGTGAAGTTGGTATCAAACACATAGTCAAATCCCATGGTCTTCAGGGCCGCCACCATACGCCCCGTAGTCGCCAGCTTTGTGGGGATCTCCATAAATTCCGCCCAGGCAACACGGACAGCGGGAGCCACCTGAACGACAGTGATCTTCTCCGGGTCCGCCAGAGCACGCAGCACCCGGATGGTATCGTCACGGACTGTCAGCGCTCCGGTAGGACAATGGGTCACACACTGTCCGCAGAAGGTACAATCGGTGTCCTTCAGAGTCCGCCCGTTCTTAATGTCCACCGTGGTACGGGAACCAGTCCCAGCCACATCCCAGATATTCATCCCCTGGATCTTATCGCAAACCTGCACACAGCGCATACACTTGACGCACTTACTGGCCTCACGGACAATGGGGGTATCCAGGTTGATCTTGGATCGTTCCGGCTTCACGGGATAGGGCTGAAAGTGGATGTTCAGGTCATGAGACAGCTTCTGCAGCTCACAGTTGCCGCTTCGTATACAGACGGTGCAGTTGGAGTTGTGCTGACTGAGGATCAGGCGCAGATTGGTCTTTCGGGCCTGACGTACACGAGGAGTATTGGTATGGACCACCATACCCTCCTTGACCTCTGTATTGCATGCAGGAGCCAGACGCTCCATATCTTCGATCTCCACCATACACATCCGGCAGGCGGCAATCTCGTTGATCTCCTTCAGGTAGCACAGGTGTGGGATCGGGATGCCGGCTTTCTCGGCAGCCTCCAGGATGGTCGTACCCGGAGCCGCTTTTAATTCGCGGTCATTGATTGTGAACCTTACCATTTTTCCACTCGACCTCCCTTGAAGCTTCCATAACCAAAGTAATCGCAGCGCAGGCAGCGGCCTGCCTCCTGTACAGCCTCTTCATGGGTCATACCGCACTCGATACAATTAAAGTCACACTTGCGCTCGCTTGCCTCACGCTCACTGGGATTCACACGACCGCGGGGGCGCAGATCCGAGCACAGGGGCGCGGAAACTTTCACATCCACCGTGATCTCATGGTGGAAGCCCAGATACTCATCGATGTTGGCCGCAGCAGCCTTACCGGCCGCAATGGCACGAATGACCGTCGCGGGACCGGTAACGCAATCTCCGCCCGCGAAAACAGCCTCCATATTGGGCAGCTGGGTATCCGGACGGGCGACCAGAGCGCCGCTGCGCTGCAGCTTCACGCCGGCCTCTTCCAGACCATGCGATTCAATGCCCTGACCGATGGCTACGATGATGGTATCCGCTGGCAGACGGACAGGCTCCACACTCGCGGTATTCGGCCGGGGACGGTTGGCCTTGTCATGTTCGCCGATGATTTGAGGCTGTGCCCACAGGGCGGTCACATGATGGCCGGCACCCTCTTCGATCCGCAGCGGCGCATGGAGGGGCAAAATCTCGGCGCCCTCGGCGATGGCGCCTTCCACCTCTTCCGCCTGAGCCGTCATATCCTCCTGCCGTCTGCGATAGACACAGGTGACCTTCTTGGCGCCCAGACGGATGGCACTGCGGGTGACATCCATGGCGACGTTGCCGCCGCCCACCACCACCACATTCTGACCCGTGAAATCAGGCATCTCATCGTCGCCGATCTTCCCCAGCATCTCAACGGCAGAGATCACGCCAATGCTGTCCTCCCCCTCAATGCCCACTTTTTTGTCCGTATGGGCGCCGATGGAAATATACAGGCAGTCATAGTTTGCCTTCAGCTCCTCGAAAGAGATCTCGTTCCCCACCTTCACGCCGGTGTGGACCTCGATGCCCAACGACAGGATAGACTCAATCTCGGCATCCAGTTTCTCTCTGGGGAAGCGGTAGCTTGGGATACCGTAGCGCATCATGCCACCCAGCTTCTGGCGTTTTTCATAGATGGCTACATGATGGCCCATAAGGACCAGATAGTAGGCCGCCGACAGGCCTCCGGGGCCGCCGCCGATGACGGCGATCTTCTTGCCGGTGGAAGGAGCGCACCGAGGCTGAGGCACATCTCCGGCGTTGTCCACAGCATAGCGCTTCAGGCCGCGGATGTTCAGAGCGTCATCTACCATGCCGCGGCGGCAGCGGGCCTCACAGGGGTGCTCACAGATATAGGCACAGGCTGTGGGGAAAGGATTGTCCTTACGGATCAGGCGAACCGCATCCGCGTAGCGTCCTTCCTTCACCAGAGAGATGTAACTGGGGATGTCCACGCCGGCGGGACACAGCGCGACACAGGGCACGGGGTTCTCCAGACTACCCAGGCAGCGGTGATGCAGGATATGTTCCTCATAATCGTCCCGGAAGCCCTTCAGGCCCATCAGGACCAGATTGGCCGCGTCGATCCCGATGGCACAATCCGCGCTGTCCACGATGACCTGGGCGGTATTTTCGATCCGGCGCAGGATGCCTATGTCAGGCTCCCCGTCCAGCACTTCACGGATCATGTCGGAGATCTGGCTGAGGCCAATACGGCAGGGCACGCACTTGCCGCAGGTCTGAGCCTGACACAGGTTCAGAAAATTCAGGGCCATATCCACAGGGCACAGGCCCGGGGGGCTGGCCGCGATTCTGCCTTCCATGTTCCGGTACAGCTGTTCCACGACAGCCTGCGCCTGGCTGGGAGTCTTTACTTCCAATCTACTCATGATCTGCCTACCCTTTCTCTCGTTTTATCTGCAACAGGACCTCTTCCCAGACCCGCCGGAAGGGCTGACCGCTTCTTCCGGCGATTTCCGCCACATTCTCATACTCTGGCTTTTTCTGATGGATCCCGCAGCTGTCCGCGCGCTTGACTCTGACCAGGCTGAACGACGTCTCAACATTTTCACACCGGGATTCAGCAGATATTTTCCGCACTCCCGCTCCCAGGCGCCAATCCATTAGTGGTCAGTGGCTTTCTATACTCCGCATTTCGTACATACGAAATATCGATCGTCTTCCAGTTCTACGATCACAGCAGCATTTCAGAAACGTTGGGCAATTACAATCTCTTTCACAGACGGAAATCACACTGGAAATACTAATGCCAAATCTATTCGATCTTTGCCACAAGTTAGAACATGACCGGCATACCCCGCATGACGCCACAGCGCTCATTTCAGAAATGATGAACAGCCTTCTCCGTTTTGGGGGTTGACCATCTTCATCCCTGCTTTGGCGCCGCTTCTGACAAATACAACGGCAGCCCAATCTGGATCAACCAGTACGCTGTTCAGTGTCCGCCATCCGAACACTTGCATCTGTTGGATCACATTCCCGCTCTTCTCTGAATGAGCAGTCTCTCATTCCTGCAAAAATCAATTGGCAAGCCGGTATTTTGCATATATTCCGGCACTGCGGTTGCAGAAGCTTTTTTGTCTGCAAAATCCCTCCAACATTTCCAGCCGATAGATCCTCTGCTATATAACTTACTTTTTTATATTGAAAATGTCAAGATTAAATTGAAAAAATCCAGATTTACAGGCATGCCACACACATTGAATATCCGGATAAAAAAGGACAACGGATAATCCCGCATCAGTTGCAGCTGGATCCGCGGGCAACATTTGCATGAATAGGAGTAAAATCTTTCAAGAAAAGAGCATAACACAAGACACCGCATACCGGCAATATGCCCGGCCTTACTCCAGATAAAACGTTTCTGTACTCCTGGTGAGCGATACGATCAAGTACAACGCTCTGGGAAAATAAAAAGAAGTTCATACAAATCCCTGGCAGAATGAAGTTACCACACACCAAACTACGGAAGGAGACTTGTATGAACTACCGTCATCTTCATATCGAAGAACGTAGCTGTATCCGGAACTATGATGCAGATGGGTCGCGTGACCGAACGGCCGCCCGGCAGGAATATCTACACAGGCACACTCAGGTTCAGTCTCCGCATACCTCTTTCGCCAGCTGAGAGACTGTTTTATGCAGCAGTGGATGCCGCTTATTGGGGGCAATCTCCTCCAGAGGCTTGAGTACAAAGTCCCGCAGATGCATTTCCACATGGGGAATGACCAGCTCTTCTGTTTCCAGGACCAGATCGTCGTACATCAAAAGGTCCAGGTCCAAGGTCCGGGGGCCCCAACGGATCATTCGTTCCCGGTGGGCCGCCTGCTCGATTTCATGCATACGGTCCAGCAGTTCCAGGGGAGGGAGGAATGTCTTGAGCATCAGGCAGGCATTTAAAAAGTCATCCTGCTCTCCCCCGCCATAGGGTTTGGTAACCAGGAAGGAAGAGACCTTCCGCACACAGCAGCCTCGAATTTGCTCCAGCGCTTGTACCGCCATGTTCAGATAACCAGCCTTGTCCCCCATATTGGACCCAAGACTCAGATAGGCAGTGTGCCAGAAGCGGGTAATCTTTACCGATACCGTTTCCAGCGGCAGTCCCACGGGCGCCCACGGCTTTTTCAGCTCCAGCGTTATCCCCTTCAGCAGAGGATACCGCAGCAGCAGTTCTTCCGCCAGGTGTTCTGCTGCAGCTTCGATCAGCTTGAAGGTGTTCTGTTTCATGTAATCGGTCACAAAGCTGCTGACTTCCCCATAATGGACAGACTGCTCCAGGCAGTCGGATTTTCCAGCTGGTCTGGAATTGACATACAGGGTAAGGGAAATCAGAAATTTCTGACCCAGGCGGGTCTCTTCGGGAAAAACGCCGTGATGAGCAAATATTTCAAGATTTTCCACATGAATCTCGTCATAACATGAGGGCTCCATCTTCTTCACCGCCCTTCCCGGATGATCGCTTGGGTCATACGGATGGCCCGGAGATTTTCTTTTACATCGTGGACACGGACAAACGCCGCCTTCTTTTGTACACCGATCACGGTCGTCACCATGGTCCCCTCGACCCGCTGGTCAACCGGCAGATCCAGAGCGCGGCCAATAAAGCCCTTCCGGGAGGTAGCCAGCAGCACAGGATACCCCAACTCCACAAGGCGCTCCAGATGGCAGACAGCTGCCAGATTATGTTCATCGTTTTTTCCAAAGCCCACGCCCGGATCCAGAATGATCTTGCTGTCCTGGATGCCCGCGCTCTTGGCAATGGCCAGGGAATCCCGCATATCCTGACACAAATCGCCCAAAAAGTTATGATATTCCGCCTTTTCGCGGTTATGCATCAGGACACAGGGCACCTGATACTGGGCAATCAGGTCCGCCACCTTCCGGTCATATTTCAGCCCCCAAATATCGTTGACCAGGTCGGCGCCCGCTTTCAAGGCCGCTTCCACCACAGGACTTTTATAGCTGTCGATTGACACGGGGACATCAAAGCTGCTTTTTACCATTTCGATCATAGGAAGCACCCGGTCGATTTCCTCCTGGTCGCTGATCTGAACGTGTCCGGGCCGGGTGGATTCGCCGCCGATGTCAATAATGGACGCTCCCTCCTCGAGCATCTGGGCTGTGTGCTGTTTCGCTGCTTCCAAATCATTCCATTTTCCGCCATCAGAAAAGGAGTCAGGCGTCACATTGAGGATGCCCATGACATAGCAATCATTTTCCACATCAAACTGACGGTCTCCTATTTTCATCATGTTCCCACGCTCCTCCTATCATCATCTGGTCAGGGTAAGATTTTTCCTGTCTTTGCTCCAGTTACATTCCCGGCAGGCAGCGCAAAACAGGCAGGCGCGCGATGCCTTGTCCGCACGGTAAATGAGTCCCGCTAAGTCGCTGCCGGCCTGTTCCATGTTCTGCGTTCTATGCTGTAAGATCGCATTCAGGATCGTTTTCTGTTCTTCTTCAGAAAACCCACAGTCCTTCAAAATGCCTTCCGCTTCCATGGCGCTCGCCTGCTCATGGGGTACCCCCTGTGTATACTGAAGGTGCCGGCCAATGTCATGCAGCAAGGCGGCGGCATAGATCTCCTCTTTTGGGATACCAAGACCGTTTTCCAGATCCTCAATGTAGGCGATCCTGGCCACATCTAAAAAGTGCGCAATGTCATGCTTGCAAAATATGCGATCCCGCTCCAATGCGTGGATTTTTTTCACACTCTCGTTCCAGCGTGGATGGGCACAGATGCGATTGATACGAACCATTTTCTTATCTGCGCTCCAGCATCCGGTAAAAGTTATTTTGGAGTCTCTCATTTTCGTCAAATACTCCCCTGGTGACCACGGTGACCGTCTTGGTGCCGGGCTTTTTTACCCCGCGCATGGTCATACACATATGCTCCGCTTCAATGAGAACCATGACACCCTGCGGCTTCAGTTCCTCCATAAAGACATCCGCCACCTGGGCAGTCAGCCGCTCCTGAAGCTGGAAGCGCTTTGCAAATACCTCCAGAGTACGGGCAATCTTACTCAGACCCACGACCTCGCCGTTGGGAATATAGGCAATGGCAGCCGTCCCGTAGAAGGGCAGCATATGGTGCTCACAGAACGAATAGAAGTGGATGTCCTTCTCGATGACCATATCATTGTTATCCACATGGAAGCGCTTCCGCAGATGTGTGGCCGCATCATCGGTGTAGCCGCCGGCCAGTTCCTCATACATTCTTGCAATGCGGTCCGGGGTCTCCAAAAGTCCCTCTCGTGTAATATCTTCTCCGATCCCTTCCAGAATCAGCTTGACGCCCTTCTGGATCATCTCACGGTTCATTGCCGGTACCTCCTGTCAAAACTGCTTGTTCCGCCTCGCCGAGGAACGAAAGGGAGCCAAAAATAACAATGACATCTTCTTGATCCGCCCGCTCCAGGCTCAGTTTTACCGCCTGCGCAATGCTTTCCGCAGCTTGAGTCCGGGGATTAACCGCTTCCACCGCTTTTTTCAGGGCTTGAGCGGAAAGCGCTCTGGGATTGTTGGGCGTCTCCACTGTAATAATATCCTCCGCCAAAGGCGCAGTGAGCTGGATCACGGTTTGAAAATCCTTATCCCGAAACATTCCCATGATATAGTGAAGCTTTTTGTTCGGAAAACAGCGCTTCAGAGACTCTTGCAATTCCTGGGCAGCTCCGGGGTTGTGGGCTCCGTCGATAATGACCACTGGGTCCCGGCGCAGCAAAGTAAATCTGCCCCACCAGACCGTGTGCAGCATACCAGCGCGCACCTGCTCGTCTGAAAGGCGATAGCCCACTCCGCGCAGTGCCTCTACAGCTTCCAGCGCCAGGGCAGCGTTCTGGATCTGGTAACTGCCGGCCAGATTGATTTTGACGTCCTTCCATGTCTTGTAAGAGAAGCTCTGGACCTCATATCCATAATGAACCTCTCTGAGCTGTGTTGGGTCAACAATGCGAAGGGCACAGTCTTTTTCCCTGCAAGTTTCCGCGATCACATCGGCAGCTTCCGGCTGCTGGGCCGCCGATACCACTACGGTATGGGGTTTTATGATCCCCGCCTTCTGCCGCGCGATCTTTTCCAGGGTGTCACCCAGGCAGTCCATGTGGTCCATGCTGATGGAAGCAATGACCTCGATAACAGGGGTCCGGATCACATTGGTGGCGTCTAACAGGCCGCCCAGTCCAGTTTCCAGGACCACAATGTCGCAGTGCTGTTCCTTAAAGTAGAGGAAGGCCAGTGCCGTTTCAATTTCAAATACAGTCGGTCCGGCCAGCCCAGCCGCCTTCATGTCCTCCACCGCCGCCCCAATTTTTGTGACATGGCGGGCCAGCGCATCTTGCTCAATGTACTTCTGGTCAACTTGAATTCGCTCACGATAGGAAAACAGCGTGGGAGAGATGTAGCGGCCGGTTCGGTAGCCCGCGCCAGACAATACCGTTGAAAGATATGCCAGTACAGACCCTTTTCCATTGGTTCCGGAAATGTGGATGAACTTTAAGTCATCCTGGGGGTTCCCCAGTCTGTCAAGCAGCTCTTTCATACCCTCCAAGCCAAGCACACTTCCACATTTGGATATTTCATCCAAATACGTTCTTGCTTCTGTGTAATTCATATTGCTCCTATCTGAGGCAGAAATATTCCTCTAAAGTTATCGAGAATCATTATATTCCAGCCTAATATAGATCGCAATAAAGGATCAAAAGGAATCATCCTCGATCATTTTTCTTTTTTACCTAACTATGTGCTTATACTTTCACTTATTAACGCAGGAAATATGTAGGAATATGTTCTTTTCAATCGGTCATCGTGTACCATTCCCCTCGCCACCATAATTCACCAGCTGGAAGGACACGGGAAGTCTGAACTGCCCACCGCCTTTGCCCTGCAAACCGAAAAAGAGAACGTGGAAATGAACCACTTGTTCCTGCTGACAGCCAATGCGGTTCCGGAAGAAGCAGACTGTGTGGTAATCTACACCCCGGAACGTGATACTTCTTCCGCCGGATAGGGCGGCAGATAAGATCACCGATTCTCTAATCAAGGACAACTACACCCCCGTTATGCCGGCCTCCGATGAATGCGCTCTCTTCCCTCATCGGCAAGAGCGAGGCCATGGCGATCCGCAGCAGGCCTCTATGGACAATGAGCGCTATGTCTCCATCGGAGACGGCAATGTGTATCTTGCCAAAGTAGACCCGCTGGACATCGATCGGGTCTGGAGTATTTAGCTACGGGAAACCTCTCCAACTTACGTCACCTAAGTCCTTGCTGGCAGCTTTACCGACGAATTTCCTGATGATAAAGAAGAAATTCGCCTGACCGCATCGTTCCGTCAGGAAGATCACCCACCCGTAGAAATCGCTCTCTACCGCCATGACGGCAGCCATTGTCTTGCAGTCGTAGATGGGACGCCCTTCGCTCTGGTCGATCGAAGCCGCGTGGTAGACCTGATAGAGGCGGTCAACGCCATCGTCCTACATTGATTTTGCATTAAGAGACAAACTGCAAGCTGATATGGATCAAAGGCTCATCACACCATTCACTAAATGTCACACCCGTATGTGACTTTAGGTATTATAGCGCACACTCCAGTTTTATATCTGCACTTACACAGGGAGCCCACCGGCAGTTCCCTAAAAGCACAGGGCTCCGGCGGAACAGCACTGCCGGAGCCCTGATTTTTCTGTCTGTGGCTTGTTCTGTGGTCAAAGCCCTGATCACACATTTTAAGCGCCCCAAAAAGTCAAAAAAGTAAAGCAAAACCGCCCTTTTCACACGAAAAGAGCGGTTTCTGTGGAGCTGCTATCCGGATTTGAACCGGAGACCTCATCCTTACCAACTGATTGGGAGGATGAGGTTTTCTGTTTTCCGGGCCTTTTGTGCCCTTGCTGGTCCGGAGTGTCATCCTTTCCGGCCCTCTTGCGTCCGTTACTTCCGTCCGCTCGTTTCCCCGTGTGGGTCGCGGTGTGGGTCAGAGGCCCTTGCCAGCGGCACAAAGGCAAAAATCTTGTCTTGGAGATAGAGAACGCATCTCCCCCGGGGCTATAACACCATATCAGAGGGCAACAAAAAAGTCTTTCCTCTGTTCTAAACGCTTGTCCAGATACGCTTTCTCCCACGGCCTTTTGACTCAGGATTTGCGGAACAGTAAACAATGAACAGCTCTTCTTGGATTCTTCCCGTGAAAGAGGGCAACCACCCAAAAATTGTGCGCACAATATTATGTTCTGTTTCTCTGCTCTGAGTCAGTTCTTGGTGCAGCTTCCCGAATGTCTCCAATTCTTGATGCCTGCCATATGCCAAATTCTATTTGTCGGCAGACAGCGTATATATAGCGCATTCCCAAAAGGAATATCATTATTTATTATTGCCATTTCCCTTAAAAAAAGGACTATGATATCCTGAAATGGAAGGAATCGGAACCCGCCGGGGCAGATCCGCCGAAAAACGCAGAGAGGACAAGGAGGAATTGAAGATGGGAAAATCTATTACGCAAAAAATTCTGGAATCGCACCTAGTAAAAGGCCACTTAATTCCGGGAAAAGAGATTTTTATCAAAGTAGATCAAACCCTTACCCACGATATCAATGCCGTGATGACCTATCTGGCTTTCGAGGCTATTGGGCTTGACCGGGTGCGCACCGAGTGCAGTGTCAGCTATCTGGATCACAATCTGCTGTATGTAAACAGCATGACTCCGGACGACCATGTCTACCTCCAGTCTGTGGCGCGGAAGTATGGTGTCTATCTGTCTCGGCCTGGAAATGGCATATGTCACACAGTTCATATGGCACGGTTCGGTGTGCCGGGTAAAATCAGCATGGGGGGTGACAGCCATACCCCCCATGGCGGCGCGATTGGAATGCTGTGCATCGGCGTAGGCGGCATGGATGTAGCCACCGCCATGACAGGGATTCCAATGCGGTTGAAAATGCCTCAGATCGTCAAAGTCCACCTCACCGGTCAGTTGAAACCAGGAGTCAACGCAAAGGAAGTCGTACTGGAGATGCTCCGGCGGGAAACCGTCAAGGGAGGACTTGGCAAAATCTATGAGTATACAGGCCCCGGTGCCGCCTCTCTGGAAGTACCTCAGCGGGCCACAATCGCTAATATGGGCGCAGAAATGGGCGCTACCACCTCCATTTTCCCCGCCGACGAACAGGTCCGGAAATTTTTAGAGGCCCAGGGTCGGGGCAACGTCTATCAAGAGCTACTGCCTGACGAGAACGCAGAGTATGACCAAGTCATTGAGCTGGACATGAGCCAATTGGAGCCCATGATGGCCTGTCCCCATCTGCCCGATCATGTACTGCCTTTGACCCAGGTGCCGAAAAAGAACGTTCAGCAAGTCTTTATCGGCTCCTGTACCAACGCCAGTTACGCCGATATCGCTAAGGCGGCCACTGTATTCCATGGGCATCATGTGAATGATGGAGTCTCCTGTACCTGTGCCATTGCCTCCCGTCAAACCTATAAGGAACTGTTGCGGGACGGATATATCGACATACTGGTAGACGCCGGGGTACGCCTGCTGGAGATTGCTTGCGGCCCCTGCTGTGCCATTGGACAGACGCCGCCTACTAATGGCGTGGCAGTGAGAACATCAAACCGCAACTTTAAGGGACGAGCCGGAGAACCGACAGCGGAAATCTATTTGGTCTCCCCGGAAAGCGCTGCGGCCACTGCCATTAAAGGGACCTTTGCCACGGCAGAGGAGGTCATGGGCGAGGATGTTGCACGGCTGGCACATATCACTGAGCCAGAACACTATATCGTGGATGACTCTATGATTCTGCCTCCTCTCTCCTCAAAAGATGCGGAGCGGGTAGAGGTGCTTCGGGGGCCGAACATCAAGTTCCTTCCAGTCCCGGACGTTCCTGAGCGCCATTTGACGGCCGCAGTCAGTCTGAAGACCCGAGACAACGTCTCCACCGACGATATTACCCCCGCCAGCGCAGAGTTCTCCTCCATGCGCTCTAACATCCCGCTGATGAGCCAATATTGTTACGCCAGATACGACCCCACCTTTTCCGCTCGGGCCCGAGAAATGGGGATTAGCGTAATTATCGGCGGAGAAAATTACGGTCAAGGCTCTTCCCGGGAGCATGCGGCCATCAATCCTATGTACTTAGGCGTCAAGTGTGTGATCGCTAAGAGCATCGCCCGTATTCACAAGGGTAATCTGGTAAATCACGGTGTGATTCCTATGCTGTTCGACGATCCAGCCGCCTATGACAGCATAGACCAGATGGACGTGCTGGAGTTTGTTGATTTGATGGGACAACTGCCCCGCCGCCGGGTAACAGTGAAAAATGTAACAAAACACTTTGAGTTTGACGCTGTACTAGATTTGACAGATAATGAACTGGAGGTTGTAATGGCCGGAGGCCAGCTGCGCTATCTAAAAAATCAGTTGGCCGCCAGTGGGGTATAATCGGACATACTGCCGCAAATTCATCCCTGCTGTGTTATGATGAAAGTATCAACATACTCATAGAAGCGGATTGTGGAGGAGAACCCGATGAAAGATTCTGACTGGCTGATTTTATCTGAGCTGTATAAAAACCCCAATATGACTAAAGTAGCTGATTTGCTCCATATTACGCAGCCATCCATGACAAAGCGGTTACAGCATATTGAGGAAGAGTTTGGCGTCACTATTGTCAACCGAACCTCTAGAGGACTAATCTTCACCCCGGAAGGAGAGTATTTGGGCCACCAAGCGGACATCTATCTTCATTTTTTGGATGAAACTCACCGGGAGTTAGCCCGAATGAAAAACATAGGAGACAGTGTGATCCACATTGGTTCATCCTACACATACAGTAAATATGATCTGGGCGAGCTGATGCTTCGCTATCGGAGGCAGCATCCAGAGGTCCATTTCAATGTGATCACTGAGAGCAGCGACAGCCTGTTCCGCCGGATGCTGGATGGAACCATCCATATGGCCTTTATTCGCGGGGACTATGACAGTTCTCTGAACAAAGTTCTAGTAAGTCGGAACAACGCCTATGTGGTGACAAAGGAGCCCATCATTCTCTCAGATCTAAAATCGATGACACGCATTGGATACAGTACGAATCATCAAACTCAGAAGCAGCTGGATGACTGGTACACCGAGCAATTTGAGGAACCCGCTCCTGCCAACATGAGCGTCGGGTACATTGATGTGGCATGGCAGCTGGTGGAACGTGGCGCAGGCTATGTCTGCTGCTTTGTCCCGGAGCAGTACGAGGGACAAAAGCGTCTCTTCCTCACACCCATGTGTCACCGAGATGGCACACCAGTAAGTCGGAACACATGGTTTTTCTATCCAAAGAGCAAACGGCTCCCAGAAGCACAGGTGGATTTTATTCGCTTTGTGGCACAGGACCTTAAAGAAAAGAGAGAGTCTGATGGAACTCAGGAGGTAATCGTATGACATACGCTTATGTCGGATGCAGAACGACGAAAGAACGAAACGCCAGAGGCGAGGGGTTGAAAACCTATCAGATTCTCCCCTCTGGAAAATGGCAAGAGCTACAGTGTCTGTACACAGAGCCTAACCATTCTTTCCAGATACTGGATTGAGAAGAGAAATACCTCTATTCCGTCCATGGGGATATTACGAAAGTCAGTAGCTATCAAATCCAGCACGATCACACTCTGAAGCATCTGAATACCGTGGAGATCGGGGGGGCGAAACCCAGTAGATATTACAGTGGACCGTGAGAACCGCCGGGTTATCGTGGCTACCCTTCAGGGCGGCACTCTCTATGTGATTGACCGGCAGGAGGATGGCTCTTTGGGGAAAATCACAGCTACCTTCACCTATGAAGGAAAAGAAGACGGAAAAGTTTCCACGATCCACCAATGTATCTGGGACAAGAGCGGGGATTATCTCTTCGCTGCAGCCCAGGGGCGTATTAATGGCTATGGCCAATTCCGATCTCTGAAATACGAGCACGAAACTGGGCGCTTTACAGAAACTTCCCGCTTTCTCGCCCGCACTTGGGATGAGCCGCGCCACGCCGCAGTCCATCCCAACAACCGTTGGGTCTATCTATGTGAAGAAAAAGGAAACAAGGTGCTGTATTTCCAGTTTGATACAGAGCATGGGGCTCTCACCCCCCTGCAGGAATTAAGCACAGTTCCCGAAACGGTCACTGGATATTCCGATGCCTCTGAAGTTATGGTAGATCCTTCGGGGACGCATGTCCTCGTATCCAATCGGTATACTGATTCCATGGCAGTTTACCGCATTGACCCGGTTACCGGGTATCTGAAGAACACTGGCTTCTTCCCTTGCTTGGGCAAGACACCTCGTTTCTTCTGCTTCGGCCCCAACAGGAAATGCTATGTGGCCAATGAGGACAGCGATACAATTGTGGAGTTTGACTTTGATTCTGCCACAGGTCAGTTAATCCCCACGCTGAACATTGTCCATACCGGAAGTCCGGTATGTATTGTGTTCACACAGGACTGAGGAGGTACCATTATGAATTTAGGTCTGCTGTCTCTGCTCCTGTTGGCGCTCGCTATTGTGGTAGGCTTTCTGTGGAATGGAAATGTGGGCCTGTTGTGTGTGGGGCTGGCCATGGTGCTGACTTTGTTCTACGGCGAGTCCATCAGCGCCGAAGATGTAATCTCCGGTTTTAACACATCCCTGTTTATCCAGATGGTGGGCGTGTCCTATCTTTTCTCTATCATCCAGAGCAATGGCACCCTGGAACTGGCAGCCAAGAAGATAGTCAGCCTAGTGCCCGCTCGGGCCATCCCAGTGGTCATGTTTTTCATCGGCATGGCCCTTAGTGCCTCCGGTCCGGGGTCCATTCCCTGTTTGGCGATCATCCCGGTGATTGCCATTCCCCTGTCTGTCTCTGCCGGAATCAACCCTATCATGACCTCCATAATCGGCGATATGGGAGCTATGGCTGGGCGTATGAGCCCGTTGACCCCGGAAGCTGCCGTAGTACGCACACTGATGGAGGCACAGGGGCTGGATGGGAATACAATTCCCATTATGATCTGCACTTTTATCACTGCTGTTGTAGTAAGTATTCTGATCGCAGTCTATTATAAGGGATGGCGGGTAGACAACTCCTACGCCGGCGGCACCAAAGCACAGCTGCCCTCCTTCAGTTGGCAGCAAATCCTGTCCTTGGTCGGCCTGTCCATTATGGCGGTTGGGGCTCTGTTCCTGGGCTGGAATGTGGGGCTCACAGGTTTTCTGATTGGTACAGTCCTGGTAGTCCTGGGCTGCGGTGATGAGAAAAAGGCTGTAAGCGGAGTGCCCTGCGGCGTGATCCTTATGGTTTTGGGGGTTGGCATGCTAATGAATATTGTCAGCCTTTCCGGCGGCATTGATCTGTTGGTAGGGGCACTAGAAACTTTCACGGACCCCCGAAGCGCCTATTCCATTATGGCTCTAACAGCAGGATTTCTCTCTTTTTTCTCATCCGGTCTGGGTGTGGTATTCCCTACTTTGGTCCCTGTCTGCGGCGGGTTAGCTGAGAGCATCGGGGTGGATGGCATTCAGATGGTCGCTATGGTAGTGATCGGCGGTACGATTGCCGGATACACCCCCATCTCCACTACCGGAGCCCTGATCATGGCCGGTGTGGCTCAGCAGGAGGATTCGGAGTCCCGCTTTCCTCAGAACAAGCTATTCATAGAACTGTTCGCGGTCTCTATCCTAAACCTGATTGTCTTGGCCGTGATGGCCGCTCTGGGAATCTATGGGCTTGTCGTGTAAGTTACAAAGCGCGTAATTTATCTGCTGAAATTTGATTAGAAAGGAATTTTGACATGGATACCACCCAGCTAATTCAGGCCCTGCGGGAATTTTCTACTACAGAGCTATGCGACGGGATGACCGAGTTCCGGGTCCTAGATCCGGCTATCCACGGGATGGCCGCCAGGAGAAAGATCGTAGGACCTGTATTTCCTGTTGAGATACCGGGAGGCGTGAGTGGGATTATACCGGATGCTCTGCTGGAGATCCGCCCAGGTCAAGTATTGGTCATAGCCGCACAAGGCTACTGCCACAAAACCTGCTGGGGAGACTACCGGAGCTTTTGTGCTGCCATACAACAGGTAGAAGGGGTCGTTATCGACGGTGCCTTCCGGGATCTGGAAGGTTGTGAGGAAGCTGGAGTTCCCATTTACGCCCGTACCGTCGTCCCAAGAGCGGGCAAAAAGGACCGCGTTGGCAGGATCAACGTGCCAGTTTATCTGGGCAATGTACAAGTCAATCCTGGCGATATCATTGTGGGAGATGCGGATGGTGTCGTGGTGATCGTTCCAGAAGAGGCCGAAAATATTATGGCACGTGCCCGGGAAAAATCAGCGCGGGAAGCTTCTGCAATTCAGCGCATGAATGAAACCGGTATTATCTTGCCGCGTGCCAATTCAAGCAACTTGTCTGTCTGATTTTGTGTGTCAGAGATGCGGGAGCTCTTGCTTCTTATCAAGAAAATATTTCCTACGGGGTGCCGTTAAAGAAGACTCGAGCATAGGGCCGACAGTATGGATTGATTATACATAAGGCAATTCTCTATGGCCGAACTTCCCCAGCCATTTCTGGGGTCTGGCCACGGTACTTCCACTCATCCAAACTGATCTTTCCAGGCCCGACCATACTCCTCCACTTACGCCGGCTTGCGGCTGTCCCTATCTCGAGCCTCCTGTGGCATATTACACCTTTTGGCAGGTTCGCTCTGTCCCCCAAAGGACAATGTTGCTGCAGTAACCAGACAGTAGTTTCCAAAGATCCGTCACTCAGCGGGTGACGAAATACACAAGAGGCAGCGTATGCGGTGAAGGGAGCACAGCCAGCGTGGAGATTGTTTCTTTCTGCTAAATGAGCTGTTCCTATTGGGCCTGAGTTCCAGTGTGTGATCAACCCTTCTGTGACCGCCTGTGGACCGCTGTGTGCCGCGATTGCGGGAGGGACAGAGTCCCCTCCCTTCCAGCGGTTTTGAACCGAATTTGGGGCGCTGGCGAGAGCTCTGCGGGAGGTGAACGAAAGAGCGGGAAACATAAAATCACCGCATCTCCCCGCAGTGCAGAGTGCCATCTGGGGCCGTTAGTAGCAACTGGTCGGAGGGCGATTTTACCCACCCACAGGTGGGGCAAGCAGAGCGTTTGGCTTGCCGCAAGCGGCTGCCAAACGCCTTTTTGCGGGCGGAAGCCCGCACCCACTTTTTCTGCCCTGCGGGGCCAATTGATAACTTTCTGATAACTCTGCCTGTTTAATATGGCTATCCACAAAAAATTCTGGTATGTTGTCGTTCCCGGGAAGGGAGCGGCAGCATACCAAATTTTTATGCGGAGGTGAGGAAACATGGCAGTCCGAACCAGAAACCAGGTGATCGCCTTCCGGGTCACTCCGGCCGAAGCAAAGAAGCTCCGGGAGAAGGTGCGCCAGTCCGGCCTGAGCCAGCAGGAGTACCTGCTCCGGGCCGCACTGGAACAGCCGATCCTTGTGATCCACGAGCTCAAGCCCATCCTGTCAGAGCTGCGCGCCTGGGGAAGAAACCTGAACCAGCTCACTGTCCTGGCTCACACAGGTCATATCCAGACGGTATACCTGAACGAACTGACGGAGGCGCTGGGCAAGACCTATGAGGCGCTGAATGGCCTGCTCACAGAGAAAGGACCGGTGATCTCCTCTGGCGACCTGTAGCTACATCAAAGAACGGAAGCAGACGGCGGGCGCCATGGGGCGTGTGATCCGCTATGTGTCCCAGGAAAAAAAGACGATGGATGAAACCGGCCGCCGCTATCTCTCCGGTATCAACTGCACGCCGGAGCTGGCGCAGAAAAGCTTCCTGACAACCAAGAACCTTTACGGGAAGGCCAGCGGAACCTTCTTCTACCAGTACGTCCAATCCTTCTCGCCCAAAGAGGAAGTCGCGCCTGCGGAAGCGCACCAAATCGCTCAAGAACTGGCAGAGCGGTTCTTCCCAGGCTGTGAGGTGCTGGTGGCCACACACATTGATACGGAGCACCTGCACTCCCACCTGATCGTCAACTCCGTCCACCCGGACACCGGGAAAAAGCTGCACTTCATCCCCAACACCCTGGAGCAGATGCGGAAGGTCAGCGACCAGATCTGCATGGAGCACGGCCTCACCACCTTGAAGCCATACCAGCAGGACCGGCGCACCCAGGGCCTGCGGACTAGGGAATACCGGGCGGCTAACCGAGGAGACAGCTGGAAGTTCCAGTTGATCATCACAATCGAGGAAGTCATGAAGCGCGCCGGGACGCGGGAGGAGTTCCTTCGCGAAATGAACCAGCAGGGCTATCAGGTGCGGTGGGAGGAGGGGCGAAAGAGCATCACCTACACCACGCCCACGGGAAAGAAATGCAGAGATGACAAACTGCACGAGCTAAAATTCAGAAAGGAGCAGATGGAGCATGAATTCCGAATCCGGCGGCGAGCAGCGCAACAGTTCACCGGACACCCTGAAGCAGCGACAGAAAGTATCACAAACATTTCCCACCTTCACAGGCCAGCAGGCCAACATCCTCTACACCATGCCAATCCAAACCGTAGAGCGGCTGGAGCAAGTCCTGCGGAGCACCCTGGCCCTCCAGGAGAACATCCGGAGCGAAATGGATTCTCTGGCCACCAAAAAGAGCCTGGAGCCTCTGGCCACAGCGGACCTGCTGGCCCGCTGGCTGAACCAGACGGCGGAGCTTCATCAGAGTATGTGCGAGGACTTGAAGAAAGTCCAGCGTGGGATCCAGGAGGAGAACCGACAGGCTGGGAAGCAGAGAGACGAATTTATGAGGCAGCTCTCCGAACGGGCCCGGGAGTTCCGGGGAGATGGCTCGAAGCTGATGAATACCTTCCAGAGATGGGCAGCCCGCACGATTCTGAGTTCCACGGCGGCGGCCGTGGTGATCAGCATCCTGATCTGCAGGCTGCTGACGTGACCGAAGATGTCCTCCGCCTGCTGGCCAGGTTGGAACAGCAGGCGGACAGCGACGTGATGGATGCAACGACCCGGCACAGTCATGGAAACCGAAAAGCGCTGACTAAGGAGCAAGCAAAGAAGATCGCCATGGGGCACAAGGCAGACGATCACGAGGAAGGACAAAAAAATGAACTGAGCGATTTCCCCCAGCACTCTGGAAATCTCAAGTGCTGGGGGGAATCTTTAGCCGGACGCTTCAAAAAATGATACGCATAATCAAAGAAAAACTTCTCCCGGGGCCCCCTCAAACATTGCGGGTCTGAAAACAATAATAGAGCGTTTTCCCGGAACCGGAGATTGCGCCGCTGTTAACAATGAATACGGCGACCGAAACGCCTAAATGATAACAGTTTGATAATTGTACGCCGTGGCACTGGATATTTTGTTTTCTGTGGTATGTTGTGTCGTTGAAAAGGAGGCGACACACACGAGAGACACTTTGGAGGATCTGTACTTCGGAAATATTACTCCCAATGAGCAAGACATCACACCGGGTTCAGTCCTGGCAGACGCTATGGACCGGGCGGAACAGTGTGAGGAGAAGCTCACTGCTCTGCTGGAGGGAGAGGAGAAAACCCTGCTGCTCCGGCTTCTCAACGCAGAGAATGAAATCTGCAGCACTATGGCCCTGGAAAACTTTATTCTGGGATTTCGCCTTGGGATGAGAATTGCTATCGAGTCCCTGGACGAGGACGACGGAAACCTGACTATGACACAAGAGGAGGGAGGTATCTACCATGGCAAAGAAACGGGCCAACGGAGAAGGTAACATCCGCAAGCGAAAAGACGGCCGGTGGGAGGGCCGGTACACCGCCGGGTACGACTCCAAAACTGGCAAACGGCTCATCAAAAATGTGCTGGGTAAGACCCAGGCAGAGGTGAAGGAAAAACTCAAGATAGCACTCGAAGAAACCAACGGTTTAGATGTCAGCAAGGCGGCGGATGTGTATACCGTGGCAAGCTGGCTGCGCACCTGGTATGAGCTCTATGCCAAGCCCAATGTCCGCACCGCCACGGCCAACCGGTATGAGCTGATCATCGAGACCTATACGATCCCCCGCATCGGGAACATCAAGCTGAAGATGCTGACCACCCGGCACCTGCAGAAGCTCTACAAGGAGTTATTGGAGAGCGGCAGAATACATGTCGGAAAGAACCAAGATAAGGGACTGAGCTCCACCACCGTCCACAGCGTCCACCTGATGCTCCACTGCGCCCTGGACCGTGCGGTGAAGGAGCGACTCATCTCCCGCAACCCCTGTGAAGATTGCATCGTTCCCAAGCCCAGGAAACTGGAGATGAAGATCCTGCCCCCGGAGCATATGAAGGCCTATCTGGAAGCGGCGGAGGCCAGAGGACTACTCCCCATGTTCTACCTGGAACTGATCAGCGGCCTGCGGAAGGGGGAACTGGTAGCTCTGCGTTGGGATGACCTTGATATTCAGCAGAGGACAATCTCTGTGAGCAAACAATACGTCCGCAACCCGGACGGCTCCCTAGAACTGACCAGGCCTAAGACGGAGAACTCCGTGCGGCTGGTGTCCATCCCGCAGACCGCGGTGGACTTACTGATCCAGGAGCACTCCAAGCACCCAGACAGCCCCTACATGTTCCCCTCGCCCCTCACCGGAGAGATGTACCATCCTGACTCAGTGGTGAACCTCCACAAGAAGATCTTGATGGACGCTGGGCTGGAGCACCTCAGATTCCACGATCTCCGTCACACCTTCGCTACCACGGCCCTGCAGAACGGTGTGGATGTGAAAACTGTGTCCTCCATGCTGGGCCACTTCGACGCTGGTTTCACCCTGCGGACTTACACCCACGCTACCAGGCAAAAACAGGACGAAGCCGCTGCCGCTATGGGCAGCTTCATGGAGCAAGTTCGATAAAGACAAAAAGAAAAATGCGCCGGACAGGAAGCCTTTCTCCTGTCCGGCACTCTTGTGTCCATTGTTTCCGTTGTCTCATTTCCGCGTGTGGGTCACGGTGTGGGTCAGAAATTTGGTGCTACACCGCAAAGCAATTTTTTGCAACAAAAAAATCCCCGAAAACCGCAGTTTTCAGGGATTTTTGGAGCTGCTACCCAGATTTGAACTGGGGACCTCATCCTTACCAAGGATGCGCTCTACCGACTGAGCTATAGCAGCATACAAAGCCCGCGGAGCTTTCGCCCCGCGGGTGGCGACCGAGAAGGGACTTGAACCCTCGACCTCTAGCGTGACAGGCTAGCGTTCTAACCAACTGAACTACTCGGCCTCGTCGCCTCAGCGCTTGTTTAATATACCAGACGATTCGACTGCTGTCAAGTTATTTTTGAAAAAATTTTCGGCGATTTTCATTTTCCGCTCTGGCCGGTCTCCTCCGGCGCAAAAATGTCTCCCGGGCAAAAAAGCCCGGGAGACACACGCGAGAAAATTACTTGGTGATCTGGAAAGCGCGCGTGATGGGCGCTGCCTGATAGTTGCCGCCCAGAGTCACGACCGTCACAACATAGCGGCCGGGCTCAGTCGGGGGTGTCGTGGTGCTGGAGTACGGCTTCCACCTGCTGGTGAAGCCGGAGTACAGGTAGTGCACAGAGGACTGATCCTCGACTTGTTCCCCGTTATAGCTCAGCGTCGCACCGAAGTCGAAGTTCTTCACGTCCGCAGCGGAGATCTTGCCATTGGTGAAGTCCTGATTCCAGTCGAGCTTCACACCGGAGTAGTGCTTTTTCACAACGAGAGCGCCCATACCGAAGCCGGTGTTGTAGTTATCGTTGTTCGTGATCGCGTAAACGGTGTAGATACCCACCTGATCCGGTGTACGCAGGGCAATGCGGACATTGTCCAGCAGGGTGATCTTGTTGAACACGTTGATGATCTGCTGCAGCGTAGCGACGTCAACACCCATCAGCTTGAGCGCTTCACGCACTACGGCATACTCGCTGCCATTGGCGATCTTGTCCAGATTCTGCTTGAGTTCGCCGACAGTGATGCCCTTGTCCATGATATCCTTGATCGTCCGCAGACCGACTTTTTCGAGCACAGGATCAACAACCTTGATGAACGCGTTGTCTGTGTAGCGCTCGGGCAGCTGCACGAACACGCTGGACACGCCGGTATAGACTGTGAAGATGTCAAAATCGTCCACGGGATCGGTGGTGACGAAGCCCTCGCCCGGCACTTCATCGGCGTAGATGCTCGTCGAGTGCACCTTGACGGAGACATTTGCCTTCTTGACCGTGAGCGAGCCTTCCTCAGCCTCGCTGGAACGATAGGTCTCGTTGCCGTTGAAGGTCACGCGGATCTGCTGCTCACCAGCGCCCATCTGGGGGTAGAAATACTGGAGTTTGCCAGCACTGATTCCCTCTTCT
>OGMW01000202.1_pt1 | contig 67559 bp, 68 predicted proteins | sample 1573281 | NCBI WGS metagenome assembly OGMW01 (sample SAMEA2581907, study PRJEB24529) | metagenome | biome: Human gut stool | place: China | collected 2011 | reverse complement strand
TGGCCGCCTCCGCTCTGAAGCACACCATCGAGGGCGACTACAACATGGTCACCGTGGCCGAGGTGGAGAAGCTGGCCGGGGGCGACGGCTCCGGCCGCATCCAGCGGTAAGCCCATCTGTTACATTGCTTTCTTCATTCCTTTCTAAAAGGAGGGCCGGTCCCGTGGGACCGGCCCTCCTTTTGTCATGTTGTTTGTTACGAGCAGCTAAAGTGTAAAATTTTCAGCCCTCCTCCTGGCATGAATGTTTTTCCAACACCAACAGCGATAAATTAACAAAAAATATTGACAATTCTGGAAAAGATATTATAATATAAATTGTAAATATTACCTAAATTAATTGCATTTGAGCAAGCGACTCTCTGACATGTAAATAGGAGTTGAAATAATGAAGAACTGGGTGTTTCTTGTTGGGATGTTTATGCTCTCTGTTTCAATTATCATTTTTGGTGTCCTCTTATCTCAGGCCATCGAGCAAACGGGAAGCAATTTGGGCGGTACACTTAGTTTTATAGCAGAGATATTGAATAGCACACTAATATCCATTGCAGAAACAAAATGACAGGACAATATAAGCAGAGATATTTTGAGAAAAGGGTAAGGTGATTATCTTGTATATGTAAGTTTCATGTTAAGTGGAATCGTAAGTGTAAATGAAAAGTTTTTCTTCCCAAGCATACGGAAGTGAAATAAAACTCTGACAGCAGCAAAGCAAGCTGCAAGGAGGGCCGATCCCGTGGGACCGACCCTCCTTTTTTATGTGAGACAGCGGCTTATCCCGCTCCCTCCGGGACCACCTTGTGCTCCCGGTAGTACTGCGCAAAGAAAAACTCGTTGAGCCGGTCCGCCGCCTCCCCGGAGAGGTGGTCTGTCAGCTGTCCGTCCTCCGTCAGATAGACGCCCTGCTGATGGACCAGGGGGGTGACCTCCCGCACCTCCTGGGCGAGCTGGAGGAAGGAGGGGCCGGTCCAGCCGCACTGCTCAAACAGCTCCGGCATCAGGAAGCAGGGGGAGAAGTCGCCGCCCTCTCCCTGGAAGTCACGGCCCAGGGTCTCCTTGGCCGCGGAGTTGGCCCAGATCAGGTACGGGGTGGAGTAGTACTGGTAAAAGCCCTCCAGGGTGGTGGTGTCAAAGCTGGCCCCGATGCCGTAATAGGCGTCGTTGCTGTTTCCCCCCCAGGGCTTATGGTCGCCGAAGAGGACCAGCACCACCGGCTCCTCCATCTCCTCCAGCTGCTGAGCCAGCAGGGTCATGGCCGAGATGGTGATGTTCACCCCGTGAAGATAGTTGTTAAAGACATAACAGGACTCCTCCGGCAGTCCGCTGGTCTTCGGATCCAGATAGGTCTCGTTGGCGGTATAGGTCCACTCATAGGGGCCGTGGTTCTGATAGCTCACTGAGAAGGAGAACACCGGCCTCCCCTCCCCATCCAGACAGGACCGCAGATCCTTGACGATTTCGTCCACCAGCAGCAGGTCGGAATTCCACTGGGCCTCCACCGGGTCCACCAATTCGCCGTAGTGGTTTTCGGTGAACCAGTACTCCTGGAAGCCCAGGAATTGGTTGACGTTCTGCCGGTTATAGAACCAGCCGAAGCCCGGGTGTCCCCCCCGGGTCTGATAGCCCTGCCGGTCGAAGTACCACACATAGGAGTCCACATCGTTCCGAAACTCCTCATACTGGCTGTACCCGGTGAGGAAGCACCACTCCGTGTCCACCGTGCCCCCGGCGAAGATGTTGGTCAGCAGGTCGCCGGAGACGCTCTCCTCCTCCAGGGCGTGCCAGGGGGCATAGACCGCCTGCACCCCCTCCTGTTCGGCCAGGGCCGGAAAATCTGTGAGGTCACAGAAGGCCTCCAGCATGATCCCCACCACGCTGACCTTTTGGTCCTCCGGGATCGCCTCCTCGGGATAGCGCTCCAGAGCGGAGGAAGCCACCGCCTCCTGATAGCCCTCCGGCGGCACCGGGAGCATATCCTGCACGCTGTACAGGAAGGGATACAGGACGCCGTGGGAGACAAAGACCTCGGTATCCGACCAGGGATTGACCAGCTCCGACCCGGCGGTGGTGCGGCGGTAGGAGGCCTCATTGCAGTACAGGGTCAAAAACGCAGTCCCCATCACCGCCGCCGCGGACAGCAGGCCGAAGATCCGGATGTCCCTCCGGCGCAGGCCCCGGGGCAGCAGGAGCAGGGCCAGGACAAGACCCAGAGCCGCCCAGCCCAGGGTCTGCTGGATCAGGGGCGTCATATCCAGAGAGTAGTTCCCCACGATGCCCCCCGCCTCTGAGATGAGCTTCAGATCGCTGGCCAGCAGGGGATCCCCCCGCAGCTGGATCTTGAAGTAGTTGGCCAGCGCCACCCCCAGGGCCGGCAGGGCGGTCAGAAGATAGGACAGCCAGCACCGGCCGGTGAGAAAATACATCAGCCAGATCAGCAGCACCGGCGGCAGGAGATTCCGGTACCACAGGTCCCCGCTGCTCAGATACCACGCCCACAGGTCCTGTGCAGACAGGTCCGGGCTGGACACCGCCGCCAGGGGCATGGTCAGCCAGCCCAGCAGCAGGCCCAGGGCCGTCAGGCCAAAGGCCAGCCACAGGTGGTGCCAGGGCAGATAGCCCGGGGCCGTCCCCTTGGGACAGCGCACGACTCGGTAGAGATGCTTCAAACTAACTCCTCCATGTTGGAGCGGAGTAAAATCCGCGTAAAATCGACAAAGAGGAGTATATCACAAATCTATCCGGAACAAAAGCAGGAAAATACCCGCTTCCCGAACAATTTCCAGCCACCCCTGTGTGTTTTTACCGGACGGGAATCCGGAGGCGCCTCCGATGCACGGCCCGGAAAAAGCAGATGGCGCGCCTCGGTCCCCCGCGGCGCGCCTGTCATCCCTTGGCGCTTGCTTGATTACTGATGCTCTCCGCACTCGCCGGCGTGCTCGTGCTTGTGGCAGACAGAGCCGCTGGAGACCAGCTCGCCCCGGAGGTAGGCCTCCACCGCCTCCTGAGCGTCGCCCTGGACTCCCAGGATCACCTTTACACCCCGCTCCCCAAAGATGTCCACCGCGCCGCCGCCCACGCTGCCGGCAATGACCACCCCAGCGCCGTTGTCCGCCAGGAAATTGGGCAGGAAGCCGGGACGGTGCCCCGGGTTGGGCACAGAATTCACCCCTGTGATCCCGCCGTCGGCGGTGTCGAAGAAGATGAAGTTTTCACAGTGGCCGAAGTGGCCGGCGACGTTTTTCCCCATGGCTGCAACTGCGATTTTCATAGTAAAGACTCCTCTTTTGTTCTCATTTTATTTCAGCGGGCTGGCATCGAGATCTCCTGCCCGGAGCCCCAACAGCCCGCATACCGCTTGAAAGATGCCGTGCACCGCGTCCCGGGTAGGGCTCACATCCCACTTGTTGACGCATACCGCCACCTTTTCTCCTCCAAAAACCTGACACCACTGGCTCGGACCTCCGTGGGGTGACCAAGTGCAGGTTGGGGCGTCCACATCTCAGCCGGCCACCGCCCGGGCCTGAGCCGCTGGGTTCTCCAGCACCATGTCCTCCTCGTCCTCCCAGAACAGGATGCAGGGGGCCCGGGCCAGGACACGTCCTGTCCGTTTTCATCCAATGGGACCGCAATTTTTATGGTCACATCCTCCTTGCTCTGTCCGACCCATACAGGCCAGATGGTGCCGCCGGCAGCCGCCGCAGCCGCAGTAGACCTCACTCCCGTCACAGAGCTGATAGTTCCCGCCCTCGATCCGCAAAGACCGCCCGTCCACCAGGGCCTCCGCCAGTTTTTTCCGGGCGGAGTTATAGATGGACTGCACGGTGCTCCTGGCCACCTGCATATAGGCGCTGCACTCCTCCTGAGAGAAACCCTGCCTGTCGATCAGGCGGACGGCCTCATACTCATCCACCGTCAGGACCACAGCTTCCTTCCGGGGGCTGCCTCCCGCGGGGTGAAACTCCCGTGTCCGGGGCATCTGACAGACCTTTCTGCACTTCATGGGCCTTGGCACGCCCTCACCTCCCGCTTCTGAGCCCTTCCGCTCTGTCAAGTCCAGTATAGAGCAGTTTCTGGTATATGTCAAGAACAATTCTTGGCATATACCAGAAATAAAGTGTCATGGCAGGCCCACTGCCAAGGCAGCTTGAAGGTCCGCAGCAGGGTGACCACCTGACGCAGGTCCTGCAAACCCGCGAACATCAGACAAGTGTTCCAGAGCGCCAGGAAAAACATGGCGAAGAAGAGCAGCCAAAACCCGTACCGGAAAGTCCGGCTCTTCATCCGCCCGGGGATATCCCGCCTCCGGGAGAGACCGAAGCGCCCTCCCAGCATGGCAAGCAGCTGTCCCCGGCCACAGTAGCGGCCGCAGTATCCCTTGGTCTCCTGCATCACCAAGATGATCAGTGGAATGACGAAGCACAGCAGCCCCGCCTTCCAAACGGAAGGCGGGGCTGAGACTTTGGAGGGGTTATTTGTCCATGCCGCAGGCGGCGGCCTCCGGACGGCAGATGTGGACTGCCACGGCGCCCCCCGCCACGCTACCTGCGATCACGACTTTCATTTCAGCACTCCACCTCTCCTGTCCAGGCGGCGATGCCGCCGATATTTTTCACGTTGGCATACCCCATGCGCCGCAGCACATGGACCGCCTGGCCGCTTCTGGCCCCGCTGTAACAGTAGACGAACAGCGGGGTCTCCTTGTCCTCCGCCAGGCCGGCGGCCTCCCCGAGGGAGGACAGGGGCACGTTCCGGCTTCCGGGGATGTGCCCCTCCTGAAACTCCTGGCGGGAGCGCACATCCAGCAGCACCGCCCCAGGCGTGGCCCGGAACTCCTCCACGCCCTGTCCGATGTCAGGCATCTTCCAACCGTCAAACAGTCCCATATCCGGCGCTCCTTACAGCATGGACAGGATCTGAGCCTTGGGCCGGGCGCCCATCGCCTGCTGGACGATCCTGCCCTCCTTCATCACCACCAGGGTGGGGATGCTCATGACGCCGAACTGACCGGCCAGCTCCGGCTGTTCGTCCACGTTGACCTTGGCAACCTTGATGTCGCTCCGCTCCCCGGCGATCTCATCCAGGATGGGGCCCACCATCCGGCAAGGGGTGCACCAGGGGGCCCAGAAGTCCAGCAGGACGGGGCGGTCGGAATCCAGCACTTCGCTCTGGAAATTATTTCGGTCGATATGGATCACTGACATAGTGGTTCCTCCTTTGTGATATTCCGTCCCGCCCTGTGGAGCGGGGATCGATTCTTTCTTCTATGGCCTTATTATACCCAGGCCGCCCCCGATCTTCCGTGATATTATCACCATTTCCAGCGTAAGAAGGCGGAACAGCGCCCCACCAGTCCGAATGGACCGGCGGGGCGCGCTTTTCGCTTCGCTCCGTCCCCCGTGAGGGGCCAGAGGGCGTTTGATTTACTTATCCAGCTTCTGATGGAAGTTCATCAGGATCTGGGCCACCTGGGCCCGGGTGGCGGTGCCCTGGGGCGCGAGGGTGTTGTTCTCCATGCCGGAGATCAGGCCCTCATGGACCGCCCAGCGGATGGCGTCCACGGCGTAGGCGCTGACGCTGTCCCCATCGGCGAACTCCCGCAGGACCATGCCGGAGGCGTCCGGGCTGCCCGCGTAGCGGTACAGGATCAGAGCCATCTGCTCCCGGGTGATGGAGGCGTCGGGAGCAAACTTCCCGTCGCCCACGCCGGAGACATAGCCCTTCTCCGCCGCCCAGTTCACCGCGTCGGCGTACCAGGCGTTGGCCGCCACGTCAGCAAATGTGCCCTCCGCCTTCACAGTGGGCTTGCCGGACATGGCGTACAGGGTCTGGGCCAGCATGGCGCGGCTGAAGCCCGCGTTGGGCGCGAACTCCCGGGCGGACACGCCGGACATGATACCGTTCTCAGCCACATACTCCACGGCCTTGTAGTACCAGGCGCTCTTTGCCACATCGTCAAAGCGGGTGTCGGGCTTCTGGACGGTGCCGTCCTTGGTAAAGCTGGCCTCCACGGTGACCTTGCTGTCCGCCATGTGGAAGGTGTAGGTGGTCTCGGACCGCTTGGTGACCTTCAGGTCCTTGTTCTTGGCGTCGGTGACAGTCAGCTCGTCCAGCTCATAGCCCGCATCGGGCTTCACAGTGACGGTGATGCGGGTACCGGCAGAGGCCTCGTCCGCGCTGACGGTCACGGAGCCGTGTCCGTCGTCCTCGGTGACGATGGCATAGGTGCGCTCATTGTCGGAGGAACCGGAGGAAGAATCGCTGTTCTTTTTCCACACGGCGGTAAGATCCTGGAACACACTGGCTTTGACCGTCTGACCACCCTTGTACTGAGTGCCGTCCTTAGCCTCCCAATACAGGAAGGTGTAGCCCTCCTTGGTGGGGGTGGGCAGAGTGATCTCAAGGCCGAGGTTTTCCTCAGTAGTGCTCACAGTACCGTCGCTCCCGGCGGCATCCAGAGCATCGTTGACATTGCTGTGGTAGGTGTAGATGCCGTTGCTGTCCTTGGCCTCAAAATTCAGGCCGTCGGCCAGGTACTCCGGATCCACGGGTGCGGTGAAGCTGCCGCCGGAGACCGTGATGCCGCCATTTTTCGCGGCGTCCGCGGCGCCGGAGGTGCTGCTGCTCTCAATGACGCCCAGGGTGCCCTGGTTGGGCTTGACGATCAGCTGGTGAGTTTTTGCATCGGGGCTGTCGTACACGATCTTTCCGTTGATGGTGCCAGTATAGGTCTCATCAAAGGTGACCGTAACGCCGGGATAGCTGCTGAACTTACAAACATCGAAGGCGATCACATTGTTGTTGGAGGTAATCACGCTGGTATTGCCCTTAAAGACGATATTACCGTTGTTGAAGCTCAGCGCGTAATCCTCGCCGCCCACCTGGTTGGCCGCATAGATCTGCATATTTTCCAGGGTCAGATCCGCGTAGTTCTGAATGATGCGCTTGATGTTGTTTGCGCCCTCCGCGATCCGGATGGTGCCGTTCTTGAAGGTGATGGTGGAATCCTTCAAAAGCTGGAAGGCGTTCGACTCCGTGTTAGGGGAACCCGCGCCAGGCCCTGTCAGGGTATAGGTATGCTGATTGAAATCCAGAACGAACTTTTTGCCGGAAGGAACTGAAATACCGACCGCGTCAGGAATATCGGCCAGCAGGGTAATGACCGCGTTCTCGCCCGCGTTGGTGATGGCGTCGGTCAGGGTCCCGTAGTACTCCAGGCTTCCGTCGCTCTCCTTGACCAGAATCTTCTGCTCGCCGGACACGACCACATAGTCGGAGAAATGCTTTGCGGTCCAGGAGAGGATCCCATCCTTCAGCTCCGCCTTCATGTCCTCCAGGCCGTTGGGGCCGACATAGTACACCTTGGGCAAGTCAGTCCCTTCGTACTTCACGGAAATCTTGATGGAGCCTGTGGCGTTGTCCGCGCTGTACACGTCCTTGCCGTTGGCCGTGGCAGTCACCGTGTAGGTCAGGGGAGCGCCGCCGGTGCCAGCCTTCTCCTCGATGGTCAGCGCTACCTTCGCGCCATCGGCGTTCTTGGTGATGGCGTTCCACGCCGCCTTATCCACAGTCAGGTCGGCCACATTGGTCTTGAGCACCACGGAATTGACGCTGTTTGCACCGCTCACGCTGGTCAGCGCCTCGTTTCCGATGCTCACCTCCGTCTTGGTGATGGCGGCGGTGTCCCCCTCGGTCACAGTGGCGTCAATGCTCAGGGTACCGTTGGACGCGCCCACGTTGTCCTGACCCAGATCCTCATTCCCGGAGAAGGTACCGCCCACCTCGGCGCTGGCGGTATTGCCGGAAACGCTGGTGTCTGCCTCCATGCCCTCCTTCGGGCTAACGACCCACTGACCGCTCTCATTCTTGGTAGCGGTGTAGCCAGTGGCGCAGTAGGCATTGGGGTCAACAGAGAAAGTACCCCCAGTAATGTTCAGATGTACATTCTCATTTTTAGCCATATCAATGCCGCCAACGAAGGTGCCACCGGAGATATTGATCTCAGCCACAGCATTCGGATAAGACCCCAAATCCAAGTCTGCCTTCAGCACAGGCTTGTCACCCGTGACAGTAAACGTACCATCATACACATTAATCGTTCCGCCGCTGGTAAAAATGTAAAGGCCGTAATTCTCTGAGGTAAATTCACCACCATAAATATTGACAACGCCAGTTCCGTTGCTGGCCGCAGCGATCATACTGTTCCAATCATAGTATTCCTTCTGATCGATCTTACTGTTGTAAATATTTACAGTTCCGCCAGCCGCAGCTACGCCGCCACCCTTAACAGAATTCAGCTGGGAATCTCTTAACTCAATCGTACCGCCAGGAAAAGCTTTTACACTTCCCCCAAAGGCGGTGCTATTATTGAGGATCATATCCTTTACAACGATCGCAGACCCATTGGCTGCGCCAAGTGTGCAGTAGGTACCATCCCCTGTGGTAATCGTACCGTTCATCAGAGTCAGTACGCCAGCGCCCTCTGCTTTGCTCCGAATCGCAATATTCTTGTTATCCCCTGTAAATGTGTGCTGGGCAAAATCTACCGTGACAGATTTTACTTCGGTGAGATCTGTATTTTCGGTACAAGTTGTACTGTCCAGCAGTTTCACTGTCTCGCCGTCCTGAGCGGCATCAATGGCCTCAGCCAAAGTGGCATAAGATACACTGTTGACCTCGGCCACAGGGCCGACCAAGTACTCGCTGTTGGCCAGCGGGCTGTCGAGACCCTCTAATTTGCAGTCATGGGAAGAAGACCCATAGCTGCAATAATACTCGGCATAAGCAGGCCAGTAATATTTTCCATCAAACCAGAATTGCCCTGTGATGGTCTTCCCGGCCATCACACAGGTGGTGTTGCCTGCTGTGTCATCGGCGGCAACCTTCGTGTTCAGTTCTACAGTGCTTGAAGGAGCCCCCGATACAAAGGTGTTGTTATCTACAACACAGCCTGTGATCTGCACATCAGCCTCTGCCGTAGACACAGACTTTCTTTGAATGTTACCCGCGAGGCCGCCCGCATCATAGACCGCATGAATGGCATTCCCGGTAGATTCACAGTTAGTGAAGGTCACCTTGACACCAGGATCAGCGCCCATGCCCAGAAGTACGCCGACCTTACCAAAGCCGTATACCTCGCTGTTGGTCACCTTCACATTGTCAAAGATAGTCGTTCCATAGGTATAGCCGACCACAATGCCGACCACGTTGTGATTAGGCTCCTCTTGACAGACACTGGCTTGGTCAAAGACAATGTCCTGGATGGTGAGTGTTCCTGTAGCATTCCAGATAAAACCAGCACCATAATTCCCGCTGAAAGATTTGCTGACCTTCATATTGTGGATGGTGTGTCCCTGACCGTCAATGGTGATGGTCCCCACATCCACCGCCGTCCAATCTGTTCCAGACAGATCAACGTCATCCAGCAGCTTTACTTCAACCTTGTTGCTGGCAGTTTTAGATGCAGCGGCCGCCGCGGTCATAGCCTCCTGGAGAGATGCGTATGCTTTAGCTTCTCCCTTAATTGTGACTTCTGCAACCGCATCAGACACCGCGGCATCCCCCGCATCCGTTCCATCCGCCTCTGTCTGGTTCCCGGCGTCCTCCGTAACCGGATCAGACTGCTCCGTAGCCGTGGCGGTCTGCTCCGTGCCGGGCTCCGTTTCTGTCTCTGCCGCAAACGCAGCAACCGGCAGCATCGTCAACAGCATACACACTGTCAGGATGCTTGCCAAAAGCTTGTTCCTCATTCCCAAACACTCCTTTTCTGTCATTTGATTTGGTCCGTCTGCCAGCCCACAAAAGCTCTTCTCTCTCCTCTTAGGAGAGAGACAGCCCCATGGGGCTGTGTTCCATATAAATGTACCATATCCATCCAGTCTTTGCAAGGGAAACCAGAGTATTTCTTTCCATTTCCAATGTTTTGCAGCCTTATCCTGCATCTTCCCACAGAACTGGACCCATTCACGCTCTGCGCCCAACGGCGCTCGAGACCCCCAGCTCCTCCCGGTATTTGGCCACAGTGCGGCGGGAGACGGCGTATCCCGCCTCCGCCAGCAGCTGGCACAGCTTCTGGTCGGAGCAGGGGCGGCTCTTGTCCTCCTCCCGGATCAGCTGGAGCAGTTGATTTTTGATCTCATGGGCGGACTGCCCCTCCCCCGCGCCCACCTCCCGCGGGAAGAAGAAGCTGAGGGGATAGACGCCCCGGGCGCACTGGAGATATTTTTCCCGCACCGCCCGGCTCACCGTGGACTCATGGATGGACAGCTCGGCGGCCACATCGGCCAGCCGCAGGGACGTCAAGCTGCCCCCGGGACTCTGGAAAAACGCCTCCTGCCGCCGGACCAGCACCTGGGCGCACCGGAGCAGGGTGGCACGGCGCTGTTCCACCGCCTGGATGGCCCACTGGGCCTGCCGGATCTTCCCGTCCAGATACTGGCGGACCTCCGGGTCCGGATCGTCCCGGTACATATCGCAGTAGAAGCGGCTGAGGCGGAGACCAGGCAGGCGGCTCTCCTGCAAATGGACCTCCAGCCCGTGCTCCCCCTGGAGCACCACCAGGTCCGGGACCAGATAGACCGGCTCCTCACGGGGGGCAAAGGCAGCCCCCGGCCGGGGATCCAGCGCCCGGATCTGCGCCTCCGCCCGGAGCACCTCCTGCCGGCTGACGCCCAGCTCCTGGGCGAGGGCCCGGTACTGCCGCCGGGCCAGCCGCTCCAGCCCCCTCTGGACGATGGCCAGGGCGGTCCCCTCCTCCCCCCTGCGCCGAAGCTGGAGCTCCAGGCACTGGGACAGGTCACGCGCGCCCACGCCCGCCGGGTCCAGCGTCTGGAGCAGGCTCAGCCCCTCCTCCAGCACCGCGGCGGGCAGTCCGGCCGCCTGGGCCAGGTTTTCCACCTTCTCCCGGAGATACCCGGCCTCGTCCAGGCAGGCCGCCAAAAATTGGGCTCCCCGGAGCACCAGGGTGGGGGCCTGGCTGCGCTCCAGCTGCCGGGACAGGTGGAGCAGAAGGGTGTCCTCCAGCCCGCCGTCCGTCCCGACCCGGGCCAGCGGATCCAGCTCCTCCCGCTCCGCCGCGACGTACTGCCGGTTCTGGTTGTCCTGGTCGGCCAGCGACTGCATCCGCCGCCACAGCTCCTCCCCCTCGTCCGGCCGCTCCTCCGGCTCGGACAGCTCGGCGGCGGGGTTCTCCTGAACCAGCTCCTGCAAATATGCCTCCAGCTCCTGGGTGCTCATTTGCAGGATCTCCATGGACTGGAGCATCTGCGGCGTCAGTTTCAGTTCCTGTTTTTGGGTCATCTCCAGCTTCACCGTGATCCCCCTCCTCGTCCGTCGAATCGCCTCATCTACCTCAGGCGAATTTCTTCATTTTTTACAAAAACAACAAATCAAGTATAGCATATCGCAGCGAAAAGCGCAAGGAAGAGGCGGTCTGCCGACCATTCACCGTCAACAACGCCCCACATTCTTTTGGCGTCTTTTCCCCCTGCGGAGGACGTGTCCTTATGCAACTTTAATGTGAGCGGCGGTTTCTTTATCGCTTCATAATCTCTCACATGGTACGATCAGCACAGGAATGAAAAAGGTCGTGGACCAGTGCCGCAGGAGGACAGAGCGATGGAACAGATCCAGAAGCCGGAGGCCCGCTCCCCTTGGAGCAGAGGACCCGCAGAAACAACCGGAGTTCTGAAGATATTCTTCGGATATGCTGCGGGAGTTGGAAAAACATACGCCATGCTGGAGGCCGCCCATCAGGCCCAAAAAGAGGGGATCGACGTTGTCGCCGGCTATATCGAGCCCCACGCCCGGCCGGATACCCTGGCACTGCTGGAGGGGCTTGAGACGCTCCCTCCGGCAGCGATCAACTACCGGGGGATCCGGCTGCGGGAGTTCGACTTGGACCTGGCGCTTCAACGGAAGCCCCAGCTGATCCTGGTGGATGAACTGGCCCATACGAACGCGCGGGGCAGCCGTCATACCAAGCGGTACCAGGATGTGGAGGAATTGCTGCGGGCCGGGATCCACGTCTACACCACAGTCAATGTGCAGCATTTGGAGTCGCTGCACGACCTGGTATCCTCCATCACCGGGATTGAGGTCAGCGAACGGATCCCGGACCGCATCTTTGACCGGGCGGATCAGATCGAACTGGTGGACATTGAGCCGGACGAACTGATGAAGCGCCTACAAGCAGGGAAGGTCTATCGAGAGCGCCAGGCAAAACAGGCTCTTTCCAACTTTTTCACCGCAGACAACCTGAGAGCTTTACGGGAGATCGCCATGCGCCGGACAGCAGACCAGCTGAACCACGCGGCGGTACAGGAGGGAAACGGGATCAGCGCCCGGGCGGGTGAACATATTTTGATCTGTCTCTCCTCCGCACCATCCAATACCAGAGTGATCCGAACCGCCGCCCGGATGGCGGAGGCCTTCCACAGCGGCTTTACAGCCCTGTTCGTGCAGACTCCGGAGACGAAAGAGCTGTCCGGCGAGAACCTGAGTCGCCTGCGCAGCAATCTGCATCTTGCGGAGCAGCTGGGGGCGCAGATCGCCACCGTATATGGAACGGACCCCGCCGTACAGATCGCGGAGTATGCGCGGGTCAGCGGCGTCACCAAGATCGTCATGGGCCGAATCAACCACAAGCAGGCTTTTCCGTTTGGAAAGAAAAGTCTGGCAGACCGCCTGATCGAATTGACCGATCTGGATGTGTACATCATCCCAGACCACCAGCCCCGGTATAAAAAGCCGCACGGAACACCGCATCCGCCCAAATTCCGCTTCACCTGGAACGATACTGGCGTGATGTTGGGCACGCTGCTGCTCTCGACCGGAATGGGCTTTCTGTTCCACAGCGCCGGATTCAGCGAGTCGAACATCATCACCGTTTATATCCTCGGCGTACTGCTCACCGCGGTCTGGACCAGCGGTTATTTTTATGGAGCGCTGGCCTCTTTTCTGAGTGTCGCTGCCTTCAATTTCTTTTTTACCGAACCGCGATTTTCCTTTCAGACCGATGATTCCAGCTATCCGGTCACCTTCCTCATCATGCTGTTCTCCAGCATAATGGCAAATTCTCTGGCGACCCGGGTCAAGGAGCAGGCGCGCCTTGCGGTAGAAAAAAGCTACTATACAGAGCTGCTTTTGGAGAGCAGTCAAAAATTACAGCAGAGCCAGACAGAGTTGGACTGCCTTCGCATGACCGCGGAACAGCTCAGCCGGCTGTTTGACCGGCCAGTCCTCTATGCGCTGAGCCGGGGGGACGCAGAGCTGTCCTTTCGGGCAGAACCGCCTGAAGCCTCCCCACTTCTTTCCCAGCTTGGGCTGGAGGAGTTGGGCGTAGCCAAGTGGGTGCAGAAAAACAACCGGCACGCTGGGGCAACCACCCACACACTGCCAGACTCCAAATGGCTGTTCCTCTCCGTGCGGGGAACCCGGGGCGTGATGGGCATCGTCGGAGTCCCCATCGCAGGGTACCGGATCCCGGACGCCTTTGAAAAGAACCTGATGATCGCCATATTGAGCCAGTGCGGCCTCAGCCAGGAGCGCATCCGCTTACAGGATGCTCACGCTTCCGCCGCTCCGCCGTCATAAGCGGAGCGGCGTTCATTCATCCTTAATGCCGTTTGTATTTTCTTAATCCCCGCTTATCACAAAATGCTGTATGCTGGGAAGGAAGAACAGGCAGGATGCGTTTATCCGGGCGGAGAAGCTGCGGCTCTCCGCGGCGCCCTGACGCCCCGGCATCCGCATCGCCGAAAGGAGTATTTTGCAGTATGGATTTTTTTATGGCAGGGACGCTGTGCGTCAGCTTTGGCCTGGTCTGGCTTCTGGTCCGCTGGTGTCAAAAACAGCTGGACGATCCAGACACCTGAACGGTGCGGAAAGGAGGTTGTAACTGTGCTGTTACTAGGAATCATCGTTTTGCTGCTGTTCGGATATTTGGTTTATGCATTGACACATCCGGAGCGCTTTTGAACCCGCAGGCGCGGTCATTGTTTAGGAGGAGTTTGATATGTTACAGCTGGTCCTGACAGGGGTCCTTTATTTGATCCTTGTCATTCCGGTAGGGCGCTATCTTTATCACATCGCCGCCGGGAAGCACACCTTCGCCGACCCGGTATTGGACCGGATCGACGGCGTGATCTACAAAATCGTCGGCGTTGAACCACACAGAGGCATGAACTGGAGGCAGTACGCACTGGCATTGATCGGCACCAACGCCGTGATGATCGCCATTGGCTACCTGATCCTGCGTATCCAAAGCATTGGGATCTTCAACCCCAACCATATTGGAAGCATGGAGCCGTCGCTGGCCTTCAACACCATCATCAGTTTCATGACAAATACGAACCTTCAGCACTACTCCGGTGAGTCCGGCCTGAGCTACTTGAGCCAGATGCTGGTCATCACCTTTATGATGTTTGTCTCCGCTGCCAGCGGCTACGCCGCTTGTGTAGCCTTTATCCGGGGCGTGGCCGGGAAAACAAAGGACAACGTTTGTAACTTCTTTTCCGATCTGGTTCGGATCACCACCCGGGTGCTCCTGCCCTTTTCCCTGGTGGGCGGCCTGCTTCTGGTCTGGCAGGGCGTGCCGCAAACCTTCTCTGAAAACATCGTCGTGGAGACCTTGGAGGGAACTTTTCAAGTGTTGGCCACCGGCCCCGTGGCAGCACTTGAAATCATCAAGCACCTGGGCACCAACGGCGGCGGCTTCTTTGGGGCCAATTCCAGCACGCCTATGGAGAATCCCACCATCCTGTCCAACCTGATTGAGCTCTATTCCATGATGCTGCTGCCCGGCGCCTGTGTCATCACCTTCGGAAAGATGGTGGGCGATGGCCGCCGCACACATCAGGAGAGCAAAAAGCCGGAACATGCCCTGCCTGCACACCGGGAAGGGATGACCGCCCGACTGTTCGGAGCGGAGGGGCGCAGCATCTTCCTGGCCATGAGCGTTCTGTTCGTCATAGGATTGAGCCTCTGCTTCTGGGCCGAGTCTCAGGGCAATCCGGCGCTGGCGGAAGCCGGTCTCAGCCAGTCCATGGGCAGTATGGAGGGCAAGGAGGTCCGCTTTGGTGTTGCACAATCGGCACTATTCACCACGGTGACTACATCCTTTACCACCGGAACCATCAACAATATGCATGATACCCTGACGCCTCTGGGCGGGCTGGTTCCACTTCTGCATATGATGCTCAACTGTGTATTCGGCGGCAAAGGCGTTGGCTTGATGAACATAATCCTGTATGCGATCCTGGCCGTCTTTATCTGCGGACTGATGGTGGGACGCACCCCCGAGTATCTGGGCAAAAAGATCGAAGGCAGGGAGATGAAACTCACAGCCCTGGCCATCATCATCCATCCTTTGCTGATCCTGGCCTTTTCTGCGCTGGCGGTGGCCACCTCCGCCGGACAGGCAGGGATCACAAATCCAGGCTTTCACGGCCTGACCCAGGTGTTGTATGAATACGCCTCCTCCGCAGCCAACAACGGCTCCGGCTTTGAAGGACTGGCGGACAATACATACTTCTGGAATATCACCACCGGCCTCGTCATGTTCCTGGGGCGCTATCTGCCTATTGTGCTCCAGCTTGCCATTGCAGGCTCGCTGATGAAGAAAAGCTATGTGAATGAATCTGCTGGCACCCTGCAAACCAGCACGGTCAGCTTTTCCGTGATTCTGGTATTTGTGGTCTACATCTTTGCCGCGCTGACCTTCTTCCCGGCGCTGGCTCTGGGCCCCATTGCGGAGCACCTGACTCTTTGGGGCTGAGGAGGACTGTTCAATATGAGCAAAAAACAAAGCAAAAAGCTGCTGACACCCGAGATCCTGAAGCAGGCGCTTCTTGGAGCGGTCAAAAAGCTGGACCCCAGGTATATGATCAAAAACCCTGTCATGTTTGTGGTGGAGGTCGGCTTTTTCATCACATTGCTGCTGACCATAGTACCGGGATTGTTCGGCGAAACAGACAGCAGCCTGCGCACTTACAACCTGATCGTCTCCGTCATCCTGCTGGTCACCGTGCTCTTCGCCAATTTTGCTGAGTCCGTAGCGGAGGGGCGGGGCAAGGCACAGGCCGCCAGTCTGAAAAAGACGCAGAAAGACACCGTGGCCCATCGTCTGGATGAACATGGGGATGAGACCATCGTCTCCTCCAGCGAGCTGAAGAAAGGCGATGTCGTCATGGTGACGGCCGGAGAGGTCATCCCCAGCGACGGTGAGGTCATTGAGGGCATCGCCAGCGTGGACGAATCCGCCATCACCGGCGAATCCGCTCCGGTGGTCCGGGAGAGCGGCGGCGATTTCTGTTCCGTTACCGGCGGCACCACGGTGGTGTCCGACTGGCTGAAGATCCGCATCACCTCCGACCCCGGCAACAGCTTCCTGGACCGGATGATCGCACTGGTGGAGGGGGCTTCCCGGAAAAAGACTCCCAATGAGATCGCACTGAGCACCCTGCTGATCTCCCTGACCATCATTTTCCTCATCGTGATCGTCACCCTGTACCCCATCGGCAAATACTGCGGGGTCCAGCTGCCTCTGTCCACACTGATCGCCCTGATGGTCTGCCTTATCCCCACCACGATCGGCGGGCTGCTGTCCGCCATCGGTATCGCCGGTATGGACCGGGTCACCCGGTTTAATGTGATCGCCATGTCCGGCAAGGCCGTGGAGGCCTGTGGCGATGTGGATACCATGATCCTGGACAAGACAGGCACCATCACCTTCGGCAACCGGCTGGCGGCGGATTTCCTGCCGGTAGATGGCGCAGACCGCTCGGAGCTGATCCGCTGCGCCGCATTGACCAGCCTCCACGATGACACGCCGGAAGGCAAATCCACCCTGGATCTGGCACGGCGCATGGGGGATTGCAGCCAGGAGGCGCCCGGTTCCACGTTCCTTGACTTTACCGCCCAGACCCGCATGAGCGGCGTTGACCTGCCGGACGGCAGGGCGGTCCGCAAGGGCGCCGCAGATGCCATCGAACAGTATGCCCGGGCGCAGGGCGGCAGCATCCCCTCGGATCTCCACACCATTGTGGAGCAGGTTTCCTCACTAGGCGGCACGCCGCTGGCAGTGTGCGAAAATGACAAGATCCTGGGCGTCATCTACTTGAAGGATACGGTCAAGCCCGGCATGGCAGAACGCTTTGAGCGCCTGCGGGCCATCGGCATCAAGACCATCATGTGTACCGGCGACAACCCCCTCACCGCCGCCACCATCGCGAAGGAGGCCGGTGTGGACGGCTTTATCGCCGAGTGCAAACCGGAGGATAAGATCCGCGTGATCAAACAGGAGCAGGCAGAGGGCAAGATCGTCGCCATGACCGGAGACGGCACCAACGATGCGCCTGCACTGGCCCAGGCCAATGTGGGTCTTGCCATGAACTCCGGCACCACCGCGGCTAAGGAGGCCGCCAACATGGTGGATCTGGACAGCGACCCCACGAAGATCCTGGAGGTGGTGGAGATCGGCAAGCAGCTTCTGATCACGAGAGGGAGCCTGACCACCTTCTCCATTGCCAACGACATTGCCAAGTATTTTGCAATCATCCCGGCCATGTTCATGGCGGCAGTCCCTCAGCTGGGCGTGCTGAACATCATGGGGCTGGCGACACAGAACAGCGCCATCCTTTCTGCATTGATCTTCAACGCCATCATCATCCCCTGCCTGATCCCGCTTGCCATGAAGGGCGTCAAATACCGTCCCATGTCCTCCGGCAAGCTGCTTGGGCGAAATATGCTGATCTATGGCCTGGGCGGCGTCATCGCCCCCTTTGTGGGAATCAAACTGATCGATCTGCTCATTGCTCCTATTTTAGTGTTGCTAGGTATCTAAGGAGGTCCCTTACCATGAACGAAGCATCCAATCATACCGCATTCTTTCGCGGGCTGCGTCAAATGTTCGGCGTGACCTTGATCCTGCTGCTTCTCTGCGGCTTTGTATTTCCGGTCCTGCTCACCGGTATCTCCTCGGTGGTGTTCCCAGCGCAGGCCGGTGGCAGTCTGGTCTATGCGGACGGTCGGGCCGTTGGATCAAAATACGTCGGACAGGAGTTTACCAAACCATATTTTATGAAGGGACGCCCCTCCGCCTATCACTACAACACCTACTATGAAGATGCACAGGGAAACCGGTATTACAGTGACGGCAGCCCTTTTGCCGGGGTGTCCTCCGGTTCCAATAACTATGCTCCATCTAACCCCGCATTGATCGAGCGGGTAAAGGCAGACATAGAAACGTTCCTCGCTGCGAACCCGGATGTCACGCGGGAGGAGATCCCGACCGACCTGATGACCGCCTCCGGCTCTGGACTAGACCCTCATATTTCTCCTGCTTCCGCACAGATCCAGATCCCAGCCATCGCAAAAGCTTCTGGCCTGAGTGAAGCGGCGCTGGCACAGATTGTGGAAGACAATACACAGGGGAAGCTTCTGGGGATCCTGGGCGAGGATACGGTCAGCGTTCTCGGTGTCAATCTGGACATTGCCGCGGCAATGGGACTGGTATCTGTTAACGGCAACTAAGTTTATATTCCTTTGCACCATGCGCCCCATGCCGGACCGCCTGCAGGATACAGGCGGTCCGGCAATTCTTTTTTGAAAGGAAGACTTATTTAACCTTAACTCCGTTCCCATTATCTTTGTCCCGGTTTTAGCTGCTATGGGCTATCATAGGAGCTGTAAGGAGGAATCCACTATGGCCATGCTCTTGAAACGGCTTTCCCGGTTGGAAGCCCAAATGGACAATGCAATTGAAAAGTTTTTATTTCACCATCATGTTTGGGGATTTCTGATGATCTTTATCGGCATCCCCCTGATCACTCTGACCGCCGTGTGTCTGTTCACCGCTGCTATTGTATTTCCGCTCGGCGTCTTTTCCGGCTTGATCTGACCGGAGCCGCCCCTTCCTTCCAAAGCGCCCCAAAGCGGCAAAGCCCACATCTTAATATCATCTTAATATATGCATCAAATCGTTAACGTCCCCTTTAGATGGAATATGGATAATAGGTATAAAGAACCGATAAAGGCATATTAAGAGGTAGCGGCTTATGCGGCAGTTTTTTCAAAAGAACAATAAGTCCCCGTTCCGGGTCATCATTGTTGGGTTTCTGCTGGTTATTTTAACGGGGAGCCTCCTGCTCATGCTCCCCATCGCTTCACAGCAAGGGATCCGCACCCCATTTCTGGAGGCGCTGTTCACCTCTACCTCCGCCGTCTGCGTGACGGGGCTGGTGCTCCATGATACCGCGACTTACTGGTCCAATTTTGGGCAGCTTGTGATCCTCCTGTTGATCCAGATCGGCGGCCTTGGCGTTGTCACGGTGGGCGGCGCCTTTGCCATCCTGTCAGGGCGGAGGATCGGCCTGATGCAGCGCAGCACTATGCAGGAGGCCATTGCGGCGCCCAAGGTCGGCGGAATCGTACGGCTGACGGCATTCATTTTGAAATCCGCGCTGGTCATCGAGCTGATGGGCGCCATTGCCCTTTTCCCTGTGTTTTTTCAGGAATTTGGATCGCTCAAAGGTGCCTGGTATGCGCTTTTCCACTCCATTTCCGCATTTTGCAACGCAGGGTTCGACCTCATGGGAATCAAAACGCCGTTCTCATCTTTGACAGATTATGCAGGCCATCCTGTCGTCCCCATCGTGATCGCACTTCTCATTGTTGTTGGCGGCATCGGCTTTTTAACCTGGGAAGATATCTGCACCAACCGGCTGCATTTCAAAAAGTACCGGATGCAGAGCAAGGTGATCCTGACTGTGACCGGCGCCCTGATCCTGGTCCCCACCGTCTACTTTTTCTTCTTTGAGTTTTCTCAGGAACCGGTCGGGAGGCGCTTCCTGCTGTCTGTTTTCCAAGCCGTTACACCCAGGACTGCCGGCTTCAATACAGCGGACCTCACTTCCATGAGCGAAACAGGTCAATCACTGATCACCATTTTGATGCTGATCGGCGGGTCGCCCGGCTCTACCGCAGGCGGCATGAAGACCACGACTTTGGCGGTGTTGCTGGCCAGCGCTTTTGCCGTGTTCCGCCGCCGGGCAGATCCGCATTTCTTTCACCGTCGCATTGCCAGCGAAACCGTATCTCAGGCTGCAACGATCATGATGATGTATCTGGTCCTGTTTTTGTGCGGCGGACTGGCCATCAGCCGGCTCGAAGGCCTGCCTGTTCTAACCAGCTTGTTTGAAACGGCATCCGCCATCGGGACAGTGGGCCTGTCCCTGGGCGTCACACCGCACTTGGGCTGCATCTCCCATCTGATTTTAATTGCATTGATGTTCTTTGGCCGGGTCGGCGGGCTCACCCTGATTTTTGCGGCCCTCTCCAACACCTTGGGCAGCAATGCCCGCCTGCCCCAGGAACGGATCACTGTGGGATAAAGAATCAAAACGGAGGATTTATGAAAACGATTCTTCTGATCGGCTTGGGCCGCTTTGGCCGCCACATCGTAATGAAGCTGAATGAACTGAAGCATCAGGTCATGGCCGTGGATCAAAATGAGGAGCGGGTCAACGCCATTTTACCCTTTGTCACAAATGCACAGATCGGGGACAGCACCAGCGCAGAATTTCTTGCGGATCTTGGCGTGCGGAATTTTGATGTGTGCATTGTTGCCATTGGGGACAATTTTCAGAGTTCCCTGGAGACCGCCTCCCTCTTAAAGGAATTGGGCGCCAAAAAAGTGGTGGCAAGGGCCGCCCGGGATGTACAGGCCAAATTCCTGCTGCGCAACGGTGCGGATGAGGTGGTATATCCGGAGAAACAGATGGCTTTCTGGACTGCCATTCGATACAGCTCTGACCATATTTTTGATTACATTTCTTTGGGCGATGACTATGCGATCTTCGAGGTGGAGGTCCCGGACAGCTGGGTCGGGAAAACCATTCGGCAGCTGGACGTTCGGAAACGGTTTCATGTGAATATCATGGCCATCAAGCAGGACGGAAAATTTTCCATGACAGTCATTGCGCCGGATACCTGCCTGCCCGCCCACAGCACCGTCCTAGTCATGGGTACTCAGCGGGATCTTCAAAAATGCTTCCGTATATAAAGAAGTAATCCTGTTCTGTTCAAGGGGAGGGATAGGAGTGGAAGTTCTGGTACTGTTGGGCGGTTTTGCCGCAATCTTCGTTTGCGGATACGTTCTGATGTCAAAACTGGATGATTGGCTGGCAGCGCCGCAAAATAAAGAGGAGCACCCAGGGGCAGGCACCCATGTGAGGGTAGCCACCTCCCGGCTGGATTTTGTCCCTGTGGTTTCTGCTGCATTAAAGGAACTCAGCAGCCAGCATCCTGACCTCCACTGCACGCTGGTCCTTGGAGAAGAGCAGGAACTCACCGGCGCCCTTGCCTGCGGCTCTGTCGATCTTGCCCTTGTATCTGACCATACTGCCATGTCATCTGTACAGTACCGCGACATCACACTGCAGCCTCAGTCTGTTGATATTTTAGATGGCACAGTGGAAGTAAGCGTTTTGGAGCAAAGTTCGGTGCATCAGCGACTCTTATGGCACAACGGCGAATCCCGCCCATATATACTGAAATTGATCCACCTGCTCTGCGGACAACCATGACCGGAGTGTGCTATAATAGGATGGTTTGAAAGGAGGGATTGATATGGATCGCAACACATTGGGACAATCAGCCGCGAAGAAACATGGCAAGCTCTCGATTTTTTCCAGCTATTTCCCCGGAGCGGGAAAGCACTGCCGAATGTTACAGGCAGGGGAACAGGCGCAGCGGTCAGGCACAGATGTCGTCATCGGTACACTTTCCTGCAGCCTATGGCCTGAAACCGGAACAGCCGCCTCCCGTTTTGAGACGCTGCCTAGCAAGAAAATGCAAAAAGATGGCCGGACCGTGGAGGAGCTGGATTTGGACGCCTGCCTGAAGCGGCATCCGGATCTGATCCTGATCGATGAGCTTTCCCACTTGAACGCGGAGGAAGCCCGGCACATGAGGCGTTACCAGGACATTGAAGAGCTGCTGAAGGCTGGGATCAACGTCTATACCACTCTGGATATTTCGCATATAGAAAGTATTCAGGAAGCCGTATCCTCCGTGACCGGCACCTCTGTGCCCGACCGAATACCGGACCGGATCTTTGACCATGCCGCTCAGGTAGAATTCATCGATATTGAGCCGGAGCAGCTTCAGCAGCGGCTCCTCCGGCAAAATGGGGGGGAGCTTCTGGCCGGATATACTGTGGTACAGTTAAGCGCCCTGCGTGAGATCGGGCTTCGGCGGTGCGCGGACCGGGCAGCACGTTCCGCGCAAACAGTACACAGCAAAGCGATGTATCGGACTCATGACCACATTCTGGTCTGCCTGTCTCCATCCCCCTCCAATGAGAAGATCATTCGCACAGCGGCCCGCATGGCAGGCGCATTCAGATGCAGCTTTACCGCATTATTTGTAGAAACCAAGGCATTTCAATGGATGGCGCAGGAAGATAAAGCCCGGCTCCAAGCCAATCTGCATCTGGCCCAGCAGCTGGGTGCTTCGATCGAAACGGTCTACGGTGATGATGTAGCGGATCAGATCGCGGAGTTTTCCCGCCTGGCAGGTGTTACAAAGATCGTGCTGGGCCGAAGCGGAGTCCATCACTCCCCGTTTCGGAAAACAGCTTTGACTGATCGGCTGATCGAATTGACGCCAGAGCTGGACATCCATATCATTCCCGACAGTGGGACCGCCGCCCGACATTGGGATCCCTCTCCCCCCCCCGCCATATCGATTCTGGATTTGCTGAAAAGCGCAATGATCCTCGTCCTGGCCACACTGATCGGATTTTTATTTTACCACTGGGGTTTCACAGAGGCCAATATTATCACCCTTTACATCCTGGGCGTCATGCTGATCTCAGTATCTACCAAAAGCTCTGTTTGCAGTATGATCTCATCCATTGCCGGCGTTCTGACTTTCAACTTCTTCTTTACTGTGCCCCGTTTTTCCCTGCACGCCTATGACAGCGGATACCCGGTCACCTTTCTGGTGATGTTCCTGGCCTCGCTGATGACCGGCTCCCTAGCCTCCAAACTCAAGCTGCACGCAAAACGTTCGGCAGAGCTGGCCTGGCGCACCAAGCTGCTGTTTGAAACGGATCAGAACCTCCAAAAGGCCAGTTCCCCAAAAGAGATCCGCTCCGTCACAGCAAAGCAGCTGTTAAAGATCCTTCAGCGTGATATTATCGTATATCCCATTGAAAACAACAAATTGCTGGCTCCGGAAATCTTTCTGACAGATTCGGGAACTACTTCCACCGCCCGGTATACCACGCCAAAGGAAATGGATGTGGCACAATGGGTCGTCACCAACAACAAGCGGGCTGGCGCGGGGACCGAGACCCTTTCAGATGCCTGCTGTATCTATCTATCCATCCGGACCGGCGATCTGGTGTACGGGGTCATGGGAATCGCCGCAGCGGACAGCCCTCTGGACTCCTTCGAGACCAGCATCCTGCTCTCTGTCCTGGGGGAATGCGCCCTCGCTCTGGAAAACCAAAAGAATCTGGAGGAGAAGGAAGCTGCCGCTGTCCTGGCGAAAAATGAACAGCTGCGCGCCAACCTGCTCCGGTCCATCTCCCACGACCTGCGCACCCCGCTGACTTCGATCTCCGGGAATGCAAGCAATTTGCTCTCCAATGGGAATTTGTTTGACACAAAGACCAAAGAGCAGATGTGCATGGACATCTACGACGATGCGATGTGGCTGATCGACCTGGTGGAAAATCTGCTGTCTGTCAGCAGACTGGAGGATGGCAGAATGAATCTGCATATCTCCACTGAGCTGATCGATGAAGTCGTGGTGGAAGCGCTGCGGCACGTCGACCGCAGATGTGCACAATATAATCTGCGTGTGCAAAACAGCGAAGAATATCTGCTGGCGCAGATCGATGCCAAGCTGATCGTCCAGGTCCTCATCAATTTAATCAACAACGCTATCAAGTATACACCACCTGGGACAGAGATCGATATCGCGTGGGAGCGGCGTGGAGGCTGGCTCCAGGTCTCTGTTTCCGATACTGGGCCCGGGGTTTCGGATCAGGCAAAGCCCCATATCTTCGATATGTTTTACAGCGCCTCCGATCCGATCGCCGACAGCCGCCGCAGCATGGGGCTCGGCCTGGCCCTGTGCAAGTCGATCATCAATGCCCATGGCGGAGAAATTGCAGTCGCAGACCGCAGTCCCCATGGAGCCATCTTCACATTTTCTGTACCTGCAGGGGAGGTAGAATTGCATGAATAAGCCTTTGATCTTGGTGGTTGAGGATGACACCGCCGTCCGCAACCTGATCACGACCACATTAAAAGCCCACGATTACCGGTACTTGACCGCAGTCAATGGCGAGTCCGCGGTTTTAGAAGCCTCTTCCCATAATCCGGATGTGATTCTGCTGGATCTGGGACTGCCGGATATTGATGGCGTGGAGGTCATCCGCCGTGTGCGCTCCTGGTCCAATCTGCCCATCATCGTCATCAGCGCCCGGAGCGAGGACACTGATAAGATCGACGCCCTGGACGCCGGCGCTGACGACTATCTGACCAAGCCCTTTTCAGTTGAGGAGCTGCTGGCCCGACTGCGGGTCACCCAGCGCCGTCTGGATGCCCAGTCCGGAGTGGCCAATGCAGACGCCGTCTTTACCAACGGTAAGCTGAAAGTGGACTATGCCGCCGGATGCGCATTTTTAGACGGGAAGGAGCTCCATCTGACCCCCAGCGAGTATAAGCTGCTGTGCCTGCTGTGCAGAAATGTGGGCAAGGTCCTGACTCATACCTTTATCACCCAGCAGATCTGGGGACGCAGCTGGGAAAACGACATTGCTTCCCTGCGGGTCTTTATGGCAACCCTGAGAAAAAAGCTGGAACAGGAACCCGGCTCTCCCCAGTATATCCAGACCCATATTGGCGTCGGCTACCGGATGATGCGAGTCGAGTAGTCTGACCGGCCTGCTGTGAGTGCTCCCAATTCAGCGCATGTCGGCCGTTAGCACCCCCTTTTGACGCAACGGATGTGCCGCAAAAACAAATATTTCTTATGAGCATCTTTTTTGAAAACTCATGCAAAGGAAGGCAAACGAGACAAGAGGCCAACCCTCAAAGGGTTAGCCTCTCGTTTTGTCTTAGCTGCCTATTTTACGACAGGCCCGCAGGCCGTCCTTTTCTCTGTGCAGACCTTTCAGACGCAACTTTTCAGGGCCAAAGTTATCAATGCTGAAACGATCAACTTCTCGAAGAACGCCGTTGTTATTCCGCTGTTTTGGTTTTGATATCATTCGCGGTTTTACTCTGTCTGCGTCAGCGCAGGGAACAACTTTGAGGGATTCTTCCAAAATGTCCTGCCGTTGTTCAAGTTCGGGCTGAACCCGGAACCATAGGGCCGTTGCAAAGTAAAATTTCTATGATATAATACCGATTGGACAACTGATGGATACAAAATACAGAGCTATAAGGAGGGATCACGTGGCACGAAATGTAGACCTGCTGGAGGGCTCCATCGTCGGAAGCCTGACCAGTCTGGCGCTGCCTATTATGGCCACCTCCTTGATCCAGATGGCTTATAACATGACCGATATGATCTGGATCGGCCGGCTCTCTGCCGACGCGGTGGCGGCAGTGGGGGCGGCAGGGATGTATCTGTGGCTGGCCAACGGGCTGGCCATGATCCCCCGCCTGGGGGGACAGGTAAAGGTCGCCCATGAGCTGGGGGCGCAGGCCCCGGAGCGCGCCGCTGGTTACGGCCAGGCGGCCTTCCATCTGGGCGCGCTGCTGGTCATCCTGTTTACCGCCATGTGCATCCTCCTCAACGGGCCTCTGATCGCCTTTTTTAAGCTGAACAGCCCCCAGGTCAACTCAGACGCCCGGGTCTACCTGGTGATCGTCGCGCTGGGTTTTCTTTTCTCCTTCTTCAACCAGATCTTTACCGGCCTGTTTACCGCCATGGGCAGCAGCGTGGTGGTCCTGCGTTCCACCGCGGTGGGCCTGGTGGGCAACATCCTGCTGGACCCGCTGATGATCTTCGGGGTGGGCCCCTTCCCCCGGATGGAGGTAGCCGGAGCGGCAGCAGCCACCGTGCTGGCTCAGGCCATTGTGACCGCCATGTTCCTCCTCGCCGCCCGGCGGGAGACCACCCTCTTTCCCCATATCCATCCCTTCCGGCCCAGCCAGGGACGGGCATGGCTGGAGATGCTGCGGATCGGCCTTCCGGTGTCCATCCAGAGCATGTTTTTTTCCAGCCTCTCCATGTTCATCGCGCGGATCGTGGCCGGCTGGGGGGACGCCGCCATTGCCGCTCAAAAGGTGGGCACCCAGATCGAATCCATCTCCTATACCACAGCGGAGGGCTTCGCCACCGCAGTAAACGCCTTTATTGCCCAGAACTTCGGTGCCCGCAGACTGGACCGTATCTGCCGGGGATACTGGACGGCCGTGGGAATGATCGTCGCATGGAGCTGTTTTACCACCGTTATGCTGGTGGTGTTCCCCGCACCTCTGGTACGAGTGTTCATCCAGGAGGAAGAGGTGGTCCGCACCGGCGTAAGCTATCTGCGTATCATGGGCTATTCTCAGATCCTCATGTGCCTGGAGATCACCTCCTCCGGCGCCTTCCAGGGTCTAGGGCGGCCCATGCCTCCGACACTGGCCGGGGTCATCGGCAACGCTGCCCGCATCCCCATGGCCATCCTGCTCAGCGCCACCGTGCTGGGACTGGATGGCGTGTGGTGGAGCATCAGCATTTCCAGCATTGCCAAGGGCCTTGTGGTGTTTGCCTGGTTCGTAGTGGTCCTGCACCGCTGTACCCGGGATGGAGATTTGGGAGTGCCCCGGTTCATCCGGTGAGGAAGTTTCAAGGCAAAACCCTTGCGCAGGGCGAATTGACTTCGCCCGAGCGTTTCAATTTCTGAAGGCATCCATAAAAATAACCACACCCTTCGGTGTGGTTATTTTTATGTCTTTTGTTGCCGAAAAAGATGCACCTCGAAAAGCCTTGCGGCCCAATGGATTCAAGCTTTTATGCGATTTGTATTTTTGTTTTTCTCCGCTTTTTTTAGGCTATTTCCGCCCACCATATTGACATACTGACAAATCCGTATGCAAACAGATGCAAAAAAGGCCGTGCATCAGCACAGCCCTTTGTCTTACTTCAGTCGTATGATTTGCTCATATAGCATAGCATATTTCTTCTCGATCACCATATTGCTGTGGTAGTGGCCGAAGAACCAATACCGGAAGGTACATCGCTGACGCACTTCGTCGAAAAACTCGGTCAGTGCGTCTTTTTTGAACATTCCTCCGCTGAACACGTCCTGTATGCTGGATGGGCAGCAGTGGCTGATAATGTAATCCACATTCCAGTGGACATGCTCCAGATTTGCTCTGGCTTCCAGATACTCTGCTTCGCTGGGCAGTTCCTTGGCCCACCAGGAACGATGGTTCACACGAAACAGCGCACCGCACTTTTCAAGCTGCTGGAACTTTTCCTCGAAGTTGGAATCGTCCGGCTCCAGAATACCGTCCTGGATATCATGGGAGGAAGCGCCGCCCATGGTAAAAAACTTCCTGCCATTGAGTTCATAGACCTGGCCCCTCATGAGATGTAGGACGGAGGAACGTATCCTCTGGATCTGGCCGCCGTGCCATTCTTCTTTTGGGTAGCTCATATAGGCGTCATAGTTTTCATGATTTCCGAGCACGAAGGCGGTGGTGTAGGGCAGACTATCCAACCAGTCCAGCCCCGCATCATCCCGTTGGTCACCGTGCCAGATCCCGCCAAAGTCTCCACAAATTAGAACTAGGTCCTCCTTGGTCATGTGCTCCTGCTCGTAGAAGATGTCAGGGCGGAATCGGCGGAAATCTCCGTGTGTATCTCCTGTGATAAAAATTTCCATAAGTGGATCGCTCCTTGTCTCTATTTTAGCATATAGTCTGTTCGATCTCTACATCGCTATAGCGGAATTTGATCCGGATCGTTTCCGCGTCGACTACGGTGATCCGCTCAACAAACTGCCGGACGATCCCGTCATCATACTGTTGGAAGCCGCTGAGATGTTCCTCAAGGCAAGCTGTTAACTCTGCCATGCGTGAGTCCTCGCTGATCCTGTTGGCCGCATCCTTCTTCGCCGTATCGATCCGTGCCTGCAGGAGCTGCTTTTCTTCCAGCAGGGTCTTGAGCTGCTCTGTGATCGTCAGGTCCTCCATGTTGGCCAGCGCCTGATCCAACAGGGTGTTTTGCCGTGCGGTCAGTGTTTCCAGTTCGAACTCCAATTCCAACATGTTGTCACCGTCCCCTTCCTGGGCACATACCATTTGAAGCGTCTCTGTAAGTTCTTCCTGCAGGCCATTGCTCGCTTCGATTACCCGGTTGAGTGCCGTGAGAATTGCGGTGTGCAGCTTGTCCTCCTCTATGGACGGCGACTCATGGCAGTATTTTTTCCCAAACTCCAGCCGGGAGACACATCGCCAGACGATCCGCTTGACGCCATTTCTGGCCCAGGTGCATCGCTTATAGGGGGAGCCGCATTCCCCACAGACTAACCGCTCACTGAGCGCATACTTGGCGGAATACTTGCCCTGTTCTGTTTTCCCGCTTTTCTGCATGACTTTCCGCTTGCTGGTACGTCTTGCCATCTCCTCCTGTACCCGCTGGTAGATATCCCGCGGGATGATGGCAGGGTGGTTGTCCTTGATGTAATACTGTGGCAGTTCGCCGGTATTTTTCTTGACCGTCTTGCTGATGCAGTCTGTGGTGAAGGTCTTTTGCAGCAGGGCGTCTCCCGCATACTTTTCATTGGTGAGGATGCTGTGTACGACCTGATGGGACCATGCCTTGACACCCTTTGCGGTGGCGATCCCATCCAGGGTAAGTTCCTTCTGGATTTGTCCCTCACTGCAGCCTTCTAGGTACCGGCGGTAGATCCGCCGCACCACCTCGGCCTCCTCCGGCACAATCTCCGGTTTGCCGTCCGCACCTCTCCGGTAGCCCAGCATGGATCTGTAGTGGAAGTTGACCTTTCCCTCTTTCATTGCCATACGGATGCCCAACTGGATATTGGAGCTGAGGGATTCGCTCTCGGCCTGGGCAAAGCCGCTGAACAGAGTGATGAGGAACTCGCTGGACTCTGTCAGCGTATTGATGTTCTCCTTTTCGAAGATGACCCCAATCCCCTTGGACTTCAGTATCCGCACGGTCTCCAGGCAGTCCACTGTGTTTCGGGCGAAGCGGGAGAGAGATTTTGTCAGGATGAGGTCGATCCCGCCTCGCTTGCAGGCGGTGATCATCCGATTAAACTCTTTTCGCTTTTTCATGCTAGTTCCGGTGATGCCCTCATCTGCGAAGATCCCGGCCAGCTCCCAATCTTGGGACTCCTCGATCTTTTGCGTATAGTAGGCTTTCTGGGCGGTGTAGCTGTTGATCTGCTCCTCACTGTCCGTGCTGACCCGGCAGTAGGCTGCCACTCGCTGTCTGCCGTGAAGTCTCTTTTCTGCGCCAGCTGCTTTGGGCCTTGATGCAGGAATGTGGCGCACGGTACGTTCCATAGCTATCTGTTCCATGATGTGTTTCCTCCAGTGATCGACTTAGAAGTGTATGATTACTGTGCCATCCTTCTTGATTATCATGCAGGAGACTATTCGCTCAAAGCGATCCCAATCGATTTGGTCGCTTTGCAGTTGACTTTCATTCGCAGCCACACCATCATCACAGCAGGCATATCGGGCGGATGCCCCCTGCAGGATGCAGGATAAAGCCTCCTTTCCATCTCCATGCTGCTCTAGCGCTCGGTCAATGGCGTTGGCCAGACGAACAGCTTCCGCAGAAGGCGCGTAGGGCTTACATACGGGCTTTTCATGTGCCGCAAGTTGCCGTGCCGTCTGCGCAAGCAGTTCTTCCCGCCCAATCGTAAATATGTTTCCACAGGAGGAACATCTCAGGCGGCTCTGTCCGCTGTGACCACCTGGTCCGCCGACCCGGAGCAGGCGGGCCTGACAGCATCCGCTGTGCAGCTTTGGCCACAGACGATCCGCCTCTGTTCGGTGCGGAAGCTGCCCTTTTGTCTTTTCTGCTATCTTTTCCTGCACTTGCCGGAAGGTGTCCTGGTCGATGATGGGCGGATATCTGTCAGTTCCGGTATAGCGGGGATTTTCCAACATCCGTTTGATTTTGTGCTTGTTCCAGAGCGGAGACTCCTGGGCGAAGGGGATATTGTCCGCATTCAGTTGGTCTGCCAGCGCCTGATAGGATAGTCCGGCCAGATAGGTGGTAAACACTTTGTGAACGATGAGCTGTTCTTCCTCCCGAATGACCAGCTCTCCGTGTGTAATCTGATAACCGTACAATATTTTTCGGTTTGCCATTGTTTATGCCTCCAGTATTTCTTGGAATTCAAGCCCTCCATATAATTGGAACCGAATGCTGCCCTGAGACATTACAACGATCCGTTCCACCAGCTTGGTGAACAGGGCCTCGTCTAAGCTGGGCAGGGTATCTGGTCCGCTTCGGATGGTATCGATCGTCAGGTGGATCGCATCGACCTGATCATCGAAATCCTCGTTACACAGCAGCTTTCGCCGTTCCCGGCGTAGTTCTGTCAGCTTGGCGTTGAGTTCCGTTTGCTTTGCAGATAAAGCGGCCATGTCCAGAAGCCCTGCTGAGTGCAGTTTAGTGAGGTGGTAACTCTGCTCGGATGCCGCGGCGATGGCGGTATTGACTGCCAGCATGGCCGGGTTATCACGGTGTATGGCGTCTGTCAGGGCGTCCATCTGCTTCAGTATGGGACTCAGCACGATGCCGTCATGGATGCGGAGTTTGTGATACATCCGAAGGAATGCCGTGTGGATGCTGTCCTCACTGATCCGTCCATTGGGGCAGTCGGCGGCCTTTCTGTCATGCTTTCGGCATACCCAGGAGACATATCCAGCTTTCGAGATCCGCCGTACTAATGTACTGCCACAGAGCCCACAGGTCATTTTTTTGGAAAGCGGGGCGCGTTCCCGCTGCAGGTCTATCCGCTGCCCTTTGCGTCGTAGAAGTGCCTGGGCTTTTTCAAAGATATCCTTTGAGATGATGGCCGGATGGCTATGCTCCACATAATATTGATCCCGCTCACCACAGTTCATTTGCTTGGTGAAGGGGAATGCACTTGCGAATGTCTTTTGGCAGAGGGCATCACCCATGTATTTCTCGTTGGTCAGCAGATATGCGATGGTAGAAATATACCAGCGATGTCCTCCATCTGAAGTTAAAAGCCCCGTTTTTGTCATCTGGTCTGCGATCCATTCCATGCTGGCCCCATTAAGGTATGTATGGAAGATCCATTTGACGTAGTGGGCTTCCTCTGGGATGATCTCCATTTCTTTTCCATTGACGAGCCTATATCCGAAGGGTGCTTTGCAGGTAATAAACTCTCCGCGTGCCATACGGCGCTGATAGCTCATGCGCTGGTTTTTGGAGATGGAGATGGATTCCTCTTGGGCCAGAGAAGCGGAAACGCTCACCATCAGTTCTGAGGTGAGCGTTCCGGTGTCGATATTCTCTTTTTCAAATTTCACGGTCACGCCCAGCGAGGAAAGCTCCCGCAGGGCGGCGAGGCAGTCACGGGTGTTACGGGCAAATCGGGAGATGGACTTGACTACGATCTTATCGATCTTGCCCTTCCGGCAGTCTGCCATCAGGCGGTTGAAGTCCTCCCGCTTATCCATGCGGGTGCCGGTCAGGCCCTCATCTGCGTAGATGTCCACCAGATCCCAGCCATCGTGGGCGTTGATCGCCTGCGTATAGGCTCGGATCTGGGCGGCATAGGAGTGGAGCTGGTCTGCCGAGTCGGAACTGACCCGGCAGTAGGCTGCTACCCGCAGGGTGTCTGGTCTCGCTGCCTTGGGTGGAATTACTTGTACTTCAGCCATTTTTCATTCGCCTCCTTCCATCTTTTTTGGCAACGAAACCATACCACACCCCTGCGGGAATAGCCAGCGCTATTCCCAAACAGTTCTGGGCCGGTACCGCTCTGCCGACAGCTGTTTGGCCCTGATCAGTTCCTCTTTCGTCAGCAGGCCGTTTGCCGCCATCTGGTCCCAAAGGGCCACAGCCAGGCGGTATCGCAGTTCATTGCGTATCTCCATTATGCTGCCTCCTCAAAATAGCCGTTATCTTTGACCCGCTGGATAAACTGTGCCACCTCATAGATGCTGCTGGTCATAGGCATTTGGGGTAAAGCCGTGCAGGTGTCCTTGAAGTAGCGGCTGCCCTTGGCAGACCGCTCATCCAGAATGGCGATGACGCAGGTGTCGCTCTCCATCCGGATGGCACGTCCAAATCCCTGCTTTAGTTTGATCTGCATCTCCGGCACAGCTACGGCCCGGATAAAAGAGCGAAGGTCTGGGTATGCTTCGCGCTTTTTTTCTTGCAAAGCGTCCGGATACTGGAACGGCAGCCTGGGGATGACCAACAAAGAGACACAGTCTCCGGGAAAGTCAAAGCCCTCCCAGGCGGCACCGGTGGCAAGCAGGACGCTTCCAGGGGATGCTTTGAACTGTGCCATGGTATGATGGGCGTTCCGTCCCATGGTAAACAGGGAGAACGGAAGGGAAGGATGCTTCAGGCGATCCTTCACCGCCGACATGGCGGCATAGGAGGTGAAAAGCACCAATGCGTGACCATGGGCGGCGATCAGCAGATCCCGGATCTCACTGGCCAACTTTTCAAAGTAATCTGCATCGTGGTGCCTGGGCGGCATGGCAGGAACATAGAGCAGGCAGTTCTTCCGGTAATCATAAGGAGAGGGCGAAACAGACTCCTCTGTTCTTGGATTGCGTGTAAGACCGGCCTCCTCTTTGAAACGAGAAAAATCCTTGCCGATCGCCAGGGTACCGGAGGTGATGAGGGTAGGCCGGGGCTGAGCCCAGAGCGTTGCGTGGAGCTGGGCGGTCAGGTCGGAGATGGAGGCGCACAGCAATGTGCTGCCATCGTCATCCTCCGTAGCGTAGAATACCAGGTCGGAGCGTTCCTCCAGAAACAGGTGGACTGTGGAGGATATCCGATCCAATTCCTTTCGGGTGGCCGGTGTCAGCACTCTGCCGATCTGTTTCTGAATGGTCACCAAGGTTCGGGCCAGTCCGATCATGTGTCGAACATAGTCCGCGAAAGGGCGGTCGCCATCAGGGGGCATGGACATGAGATCCAGGAGCGCCGCTGCCATTTCGGCCAGGGATTCCGACGCCAGCAGATACCGCTCCGCCCGCAGGGTGCGGATCAGAGTACGGATGTCCTTTGCGGCCAGCGTTACGCCAAACATCTGTCGGGCAGTCTCAGGCAGCTTGTGTGCCTCATCGATGACCCAAGCGCAGGCGTCCGGCAGGATAGGCCGGTGGCCGCTGCCCCGATGGATGGCATCTGCCAGCAGCAGATTATGGTTGCAGATCTGAAACAGATAGCGGTCAGAGTTGCAGGCTTCCATATAGCAGAGGTACCGGCAGCCGTCCCTGCGGCAATCACACACGGTGGGGACACAGACCCGGTTTCGGTCATACTGGCTGAGATGGGGGGCTTGGTCGGTGTCCAGATGATCCCGCAAGGAAAGGAGCGCCTGGGCGGCCAGGGGATTTTTCCGAGCCAGATCCACCTGCCGCAGGCGGCGCATCAGGCGTTCATCACAGACATAGTGACTTTTCCCTTTTCGAATGACTGCCCGGATGGGGGCCTGGATCAGCTTGTCCTCTATAAGAACGGAGGAGAGGAACGGGATGTATTCCTCCCTCACTGCCGTTTGCAGGGCAATGCTGGAGGTGGAAATGAGGATGGGCTGGAAAGGAATGTTCTCCCGGCTCAACGCACGAGAAAAAGAAACACCAGCCACCAGATAGGCGTAGGTCTTGCCGATCCCCATTCCTGCATCACTTAAAGCGATCTTGCTGTGGATCATGGCATCCAGCATCTTGTGGCTCAACTCAATCTGGCTGGGCCGTGCCGTCATGCCATGGCGAGGGAAAAGAGCCTTGAAAATATGGTCGATCTCACGATGGGCGACCTGCCTGTTATCATAATTAATCATGGGTAAGATCTCCTTATATTTTGTAAGTGGTTTTATGTTCGATATCGTCGTATTTGCAGCTCGCCCCCCGACGATGGGGAACAGTACGGATCGGCTTCCGGCAAGAAACCGCACGGGCTTTTACCTGGCGTCTCTACTGCTTTCAACTCCAGGGCAGCGCCGCCTGTCTTACGCGCAGGCCAAGCGAGGTGTCTCATTGTGTACCGGAACAGCGTCATTGCAAAAGCGCGTGCCATAGCGCCCCCATGCAGGTGGCGTTCTCGCTCGGCCCAGGGCATCTGCCCTGAGTGTCATGGCGCGCGCTGCATGACGCTCAACTGTTCAGCTGGTTCTCCGTACTGCTGGTATGAACTTTTCAAGGTGCCGTGGAGCGGTGGGCGCTCCTTCAGGAAGCGAAACGGGCCAGGATCTGGTTCATTTCGTCCAGATCCTCGCCGTGCAGTCCAACTGCCAATCGCTTGAGCAGGGCGGTCTGCTTGGGAGATAGCTTTGGCCGGTCCTGAAAGTACCAGTCAGCCATCCTTACCCCGCCGCCGTATCGGCCTCGGACTGTCTCAAGGGGGTATGTGAGTGTGAGTGCTTCAATGTCGCGGCGGATGGTCCGTTCACAGACGCCGAGTTCCGTCGCCAGGTTCTGAACAGTATCGCTCCGCCGTTGGCACAGCAGGTCGATGAGCTGCTTCTGCCGGTCGTTGATCCTCACACGCTCACCCCCTTTCACCTCCATAGCCGAATCATACAGGGCAAAGCGGACAGGCCATGTCCGGATTAAAAACTTTTTTGAAAAATTTTTCTGTGGCAGCCAGACGCAAAAAATGCTCATCCTTCTCTCACTGAGAGCCGGATGAGCATAGAAAGAGCCGCTTGATCTCACTGGCGCGTGCCGTTGAGCTTCTCCATCATCGCAATGGAGAAGGTTCATCAAGCGGCACATGGGAAGTCAGCGCATCAAGCGGCTTCGGGGCACAATCTTAGGTTGTATTTTAGTTGTTTACTATCTTCAACAAAGAGAACGGGCTGAATCCGAAAGTTTCACTTCAATTGGAACATTATAAATATGACAATGCGCTATTATAGATATGGAAGAAATCCTATTGTATAATGTGATTTTATAAGTACTCAATATCTGTTAGTTTTATATCAATACGACTCGGATAATCCGCTACTTTAATAAACAAACTATAGTTATCTATATTTTCCCATGTGTTTGTAGCGAAGTGCATTTTTCTCAAATTATAAACTATATGTACAGTATATTCATAGCCATTAGGAACGCTAACGCCTAGTGCACCACCCATCTCAGAGTTTAAAATATTCATTAAATCTGAATTCCAGTCTGTTTGGTAATCTACGCCGTGTAATACTAAATCCGGGAGATATATCCCCTCTGCATCGCTATTTTCATTGTATATGGTCAGTTCAACATCGCACACTTTTTCAGGCAAATTTTCAAATTTGTGATTTGAAATATTATGTATTTCTAAAAAACGGCTTGTTTCCATTATTTGCGTACGATTTACTTTGATTTTGTATCCATTTAGTTCATTTCCAGCTAAAACATTGTCTTCAAATGGGACTACATCACCTGCTTCGTAGCACTTGAGCGCCAAGGGGTATGTATTATTAAAGTATCTGTTAATGTTATTGTATTGTATAGCCCAAAGGGAAATAGCAATAATTAATAATACAGCGGGAATTAGAAATCTGATACGTTTCATTACTTTGATCCTCCTGTATTACACATAATGTCAATAAATTTGCCTTGCTTAATTGTGTATATATAGTCGGATATTGTATTAAGGAAAATTCGGTCGTGCGACGCTATTACTATCAGACTTCCTTTTTCTTTCATATCTTTAATTATTTCTATCAATACACGGATTCCTTCTTCATCTAATGCATTGGTTGGCTCGTCTAAAATTAAAATCTCTGGATTTTCCATTATTGCTGCAGCAATACCTAAACGCTGCTTCATCCCTAAGGAATATTTTTTATACTTCCTAGAATCGTCTGGAGATAAACCTACAGCTAATATTGCTTTCCTTACATCATCTTCTTTCCCTCCATTCAACGAAGCTATTAACTCAAGATTCTTTTTCCCGGTATATGGATTCAAAAAGGATGGATTCTCCAACAACATTCCCATGCTGGGTGGAAATTCCAAATCCTTTCCAAGCATTTTCCCATTGACTTTAACACATCCAGAAGTGGGAAAGATCAAGCCGCTAATTATTCTCAACAACATAGTTTTACCTGATCCGTTACTGCCACAAAGGCCATATACATTGCTACCGTTCCATTGGAATGAAATATTGTCTATAACGGTAGAATTTCGTATTTTCTTAGTTACAGACTCACAACTCAGATTCATAATTTAGCCCCCTATTCATTCTCTACTGGAAGAATATCAGTGCGTTTAAACATAACAGCTCCTACTATAAAAATTATAAGAATAGCAATCACTAATATCCAAATTCCTTCACAGGGATTTACACCATTTTTTATCATAAATGTACTTCTCTGTGACATTGCATAGTTTCCTATTAAAAATGGAGAAGTGGCAAATGCAGAAACGATTAATACAGATAATATTAAAAAGAATGAAAACATTGGGGAAATGATTAGCGTAAATAGCAGTTGAAGTGTAGATAAACTAAATAACACTAAAAATGGAAGCATAATGGAAATCAGTTTTACTTTATTTCCAGATAGACTTATGGAAATATAATCCCAATAGTTAATATATAAAAGATCCGTCATATCTGGCGAAGATGCAAGAGCAAACGGGACTCCTTTACAAATAGAAAACAATATAATTGTCACAATATAGGTTAGAAAGAGTATTAATGAATTCAAAAACAGCCAAGTCCACTTAGATAACCACCAAGTCATTCGGCTGTCCATTCGTATAAGCATTTGCTGTCCATAAGTACCAATATCTTGCCGTGGATAGTTAAGCGATGTGTAAAGCATTCCCCCCAATAAGATGATCCATTGTATTGGGAATCGAAATTGTTCCCCCATTCCAAACTGGAAGGGTTCAATTCCCGCCATACAAAAAATAAAGTAGTCTCCAATAGTAGCAATGCCATGTCCTGAAAAAGTATAAAATGCCCTTTGGCATATAAAAAAAGTTATTAAAGAAACAAGTATAAAATATGGCCTGCGAAGAGTTCCTTCTGTTATATCATGTAAAACTATCCTAAAGAACTTCATCACGGTGCCCCTTCTTCCAAGCGATAATTAAGGAGATTCCTAATATAGCAAATATCATACCAAATACTAGTTTTTCTGGATTTGAATCAAGGGTTGATCCATGCAAGAGTTGGAGAGGGGATAAGGTTAACTTCCTTTGAGTAGAAGGAACAGCAGTTTCCTCTATAATAAAGTCAATCAAAACAAAAAGAATTTGAGGCAATAGGACACATAAACTTATTTTGCGGAAGTAGTAGCTAGCTGCAAATGTGATGGTTGCAATTGTGCACCCCCACATAAAGTTAGTTATTAAACAGATAATAGAATGAATCCAGGGGGCCGTAAAATAAATTGTTGAAAAGAAATCCCCTTGCCACATAGGTGTTGCCAATGATGTAACTAATGGCAGACAGGTCGGCGAAACGAGTGCATTAATCATCAAATCTAAAAATAATGGAATACCTACTACGAGACCTGCTCCGATAATAGATGTGAACCATTTCCCCCAAAAATACTTTTGTCTTGAAGTTCTTATATATATATGTTTTATATAACCACTATTTTTATCTAAGCAGAGCGACCAGCCGTATGGTAGTACAGCAATTAATGGATATAAGAAAAAGAACCAGGCATAGCCGAGGGTATCCATGTTAATATTTATCCATCTAACAAATAAACTAATACCCTGAAAACCGTTTCTATTCGCCGAATGATAAGCAGAATCATAGGCGGTTACTAAACTCCAATTTGTGTATATATCTAGTAAGACAATGCACAAGCTTATAAGTAGTGTTGCCCAGAAACTCTTACTGTGAAACATCCTCCATAATTCCATTCTTACTAATCGTCTGTTCATAAAAGTCCTCCCAAGTTAGACTTACTCCGTATCTAAATCTAATTTGACAAATGTTCCACGATTATCGGCAGTAGAATATGATCCGGACATGGTAGATAGCATTAGTTTGTTAAGTTCGCTCCACCCATCATCAATCAAAAAACCAATTTGTACTTGAACTTGTTCACCTGGGTATAAATCAAAGGCAAAGGGGTTTGTTTGTGTGGAGTTGAGTAAACTAAAATAGCAGATGTTTTTGTAAAGAAATTGTAGTTCATCTACTGTTCCAACAGCAGTTTTTAAATTACAAAGGTATAGGGAATCAGCTCGAAACCTATAAGGGTTTTCGACTGATTTGGTTGTTGCATCAATATTTTCAATATCTAGCGTAATGAGTATAAATTGACACCCATCTATAAAATTTCTCTCTAAGTCTAAAAAATCTGGATATGTAACTGTGGTACCACCAATAGTTATCTCTGCATTAGGATCAAAGTTTTCTAAAAGAACATCAGTATAACCGATGCTATTTAGGATTTCTGCTTTTTTGACGGTATATTGAAGTCTGCCATCTACTATCCAAGAATAAAATGGTTCGCCTATCTGGCTAGCATTTGATATAACAGTATCACTTATACTGTTTAACTCACTCTCAGTCAGTTCACCTGGTTCTGGGTTTTTCTCAAGAAGTAAGCCTTTCGATTCTAAGTAGTCACACGAAGAGAGCATAAGCGTTAATAAAATACAGAGTAGTATTACAAATTTTTTCATTAATGTATACCACCTAACTTTTATTGAAAAGATGTGCAGGACTACTGCCCTGCACATCTTGCATTTATTGTAACTTCTATGCTACAATGTCTGAACGGATATTCTTCAGAGTCTTTTGCTAGGCTTACAGAGTATTGGTGGCGCTGGTATAGTATCTGGTGCTATCGGGACTCCACACACCCGCGACATAATCACTGGAGGAGCTCTTTGCCCGGATACCAAGCTCAGCATAGCTCTTTCCACCCTCATAGATGCCGTTATGGACCGAGGTTTTCTGGTTAATCGGTACGTATACATAGGATACGGTAGAGCGGTCGCTCAGCTCAGTGTAGTTGACCCTACTGCCATCCTTGGACATCTTGCCGTAAGCCGTGACGCGAATCGCAGAATAGTCTCCGGTATCATAGTAGACGTAAATGGCGGTCTTATCTTCCTTTTTCTCGGAAGAGGTATACTGATAAGACGAGGTAACTTTGAACGCAAAAGTACGGTCATCGGTAGAGCGAGTGGCGGGAATTTCGGCAGCGGAAGCTCCGACAGTCAGGCTCATTGCCATTGCCGAAAGCACGAGTCCACTAACCAAGCGCTTTTTCATGCTATTCATAGTAATTCCTCACTTTCTTTTTTTCTACTATAGTATCCAAACCCAAAATACTATAATAGACTTGAAGAGATAGGGTTTGAATTGTCTCTTCAATATCTATAACGAATTGAAGTGCGAGTAGGGGACACATTTTATAAAGATTTTACAAAATTTTTGTTTTTTCGTGGAGGAGGGACAAGGCCAAATTTAATGCTGGCCATATAGATTAATACAATTACGTGGATGAGCATAAGGAAGGATACCTTACCATGGATAATTACAAAGAGAGCTTTGGGGCTTAGATATAATTGAATATAATAAAAGTCAGCACCTAGGTGCTGACTTTTATTATATTCAAAGGATCTTATCCCCCGACTAATTAAATTTTTGCGCTTCAGTTGTAATTGTCTTACTCTCACTACGAGAACCGCTCCAAACTGTCACCGTAGCTTTAGCACGATACTCGTGTCCTTTTGTGGCTTTGATTGAATGGCTAAGTAGCATAGTATCGCTATTCTGGCTTTCTGACCAGGTCCCTACTGTTTTCCAGGAAGAACCTACTTTTTCTTGAATAGAAAGTGTAATTTTACACTTAGTGGCTTCTCCGCTATATCCGCTTACTGATGCATCTGCATATACCATAGATCCATCTGCACTGATAAAACAGTCACATTCACTAATTAGTGTCATTCTTGCTTCAGCACCAGCAGAAGATAGAGAGACGGAGGCTTGCTCAGCTGGAAGCATTGCGGCGCTCGCAGAAATCGCCGTAGAGCTTAACAAACAAGCAGAGATTGCAACAACAGGAACAACTTTTCTACAAAATGAATACATGTAGTTCAAAAGGAAACCCTCCCAATTTTAGATTCATTATATAATAACGAATAATGCAGTGTATTCGGGACATCCATTTTAAAAATTATCAATCCATTTTGTGAGAGTATATAACCGAACGGTCGTGTCAAGAATTTTTCGCACTTTAGTTTGCAGGTCCTGGCATAAATGAAGTCAGCCGGCAATAGAGGCATCCTCAATGGCAGCCTCCAGGTGCTTCATGTTCATGTACTTCTTGTTGCCCCACTGGGTACCGGCCACATGGCGCAGCCGGGCACAGACCAGCATGAGGGCAGAGTTGCCATCCGGGAAGCTGCCCACCACACGGGTGCGGCGGCGGATCTCCCGGTTCAGCCGCTCAATCACATTGTTGGTGCGGATACGGGTCCAGTGCTCACTGGGAAAATCGCAGTAGGTCAGCGTTTCCTCAATGCTGTCCTCCACCTTCTTAGCGGCCTCCTTCAGCTTCATGGAACGCAGTTCCTCCACCACGGCCTTGGCCTTCTCACGGGCGGCTTGCTGCCCCACAGGGCCTCGGTGATGTCCTCCACACGCCGGACGGATACGCCAGCCAGATACATCTCGATGAGAGCCTCTTCCACGCTGCTTTCCCGGCGACGGTACCGCTCAATGATGGCAGTTTCAAAGGAAATCCCCTTGAGCTTTGGCATCTTGAGGGTAACATCCCCGGAAGTAGTGGTGAGGTTGCGGCTGTAGTGACCGCTGCGGTAGCCCTGGCGCTGCTCATTGCGCTCGTACCGCGCCGCCTGGGTCAGCTTCTCCGCCTCAGCCTCCAGCAGCTCGTTGAGGGTCTCCTCCACGCTGCCGCGCACCAACTCTTTGATTTGCCCCTTGATTACTTCCTCGTTAAGCTGTACAATTTTCTCGGACATGGTTTACTGTCTCCTTTCAGAATGGTGTGTCGCGACTTCATTCTACCAGAGATCTGCAAACCATGTCTCTTTTCGTCCATTTTTTAATTTGCGAAACTTATTCTACCTGACCGGCATTTCTTCTAGTAAATGATCCGTAGAACTTCAAAACATTAGCCTCCATCTCAGCATATAGGTGTTGAGATGGAGGCCGTTTATGTGCCATAAGATTTGATGCTTACTAATTATAAGTTTTCTACATAGTATTCCCTTATATTATGCAGAGAGCTTATAAAGCGTACGATCAATAAGAATCTTGTACTAGATTTATGCCGTTTGCGAATTTTATTACTTCTGTTTGAGCTAGGTTGCTAGATATCTGAAAAACATAGTAATCTGTTGTCCACTGAATAATTGTTTTTCCTTTTTTATACAGCAAGATACCATCATACCCATTTATAGAAATCTGTTGCTGCTCAGCATCTTCACTATCTAGGTACGAAGTTGCCTTACTGCTGCTTGAGATAGCATTTTGTTTGACTCTAATGTAATCTTCTGAATCAACAGACTTGAACTCAATATAATATCGTCCCCCTTGGTTTTGAATAACTTCCATTTTGTAGTTACCATCAGGGAGGTAAGAATAAGATATATTTCCAACTGGATGCTCTACATTCTCTTCAGATGAAAATTTAAAACTTGTCAGAGTCTGATATATTTCTATAACAGCTTGGATAAATTGCTCTCTATGTGCTTTAACAGTCATTAGTCCAGAAAATGTTAATGAGATAACTATAATACAGAAAATAGCAACTTTTTTAGAACTTTTCAATATAAAATCAATTTGTTTCGAGCGTTTGCTTTTTCTAATTAATTTTTTCATTTTACGCTCGAATTTGGGAGAGAATTTATGCTCTGGAATGACTTTGGCATCAGGCAAAGTATGTAACCAAAAATCTTCTGCCTCGGAGGCACTCTTAAATAACATCTCATCTGTTATTTTCATTAAGATACTCCTCCCCCTTCAGATTATCTTTTAGCTTTTGTCTGGCTCGTTGAAGTGTCTTTTTTACATTTTCTGCAGACATAGAGAGTATTGTCCCAATTTCAGATGTGGAAAATCCTTGACTGTATTTCAAAATGAGAACCGCTCGATATTTAGATGGAAGTGCCGCAATGGCCATTGCAATCGTATGCCGATCCAATACAGATGACTCTATATCTGTGCCGCTATCTTCCGATTTACAAAGCGTATCATCTAATGAACTTATACTCTTGGATTGCCGGCGTCGATATAAGTCAATTGATTTATTTTCTACAATAATAGCAAGTAAAGCTTTTGTCTGGGGACTGTCTGGGTCTCCGATTTTATCAATGATCTCTATCAATTTCAAGTATACATCGTGAACAATATCTTCAGAGTCACTCGTATTACCTAAAATCTGGCTAGCTCTGTAAAAGAGAAACTGTCTATATTTTTGATAAAGAATTTCAAACTTATTCCTATCCGTAGGACTATCAATTGTTGCAAGATAAAAGGCTAACATATATATCTATCCTCTAATTGAATAAGAGATCACAAGTTTTAATAAATATATCACATTTTTGGCCATTTGCCTATCAAATATATCAAAATTGATCTAGTCAACCAAATGGCGATTACGTAAAATAGATTTTGTCGCATTTACCATGTCAGTAATTACTCGAAGTTCTAATGGGGAACAATCTTTAGTCAATTCTGCAATCTCATGATGGTAAGATACTGTTTCGTATTCAAGACTATCACACAATATGTCATCAAGCGATACCTGCAATGCATTGGCAATCAAAATAAAGGTGGGCAAACTACCTTTTGTGTTTCCTGTCTCAATGTGGACCTGTTGACAAAGTGGTTTTCTAAAAAATCCGTCTTTAAAAAAGTTCAGGAAAAAGTCATTTCTGCCATAAAAACGGCAAAGACCGGGTAGGAAAATCAAAGCCTTTTTTCAAAATAGGCTTTTGTCAACAGGTCCAATGTGGCTCATGTGTGTTTTAGACAGACCGCATGCCTCTGCTAAGGCTTCCTGGCTAAGGCCTTTCCGTTGCCGAAGTGTCTTTACTCTCTCACCGATTGCCTTATAATCTGGTTCCATTTTTTTCATAAGCCCCCCTGCGCTCATATACATCAGAAATCAACCTGTTGTATTGTATGCACATTTTGACCTTATTAAAATATTCTATATAAGCACAAAGGACGCAAAGTTTATTAACTTAAAAATTTAAATCGGATAGCTATTGAAAATAATTTGGCATCGCACTAACAACAAATCCGTTAGAATTGGTAATTACCACGCTGTTTTGACTAAATGCGCAGTGAATGATGAGCAGATTTCCACTTTCATCTCTGCCGCCTACGATCCCCACATGTTCATCGCCGGGATAGAACACCAAATCACCCGGCTGAGCCTCATCCCAAGAGATGGGGGTACAGTAGGAGTGCTGCATGTGAGCGCCGCCGCCGTGGCCTATGACGTACTCTCCATCAGTGACATTGTAAAATACCCAATCGACAAATCCACTGCAATCTAGCCCGTAAGGCAGGTAAGTTCCGGTAGTCGAGCTGCCGTCTGCCCATACCTTGGTGAGCTGGCCCCAGCGGGAATCCCAGCCAATCACCAGGGACTTCCCACCCCAGAAGTAGTTGACCTTGCCCACCAGTTTGCAGGCGGTCTCTACCACGGCCCGGCGCTCCGGGTCCAGGTCAGCGGGCAGAGCCGCCAGGAGTTTCTTTGCTGTGGCATCGGAGATCGTGAGGTCCCCGGCCAACGTGGTCAGGAGATCATAGTTGGTCAGCAGCTCATCCAGGAACGCATTCTGAGTTTCAGTAAAGGCGTAAAATACCCGCATATCGTCTGGCGTTCTGGCAGTGATGGTTACAATGAGTATCCGCTCCGTCCAGGCCGGAGTGTCTCCGGAGGCGGGATGCTCCACCTCTCTGGAGGAGGAGGCAAGTTTTGTCATGTCCCAGAAGACTGTACGCAGGGCATCCATATTCGCAGCGTCCAAAACAGCTACTGGGACCCCATCCTCCGTACCTGCTGTCTTGACCGCGAACACCGCCAGCACATCCGGCCAGGGGGGCGGTTGTCCCTGGAGTTCCAGGGTGTCATATCCACCCTCCGCCTGCATGCTGTAGATCTTCTCGCCCAATTCACCGTTGATCTGTGCCACCGCCTGGGCGGGAGAGATGGCCCCAGTCGCTTCATCCGACCCTGCAAAAAAGATGCCCAGCAGTGAGGCGAGGATGATGCCGCACAGACAAATGACAACCACCACCGCGATCACCACTCCTCCGCCTGCTGTGACCGCGGTGGCCAGAGCCTTTGTTGCGGCGATCACGGCGCGTAGTGCGCGGTTTGCCGCCTGTGTAGTCTGTCTGGCGGTCACACGGGCCGCTTTTGCGGCCTTTTGGGTTCGTGTCAGTCTGGCTCCCGCCTCCGCCGCACGGCGGGCCTGGCGGGCCGGAAATGCTCTTGCAGGCGGTTTCCCACCTGGCTTTCCGATCCCAGCCGTTTTACGAATGGGATGGCCAGCCGATTTGACCAGCACGCCTCGTTCTTTCACTGCTGTTTTGGCGGTACCGCCCACGGCCTGTTTGGGGGTCTCCCTGTGAGGCTTGGACTGCACACGAGAACCACCCGCCTGCCCTGACATTTGCCGTGGCTGTTTGTGGATGTCCATACCTTGCGGCCGTTTTCCCGAGGGAGGAACTGCGGAGGGAACGTACTCTCCTGCGGGCAAGCGCCGCTCCAGTTTCCCGCTGCGGAGAAGGGCACCCTGGCGCTCTCGCACAAAGGACGCTTTTCCCTGCTGCAAGGCGCTTGGCGGTGTGGCAGGCGCGGGATCGGATTGCATCTTCAGATAGGCGTCCTTGGTCTTGATGTTTCTTTTTTGAGGCGTTTGGAGTGCGGACTGCGGCTGGGGGCGGCTTCTGTCCGCACTCTGCGCTCGGGGCGGATCTCCCGCTTTCTTCCCGTGAAGGCGGTCCCTTGGAGGCAGAGTGCCGTCATCTCTTGGCATTGCCGCTCCTGGTGGATCGTGACGGCCAGAATGCCCATTTGGACCTGTATCCGGGGTGTGTGCTGCACCTTTCTTTCGCTTTCCTAGCAGACGCTCGGTCAGCTGCTCCGCCCGTTTGACACCGCTCACCTCGGCATCGCCCAGCTGGTCACCGCCGAAATCATCCCGCTGGCCGTGCTGGGCTGTGTCCCGCAGTTGGCCCCGCAGGCGTTCTGTGCCGTCATCCAGCCCCCGCCGGATCAACTCTTTCGGCGCGGACTTGACCCGCTCTTTCAGGGGGTGATGCACCTGGGGTTTCTCCTTGATTTTATCGATATATCTCACCTCAATTCAGCGGGGAGGGGCCTTGGCCCCTCCCTTATTTTATTATGCGGCCAAGTCAGAGGGCTTGGTCGTCATCAGTTTATAGAGCTGCGTCTGACGGGGGAAATTGTCCATGAAGGGCACAATGGCGCTGCCGCACTTGATGAGGCCCCGTCCAAAGTCCACATTGGTGATGTAGGAGAGCTGGTTGTCGGAGATGTTCAGCAGTCGGGCCAGCTCCAGACGGTCGGTGCTGGCCTGGTTGAGCATGACCAGGAACTCACTGTTGGCCAGCATGGTCCGGGCCGTGTGGGACTGGAGCAGATCGTCTACATTCTGGGTCAGGCCGGTACAGCAGGCACCGTACTTCCGAACCCGCTTCCAAAGGGTGAACAGGAAGTTGGCGCTGTACTCATGCTGGAACAGCAGATAGATCTCATCGATATAGATCCAGGTATTCCGCCCCAGGCGGCGGTTGCGGGTGATCCGGTTGAGAAAGCTGTCCAGGATCACTAGCATGCCCATGGAGAGCAGCTGTTTGCCCAGCTTCCGGATATCATAGCAGGCGATGCGGGAGCTCATATCCACATTGGTGGGTTTGGCAAAGGTATTGAGACTGCCCTCCGTGAACAGTTCCAGGGCCAGAGCCACATCCCGCGCCTCCGCCTCCGGCTGGCGAAGCAGTTCGGCGTGAAAGTCCTGGAGCGTGGGGGCCTGGCCCTGGCAGCCGTCCCGCACATAGTCGTGGTAGCACTGTGCCGTACAGCGGTCGATGATGGACTTCTCCTTGGCAGACAGTTTTCCGGCCCCCACAGACTGCTCACAGAGAGAAAGCAGGAACTCCGATTTCAGCACCACGGGGTTTTCGCCCTCGCCATAGCCCTGCTCCATGTCCATAGCGTTGATGTGGTTGCTGGAGGTAGCCGAGATCTCCACTACCTGGCCACCCAGCCCTTCCACTAGGGGACGATACTCACTTTCCGGATCGATGATCAGGATGTCATCCTGGGTAGAGAGGGCCAGGGCGGTGATCTCCCGCTTGGCGGTAAAGGATTTGCCGGAGCCGGACACGCCCAGGACAAACCCGTTGCCGTTGAGGAGCTGCTTGCGGTCGGCAATGATGAGATTTTTGCTGATGACATTCTGGCCGTAGTAGATACCGCCCCGATCCCGGATCTCCTGGGCTTTGAAGGGCATGAGGACGGCCAGAGCCTCGGTGGTCAGGGTGCGCAGGGCGTCGATCCGTCGCAGGCCCAAGGGGAGGGCGGTGACAAGACCCGCATCCTGCTGCCAGTTCAGGGTGGTCAGCTGACACAGATGCTTGCGGGCAATGGAATGAAGAAACTCTGTATCACTGTCCAGTTCATCCTTGCTGTCGGCCAGATGCACCAGCGTCACCACGGCGAACATCATCCGCTGATCCCGCGTGGTCAGATCATCCAGCATTTCCCGCGTCTCTTTCCGCTGCTGCTCCAGGTCGTAGGGTACCACCGCGGAGAAGTTGTTGTTGCTGTTCTGCCGCCGCTGCCAGTTGGTGACGTTGGTCTCCACCCCCAGCAGGCGGTTCTGCATCTCACGCACGGCCTCATCGGTGGGGACAGGGATCACGTCGATGGACAGCATCATGGTGCGGTCCAGACTGGTGAGCTCATGGATCATGGAGTCCTTGATGTAGCTGGCATACTCCTTGAGGAACATGGCTCGGCCATATTTGTTGCCCATGATGAAGTGATCCTTCCGAAACTCCATGCTGTCCGGGCAGATGGTGTCCTTGAAGGAGCGTCCTGTTTTCATACACTCCCGCAGGTCGATATGGAACCGGGACTCCTCGCCTACTCGGTAAAAGTCGTGGAGCACGCGCAGCCGCTCCACCGCGTCCAGCTCCTCACAGTGGGAATCCAGGTGATTGAGCCGGGTGGTCACATCATTCATGACCCGGTCAAAAAAGGTCCGGGCCTCCTCGGGCGTTTTCTTATGGGCGGATACGGTGACATATCGCTCCTGCACCATGCTGTTGGAGGAGTCGGTGACCTTGTCCAGCAGCATGGCGTTGTACTCCGAACGGCCTCCGTCCAGATGATCCCCCTGGGGCGGAATCAGGATCTCCTGCTCAAAGTTGCGGCGGTCAAGCCGCTTGTTGTTGATGGTGATCTTGGTGGTGGAGCCGGTGTCCAGGGCATTGAGCAGTTCCGAGTAGCCCAGGAACATGGAGGTCTTGTCCTCTTTGGAGGCGATGGCGTAATTGATGTCGGAAAAGCGGATGGTTTTCGAGAATTTCCCGCCAAACTGAAAAAGCCCATCCGGCCAAAGACGGCGGATGGGGATGGTATCCTGTACGGACTTGGGCACCGAAAGGTGCTCTTTGTCCTGTTTCAGTGTATTTTGAAGGGTCTTAATCAAGTCGGATGGCCTCCTTCATTGATGTGTGTTCCATGAGTTTGACATAGAGATCGTCTGAGTGGAAAGAAAGCCGTTTTGGGATAAGAAATTCCGCGCGGATATAAGCCATGAGAAAGCGTTCCAGAGTCATGCCGTTGTAGGTGAAAAAGCCACCCAGGGCGAAGGGGAACGCGGCCAGGATGCATACCCAGCCGATCTCGCCTGTCCTAAGCACCGGACGCAGGCAAAAGTACACGACCAGCGCCACCAGAACGGCCAGAAGGGCAAACAAAAATTGCCGCAGGGACAGGCCAAAAAATAGGCTTTCCTGATAATTGCGTACCTCTTTATTGATGCGGACCTCCAAGGTCTCACCTCCTACATTTCTACTTGGTTTTCATGGACAGACCGTTGCAAAGTCTGCTCGGCTATGGTACCATTTGCTCAACTTAGAAAGGGAGTGGAGCGTATGGCATACTTGATGCTCGGGATTGTAATGATTTTTCTCTCCATTGTGTTCCGGTTGGCAGCCGTGTTTCGCCTGACCATTCCACTGCTTTATGCGCTGATCGTCCCCACTATTTTCCATGAGTGGTACCATAGTAATCAACAATTGGGGGATCTAATTGGATATCTACTGCTGGCGGCAGTGGCCCTGTCCTGGGTAATCTCCCTGGTTCGGAAGATCCGTGGACTTCTGCTTCGGCGGAGAGAGGACAAAATGCTGGAGCTTATCGTGCTCAACCGTATGCGGGAGGCACAAATGTATGGGAAACCGGAACCGGATGGAGGATATAAGATCCAGGTGGATGACCTATTTGACGATGATTAACCAAGCCCCATCAATTCCCGGATGATCCGGTCGCTCATCTTGATCGAGCCTACCAGTACCAGCATATTGAAGATCAATTCTCCAATATAGTTCCAGACCAGCGTGACCGGTGCTGTAGAAACATCCCCCACAGTGGGCGGTGTGGAAGCAAACTGCGAAAAAATCACACAGGTCAATACGATGATACAGCCCTCCAGACAGATGGCGGCATAGCTTTTAAGAAAAGCGACGCCGATGCTGCTGGAGGGCTGTCCCGCAAAACTGGACAGAGGGATGGGCGCGATAGCGGTCGCCATGTAGAGTTTGAAAAAGCGGGAATAGACGGTCAGGATCATAATGAGGGAGAGAACCCAGATAAACAAAGACCCCAGCAGAGTGACCGCCCAGAGGGGGATGGATTCCAACAGTCCTACACTTTCAATGGCGGTAATGAGTTCCTCCGGGAGTGTGGTGGGTGACATGGCAGTCATGCCGGATGCGTCCATGATGGTGGATACTGCACCCTGGGCTATTCGGAACAGGGCGTTCATCAGTTCCATGCCATAGGTCACTGCCGCCTGGGCCAATACAAAGCGGATAAAGCACTTGAAGGCCACCTCTGGGCGTTTGATCTCGGTAAAGCTGCCGCAAGTCTTGACTACGCCCATTACGAAAAAGAGCACCAACAGAGCGTAGCCGATGGCTTGGAGCGCGCCGTTGATGCTGACGATCACGTTCCAGATCCCGCCGCCTTTGAATTCCTCCGGGGTAGTGCTGATCAGGGTCCAGATCTCCGCAAGCTTGTCGTTCCAAGTTTGCAGGGCGGAATTCAGATTGTCTACGATCCAGTTTCCACTGCCCATGTTGCATCACCTCCTTCAAAAAAGACTTGTGATTGAAAAATTGTGCTACAAATGCTATACTGCACTTGGCCCCAGGAGGCACGGTAGAGAGAGCCATCGGATAGCAGGGCGACCATATATGGGGCAACTGTCACTGACTATCGCGGAGGTGTTGCCGATGGTTTCGGATTTCTTAACAGTTGCGTCTTTTGCAGTTCTCATGTTGACAAAATTGTTGCTTAATTCTTGCTCTTTTACCGGCCTCTTAAATTATTAGTAAAATGCTGTGGATGCTGATATCCACAGCATTTTTACTTAAGGCAATACCGCACAGAAAAGATGCGGAATAAAGGCAAGTGTGGTAAAATATAGGCATGGATAAGCAAGTAAGTCTGTCTGGCCTGAGTGATGAATTGGCGCAGGTACGGACAAAGAAAAAAGAATTTCTATCGCAGATAGAACGCATCGTCCCGTGGGGAGAGTGGCTCACACTCATCAGGCCGTGCTACTACAAGGGGGAACGCGGCAATAAGCCCTACGATTTGGAGCGGATGCTGAGGATCTATCTGCTGCAAAACCTGTATGATCTGGCGGACGAAGCAACAGTGGCTGAGATCATAGACAGCCGAGCCTTTTCGGAGTTCTGCGGAGTGGACTCCAGCAACCAGGTGCCGGACGGAGATACACTGGGGCGTTTTCGGAATCTGCTGATACGCAATGGGCTGCAGGAGAAGCTGTTCCGCCAGGTAGTGGGGATTTTGCAGCAAAGGGGACTTATCCTCAAAAAAGGGACCATTGTGGACTCCACGATCATTACAGCGCCATCCTCCACAAAAAATCAGGGAAAGCAGCGGGACCCGGACGCGCATCAGGTGAAGAAGGGAAACACATGGCACTTCGGCTACAAGGCGCACGTTGGAGTGGACAAGGATACCGGTCTGGTCCACACCGTTGAGGTGACTGGGGCCAATACCCATGATGTCGTTATGACCTCCAAGCTGCTGACCGGTGACGAAGAAAGCGTCTATGGAGACAGCGGGTATCTTGGTGCGGACAAACGGGAGGATAGCATCCGAAGGAATCGCCAGGGAAGGCGCATCCGCTACAGGATTAACCGCCGCCCTTCTCAAATCAGGAAGAAACCAACCAGGGCACAGGGCCAGCTCAAGCGCAGAGAGCACGAAAAGTCATCTATTCGCGCTAAAGTGGAACACGTATTTGCGGTCGTCAAGGGTCGGTTCCAATACCGAAAGACACGGTACCGGGGCCTGCGGAAGCAGACCGCTAAATTGAATATGCTGTTCGCTTTGGCGAACCTGATCTTAGCTGACAGGCCCTGCCTGGCAGCCTGAGTTGATGCGCCCTGCCAGGCGAACTGAGGGGATAATACTGGCTGCCCTACAGACGAGCTTACTATGGCTCTCCCTATACGCTATTTGTGCGGTGTTGCCTTAAATTTATAATTTTATCCGGTAATGAGAGTGAGGATCTCCTTGGTAAAGGTGATCACAATACCGCCAGCAATGGTGAGCATGCCGTTGGCCCGCTGAGAGGGGTCGTGGCTCTTGAGGGACAGGCCCAGCTGGAGGACGCCGAAGCCCAGCAGGATCAGGCCGATTGCACGGATCAGGGAGAAGATGAACTCGGAAAGGTTGTTGACGACCGTCAGCGGATCGTCCGCGGCAAAGGCCGGGACAACCATAACGGTCAGCGCCAGAACGAGGCAGGAAAACAAGGCGTACAGTTTCCGTGCGCGGCGCTCATACTTACGGGTGGTCAAATCATGTTTCATGCTGCAGTCTCCTTTTCTTTGTTGGCTTCATCGGCAGAAATAACCTGGAAGAACGGTGTGCCTGGAATGGCCGGTGTAGTGTTATGTCCATGGTGGATATACGACGTTCCGCCTCCGTCCACGGTATGACGGATGGCGGGGTGCTCGGTCAATTCATATTTCAAGTCCATAACGGGCTTTGCGCCCCGGATGAACAGGATACAATAGCGATTATCCAGCGCCCGGACCTCGTCGGGGGTGAGCAGCTCCCGTCCGCTCATCTGGAAATTGGTGGAGTAGGAACCCGACTTGCCCTTGGTCTGCCCATGAGTCTTTGTATCGATGGTGGCCTTGCCCAGTGCCTCGGAAATGTATTTATGTGTGCTGGCCTCGTTGCCGCCCAAGTAGAGGATGGTATCCGAGTTGCCGGGGATTGTCTCCCAGGAGTCCTTGTACAGCTCCTTGATCTGGGCCATGTTCTGGATGATGGTACTGGCAGAAATGTTTCGGGAGCGCATGGTGGCCAGTTCGCGGGTGAAGCCGGGCAGCGGCATGGCGGCAAATTCGTCCAGCACGAAATGGACGTGCTGGGGCAGAGCGCCGTGGTGGATCTGATCCGCACTGTAATAGAGCGTCTGGAATGCCTGGGAGTAGAGGAGCGACACCAAAAAATTAAAGGTGTTGTCATTGTCTGGGATCACTGCGTAAAGGGCGCATTTCTTTTCTCCCAGAGTATAGAGGTCCATATCGTCGTGATCCGTGATGGCCCGGATCTGGGGTAGGTTAAAGGGGGCCAGACGGACTGCGGCGGAGACCAGGATGGACTTGGCGGTCTTGCCCGCGCTCTGCTTGAATACTTTGTACTGCCGCAGAGCCACGCTCTCCGGGTCCTCCCGTTCCATGGCCTGGAACAGCAGATCCAGGGGGGAGAGATACTCGTCATCTTCCTCCCGGACCTCTGCGTATTCCAGCACCCGCATGACCATGGAGAAGTTCTGCTCATACTCCGGGGCCTCCTGGAACAGCATGAGGATGATGGCCTGAAGGAGCGCCGTCTCCGCCTTGGTCCAGAATGGATCAGATTCATGGCTGCCCTTTGGTGTGGTGGCCTGGATGAGATTGTTCACCAATTTCAGTGCGTCTTTTTCATCTCTCAGGTAGCGGAATGGGTTGTACCCGTCCGATTGTTCCAGGTTGACCAGGTTGAGCACACGGATGTCATACCCCTTGCTTTTCAGGTAGCCCCCAGTGGCCAACAGCACCTCGGACTTCGGGTCGGTAATGACATAATTGGTGTTGGCCTCCAGAATGTTTGGTTTTACATAGCTGCGGGTCTTGGCCGCGCCGCTGCCGCCAATAACCAGGACGTTGAGGGAGCGGCGGTGCTTGTGGGTGTCCAGGCCCAGGCGGACATGGCGAGTCAGGATCTTGTTCTTTTTTTGGCGGAACATGGTGTTGACCTGCCGGGGAGAGCCCCAGGCGGCGGAGCCATGCTCCTCGCCGTCCCGTGTGCGCCGCTGCTCCGAGGCGTAGACGCATAGGCCCATGATATAGAGGCCGGTACAGATCAGGATGGACAGCAGGCTCTTGTCTGTCCAACGGATCTCCAACGGGTGCTGGAGCGCCGCTGTCAGGTTGGTAAGGAGTTCCGGTAATCCATGCCCCAGAGATTGCGCGATGAGCAATGCGCCCCAGACCACCGGAACATAGAAAAACAGGGCCAGGACGATGTCCCCAGCCCTGGAACGTTGTTTCAGTACAGTTCACCCCCATCCATAATAAAAGCAGGGCGCGTTGGCATATCACGCGCCCTGCCGTCTTATCGCTGTTTGGTACGTTTTTTCTGCTTGCTTCTGGCCGGAGCCTCCCTGCGCTGCCGGTCCAGCTGTGCCCGGTATCCCTTCAGCTGCTCCAGGACGGAGGGACGCTCATGTGTCATCTCCGTACTGATCTCGCTCTTGGAGATACTGGAGCTGCCGCTGATACCGGCCAAGTCGAACTCCGACCGAGACTCTTTTTTTGACGTTCTTTCCTCCCGGATCACGGAATCGCGCATGGGGGATTGCTCCTTGGCTGGTGTACTCTGGCGATCCTGCGGGAGATATCGGATGCGCTCAAAAATAAGATTGGCGCGCTCCAGCTCTGTGACGGGCATGGCTACATCTACCACCTTGCCCCGGCCATCCGAATTCCATATGACAGAAAACAGGATCTTCTGCTTGGCTGCCCTCTGCTTGAACGCCTGGTACTGCTCCGGCGACATAGGGAACATTCGGATATCCCGTGTTTCCCGGAGCATTTTCCCCATGTTGACCTTCCCGGACAGGGTCTTGCGGTGTTTTGCCAGCGCCAGTGTAATAGCAAGTACATTCTTGAGGGCGGATGCGCCCAGCCGGACCGTCACTTCTGTGCCGGTCAACATCATGCGGACCATCTGGTCGGCAGCCTCACCGCCTCCGATGTTCATCGTGCTCCACCTCTTTTCCTCTTGTTTCGGTTTTACGGATATCTTCTTCCATTTGCTGGCTTACCGTCTGGATCTCCCGACACAGGGCCAGCTTTTTGCGTTCTGCGCGGATCTGTCGGTTCAGCTCGGCAAGCTGGTGATACACCTCCATTTTTTCTTGTGTCAGATGCTCTGGAGGGATGCCGCACTGCTCCAATAGGCGCACGGCCTCCATGTAGCGGGCAAATTCCGCCTCCATGCCGGACAGCCCATTCTCGTAGCATACCTTGGCCGGAGCCAGGGCCTCCACATCCGCCAGGGCATCGTACAGCGGCTGCCGCTTCTTTTTGCGCACATTGAGGATGGTGCGCTGTTTCATCAGATTGGCCAGCGTTTCCTTTGTGCGGCTTTGGTAGGCAGTCATTTCGTCAGCGGTGGAAATGTTGTTCTCTCGCAGGAAAGCAAACTGTGTTCGATACTTCTCAAACTTCATGACTTCCTGCCGCAGGTGCGGTGTCATCCTGGGGGGATACTGCCGCTGTTCGATTTTTCCCAGCAGGTAGAGATAATGAACGTACAGGGCCAAAAAGCCCGTGTATTTGGGGCGTCTGCGGTAGGGGCGAAACATGGGCCTGTCCGCAAAAGCGGCCCGTTGGCCCGTCTCGATTTCCTCCAAATTGCCCAGGATGGCGGCGCGGATACCGTCCTCTGTGAAGACGGCATTTTTTCTGCCTGGATACTGAAACCGCTCCTGCCCCCGCAGACGGAATCCCAGACGGTTTCCGTGGTGGATCTCGTAGCCCTTGTGCTCCATGAGCAGGAAGAAGTGTCCCAGGTCATTAGCGTCCTCAATGGACTCCCAGAGATCCGCCTCCAGCATGGAGCGGAAGGTGGGTTGACCCTTGGATTGACGCAGCCACTCCACATAGCTCATGGATATGGATGCCTCTCCGGAGAGGATCACGGACAGGCCGTGTTCCCGGCACAGCCGGTCTGAGATGGTCCGGATCTGGCAGTAATAACTTCTGGGATTACTATGGTATTTCTCGCCGGTGTCCGCGTTCACGGAGTTGAACACAATGTGCGAGTGGATATGCCCACGATCCACGTGGGTGGCAATTACCGCCTCGTAGCCGTCCAGATGTTCTGCGGCGAAAGTCTTGGCGATTTCCAGAGCCAGCTCGGGAGAGATCTCACCAGGTTTGAAGGACTGGACGATATGGTAATACTGGACGCCATCCATCTTTCCTGTGCGTCTCTTGGTCTCCAGCATCTGACGGCACTCCCGGCCTGGTTCGCAGCCCTGATGGGCTGTGAGGATCTTCTGCTCCGTCTTATCGCCGTTGAGGATGTAGTCGATCCCGATATCCAACCGACCTTTTCGGGCCAGGATCTTTGTGACAGCCATTACGGATTAGCCACCTGGTACATCAACTCATAGACTTTATCCAGCAGGAACAGTCCACGCCTGGCATCCTCTGCCGTGGCGATACCGGCATTGACGCTCCGGGCGATCTGGTTGATGTTGTTGCCGATGTGATGGATCTCCGTGCGGAGGTCCTTGATCTCCTGGGAGGGTCTGGCCCGGATCGGAGTCCCGTCGATGAGCCGGACGATGTACGCCCGTTTGCACAGCCCGCAGAGTTTGGCCTGACGGCAGAGCTGCTGATACTGCTCAGCCGTCAACTCGATATGCAGATGGTGTTTTTCTTTCGGGAGCCCCAAGCGTGCCTCCTTTCTGCGGCTCTGCCGCAAGCCTTCCGCCCGCAGGCGGCATTAGGGTCAGGGGTTTCCCCTGCAAGCGCGCAAAATGTACATTTGCGCTATGCTTGCCCAACGCCGCCAAGGGCGGCGTTGGCTCGGCCCCGCCAAAGCGGGGCCTTTTCTCATGCAGTAGGTGGATTATGATCCGGGCAGGCAGAGCCTGCCAACTCCTCGAAAAAGAAAAATCGCCGCTCTGGACCAGAGCGGTGACGCCTATTGTAGACTGGAATGCTCCATATTTCTCTGACATGCTTTTCTCCACACAAGGGTGTCTGTGTTAGCACCCTGAAGGTCAAAAAATCCAAGCAGGGTGTCACAGTAGACACCCTGCTTGGATTCATAATCAATTATAATGTAGACAGTTTAACGCTCATACTGTTTTGGCGGCCTCTTGTTTGTCTTGGAGACAATATTCTGTTTGAGTGTCTGGAGTAGCTGCATAGAATGGTCAATGATCCGCTCCTTTCGGAGCCCGAGAATTGTTTTGTAAAAAGTTCGTTGCAACTCATCCAGATATGGCGTTTCATCGATCAGGTGGAATATCCTGTCCAGATCCAGCCTCGGGGAGATCCGTTTCAAAGCGGCATTACAGTTGGCATACTGCAGGGAAGATATAAAATCATAGTATTTGATTTTTTTATCGTTCTGCTTGATTCCAGATAGGGGGATCTCATACACCCGGAAGTCCATCTCATGAGGGTCATTGAGAACAGCTCGCATTTTTTCTGCATCCAGCTGGGGATATAAGCAACTGCCGCAGTCAAAGACGGGAGCCAGAGTCACAGTATCTTGTGCGGTATCGTAGAGGAATCCCCAGTTGCCATTGTGCCGATCCCAGTTCCCAATCAAGGCATCCACAATGAACATATCCCAAAACCGTTCTTCCAGTTCCTTTGGATCGATAGCTGTCTGCTCATGAATGGAGAACAGAATGTCATCCAGTTCTGTCCCGTAGCCATTACGTTCAGAGTCGATGACCTGATTTTTCATCGAGGCAAAGTCTTGCAGGACAACGCCCGGCGAAGTAAAGTCCTTACAAGCTACAACGATTTTTTCCCTGTCACGATAGGTATATGTGCCTAATAGTGTCTCCTGTACAGGAATACCGGCCATGGCGAAGATATGGCAGCCAAGGTACTCAGAGATGCAGCTGTTCGCATAGCTCATGTTTTGGTTTCTGGATGGGACAGGCGGAAATTTAAGCATATACTGTTCACCTTGGTATAGAACAGACAGCTTATTTCCGTTTGCACCGCCATACGCCTTATTCCTCTTTGGTAAATTCGTAAAATCTATCATATTAAATCTCTCCGCGCTGCACACGCAAATACGTTTCCCGCAAATACCAAGCCTGCTCGGAACTGATCTCACCTTCGATCTCAGCAGAGTTGATATCGGCTTGGAGATTGCAGTAGTAGGCGTCAAAATGGAGGTCGTTGGCACCGCTGTCCTCTGCAGCCCAGGCACGTTTCATCTCATCCACGGATTTCCGCAGATAGGGCGGAAGTCCGCACTCCAAGTAGGCGCGGTCTGTCGGCAGCCCTGTTTTTGGATCATACCTCTGGCTCATAAACTCCCTCCCGGTGCTTGCAGTCTAAAATCTGTCGGATATCATATGGCATTCACTGTCCAGACACTTTCTCTGCCTGAGACAGCACATCCTCCTGGGTGCCATCATCATCGTACCAAGTACAGACGGAAACGAACTTTAGGAACCAATCTGTCCGGAGCAATGCCATCAAAATGGCCCACATATTAGAAAAATCTTCTTTGCGTCCGCTGTCTGTAAAAGTCATCGGCTCATCGGCGGAGACACAGCGCAGCCCTTTTGCAACAAAGCCTCTGAGGATCGTCTGCTGTACAGCATCTACAGTATATCCACATTGCTGGATCTGCTCCTTGTCAAAGGCAAACTTGACTTTCATGTGCGCACCTCCTCCTGCTGTTCCATTTAGGGATGAGCAAAACTCTGATTTGTTCGCAGCGGCATACAATATATAGATGCTGCAACAATTTGCAATTCAATATATTGTTTCGCAATTTTGTAAAACTTGCGTTTTGCTCATCTCTATGTTCCATTATACCTGCCTCCTGGGGAGTTATCAAGGGCAATCGGCAGACAGCGGGCCGGTCACGCGCCCTGGGCCAGTTTCCACGTGATCTGTTCTCTGAGCAAGAAGGCATAGGCGTCCGTGAGCTTTGCTGGTCAGAACAGGTCGGCAGCACGGCGGCCAGCGCCGTGCTGCCGGAACCGGCAATGATCATTCTCTTTCTCTCGGTTTTCCGTTATCTACATTTTTCCAAGGGAGAAGCAGCCCCTTACTCCTCAAAAACCAGTTTGCTTTTAATGCATATGCTTTGGCTTTCAACCAAACGATAGGTCGGTTCATCACTTTCGGGTCTACCGCAAAGATCGCATACATTTTGCGTGTGATCAGCCAGTCAAGAAAATCCCATACATTTACAAGCCTTTGCCTGAATTCTCCATAGAGATCTACTTGTTTGAGCTGCCATTCGGTTCCTTCTGTGAATACCACAAGGTCATCGTCAAATCGGTTCATCTGAACAAGTTTTTCGTCCATTTTTCCCACGCATTTCTCTTTTTTTCCTGTGGCGACCCACAGTATACCCGGAAAGGCGCAGAAAGACCATACCCTTTTCCCGAACACGCCCGGCAATTCCCAAACAGCTTTTTAAGCGGTTTGGGCCAGTTCCCGCGTGATCCGCTCCCTGGCCAGGGCGGCGTAGGCGTCGGTGACTTCGATACCCGTGGCGGAGTAGCCCTCCAGCACAGCAGCCAGCACCGTGCTGCCGGAACCGGCAAAGGGGTCCAGGATACGCCCACCTGGCTCGGTGATCTTCACCACGTCCCGCATGAGCTGCAGGGGCTTCTCCGTCAGATGGATGCGGTTCTGGGGATTGCCGTACTTGAATACGCCGGGCAGACAGGGGACGGGTCTGCTGATGGGCATATCCCCGTTGGACCCCCAGACAATGTACTCGGCCTGCTGGCGGAAGCGGCCCTTCTGAGGACGACTGTTGCCTTTGTCCCATACAGCGGTACCGCGCCAGATCCACCCCGCCCACTGGAGCGCATCGGTGGCTGCGGGGAGCTGCCGCCAATCGATGAACATGCACACAGGGGCACCGGGTTTACAGATCTTACGGGCGTCATAGAGCCATTCAGCGGCCCAGCGGGTCCAGGATCGCTGATCCTTGGAGTCGCCGTCAAAGGGAGGGGGTGCGCTTTCTCCCATGCTGGAATATTTCTTGTCGGTGGACTTGTTTTTCTCAGCCTGGGTTCGGCCCCCGGAGGCATAGGGGGGATCGGTGATGACCGCATCGAAGGTGTTAGGGGCGAATTCGCGCAGAACCTTCAGTGCGTCGCCGTGGATGATCTCCCATTTATCGTTCATGAGAATTCCTACCTTTCTTTTTGTTGGATTTTTTGGGGGCTTGTTCAGCAGAGAGCTCCGTCTCCACATACTCGCTGATGATATGCAGTGCCTGATCATAGTCACGGCAGGAGGTGACGCGATCAATCATCTCCTTGTTCTGATCATGCATGCCTGCCATTTGGAGCAGTTGGGAGGCAGTACCCATAATGGAGAAGATATTGCCGTCCCGACCCAACAGCTCCATTTTGGGCTTTACAGGTTTCTGCTCCTGGATAAACCCACCCAGCCGGTTGGGTACATAATCACTGAGCCAGGTGCCGCCGAACTGGCTGTGCGTCTGAATCCGCCACATCGCAAGATTTCCCACATTCAACTGCACCCCCTCAAAAGAGAACAGCAGGTTTGTGAGTCCGTCGTGCTGGAATGTGGCCGCATGTTCAAATTTGGTGCCATTCAGCAGGATTCCTTCCTGGGTGAGCAGATCATTGATTCCGTCCACCCATTCCTGAAGGTCGCCGCCGCAGCCCTGGAGGATCAGCCCCTCCTCATCGGTCATGTGCCGCAGGTCCTCCGTGGTCTTTTCTTGGATCATTTGACCTCCTCGCGCTTGGCGCTTTTCTTTCTTCTGGGCGCGGTGCGCCCCTTGGGTCCCGAATCTGTCACAACGGGGATGTCCAGTTTATTGGCACGATGGATCTCCGCCCACATCCCTTCCGTGACCGGCCCATAGACATTGACTTGCTGGCACTTTTCTACCAGCCGCAGACCCATCTCCCGTGCAGCCAGGTCCTGCGCCGGGTCGCCTGGATCTGCGATGGGCGGGAACATGAGATGGGGGCAGACCGGGATGTCGCCCGCCTGAAAAACCTCCTGGGCTTTCTGCCTGGCGAACTCAATGTTCTTGTCGACCTCGCCCCGGAGGGGGGCGCAGATGTACACCAATTTGGGACCATGGCCTTTTGCCGGGACTTGAATGCGAAAGGTCTCCACATAGTCGCTGGCCATCTGGCGGAGCTGCCGGTAGTCCTCCTGGGTGGGATGGTAGGCATACCAATCGATCCGGTCGCCATCTACCCAAATATGGGGATCAACGCCATCCCGCAGATAGGGGTTGTTGGGGATATTCTTTTTCCCCCACACGTCCTTCAGACGAAGGGTCAGTTTGTCCAACACGCCCTGATTGTTATCCAACAATGCCAGGCGGAGAGCGGCATAGTGGTCCGCATGGCCCAGTGTCACAAATTCAGCCCTAACCTGACGGTTTCTGTCCAAGCTGCCTAGGCAGGCCCGGCCTACAAAGACCGGATCATGGATCACAGCCCCGTCCGCAAACAGTTTGCGGAGCTCCTGCTCAAAAAAGTTGCTCACTTAGTCACTCCTTTTGTGATTTTGTTGTGTGGATGCTTATCTGGAAATACTGTCCCGCTGTTTTCTCTTGGGCGGCGGTGGATTGATTTTGACCGGCTCCAGGGATGGCTCACGAAACGTATTCAAGTATTGTGCCACGGTGCTGCGGATGGCGGCTCGGTCTGCCGCATTTGGTTTATACCCATACCACTCAACTGTTCCATTGTAGATCCAAATATGAGGAGCAACCCCATCCGGAAAATTAGGATTGTCAGGTATCACTTTGCGCCCAATGAGATCGACAATGGGTAGATCGATGTGGTCGACCAATCCACTCAAACGGTTGATCACCTTCACAGAAAGCGAATCATAATTGCGCAGGACGGCGGGGGCATCGAATTCGATTCTTACTCGCAAATCTCCGCCCAGCGTGCCAAAGCAGGTACGCCCGATAAAAATAGGCTTATGGATGATTGTTCCATCTCCAAACAGATCCCGCAGTTCCTGTTCAAAAAGTGTGTTCATCGGTTCATTCCACGCCCTTTCTGTTTCTTAGGAGTCGGAGGGGCCGGCTGCTGGGGGGCCAGCTCATCCCTGGATGGGTCACGGATGACGGAACGGCCCTTCCCATCAATCACCAGAGTGTCAGGAGAATCGTTGCAGATCTCCTCGCCGCTGATGACCAGGGCTGTATCGGTCAAATGCACATCGCCGCACACCCTGCCATATACAGCAGAAGTACCGGATAGGATAGGCGCACATCCTGTGTCCGGCGAGTCCAAAACCATTCCACAATCGGACACCCTGGCGTGACCGCATAGATTGCTGCCTCGAATGTAGGCGTCATCCTCCGCGCGGGCATGGCCGCTTAGAGCGGATTTTTGGGAAACGTAGGCGTTTCCGCAGGCGATGGATTCTCCATATAGGGCCGAGCCCTTGTCCACATAGGCGTCATTACACACGATCGCGTCGCCAAAGATCCAGGCATCATCTCCCGTCTCAAAAGACAGGTTGCTCTCGCTCTCTACGAAGCCGCCCAGATCTCCGGCCTTTACCTTTTTCCCGATATCCCTTAGCGCCCGGATACGATGAAGAAAAGAATACGTTTCGTGGACGATATCTGTGATCTCATATTTCTGATTTTTCGTGTTTTTCCCTCCTTTGAAATCAAAAAAGGACCAGGACAGCGTCTGCTGCCCTGGTCCCTCTTGGGGTCATTGTGGGTATTCCCACAGCCCTGCATCATGTAGTTTTTCCCAGTCTGGAGCCAAGATCTTTACAATTCGATTGAACTCCACCCGGTAATCCTTGCGTACAAGATAGCCGAGATCCAGCATCTCCTGGAGCGCGGTGCGGATCGTGGCTTCCTCCACGCCCGTGTATCGGGCCACCGCCGCCGCGGTCCCTGCGAAGGTGGGGATCACGTGTTTTTGCGGATGCTCCGCAAGATAGCTGAAATTGTCTATGATCAGGCGATAACAGCCGCGGATGGCTTCATCGTCCGCAGGGAGTTGCACGGTCCTCGCAGCTGTCTCCTGGAGCTGACGGCTGAACGCCCCCCGTATCCCATAGACCACCACTTCTTTATGCAGCTTTTGCCTCAGAAACCGGGTGACTGCCTGGAAATGACCGTCGCCGGTAAAGAGGATGTAGACGCTTCCGCCTTTGTCCTCCATGGCGTATTGATATATGTGGTCCAGCATGATAAAATCGGTCATATCCTTTTTATGAAAATGTCCTTGATTGTCTGTTGATACGATCATGTTGGAGACTGCTCGGATCTTGGGCATCTCGGTGCAAAGATCCGGCTGCTCGAAAGCGCCGAAAAAGAACAGCTCCACCAGATCAAAACTCTTTTTTAATTCGTCCCTCCATCTGACTGGATTGGGGAGTATGTGATATAAATTCTTGTAGGAATAATACCAGTATTCATAATCGATAAAACAGACTGCTTTGGGATGCTCAGATACTCTCCTGAAGAATCGGTCGAAAAACGTGCGGCACCACCTTCCTTTCTGATCAAGGACAACCTTACTATACCAGAATTTTAGGTGAAAAGAAAGGTGCGGCAAGGAAATTCCTGGGATTATGCGGCGTTTTGGAACAGACTCTCTTGTGCATCCTCCAGACGGAACTCTGCGTCAATGTCGGAGAATGTCTCGCTGCGGTTGAATTTCTCGCTCACCTTATTGGGAAGGGCCTGCAGTTCTAACATCCGTTCCCACAAGTCCGGGTGGCAGTCATAGAGATGGCGCAGTTCTTTCCGTTTGGCATTGGGGCAGAACCAGCAGCCCCCTCGGTTCGTAAATGTGTAAACAGGCGAAAGCAGCCCTGCCCGCTGGCAGAGCTGCTTTGCATCCTCCTCTGTGCAGTTGTACTTGTCCAGTAATGAGACCCGGTTCCCAGCCAATCGGAGCAGCCGTTCCTGTTCGTCCTTGGCGATCCCGATGTACTGGATCGTGTCGGGCGGCAGTGATTTTTGGTATCGCAGGATGGGTTTCAGCTTGCAATCCCTCTGAACGGCACACCGCCCGCAGATGGGAAAAGAACGCAGAAGGCCCTTCTTGGGACCGCGGGTGATCTTGCCTGTGAAGAGATCCACATACGTTTTCTCACTTCGCAGGACAGTTACCTTCACACCTCTGCTTTCCAAAGCCGGGATGGCGGTGGTGTAGATAAAATCCCTGTGTTCCGGCACCTCGCCGGAGATCTCCTTGTCGAACATGACCTCACAGTATACCGCCTCATCCAGAGGCTCCCCGTGTTCCAGCGCCAATAATATGGTGGCAAGGCTGTCCTTGCCAAAGGAACAAGAGGCGACATGTTTCAACGGTCCGATGCACCTGCTTCCTTGATACGGCAGGCAGTGCTCAGTACCTCTGCCTTATCCGTCTGCTCCCAGGGGGCGTCCGGATGGGTGAAGTGGCCATAGTTGCAGAATTGGCCGAAGATGGGCCTGTCCAGCCCCAAGGTGTGGCGCATCCCGGCGGGAGTCAGGTCAAAGACCGCCCGCACCGCCTGCTCCAGCACCTCATCCTGGTATTCGCCGGTCCCATCGGTGTCCACGTTGACCGCCACAGGCTCGACCTTGCCAATGGCATAGGCCAGGGTGACGGTGCAGCGATCTGCTAGACAGGCAGAAACAATATTCTTGGCAATATACCGGGCCATGTATGCTCCGCTGCGGTCCACCTTGGTGGCGTCTTTTCCAGACAGCGCACCGCCGCCGTGGGGGGCCAGTCCGCCATAGGTATCTACCATCAGCTTGCGGCCCGTGAGGCCAGTGTCCGCTTCAAATCCACCATAGACGAACCGCCCCGAGGGATTGATCAGGATCTCCGTTTCCCCATCGGGCGGCAGATCCCGCAGCGCAGGCTGGATCACACGGTCCATGAGTTCCTGCCGCAGCTGGCTCAGATCTTTCTCAGGGTCATGCTGGCAGGATAGAACCACCGATGTGATCCGCATGGGGATGTCGAAGCTGTACTCCACAGAGACCTGTGCCTTGCCGTCCGGACGCAGGCCCTGGATCACCCCGGTTTTTCTGGCGTTGGTCAGCAGCCGGGTGAGACGGTGGGCCAGGATGACCGGGAGGGGCAGGCAGAGATCCGTCTCATCACAGGCAAAGCCATACATGATCCCTTGGTCGCCAGCCCCGGTCTGGACTCCTTCCCGCACAGCGTGAGCGATGTCCTCACTCTGATCGTGGGTGATGACCTCGATCTCGTAGTCCAGCCCGGCATATCCGGCTTCCCGGATGGTACGGCAGACGATCGCTGGGATATCCGGCATGACCTTTGCCGAGATCTCTCCGGCTACCAGCACTTTGCCAGCCGTGGCCAGCACTTCGCAGGCCACATGGGCGGAGGAGTCACCCTCCAGGCAGGCATCCAGAACAGAATCCGCGATGGTATCGCAGAGCTTGTCCGGGTGTCCCTCGGTAACAGACTCCGCAGTCAGAATGTATTTATCTCTCATGGTGGGCGTTCCCTTTCTTTTTTGTGTGTTCGTTGTTTACGATCCGTCCCTGTTCTCCAGCCGCCGTTCGCACAGCAAGGATCTGCACATTGTCGTACAGGGACTTGTACCGCTGGATCTGCTCATCCGTCAGGGAAACAAAGTCCTCCTGACCAAGTCCGGCGATGAAGAAGGTCCCGCAGATGATGTCATAGGGCAGGCGATCTTCATCCAGCAGCGGGCGGTTCATCGGCAGGCCAAGGAGTTTCCCCTCGGCATTGCACACCAGGGCTGCCGAATCTTGGAATGGGTACACAGCTTCAATATCGCCGCCTACGATCTGCTGCATAGCTGCGAGACCATCGATCTCCTGCACACGGCAGGGCTTTTGCGGTTCTACGACCAATACTTTCATTACAGTTCTCCTCCTGATGTATGCCGGAACGGCAAGATTCAACGCTCATGTGAGTTTCTGTCCCCTTTCAGGGGGCGATTGGGGCGCGAACTGTTGATTTGACGATTTGCCGCCTGCGCCCGCTCTCTGTCTATCTGCTGGATGCTGTGCAGCACCTCCCGAAAAGCCATGTATCGCTGGATCTGCACCGGATCATCGGTCACAGTATGAGTGGTTTCCCAGCAGGGGCTTCCGTGCAAGCTGAGGTCCTCCTGCACCACCAGGACGGAGTGTCCGTCACGCTTATCCAGATGGACGCGCTGGCCTCGGAGTTCTTCCGCACGGCTATAGAGGCCATAGGCAGAACCGATCTCCTTGAGTGCCTCCAGTGCGTCCACGGTGGTATAAACTTGTTCCGTGCTGATATGTACTTCCCCAGATAGGGAAATGCTTTTGCTTGGCATAGATTTTGCCTCCTGACTGATTTGAGAGTTATCGGGTCTATGGCATTTCAAGGGGAGCGGGCAAATTTTAACTTTGTACTTAAGTCCCTGTTTTTCCTCCCTGGACGGTTCTCCCAGCTTCCGTTAGGACTTTTACTTTTTGAAATAAGGAACCAACCGTCCGCCTGATAGATCACACCATCGTGCTGCTGTCCAGTGGAAGCATAGGCGATTAGTCCTTTGATTTCTGGAAAATGCTTTCGGATATATTTCCGCGCCATGCCAAGCGCCCTACTTTCCACACAATGCTCCGTTTCCGCTACGAAATACATTCTTGTAAGTTCAAGCGTATGCTTTTGGTCAACCTGGGGGCTTACAGGCCGCCCCCACATCATTGCGCCAATTCTCTCACCCGCATGATTAAGAAATTCAAGACGAAGCACAGCGCCGGCCGGAGTAGACTTGAGATAGTGACGTTCTTTGATCCATCTATCTACATCTGTATTATGAAGCTGTTTTAGTATCATGGACTTACCTCAAAATCACATCATTTACCCGGCTCACCGCTCCGGCCCCTTCTTTTGCCTGGGCGAGAGCTGGCTGCAGGCCCTGCGGTTGCTCCGCTCTGTCTCCCGCTGGACCTCGCCCACGCAGTGATCCCATGCCTGCTTGAGCGCCTGTGTGGGCAGTCCGATCTGGCGGTAGCCATCCAGAATCCCCTGGTAATAATATTCTGAGGGCAGGGCGGGAGAGCGCCACCGATCCCCATCCGTCATCACATAAGCCATAACGGTCAGCTGCCGCCCCGCACTGTCCCGCACGGCGACAGATTCTTTTTCATATAGGCGAGGATATCCCTCATAAATATCGAGAGACCGTTCACAATCCGGCGTGATCCGCCAAAGCAGGCCATAGACCTGCTGCCCTTCTTTGGGCTTGATGGTGGCAACGCCATTCCCGTTTGCGTTGCCGCGAAACAGAAGTTCATAGTTTTCCAGGAGGACGGGACCTACCATCTGGGCTGCGGGACAGCGGTAGGCCATCTGATCCAGATTGATATTGCTGCCATAGGCAAAATACAATTTATCTTCAGACATGGTCCAGCACCTCCAGTGCGCCGATCTTGGCCAGTGCCATGATCATGGTCTGCGCCTGTGCCTCCACACCGCGATCCGGCAGAATGCAGTCCTGATCCGTCATGCGGATGAAATTGCTGCGAAGCTGCCAGATATAGCTTTCCGTGTCCGGAAACTCCGTGGGGTCAAAGGCAGCTTTCCGAAGTTGATCCATGATCTCCGTTCCGGTCCCCTCGTAAATGGTATCTTCAATGCGTACTCTCATCGTGCCACCTCGCTGCTTCGATTTTTCTTTTTCTTGTTGACATCGTAGCTGTCTTTGTCATAGCGCCATGCCCGATCCCCATCCAGGTTGGCCAGCAGATGGTCCCGCGTGTGCTTGAATTCCGGCCCATTCAACCCGAGACGCACCAACCACACCCGGAAGGTGAACAGTTCGTTGTCACTGTGAGTCTTGCGCATGACGGCGCTGCGCTGGGCGATGGCCTGGGCAGACATGGCAAGACACAGATTGATATATGCTGCTGCCCGCCCCGCATGGAGCGTGGAATTGAAACAGCGGAATTCCACCGTACCCCGGTAAAAGACGGAATGGAGATTCAAGGCATAATAGCGCGTCCAGTTGTAGTGCTCGTTGCTTTTCACATCACCTTCATACCAAATGCGTTCCAATTGTGTCAGGTCCGTTGTCTCCTCTGCGGAGAGCTGCTGGCGTGCCTTTTGCAGCATGGGTTCTCGTACCTTTTGACAGTAATTCGCCACCCGGCTGGAATTCACTTTCAGGGCCTTGAAGAGAATATCCTCTTTGGAAAACATAATGCTCAGGAGGTTCTTCAGGCTCTGCCGGTTGTGATTGGAGGCGTCCACATGGACATGGATGCCGCAGGTATTGTTTACTTTTCCTCCGGCCTTTCTCACTTGCCTGACGCACTCCTGGAATTTAGGAAGTTCCGTATAGGCCAGTTTGGGTGAAACCATCTCCACGGAGTATTGAGAGTCGTTTATGGATTCATATTCGCTGTCGCCTTTGCACTCTGTTCGTATGCTGCCGTCATACATAAACTTCCATTCCTTGCCCTCCCCATCCCGCACATACCAGCTGTCGTAGTAGTCGTTGCCATGACGAGGTATCGTCCCAAAGTGTTCCGCCAGGGCGCTGGCGGCCTGTTCTCTTGTGATGCCGGTGAATTCCACTTCCACGCCAAAGCACTGGTCTTTCAACCCTATTTCACTCATGCCGCTGCTCCTCTCAGTTCCTCGTCTACGGCCCGGATGCGATGACCAATGGCCTCGATCACAGTAACGGTGACGCTGTTTCCGGCCTGCTTATAGGCTTGGGCATCTGAGGTGAACGCCAGGATCTTGTCGATCTGTTCTTCCGCAAATCCCTGGAGCCGAAGGCTTTCACGGGGCATCAGGCGGCGGATGC
>OGMW01000198.1_pt1 | contig 68058 bp, 52 predicted proteins | sample 1573281 | NCBI WGS metagenome assembly OGMW01 (sample SAMEA2581907, study PRJEB24529) | metagenome | biome: Human gut stool | place: China | collected 2011 | reverse complement strand
CTGGTAGAGGTCATATACCTCCTGATAGTTTACTTTTTCTTTTGCCATAATCATTGTTCTTAAAGGTTACGGCACAAAGATATGTTAGGTTGCGATGTGTGTCAAGGCGGAAAATAGAATGGTTACCTTTCTGTACGCTCTCAATTTGTTATTCCATTCATTGTTTTGTTACTATTTACCCAGATATCAATGGGATTAAGTTGAGCATAGTGTTTAACTTCTTCGAGATTTTTATGGCAAAATTCATTATTTAAGTGGAATTTTTTACAGATTGATGCAACTTTGGGATTATCTATTTTGATATTTTTTATATTGCAGTATAGGCATTCATTTTCATAATCATATTTATGCGCAGAACACATATAACAATTCCATATTTGACAATGTTGATGGTTTGCTAAGGCTAACCCCCAATTATAAAATCTTCCTATTGAAATTTCCGCATAAAGGCTGGAAGTGTTATTTATAATTCCAATGTTCGAATCATATTTTACTGTAACTTCTAACTGCGCTTGTGACCGCCTATTTTGATAGTTTTGACAATTGCATAATGAACGTGCAAACACAGAATTGTTCTTGTAGAGAACAAATTTTACAAGTTCAAATTTAGGTGATACAGATTTCTCTGAAAAAATCAATTGAGGATTAAAGCCATAAAATCTCAGGGCTGACGCATTACTTATTAAACTGAAAATCAAACTAAGTTTGAAAAAACTCAGTGATACATCTTATTTACAATAGCTTTTTTCTTTACATTTGTCCTACATATTCAAGTTAAAAACATCCAATGGAAATCATCTCAATACTCCGTACAATAAAGGATCCCCGTCGTGAACATTTAAGGGAACACAGTTTCGAGTGTATATTTTATATCGCAATGGCAGCAGTCATCGGTGGTGCAGAAAGCTGGTATGAGGTTGCCGATTTTGGTAAGATGCACGAATCTTTCTTCCGCTCACGTATAAAGGACTTTAAAAGTGTCCCTTCTCATGACACTTTCAATCGTGTATTTTCCCTTCTTTCTCCAAGTGAACTCGAAAAAGGCTTTCGTACCTGGATACGTGATATTTGCGGCAAATACCGTGGTCTTGTATCCATAGACGGTAAAGAGATATGCGGTGCACGTGAAGAGAAGAGTGACGGTAGTTTTGAATCTCTCCGTATAGTAAGTGCCTGGGCGTCATCCAACGGTGTCTCTCTAGGCCAGGAAAAGGTAAGTGATAAGAGCAACGAAATAAAGGCAATCCCCTTATTGATAAAGGCTCTTGACCTTGAAGGCTGTATAATTACCATTGATGCCATTGCCTGCCAGCATGAAATAGTAAGTACAATCATCGATGCAAAAGCTGACTATCTTATAAGTGTAAAAAAGAACCAGAAGAAACTTTATGAAACGATAGAAGGTTGGTTCTCTGATATTGACATATATGGAAACAATATTGACGGAATAGGTCATATACCTCAGACAAGATACAGGTACAGCATAACGGAAGAGAGTTCGCATGGGCGCTTCGAGAGACGTGTATGTCAGGTATATAACAATGGAGTCCTGTCTAAAGTCTTGAAATGGAAAGGTGTAAACTCAGTGGTATGTCTGACAAATACGAAAAAATACATAAAGTCAGGAAAGACCACAGTGGAGAGACACTACTACATAACATCCCTGCCATTGGATTCTGAACGTATAGCTGAAACTATCAGAAGCCATTGGAGTATTGAGAACAATCTTCACTGGCAGCTTGATGTCTCATTCAATGAGGACAGTCAGAAAAAAAAGAAAAATGCGGCACAGAATTTTTCACTACTCAACAAGATTGCCATGACACAACTAAAAAACAACAAGAGAAAAGCAAGCCTTAAGGGGAAAAGAAAAATGGCGGGATGGAGTGATGAGTTTCTTGCAGAACTTTTAGATGCACCATGGCAAAATGATGAAATCAAGTAATGCGTCAGCCCTGCATAAAATCTGACCTTATCGCTTTCTCTAATTTCATTATTTATAATTGCATCAACATCTTCTTCCGAATGTATATCAAATTCTATTATACGCAAGTTGGAATCTTTTTTCTTTTGCGTGCATTCATGAGTGACTTTTATCTCTATAAGAATGTTACTTTGTGGATTTTTGGGGTTGCTCCATAATAAATCTGCCCTAAACGAATTATCACCTAACTTAACACTTTCTTCGATAAAGCATTGTGTAAGACATTTCTTCACATTGTAGGATTTGTCTTTAAGCGTACAACATACATCTGAATGATTATCTAACCACTTACAGTTTTTTTGAAACTTGCATACATATTTTTGCTGATAATGTAGTATAATTTGAGGAGATTCATCAAACCATTGTTTTAGTCTTAATTTAGCATAGGCATGAAGATAAGATTCATAAGAGCAGTTACAAACATTTTCATTCTGATATCTATAGTCATGTGCGAAATGCCAGCTTCTAATAGTTCCACATTTTTTTAGCATCCTGCATTTGCAATGTGGGCAATAGAAATTTTCGTTACTTAAATAGGCTTCGGCAATATGAACCAAAAGACCGCTTGTGGATACAGCATAATGCTGTTCCATTCTATATTCGTCTTTCATAAAGATAGATTTATAAGTCAACAAAATCAATTTTTTTCCCTAAAACAGCGGCAATTCTGGATAAAATGTCAATGCCAACGGAGTATTTGCCGTTCTCTATTCTACTAAGATTTGCAGCATCTATTCCTGCTAATTTAGCCAAATCGCGAGCTTCCATATTCCTTTCTTCTCTGATTTGCCGAATGCGTCCACCTATTCTTATACGTTCTCTCTGTCTATCTCCTGAACTAATGCCAAGAAAGGCTACACCACGCGCAAAAGATTCACGCCAGATGTTATTTGTCATCAGTTCTTTGTCTTCTGAAAAGTTCTTATCAAAAATAGCCTCAATAAGATGCAATTCATATTTTCGGGTTTCTTCACTTAGATATGCCCCTACTTGGCAAAGGACTTGAAAGACCTCACCATCAGGCGCAGTCACTTCTACCATTTTAGAATCCACAATCCGTGCTTTGGATTTGAATTCCGTGCTCATAAACCTTTTGAGTTCTTTATTCATCGTTACTATGCCGTATTTTCAAGTGTTGCCGCCACCTTTAAGTTTGATACGTTGCAAAGGTAGCACATTTTTTACAATTGGCAAATATAACAATTGATATTTTTTGTATGTGCCAATTGTTATTTGTCTACACAGAACTTGATTTGGAGTATTTATTTGATTATTATATTATTCAGCTGCAAATAAATGGCGATTACAATAAATTATGCTATATTTGCAATTAGAACTAAAAATGAACTGCTATGAGAATCGTTTTGTTTGGAATAATGCTTATTGCGTCTATAGTTGTTAGAGCGCAAGAAGCAACACCGTCTTTCGAGCAATTGAAAGAATACTATCAGTATGCGTCTGTGGATGAACGTGTAAAAATGGATTCTATATTCCAGACCTTAGAGAACAATCTCAGAAGACAGCAAGTGAAAAATATAGGCGGCATTTCATTCGGCATTTCTCGCGAAGAAGCAATGGAATTATTGAAAAACAAATATGGCGAGCCTGTTTATAATCCAGGAAGCACTGTGATTTCTTTTAGAAATATAAAATACGCAGGCTATGATTTTGATTCAGTCCATTTCCTTTTTCAATCTGATGGAATAAATAGTTTCTTTAACTCTTGCATTTTTATAAAAGAAGCTAAAACGCAAAAGGAAGCTGTTGAGGAACAAGAAAATCTTTATAAAGTATTGTGTGACAAATATGAATTGAGCAAAGCCGAAACAGAAAATGGCCTAAATACGTATGGTGGGGGTATTTCACCATTATGGGATGGCCATTGGTATAATCTAATAGACGAGTATTATACTGCTTTACATACTGATATAATACAATACGAAAGTGATTTGGTTGAAATTTACGGGAACAAATACGCAGCCCGGCTAATTTACGGACCATACAATTATATAAAAGAAGAATTTTGATTCAATCTATTTTCTGATTATAATATTGGGAATCGAATTTATCTATTCTTTTTGCTGTATTTGTATCTTTACGTAGGTATTGATGTAGCATTTGATGTCTATAGTTCTCTTTCCTAAGAACCGCATTGTCATAGGCAATAAAGGCCGCCGTAGCAATGGTAATCACCCAAATGCAGAACAGGCAGATTTTGACATACAAACGGGCATGGCGAGAAAGGTAAACCCGTTTAAGCCCATATAAAGGCAAGCTGCAAGCAAAATACTTGAGCCTGTTCTTGAAACCGGACGGCATGGCCGGACGCTTACATTCATTGCCCGGCTTGATATTGTGTGTTTGCTGGATGGTTTTCATCATGCCGTATAATATCTTTTGATTGCCGCTAATCTTTTGCAGGTTCTCGTCAATGTGCTTAAAACGGGCATCCGCACCCTGATAGATTTGATAAAAGCCCTTTGCCTTTCCGCAGATGTCATCATATTGGCCGAGTATTTCCTGCAAAATTTCGTTGCAGTTGCATAGAATGCCCAGTCATCATTGTCAGCGTATCAATATAATTTCTGGGAGCATAAGCGTCCGTATCATCAAAATTCATTCCCGAATAAGCCAGAATCACCCGCTCGTCAGAATCTATAGCCTGCTTCAGATCTTTCAAATGATCGGCAAAATAAAAATCATCCGACGGAAGATAAGCCACATGTTCATACCGTGCGGCATCCAGTCCTCTATTTAAAGCATACCCCAGCCCTCTGTTGTCCGGATAATACAAATATCTGATTCTTTCATCCTTTGGCAGGTCTCTGACTATTCTATCAGTGGAATCTGTTGATCCATCATTCACAATGATCAGTTCCCACAACGGATACGACTGCCTTATCAGACTCAGCACTGCCCTGCGGATAAAATAAGCCTGATTATAAGTAGGCATGATAACCGAAAAACCATTTACCATATTACATTCTTGTTTAAAGAGATTTTAGAAAAAACGAGATGCCACAGTTTCACCTTATGTGTATAGACATAGCCAGACAATTTTGAATTACCTCTGAAGGCTCTTTCCACTACGACCGGAGATTCAGGCGTCATGCAGGCCACGTAATAATCCGGTTCCTCCACAACAGACAGTATGGTAAATGTCAACTTATCCCCGTCCATGACATCTATGGTCAGGAAGCCTTCCCTACCCAACGAAAGATAAACGCTTTTAGCCACGTAAGCCTTGTATACTTCTTTGTCTTTCAGGATATCTGCCGTTACTTTCTGGTTAATATTCACCGTATTCAACATGACGACAACCGCTATTAACATCCACAACAATACGAAAGAAATGCCGTAGTGCAGGAAAAAAGTATGAATGGTATTCTTTTCTTTCATGATTCAGCCAGTTCCAATTGATTCTTGACTAATTCCCAATAATATCCTTTTCTTCTCACGAGTTCCTTGTGCGTACCGGATTCCACCACACTACCGTGTCGCATCACGATGATATGATCAGCATTCTTCACGGTCGACAGACGGTGTGCAATGACCAGTAACGTACGTTCACGACATATCCGGCTTATATTCTCTGTAATGCGGTGTTCATTTTCCGCATCCAACGAACTTGTTGCTTCATCCATCATCAGGTAAAGCGGATTCTTATAAATAGCCCGTGCGATCATGATACGTTGTTTCTCTCCCCCGCTCACTCCTATGCCTTCAGCCCCTATATGGGTCTGCAAGCCCAATGGAAGCCCACTGATATATTCGTCCAGGCAAGCTGCACGGATAGCCTCATCCATCCGTTTCTCATTGAAGATTTCACCCATCGTGATATTATTCTGTATCGTATCCGAGAAGATGAAATTCTCCTGCATGACAATGCCAGAAGCTTTTCTGACCGACTCCGCTTTGTAATCCGCCAGATCATCTGTTCCGAGCCATATATGTCCTTTCGTAGGCGCATAAAATTTCAAGAGCAGTTTCATGAGCGTAGTCTTTCCGCTCCCACTTTCTCCCACGATGGCCGTCATTTTTCCGGAAGGGATGGTAAAACTGACATTTTCCAAAGCCGCTTTTCCAATGCTTCCGGTATACCGGAACGTGACATTTTCCAAACGGATGTCCTGCGGAGGCCGGTCAGGTGTGAGTTCCTTCATGTCCTCCCGGTCTTCATTCTGGCACAAATAGACCTCTTCGGATCGTTCCAGACTGATTTTGGCATCCTGGTATTGTTGCAAGAACCCGATAAGCTGCGACAGCGGACCGTTTACCTGTCCTATAATACTGGAAATACTCATCATCATACCGAGTGTCAGGTTGCCCTGTACCACTTCGGCTGCAATCCAGAACGTGATGAAAATATTCCGTACCTGTCCTATGACCGTGTATCCGGTGTTTTGGATTTGTCCTAACCGCAAGCTTTTCCGACTCATGCGATAAAGCTCTTCCTGCATCCCGTTCCATTCCCCTATCTTGTATTGTTCGTAAGTATTGACTTTAATGTCCACAATGCCGTTCATCATTTCGAAAAGCTTGTTCTGGTTTCTCACTCCCACGCGGAACTGCTCATAATCGAGCGACTTGCGGAGCCTGAAAAAATAACTCATCCAAGCCGTGCTCAATCCCGTAATGAGCAGGTAAGCCGCAAGAATGATGATATTATAGTAGCCGATAATGACTAACAATACGGCACATGATATCAAAGAGAAAAGGGTTTGCATGGTGGCCTGCGTGGTAAATCCCTGTATTCTTCCGTGATCGCCAATCCGCTGTTGGTAATCCCCCACGCTCTTGGTTTCAAAGAAAGTCATGGGCAATTGCAGCAACTTACATAAATAGTCGTGGAGTACGTTGATGTTGATGCGCGTCCCCATGTACAGGGTCACCCAACTGCTGATCATCCCCATGGAAAAAGAACCGACAAACAAAGCGATTTGGGCAAACAACAGATTACGGATGACATCCATGTCGCGCATAACGATACCACTGTCCACCATGGCCTGCGTAAGGAACGGGGCTACCAATGAAAGCAGGATACCGCTTAACATGCCAAAAGACAACTGCACCATTTCTTTCCTGAATGGCCAGACATATTTCCTGATAAACAGAAGGAAACTGTGCTTCTCCCTGATAGACTTCTTTTCGTAAAATGCCGGGGTCGGTTCTGCCACCACGGCAATGCCCTTGTCTCCGTTTAACCAATATCTGGAAAATTCCTTTTCCGAGAAAGTATATTTCCCATACGCCGGGTTGGCCACGGCATATTTCCATTCGCCTTTCCATTTGCTCTGCCGTACATCGTACAACACCACGAAATGATTCTGTTCCCAATGCAGGATAGCGGGCAAGGGACAATCGTTACGCAATTGTTCCAATGTCATCTCAAAGGAAGCGGATTTCATCCCTATCTGCGTCAAGGCATCACGTATACCGGCCACGCTCACCCCCTCCCGGCTCAAATGCGCCAACGAGCGCAGATAGGAGATGGGATACTGACGCCCGTGCGCATCAGCCAACATGCGGACGCAAGCCGGTCCACAATCCATTTGATCAAACTGCCGGGTGAATTTCATCGTTTCATTGTTTTTGGATAAGGTCAAGCAAAGGCCACCAGTCGGTCTGTTCTTTTCCCGTGACTTCTGCCAACAATGCTAACCCTAACCCGGCAAGTCCCGAAAGCCCTAACGAACAGGTTCGGTTCATTCTTTCTGCCACTTCTTCCGGACGGGAAAAAGTCCATGCGGTAGAAGTACAGGTTGTTTTTCCCTTGTTTAAGATATTCCATACCTTGCGGTCGGCCTGCGTGAGCCTCCCGTTTCTTTCCCGGTAATGGAAATAAGCTTGGAAAGAAGCCCTCCATTCTTCATCCATTTCCTCCACCCCCATGTTGCACAGGCAATTATAGGCATAGTCATTTACTTCGTCCAATGCCACATCCAGCAGTGAACAATCCATGAATTGATACAAGTATTCCATGCAGGCGGCCATACCCAAAAATCCCCATTCCTCAGAAGGAGTCTCCGTATCCAAGTCTTTCTCCCAGACTTCTGCAGTCTGTTCCAGACAAGCCGGAAGATCAAAAGGAGAATGCCTCAGCTTGCCGTATAGGTACAGGAATATCCATGTGCCGATAGTGCCATATCGGTAACCCCGTACTTTATATACATCCCGTTTGGCATATAGGAATGAATGGATTTTGTCCAACAGACTTTCCCACGTCTCTTTTGTCCCGTCAGCTATATACGGGGCATGCAGACAGATTTCGTCCACCAGACGGACAAAAGGTTTTGAAACCCCTTCCGGATCCACCTTACGGGCAAAGAAGAAGTCTCCCCGCAACACCCGTGCAAAGTCACTTTCGTCCAACACGGCAGGACGGTTGCCGTTCCGGTATTCCCAACAGATATAACGCAAATGTTTATTGACAACTGTGGAAGCGAACGGGGAATTCATCAGCAACGTCTGGGTAAACATCTCATCGGGCAGGAGCGTATCTGTATAGAATTGTTCTATAAAATTCTCTTTCTCCAGTAAATATGCCACGCATTCGCGGGTCAGGCTCCACCATGCCGCTCCACCATAAACAGGTATGTCGGGCAGGGAACGGCGTTTACCGCTTTTCCTTTGTTCATCCAATTCTGCGGCATAACGTTTATGTTCTTCGGGATTTCTCAGGTTATATTTCTCTGTGCGGTGAAACAGTGTCATTTTCTGGAAACACTCCTCGTCGAAAGTTCCGCTTTCGGAATTATACTTGCCATATTCCATGAAGTTTTCCCCCTTGTGTACTTGAAAGAAATGCTTGAAGCAGGCTGCATTACGCGTCAGCATGTCCGCATCGCTGATAAGGTGGAAGTAATCCACATCCTCAAATTTCATCGCCTCCCGGCAGAGTAACAGTGTTACACGTACCAAACCGTAACTTCCCCAGTTTACCGGATAGTCTTTCCCCAGAAATTTCACACGGGGATGCTCTGCCAGCATGAGCCGGTCAGCCTCCGTAAGTTCTGCCCTCTTATCCCAATGGATGAAAACCAGAAAGTCATCATCGAAATTATCTATACATTGTTTGATAAAGTCCGCCTGATGATAAGCGATAATCAGAATGGCATGTTTCATATTTGATCAGTTTTTCTTTTTGGGTTGACGGTTGAATTTGTATATCACTCTCAACATGGCGTACCTTTGGACTACATTATAATATTCCTCGGTTTGTCCCTGCGCATTGATATTGTAACGTATGTTGGACAATTGGTTGAAAATGTCGAAACCGTCCAGCATGAACACCAGCTTGCCCTTCAGTATGGATTTGCTTAAATGAAGGTTGCACAAGAGCTCATCCGTATTCAACTGATTGGTTTCAAGCCCTCGCCTGCTGTACATCATCAGGTCGCCGCTCAGTCCGAAACCGGCAGGAAGTTCCCAATTCCCGTTCAACCCGTAGCTGTAATCAAACGTGTTGATGGTGGAAATATTCTTACCCGTAGCATTCGTCCAATAGAAGTTCCCTCTCAACCCGAGAGAAAGCTTGTCTTTCCGGAAGTCCAGACGCAATGTTTCCCGTAAAGTCACATCATGCACGGTGTTACGTATACTGTTACTCTTGTCATTCAAGCTGAGGTAATCCACGTTATGGTTATAATTCCAAGTGGTAAAAGTGGAAAAATAGAACCATCTGTTTTTGTCGATCGGCGCACTGGCATTGAATCCCCCATTATAAATCCAATTTCCGTTTATGGTTTCCGGTCTGTAAATACGTACGCCGCTTGTCGCATCGTATGTTAAAGACTGACATAAGGCATTGATCTGATAAATATAATTGGAGTACACTGCAAAACGCAACTGCTTTGAAGGATTCCCCCAGTTATAGGTTAAATTTAAAGTATGGGTATGGCTGTCCGGTAAATTGGGATTGGTCAACCAGACTTCCAAAGGCGTGGAATTATCCACATAATCTATGTTATAAGTCAAATCCTGTGCCCGGGAATTGTATTTGTAACTCATTTCAAAATTATTGTATTGTCGGTTTCTCTGATCCGGATAATATTTCAATTTCAGGGATGGATTAAAGAACATGGTTGTACGATGCACGACAGTGTCTGTCATATTGCGCTGATAATCCAGATCTTCTTTCGAGATATCCAATGGCAGGCCTATTTGTATCCAAAGGCGATCATTTCCTTGTGTATCCTTTAATGAATATTGGACATTTAATCCCGGAACATGGTTGTACGAACCTTTTTTCGAGAAATAACTGTTTGTCCAATCCATGTATGACGTCAGACTGTTCCTTAAAGAAGACAGTTGGTCTACATCGTGGTTCCATAATGTGGTATCCATTATTTCGTAAAAGGGGCGTTCCGAATGACTATAATTATAATTGAATGTATATCCTGGGGAAATAACGGCGTAGTGCTTTTCTGAACTTAACACGAACTGGTAGCTTGCTCCCAATCTGTAAGACGAATTGCGTGAATTCATCTCATTATACAGCATCTTTTTTTCATTGTCCGTATTTACGCCGTTGTTCCAATAGTTGATTTCATACGGCTTCTTTATATTTTCATCATGTTTGTTATAATTGTAATTGCCATAAAGTGTGAAGTAATCTCTCGTAAATTTCTTGGGTCTGAATGAGAAATTGAAATTAATCTGCCCTGTTAAGGTAGACCGGTTTCTGTTTTGCTGGTATGACAAACGGTTTATAAGATTCTTCAAATAAGTTTTGGAGGCATCAGGAGAAAACAAACTATCCAAAGCCTCTCCTCGATACTGTTCGTATATATTATCTGTAAGTTCCACACTTCTTCCCCAATCATGGTGTTTGCCGCGTATATATGAAAGGGCTGGACTTAAACGAAAGAAAAATCCATTTTGTGGAGTCCATTGCATGTTGTTCCTGAAATTCAGGCAAACCAAATTCAGGTGTTCTGCTTCCATGCTACGTTTATAAATATCTCCTGTCGGAAAAAATGTAGTGGAAAGCGTATTTGCATCAACTTCCTCCTTATTACGGAAAACGTCGAGGGTATGTGTAGCTTTATATTTTCTGTTTTTGACAAACAGTTCTGCTCCACCATATATCCTGTCAATAGTACCTATAGGATCATTATAATTGATCCATTCCCCTTTTCCATTTACCGAACTGATGTCGGTAAGGTTATTGAAGTTTCCGAAAAAGGAAAGCCTTGTTTTTGGAGAAAAACGCATGCCGAAGAGTTTTGCTGCATATCGTTGGTCTATACCTGCTCCAACGTCCGTATTAAGCATCCATCCCACATTGTATTGTTTTTTAAGTTGTACATCCATAACCAATGGTTGCTCACCTCTTTTTTCCAATCCCATAGCCATATCCCTGTCGCTTTGTTTTTCATAAACCTTGATTTGATTTACAGTGTAAGAGGGGAGATTTTGCAGGGCGACAGAAGGATTGCCCTTGAAGAAATCCTCTCCATTCAACAGAAGGCTACTGACAAATTTTCCGTTTACAAAAATCTGTCCATTCTCACGGATTTCCACGCCTGGTAATTGGGCCACCAATTGATCCAACATGGATCCTTCGGCCAATTGAAAAGCATCTGCATTATACACGACCGTATCTTTTTTCATGACCATTTTGACCAATGTAGCTGTAACTTTTACTTCTTGCAGTTTCCTGGACATCATTCTGTACATGATGATGTCATCCAAAATAACAATAGGTTTTCTTAATCGGTTATATTTTAATGTGATGTTTTTGTATATGGTATTATATCCATTTTTCTCGCAACTTAAAATATATTCCCCATTCCCGGGGACATTCATCATTATGAAATTAGGATTCTCAGGACCTGTTTCATAAGAAAAGGTTTCTCCAACAGTCACACTGTCCTTTGTTTGCAGTGTGAGCTTTACGCCCGGTATGATACATTGCAAAGTCGCATCAATAACGTTGCCCCGTAACTGAAGATTGGAAATTCTTTGAGCCTTTGTTACAATAGATGTTAACAATACAAACAGCAGAATAAAATGTTTCATATTAAAGGATGTGTTAAGATTTAAAAGGTCATTCCGAAAAATTTACTTACTATGATTATAGTTCTTAAAAGGGTCGTATCATTATTCAATATGATACGTCCCTTTTATTTTGCCTTTTAGAATATTCAAATTATAGATCTTTATTTCAAATAATTTTGATATATTCTTTCATTTACGCATCTTTTTAATTAGAAGAATCCAAACATCCCCAAGGCATCTATCTGACTTGATGGCATGGACGTTGTTGTTGCTAAAGACTCCGAACTACAAGAATCATTGGAGCATGCACAATTACAATTGCAATTGCCATTACTTTCGCTACATGGACAATCATCATTATGACACTCGCAGTTACAATTGGATACGACCCGTCCGTCATCGCAAGCCATACGCGGTCCATAGGTATTGAAAATACGAATAATCTTTACATCCACGCCATATTCCCGATAAAAGTCCATACAAAGACTTTCTGCACAACGTTTACCCTCATCATAACAAGAACGGATACCATTAGGATTGACATGTCCCCAATAATTCTCCGGCTGAGGATGGATTTCAGGATCACCATAAACCTCACTGGTAGAAGCCTGTAAAAGCTTACATTGATTGTCATGAGCCAGTTCCAATAGGTTCAATGTACCAATAAAAGACGTTTTGACAGTTTCGACAGGAGAAACCTGATAATGAACAGGTGAAGCCGGACAAGCCAGATTATAGATTTCATTTATACCTTGTATTTTATAAGGCATGGTGATATCATGTTCTACCAGTTTAAAGCATGGGTTATTCATTAGAGGGGAAACATTCTTCAAACTTCCTGTTCGGAAATTATCCAAGCAGATTATCTGATGCCCTTGATGCAACAAGCACTCACACAAATGCGACCCTATAAATCCAGCTCCTCCGGCAACAAGTATATTTTTCATAAGTATTTTTATTTACTTCGCAAATGTAATACAAAAAAACAAATTTTAAAAGCCTAAAGTAAAAATTCTCAGTTATACTTTCATTTTTATACAAAAGTATATTTTTATATAATTCACCAAAAAGACAACCTTACATACTGAAAAACAAGAATAATATGGAAGAAACCACACTCAAATGGAAATAAGACAATTATTTAACATTTCAAGCAATATCCGAAAAGAAATATACAGAACAATACTTGTATAAGTATATTACAAACTTTTTGACCGTTTCTATAAATAGAAACCTGATATAAATAAAAAAAGCCGGACAAGCCTAGTTATAGCTTCCATCTATAACTCGTATTATAAAGGTATAGCATTCGTGTCCTACCAGTTTAGAGTATGGGTTATTCGTTTGAGGGAAGATACTTTCAAGACTTTCTGTTCGGAATAGATCCAAGCAGATAATCTGATAACCTTGATGTAACAGGCATTCACACTGATCCAACTCTATAAATCCAGCTCCTCCGGCAATAACTTTGTAGATATTTTTCTTTATTTCACAAAGATAAAACAAAAAAACACGAATTTTAAAAGTCTAAAGCAAAAATTATCAGTTAGACTATTATTTTTATACAAAAGTATATTTTTACATGATTTATCCTTCTTTTATCATTTATTTTTCTATAAAAAACATTATTTTTGTTTCCATTTCCGACCGAATAAGCCGGCATACTCATTAAAACTACAAACCAAATAGAAAAAGAAATACCTGCTGACTGACCTTACAGTCTGGACTTATACAAAAATTTTACTTTCAGAATATCATTATGGAAAGATACGAACGTAACTTATATTATGTCACAGCACAAGAACAAGAAGCATTAAAACGCACAAAGATTTTTTTGGGCGGTGCCGGCATAGGAAGTTACATTGCAGAAGCCATACTGCGTTTAGGCATAGAGAATATAACCATTGCTGACGGTGACAAAGTGGAACTTTCCAACCTAAACCGCCAAAACTATACATCCAAGGATATCGGACATTACAAAGCAGAAGTTTTAAGTAGACGCCTGCTTGATATTAATCCGAATGCCAATATCAAATATCATACAGAATATATAAACAAGGAAAATGTGCATGATATGGTACAAGGGGCTGATTTAGCCATCAATGCTCTCGATTACCAAACGGATATCCCTTTTGTTTTTGACAGTGTGTGCAAAGAAAAAGGCATACCAGTGTTACATCCTTATAATCTGGGATGGGCAGCCATGGTCATTGTCGTATCGCCTGAAAGCGACGGTTTTATACCTCAGGGTAATATTGACTGTAACCACTTTGAAATAAAAGTCGTAGAAAAAGCCATAACCGCCGTCCACCCCTATGAAAATACAGACTGGCTGGAAAAAGTACTGAAAAACTATAAACAAAGCGGAATGCGCACTTCCCCTCCACAACTGGTCACAGGATGCCAACTGGCAGCAGCTCTTTCAACAGCCCTGATCTTCAAATTAATAACAGGAAAGCCCATAAAAACCTACCCACACTTTTATTTTCATTCGCTGATTACTCCGGATTTCTCCGACTATACATTGTAATACAGCTTTCATATTTCTCATAAAAGGGAGTCAAATCCGCCTTGGAAGAATATACCGCCAAGGTGGGAGAACCCAAATACTCTACCGGCTGACTCAGAGGATGAGCCGTTATACCTAATAAAGAAAACGTATGAAACAGCTTATTATCCAGTTCGGCCACCATATAGCTATTGGAATCCTCGTATACCGGACGTATAGACAAAGCGATGAGCTTCTTGAAAAGCAAAAAGTCTGCTCCCTGCTCTTTCCCGGACACAGCAAAACGGCCTATATGCCAAACGTGAGGATCTGGTACAGGCAGACACGTTTCCAACTGAAGATTGAAAATCCGCTGAAGAGGAAGAACCATATCCTTATGCCACCTCATCACCCTGATGGATCCTATCATTTCCGACAAATCATTATGAGCTACATAAAATTCAGAAAACGGGAAATAACGTTTTTCCTCTTCGTAAACATGCAAAATCTCCTGCTCTAAAGACAACAAATCCGGCTTATCCTTTGCATGGTGCAAATAGTTTTGCATAACAACAAATTCAGAAAGCTGATATAATTCATCATAACGAAGATGCCTGATCGTATACATGAGCACATGAAATTAGAGTAATTTATACTGCAAAGCCAGATGAGTAGCTTCCAGAAAGTTATGCGCATCCAACATTTCCAACAATTTATTTCTCGTTTTCTTTACCCATGCTTCACTGCGGAACACCTCGGATGCCGTCTCCTTGAGAGAAGCGCCACGGATGGCGCACAGGAAAACGCGTTTTTCCAAATCACTCAGCCGGGTAAAAGAAAACTGTTCCCATTTTTTATTCTGCAACGAATAATAATTCACATCCGGACTGTCATGCCGGCGCAGGTAGACCCTACCGACCTGGTTACTGGCTGCCGGAGAAAAGGCACAAAGCGCCAACCAGATTCTCCCGTTATAAAACTTCAGGGGGGTCAATTTGTGGTTAACCAACATTTTATAGCCATCTTTCCTAATATGGAAATTATAACTGATAAAATAATAAGGTTTCTCACTGTCGGGCAGACGGTTGAAAAATGAAAACCCCACCTTATTGATTTCCACCAGCATCTTTATTTCCTCTTCAGGGACATACTTAAAGTAAAAATCATATCCCATTTCCCGGATTTCGTCAGCAGAATGCCCCTCAAAATAAGCATTATCATCCGAAACATGGAAGAAATTTTTCTTGTAATAATCTATCACATAGAAACACGAATGGAATATATGAGAGAAAGTATCAATTGTCTCCCTGACATTTTCCAGATGACGGTATGCCTCTTCATCGATACCTTTCACTTCATTCTGATCGATAAAAAAATCATTGATCAAGAAATTTTTTTCCATCGGTTTCATTCAAAATAGCTGGTTCGAAAATTTCACGCCACAAAGATAACACATAAAACTCACTCAGGCAATAAACCAGCCCCTTTTCTTTTTACACATTAATTTATCCTAATAAGAATTACATATCTATTCAAAAATACGAACACCTACAAATACTTCACCATCATTACCCTTCACTCGGCATCTCTCATTTCCTCCTTACACACCATATACCTGCCTTTTGTCCTTCACCCCTTCACATGCCACTACAGATGCGGGTTTCAAGGTGAATGATACCCTTCACCGCCCCTTCACGACATGGTTCACACAAGTATTTTTTCATTTTGTTGAAAATAATTCAAACAGAAGATTTTTTTCTAATTATTGACATTTTCAAAAAAGTAAGCCTTACTTTTTTTAAAGTAAGCTTTACTTTTTAAAAAGTAAACCGAGTTTTTGGAAAGATGTCCCATCTCTTCCAAGCATCAACCCCAAGCCCGGTCCGTTTATAAAAAAATGGCTGCAGAAAGGGGCTACGGATGCTTTACAGGGCACTGGAGCAAGGCTTTTTCAAAGGTTTTTTCAAAGTGAAAAATGGCAGATCGTGGCTGTAACCGCCCGAAAATGCGTGAAACGGGGCGTGAAACAGGTGAAAGACCACCCTTATTACGTAAAATTCTGTCTGTCTGACAATTAGGGTATCAAGTGAAGGAGTGAAGATAAAGTCGGAAAAAACCACCTTTAGGGTAAGTCCTGGGACCAAAATTTGACCTGAAGATCCTTCACATACAGAAAAACAGGAAGAAACGCCCCGTCCCTACAAGCGGACAAAAGCCGTTGCCGACGCCAGACCTTAAAATCATCAGAAAATCAAAATTAAACTGTTTCTCACATTTTTAATGTCCAACTCTCACCGTTTGTGACTTATTTTGTGTAACTTTGCACCTCAAAAAAGAAATCAACAATACAATTCATAATCATCATGGAATTAGCAAGTAAATACAATCCGGCCGAGGTTGAGGGCAAATGGTACCAATACTGGCTGGACAATAAACTTTTCAGTTCTAAACCGGACGGACGTGAGCCGTATACCATCGTTATTCCGCCCCCCAACGTAACCGGCGTACTCCACATGGGACACATGCTGAACAACACCATACAGGACATTCTGGTGCGCCGTGCCCGCATGGAAGGCAAAAACGCCTGCTGGGTTCCCGGTACCGACCACGCGTCCATTGCCACTGAAGCCAAAGTGGTGAACAAACTGGCAGCGGAAGGTATCAAGAAGACAGACCTGAGCCGTGATGAATTCCTGAAACATGCATGGGCCTGGACGGAAGAACACGGCGGCATCATCCTGAAACAGCTCCGTAAACTCGGCGCAAGCTGCGACTGGGACCGTACGGCATTCACCATGGATGAGAAACGCAGCGAGAGTGTGATCAAAGTATTTGTAGACCTTTACAACAAAGGATTGATCTACCGTGGCGTCCGCATGGTCAACTGGGATCCGAAAGCCCTGACTGCCCTGAGCGACGAGGAAGTCATCTACAAAGAAGAACACAGCAAACTGTACTACCTGAGATATTACGTAGCTGATGACGACATGAGCGGCGAAACGGGGGAAGAAGGCGAAGTGGTACACCGCGATGCACAAGGCCGCCGTTATGCCGTAGTGGCCACCACACGTCCTGAAACCATCATGGGCGACACGGCCATGTGTATCAATCCGGAAGACCCCAAAAACCAGTGGCTGAAAGGCAAGAAGGTCATCGTCCCTCTGGTTAACCGCGTCATTCCGGTCATACAGGACAGTTACGTCGACATTGAATTCGGTACAGGCTGTCTGAAAGTCACTCCGGCCCATGATGTCAACGACTATATGCTGGGCGAAAAGTACAACTTGCCAAGTATCGATATTTTCAATGACAACGGTACACTAAGCGAGGCAGCAGGACTATACGTCGGCATGGACCGCTTCGACGTACGTGAACAGATCGAAAAGGATCTGGCTGAAGCAGGCCTGTTGGAAAAAGTAGAAGCTTACACCAACAAAGTCGGATTCTCAGAACGTACCAATGTGGCCATCGAGCCTAAGCTCTCCATGCAGTGGTTCCTCAAGATGCAGCATTTCGCCGATATGGCACTGCCACCGGTCATGAACGACGAACTGAAATTCTATCCGGCCAAATATAAGAACACCTATAAGAACTGGCTTGAAAACATCAAGGACTGGTGTATCAGCCGTCAGCTGTGGTGGGGACACCGTATCCCGGCCTATTTCCTCCCCGAAGGCGGATATGTCGTAGCCGAAACACCAGAACAGGCGCTCGAACTGGCCAAGGCCAAGACCGGCAACAACGATCTGACCGTGGCTGACCTGCGACAGGATGAGGACTGTCTGGACACCTGGTTCTCTTCATGGCTCTGGCCTATCTCCCTGTTCGACGGTATCAACAACCCGGATAATGAAGAACTGAAATACTATTATCCGACAAGCGACCTGGTAACCGGTCCGGATATCATCTTCTTCTGGGTGGCCCGTATGATCATGGCCGGCTATGAATACATGGGCGACATGCCGTTCCGCAACGTGTATTTTACCGGTATCGTACGCGACAAACTGGGACGCAAGATGAGCAAGTCACTCGGTAACTCTCCCGATCCGCTCGACCTGATAGACAAATATGGCGCCGACGGTGTCCGCATGGGTATGATGCTGTCAGCTCCTGCCGGAAACGACATCCTGTTTGACGACGCCCTTTGCGAACAGGGACGTAACTTCAACAACAAGATATGGAATGCCTTCCGGTTGGTAAAGGGATGGCAGACCGCCAATATCGCACAGCCGGAAAGTGCTGCCATCGCCACACGCTGGTTTGATGCCATGCTGAAGACCACGGCAGAAGAAGTGGCCGATCTCTTCAAGAAATACCGTCTGAGCGAAGCTCTTATGGCCGTTTACAAACTATTCTGGGATGAATTCTCTAGCTGGTATCTGGAAATGATCAAACCGGCATACGGACAGCCTATCGACCAGGCTACATACGACCAGACCCTGCGGTTCTTCGACACGCTGCTCAAACTGCTCCATCCGTTCATGCCGTTTATCACCGAGGAACTTTGGCAGCACATCTACGACCGCCTGCCGGGCGAAAGCATCATGATTTCCCCGCTGCACGTCGCTGTGCCGACAGACGAGGAGCGTACGCTTATCGCACAGATAGAGGCTGTAAAAGGTATCGTGGCCGGCGTACGTACCGTACGTAACCAGAAGAATATAGCTCCCAAAGAGGTTCTGAGCCTTGAAGCTGTCAACGAAAACCCCTATGAAGCCTTTGACGCTGTCATCTGCAAGATGGCCAATATAGACAAGGTCAGCGTGGTGGCACAAAAAAGCGACAACGCGGCTTCATTCCTGATCGGCACCACGGAATATGCCGTACCATTGGGCAACCTGATCGACGTGGATGCGGAAATAGCCAAGCAAGAGGCTGAACTCAAGCATCTGGAAGGTTTCCTGACAGGCGTAAAGAAAAAACTGAGCAACGAACGTTTCGTTGCCAATGCTCCGGCTGCCGTAGTGGAACTGGAACGCAAGAAACAGGCCGATGCAGAAAGCAAGATTGCAGCACTGAAAGAAAGTCTCAGCAAGCTGAAGAACTGATCTCTACTGATTCTACATATAAAAGGCTCCCGAAAACAGAATTCACTTTTCGGGAACCTTTTTATTCTTTATGAAGATAAACAACCCATATACATTTAATCCAATTATCAACAACCTGATCATTAGTCATGAAAAACAGAAACCTATTCACAGCCCTTTGTCTGGCCGGCTGCCTGTCAGGAGCCGCACAACCCAATTATGACACGGCAAACATGCAAAAAGAAAAACTGGGCAGAGGTCTGGTAGCCGTAACAGACGGTTCAAGCACTTTTATCTCATGGAGATGCCTTCCTTCCGACAAGAACACTTATACCTACGATTTGTATAAAAACGGAAAGAAGCTGCAAAGCCTGTTCAACAAAACCAACTATTCAGACACGGAAGCCCCGGATCCTTCGGCAACCTATCAGGTTATCACCGTAGACCAGACAGGACAGGCCATCGACTCTTCTGATGTCGTAACGCCTTGGGCCGACGTATATAAACTTATTCATCTCAACAGGCCTGAAGGCGGGAAATGCAGTGATAATTCCACCTACGAATATACACCGAATGACTGCAGCGCCGGCGATGTGGACGGAGACGGCGAATATGAAATAATCGTGAAATGGGATCCGAGCAATGCCAAGGACAACTCTCAAAACGGATATACCGGCCCTGTACTGATAGACTGTTACAAAATGGACGGGACACAACTATGGCGCATCAACCTGGGTGCAAATATCCGCGCAGGAGCACACTATACACAATATTTGGTATATGACTTCGATGGCGACGGACGCGCAGAACTGATCTGCAAAACGGCTCCAGGAAGCCAGGACGGAAGCGGAGCATACGTGACGGAAGCAGCCACAAACCTGACCATCAAGAATGCAGACAACAGCAAAAGCTATGTCGACGGCGGCGGACGTATTCTCAGCGGACCGGAATACCTGACCATATTCAGCGGACTGACAGGAAAAGCCATACATACCATCAACTATAATCCGCCCCGTGATATCAAGCCTATGGACAAAGCACACTGGGGCGACAACTACGGCAACCGCGTAGACCGCTTCCTGGCCTGTGTAGCTTATCTGGACGGACAGAAACCGAGTGCGGTCATGTGTCGCGGATATTATACATATTCTTATCTGTGGGCTGTAGACTTTGACGGCAGCAAACTGAAGCACAGATGGATACATAAATCAGAGACGCCCTGGGAAGGTGCTTATGGAGAAGGTGCCCACAATATCTCGACTGGTGACGTGGACGGAGACGGAAAAGACGAAATCATGTATGGTTCTGCAGCCATAGATGATGACGGCTCGCTGCTTTACCGTACCGGTATGGGACATGGTGACGCCATCCATCTGGGCGACCTTGATCCGGACAGACCGGGACTGGAATTCTTCATGGTGCATGAAAGCAGTCCATACGGCGGCGACTTCCGGGACGCCAAAACGGGCGAAGTGCTGAAACGGATCACGACAGGACGCGACACGGGACGCGGCGTAGCGGCTGACATCGACAGCGAACATCGTGGATATGAATACTGGTTTTCTACACAAAGCAACGTCTACAATTGCCAGCATCAGGCTATTGCCAATTCCTGCCCCAGCATGAACTTCCGGATATACTGGGATGGCGACCTTTATGATGAGTTACTCGACGGCACCGTCATAGACAAATGGATTTCTTCCAGCAAATCCACCCAGCGACTGGCCAACTTCCATGAATATGAGGCCTCCAGTGCCTGCAACGGAAGTAAAAACACACCTTGTCTGAGCGCCGATCTGTTTGGCGACTGGCGGGAAGAGGTCATTCTGTTTGACGGCAACACCAAAAGTGACCTCAATGTATTCACCACGACTTATCCCAGCCAATACAAGGTGCCCACGCTGATGTCCGACCATATCTACAGAATGGGAATAGCATGGCAAAACGTAGGCTACAACCAGCCACCGCACCTGGGATATTATTTGCCGGATTCCCTGAGCAGACCTTATGAACTGATTCCTATGGGTGAAGGACGTCTGGAGCAGACCGTCATACAAAATGCCGAAATGACACCGGCCGTATACCGCTTCGTCAACTGCACCGTCAACAGTGCCAGCGGACTGCCGGACGGAGTCAAGATGACACGTGACGCCAACAGTTGTATCCTGACAATTGCTGGTACACCTACAGAAACCGGAACATTCCCGTTCAAAATCAGAGTCACACACAGTTTCACCAAAGAACGCGGAGAAATCAACGGCGTCCTGACTGTCAAGGCTGACGAAACGGCACTCCATACCCTGCAGGAGACGAAAGGGATTGAAGTCAGCCCGACATTTGACCATGAAATCGCTATCCGGATCCATAAAGAACAACCGGCCGATGTACACATCGCCCTCTTTAACAACGAAGGAACGGCCATAGCACAAAAAGATACCCACATCCACGGCACTTATACGGCTGCCCTCAACGGACTGGCCCATCTGCCCAAAGGAGTTTATCTGGTCAAGGTCAGCGACCAGCTGCACAAGCAAACATTCCGCACCGTGAAGAAATAATTTTCCGAAATGCACCGCCAACAAAGGACGGTGCATTTTTTATGGTATTTTTGTTCCATTCTCTCTTTTTTTACATATCTTTGCCACGACAGTATTAATCTTAAATCATATCTACTTATGGAACATCAACTATTCTGGATCGTACCGGCGTCCTCATTGCTGGCGCTCCTGCTGGCCTGGTATTTCTACCGCCAGATGATGAAAGAAAGTGAAGGCACGCCTCTCATGGAAAAAATCGCCAGACATGTGCGCGAAGGGGCTATGTCGTACCTCAAACAACAGTACAAAATCGTGGGACTGATATTTCTGGGACTGGTCATTCTGTTTTCCGTCATGGCTTACGGTTTCAGCCTGCAGAACTCATGGGTACCGGTTGCTTTCCTTACCGGCGGTTTCTTCTCCGGATTATCCGGATTTTTAGGCATGAAAACGGCCACATACGCCTCAGCACGTACGGCCAATGCAGCACGCGACTCACTCAACAAAGGCCTGCGTGTAGCTTTCCGAAGCGGTGCGGTAATGGGACTCGTAGTAGTCGGACTGGGACTGTTCGACATTTCTTTCTGGTATATTCTGCTGGACCACGTGATTCCGGCTGACGAATTCAGCCCGACAGCCAAACTGTGCATGATCACCACAACAATGCTGACATTCGGTATGGGTGCCAGCACACAGGCCTTGTTCGCACGTGTAGGCGGCGGTATCTACACCAAAGCCGCTGACGTAGGTGCCGACCTGGTCGGCAAAGTGGAAGCAGGCATTCCTGAAGACGACCCACGCAACCCGGCTACCATTGCTGACAATGTAGGTGACAACGTCGGTGACGTGGCCGGCATGGGTGCCGACCTTTATGAATCATACTGCGGTTCCATTCTGGCTACTTCCGCACTGGGTGCAGCAGCTTTCATCAGCAGCAGTGACGTCGACATGCAATATAAAGCCGTCATTGCCCCAATGCTGATTGCCGCAGTAGGTATCATCTTGTCCATCATCGGCATATTCTCCGTACGGACCAAAGAAGACGCCAGCATGAAGGATCTGCTTAACTCCCTGTCTGTTGGTACGAACCTGAGCTCAGCCCTTATCGTGGTAGCCACATTCACCATACTGTGGGCGCTCCAGCTCGACAACTGGCTGAACATCGCTTTCGCCGTAGTAGTCGGACTTCTGGTCGGTATCGTCATCGGACGCTCTACGGAATACTATACTTCACAATCTTACCGTCCTACCCAAAAGCTTTCTGAAAGCGGAAAGACAGGACCGGCTACGGTCATCATTTCCGGTATCGGCCTCGGCATGATTTCCACAACAATCCCGGTTGTAGCCGTCGTCATAGGTATCATCCTGTCTTACTGGCTTGCTTCCGGTTTCGACCTGACCAATGTCAGCATGGGACTTTATGGTATAGGTATCGCTGCCGTCGGCATGCTTTCCACATTGGGTATCACACTGGCTACTGACGCTTACGGCCCGATTGCCGACAATGCCGGCGGAAACGCAGAAATGAGCGGACTGGGTGAAGCGGTCCGCAAACGCACCGACGCACTCGACTCATTGGGTAATACCACAGCAGCCACAGGAAAAGGATTCGCCATAGGTTCTGCCGCACTGACGGGTCTGGCTCTGCTGGCCTCTTACGTGGAAGAAATCCGTATCGGACTGACCCGGCTCGGACAAACGGTACTGGAAATGCCGAACGGTGACCAGATACAGATACACGAAGCTTCGTTCACGGATTTCATGACTTATTATGACGTAACCCTGATGAACCCGACAGTCCTTTCCGGCATGTTCATCGGAAGCATGATGGCCTTCCTGTTCTGCGGTCTGACCATGAACGCCGTAGGTCGTGCTGCCGCCCACATGGTAGAGGAAGTACGCCGCCAGTTCCGCGAAATCAAAGGTATTCTCTCGGGCGAAGCAGAACCTGACTATGCCCGTTGCGTACAGATTTCCACGAAAGGCGCCCAGCGTGAAATGGTATTCCCTTCACTGCTGGCCATCATCGCTCCCATCATCACAGGACTGGTATTCGGTGTTCCCGGTGTGATCGGTCTGCTGGTTGGCGGTCTGTCTGCCGGTTTCGTATTGGCGATATTCATGGCCAATGCCGGCGGTGCATGGGACAATGCCAAGAAATACGTTGAAGAAGGCAATTTCGGCGGCAAGGGCAGCGAAGTACACCGTGCCACTGTAGTCGGCGATACCGTAGGTGATCCGTTCAAGGATACATCCGGCCCGAGCCTGAACATCCTGATCAAACTGATGTCCATGGTCGCCATCGTCATGGCCGGACTGACCGTTTCTTGGAGTCTGTTCTAAGCGATCTCAAGATACAGAAATAAATTGCGGGGTTACCGTCACGTTTTCCGTGAGGTAGCCCCGCTTTCCTTATGGTCTGAAAAGAACCATCCTATTTCTTCTTCATTCTTAATACAGTCAATGAATAAGGCTTGAATTCATAGACGAATGAAGAACCGAATCCGTTGTAATCCGAATCAACCGGAGAAATCTTCATGGGTTCTGCAAAACTGTTCTCTTGCTGAAGAGAATCACTGCTCAACGTGATGACATGTCCTCTGTACTCTACATCGCCGCCATTAAGATTAATCTTTACCGGACAGGACTTCGCCGTGGCGTTGACCACCTTGACAATCACTTCACCAGCCGTTTCATCATAACCGGCTACATAGAATCTTCTGTTAAGCGGTTTATTGACATGAGCCAATATCTTACGGCCATCAATATAATAATCGGCACCTTTCTCAGTGAGAACGATCTTAACCTTATACCAGCGTCCGGTATCTATCCGGTCTGCGACCTTATCGGATGATACAAAGCTATTATCGTTTCTTACCGTTTCAATGGCAGTAGACGTATTACCCCATCCTCCGGCATTCAGCATATATCCGCCTGAAAGATCGGGTTTTTCCATTCCGAAATAAGCAAAGAAGCCTTCATTGCCAGAAATCTTGTTGACCTCAAACTCTATGACATCTCCAACACCGGCCTTTCCCTTTGTCCAAAGCAAAGCCGTACGGTTCTCATTGCTGCCTTGTGTATAAATGCCGTCAACCGACTTCCAGTCACCACGCACGGCAACCCACTGTGAAGCATCTGACATGTCTGCCTTCTGGATCTGACTTCCCGTACTGTCCGTCACCGTCAGATTCCTGAACTGTACCTGCGTACTCCATGTTCCAAATCCCACATAACCCTTATCCTGAAGCATTGGCTCTATTTCTTCATTCAGCACCGTAGCCTTGACCGGAAGGTTATAATCGGGCTTATGCTCGGCAAACATCTTCTGCACATAATAAGAAGAACGGCCTACCACCTGACTGTTGCTTATCCATATCAGATTAGTAGACCAGCAACGGTCATTCTTGTTTTCGAACAAAGGAGCATAAGAAGCCATGGTCACCAGATCACTGTTACGTTCCATACCGGTAATGAACGCCGCCTCACTTAGCGCAGCCAGCATATTACCGCCGCCTACGCCCTGATTGCAGGCATATTCTCCCACATAGACCTTATATTTGCCCCGTTCATGAGTATCGAAAATACGGGCATTGTCGAAGAAGAAATCGGGTGCCACATACCAGTGCGGGTCAATCATATCGGTGCGACGCGCCTCACCCAGGCCGTTAAGTCCATGATTGGAAATCAAGGTCAGCTGAGGATATTTGGCTTTAATGGCATCATAGAACATGTTGAAACGGCTGTCATAAAGCGGTCCCCAGTTTTCGTTACCTATTTCCACATAGGCCAGAGGATAAGGTTCGGGGTGCCCCTCCTTTGCACGTACGGCGCCCCACTTCGTGCTGACATCACCTATAGCGTACTCAATCGCATCCAGAGCATCCTGCAAATAATCTGCAGCCTTCTGATCGGAACAGGCTTCTCCGGTACGATACTGACAGGCTATACCGACATTGCAGACATACATACCCTTGGCGCCCACATCTTCACAAAAATCGAGGAATTCCTTATATCCGAATCCATAAGTATTGCGGTATCCCCAAGTGTCATACTCTCCCGGCCTTGCAGCGGGATCGCCGAGCGTTTTCTTCCACTGCACCCGGTTATTAAGCGTGATACCTTCGACAATACATCCTCCGGGCCAACGGATAAAAGCCGGATGAAGACCTTCTATCATTTCTGCCACATCCTTGCGCATGCCGTTTTCCCGTCCCTTATAAGTATCTTCGGGGAAGAGTGAGACATAATCAAAATAATAAACGCCATCGGCCGGTATGTCAATGGCCAGACGACCGGCAGTTGTGGTATCAGTAGCCTGAATATTGACTTTATACTCCTGCCACTTTCCATCATTCTTCAGCTGAATCACAGTACGACCCAGTTCCTTGTCGGCCGATCCCAGCAAACGGACAGCCATCTGTCCGGCTCCTGCAGAAGTACGCATAAACATACGCAAGCGATAAGACGCATCCTTCTGTAAAGCCAGTCCCCAATAACCTTTATTAATCAAAGTAACACCGTTGCCTTTTTCTGTCACATTGACTTTCAGTGAATGAGGGGCTGTAGAGAAATTAGGCTGCTCAGATGTAACCGACATATCCGCACGTCCGGTTGCCGTCACATCCAGTTCCCAACCCGGACAGGGATCTGTTCCCCATCTATAACGCCCTGAAGCGGGTTTTCCCGATGAATGATGGATGACAGTGGGAGCAACAAGCTCTCCATTCTCCACTTTGTAACCTTCAGGAATCACACGCTCCTCGAAGCTTCTGTTCATCAGCATTTCTCCATAAAGGCCGCCATCCCCGGCATGGTTTATCTCCTCAAAGAAGATACCATACATTGATTCAGGCACTTCCGCCCCTCGGGTAGTCAGATCAATGTCAAGCACGACTTCCGGTTCGGGCGATTTACAGGCACTCAGGCTTAAAGCCAATGCAGCCATACACACTAACTGTTTTTTCATGATGATTTAAATTTAAGTTATAAACTAACTTGCCTCTATAAAACAAGCATATTGACAATAAGTATAATGATAAAATGTATTTTTCAGAATAGCTCGGTCAACCACAACATCTCTCTGGCTAAAGCTAACAAGAAGAACCCGTTTTTCAAAATCACGTTGTCGCAAAAGAACTGAATTAAAGCTTTTTAAACATGTTTTAAACGTACTTTATACACTGTTGGCTATTGCCGGACACCAATCATACGGCAGAACATCTTTCCGGACCTGGATACCTGTAGGACAGGAACCGATCCGTTTTATTGTCAATCACCTCACATACGGTATTTACAGAAAAAGCAAAACCTCCATTAACAGAATACGGATAACCTGTTACCGGCATTTGCAACATGAAAAAATCCCCTTTGGATTTTTTCCAAAGGGGATTTCCGCAAAGATGAATATCAAACATTAATCATATTACTGAGCCACCAGTTCAATCACATGACTCTGTGTCTGTGCAAAACCGAATACGTCCAGTCCGACCTTCATCAGATAATCTCCTGAATAGGTTTTTCCATTAGCTTTCAACGTAGACTCCACACCTGGCATGAGATTGATCTCTGTCACCTTGTATTGTTTATAAGGATCCAGTCCCTGAAGCTTTACAGCCATCAGTTTCTCCTGAAAACGCGGATGAATGTCGTAGGCAAACAGCACAGCCTGTCCCTTATCCTTGCTGACATAATTGACAGCCATGTGGTTCGTTTCATAAGGTGAAACCAAACGATACTGATCGCCGTCCATAATGGCTGGCTGCAGACGCTTCCAGTTGGCCACAGCAGTCTGGCAGTACTCCAGTTCCTCACCGCTCAAATCCTTCAATCCAAGGTCGAAGCCCAGTTTACACATGGAAGCCACATCGGTACGGAACTTGACGGATGTGTTCTTGTTCCAACTTGTCACGTGTGCGCACATGGCCTTTGCCGGGAAGAATTGTGAAAAGCCCCACTGAATATAAACCCGCTCCACCGGATCGGTATTGTCACTGCACCAGAATTCTGTGAAGTATTTCAATGCTTCATAATCGCAACGTGCTCCTCCTCCGGAACAAAGCATCATCGGCACATTCGGATAATTCTCTTTTACACGTTTCAGGACATTGTAAATGCCACGGACATGATTGATATACAACTGACCCTGCTTGTTTTTAAGATAGGGTGAATAGATATTTGTGATAGGACTGTTGCAATCCCATTTGAAGAAAGCGACCTCGGGATTTTCCTTCATGATTTTCTCCACAACCTCATATACATAATCCTGTACATCCGGATTACTAAGATCAAGTACCAGCTGATTACGGTAATAGTATATCTTGCGGTTATCATCATGAATAGCCCAATCAGGATGCTTCTCAAACAATTCGCTCTGGGGATTGACCATCTCCGGCTCGATCCATATACCAAATTTTACACCGGCATCTTTGGCAGCCTTAATCAAAGCAGGTATACCGTCAGGCAACTTGTTGTGGGTTACTTCCCAATCGCCCAATCCGGCATGATCGTCCTTGCGAGGGTATTTGTTACCGAACCATCCGTCATCGAGAAGGAACATGTCGACACCCAGATGCTTGGCCTCTTTCATGAGACCGGATAAAATCTCCTGATTAAAATCGAAACCTGTATTTTCCCAGTTGTTCAAAAGGGTAAGACGGCTGCCTTTACCATCCTTAAGGCTATAATTACGCGCCCACTCCTGCAAGTTACGGCTACCTTGAGATGCTCCATTATAGCTTAACGTAAAAATAAACTCCGGTGTGGTAAATACTTCATCTTTCTTGAGTTCGTAATTGGAAGCATAAGGATTGATACCCGGTATGACACGCAGATTTCCGACATTGTCTATTTCAAAAGTAAAACGGAAATTACCGGTCCATCCCAACGTACCCATCAATACTTTACCCTGCTGTTCTGCGACGGGCTGCTCTAGTCCCAATTCAAAGAACGGATGGGTATGCATGGCTGCACGGCTACCCAGTTTCGTATCGATCACCTTCTTGCCAAACTGCAACTGCTGGCTGCTCATCTGTGCTTCCTTAGCCCAGTCACTGCTGAATTCCGTCAGATAATAAGATGAATTGTTAAAATAGAGCATGGTTGAAGCGTAAGCTGACAACACAATCGGTTTCTTTTCCTGATGACGGATCTCACTCCAGGTCTTTATCACGTTTTCCTTCGGATAAGCCACATAATGCAAGGTCACATCCACCGGATATTGGTCATCCCGCAAGTTGATGGTCGTCTGCGTTCCTCCCTCTACCGCACTGGTAGAAGAAGACACATAATAAAGATAAGTTGATGTCTTGCCATCATTATGGGTAATAGATATTGCTGGTTCGAAATAATCCTCATTACCCGATCCGCTGTAAACTTCCCAACCACGCTGGCTGACACTACCGTCAGAACCGGCATGTATATCCCAGGAAAAATTCTGGATATCGTTATCATTCAACAGTCTCTCGCCGAGATAGGTCTGGTAAAGACGTCCGTTGTCACCAACCTGTAACACCAGATCTGTCTGATCGGTTGAAATCCGGATCACCTTCTTTTCGTCTGCATTCACCTGCAGGGCTGCAAGCATTAAGACGCCTGCTACTAAAACTTTTTTCATGGTCATTATGTTTTTAGATTAATATTTGTATCTTAAATCCTGTCATCCTTAAAATTTAAGACTGGCACTGAATTCTACTGTAAACGGACGCAGGTAGCTTCCACTCATGTAGCATCCGGCATACTTTGAGGCCTCATCCTTGGTGATCAGCTCAGATCCGCTGATAGTACCCTTGGCTCCCTTCTGATTGAGGAAATTGATCACAGTCACACCCAGATCCCAATGTTTGTTGACTTTCCAGTTGATTCCACCGAATGTCTCCCAACGGCCATTGAAATACAAGGCTTCCTGAAGGTTGGCATAAGTTTTTCCAAAGTAACGGAAACTTAACCACAAGCGCAAATCTTTCGTGATATTATAACTTGGATCCAACTCAACAAGTACCTGCGGAATCTCCTTTACAATCATATCATTGGCATTGACCGACATTTCTGTACCGTCATTAAAGGTTACGCTGGCACTGTAATTCTTATAAACCGGTTTCTGATAAGTAAACAAAGCATGCAAATGGAAATTCTTGAAAGGATCAATTTCTGCTGAAGTGGTCCATCCCAACGTCTGGATATCATAAATCAGCAATACGGTTTTTCCCTCGTCTGTTCCCGGCTTGGTCAAATTCTGCTGGTCAATATTATTGGTCTTGGCGATATAAGTCACCATTGAAGTCAAATCCAGCCATTTGTTACGATAATATAATCCGCCACGTACCAGAGGAATAGTCACACGATTGTACTGCTCTTCTGTAGGACCTGTTCCAGCGTACTCGTTAATTCTCGGAAAACGAGTGGCAACAGAACCGTCGGCTGTCAATCCAAATCCTTTGAAAATATTATAGTTCAAACGGAGTGTAGCCGCATAATTCAATTTATCCTTAGTCACATTGGCCGGTGTGATCACTTCTCCGTCAGGAGCCGTACCACCGATATAGAAACCGGAATAACGTGAATGGGCTATCTGATCGGCCGACATCCGGTAATATTCCAGACGACCGCCATAATAAAGATTAAGACGAGGAGTTATCTGCCAGTCATCAGTCAGATAAAGTGCCAGTTTGTTTTCGTAACCGACTGTATATTCCGGACTCAATTCATTAAATCCTCTGAACTTGCTACCGTCTGACGCCGTAAGGATTTCAGGATATTCCTTCACACTGCCCGTCCATTGAAATGATGAAGAATGATAGTCCAGGTGATAATACCATTCATTAAGTCCCAAACGCAACTTATGATTTCCGAAACGTTGCTGCAATTCTGATGTCAACAGGAAATTCTGTACCTTTCCGATATGAAGCCAGGTCCGACGTCCTTCAATCAGTCCTTTATATGGGGTTCCGTCGTCATAGGTATATCCGGCCGTTTCATCAACAGAAGTAATGGTGCTTCCACCGAAATCCACATAATTGGCTTCTGGAGCATTCATATATTTCATGTCGAGTTTGAACTTCATGCCATTGTCAAAAGTATAATCGGTCAATAGAGCCACTTCATGTGAACGGTTGTCATTCAAATCACGCAAATTGGCTGATTTGATCTTACCATCCATAATGTCCATATACAGAATCTCACCGCTGACCGGACCGTATGAAGCTGTTCCGGGTTCAAATCCGTCCAATTCTTTTATAGAACCGTCGCCGACATATATGAAGGGAGCCGCATTAAGCATATTGCCCGGATTACGACTGTAGGCATACTTATAAAGCAAACTGATTTTTCCCTTGTTGTTATTGAACAATCTGGTCAGACCGCCATGGTAAATCTGCGTACGGTCGGAATATTCATCAAATTTCACATCAAAGCTTCCCGGATCAAAATTCTGATAAACACTGGCTGTATAAAGCCATTTGTCACCGATACCTCCTGAAACATTGAAATCAAACTGTTGCATGCCATAATGATTGGCACGGTAATTCAGTATGCCTTTGAATTCCTTTTGTCCCAAACGACTCATTGCATTGACAGAATAGGCAATATTACCAGTGGTAATTGCCGACTCGGAAGGATCCATCAGCCCGACTTCTCCCAGACTGGCATCACTCCGCCAATGCGCAGCCAACTTATGAACTGCAGAAGAATAGACGGCTGGCAAACCGTTCTCATAGACATTGACATCCTCACTGGGCAAGCCAATCTGTATTTCACGGGGTTTATTGGCATCCGAAGCATTCAACATGACATTACGTTCGCTTCCGTCTGCCTTTTTCACTGAAAGCGTGTCAGCAACAACATTCTCTTTTTTCTTTGTTTCATATCCCTTGCCTTTCTGGCCATATACCGGCATTCCAGCAATCAATGCCGTAAAAAGGATACAAGTGGTTACATTCTTTTTCATGGACTACTGTATTAAAGGTTAGCTATACTCATCGTATCAAACGCGTTGTCATCAATGACCGTCGCAAATGTAAAGCAGATTACAAACAATTGGCCGTGCAAGTAGGTAAAGAGTAGATTAAAAGTATAGTATAAAACTATTAAACACCTCATAATCTTTTGTTTAAACATTAAACTCAAGTTATTTAAAGTAGAGACTTGTTTTTAATCCATAATTAATTATCTTTGCATTTGTTACATGACTTGAAACAAAATTATCATGAAAAAAGCCATTTTCATCTTATATGCCCTCTTCCTTTATACAACAGTATACGGCGAGGAACTGAATTCGCTCTATGAACGGCTGGACTCCGTACTGGCACACAGAAAGGAGTATGCACGACAAAAAGAAGAGAAAATAGCTGCAGTCCGTCAGACAATCAAATCTCAAACATCACCTGAACACCTGTTTCAGACCTATTACACCCTTTCGGAAGAATATTATACATACCGCTCCGATTCCGCTCTTTTCTACATAGAAAAAGCTGCCGACATTGCCGAGCGGCTTGACAACAGGCATTATAAGGATATGGTGCAAATACAGAAGTCACTGCTAATGGCCACAACAGGCTATTTCAGTCAGGCTCTCAGTCTGCTTGACGACATCAACAAGCAGAATTTATCCCAAGATCTGCTTTTCCAATATTATACGGCATACGAATGGATTTACAGTGTATGGAGCGAATATTCCAACGATGACGTCTTTACGCCACTATTCCGTAAAAAAGAGATTCTGTATACCGACTCCATGCTACAGGTTCTTCCTGCCGACAAGGCAGAATACCACTACTGGAGAGGAGAATACCTGGCACGTACCAACCAACAGGAAGAAGCGGAAAAATCCTATATGAAAGCTCTGGAAGGATTACCCGTCAATACCCGACTCTATGCCTGTGTCACATGCGGAATCGCCTTTACCCATCTCCGCAGAGGAAACATGAAAGAATATGAGCATTACCTTATCCTTGCAGCCATTTCAGACATGGTATGCCCCCTGAAAGAAAATCTGGCCATGCAAGAACTGGCCATGCACATATTCAAAACAAGGAAAGACGACCTGGCAAGAGCCAACCGCTACCTGTATTATGCCATGGAAGATGCCATGTTCTACAATAACCGGCTTCGTATGCTGGAAATCGCCCAAAAATATCCCTATATTGTAAAAGCTTATCAGGAACAAAGCCAATATAAAAGCAAAAGGATCATACTGGCATTTGTTTTTATTTGCATTCTGTCTGTTTGTCTGACCGTGTCTCTGTTCTTTATCTACAGACAGGTCAAACAGATCAGACTGCGAAGAAAATCAGAAAAGGCCATGAACAACAGACTGAAAGAACTGAATAAGGAACTGATCACCACCAACAGTTCACGTGAAAAAAATGTCAGCTTGTTCCTGGATCTCTGTGCAGCTTATATCGACAAACTTAACCGTTTTCAGGAACTCGTACGCAGAAAGGTAAAATCCAAACAATATGATGATCTCTTGAAAATCAGCAACAGCTCAAAAATACCGGAAACAGAAGCCAAACAATTCTTTGTCAATTTCGATACGGCTTTTCTGACTCTATATCCCCATTTCGTGGATGAATTCAACAAACTGCTCAAGGAAGATGCCCAAATCACACTCAAACGAGGCGAACTGCTTAATACGGAATTACGCATTTTCGCACTGATCAGAATGGGTATACAAGACAGTTCACGCATCGCCACATTGTTGTTCTATTCCCCTCAAACCATTTACAATTATCGCACCAGCGTCAAAAACAGAGCACTTAACAGAGAAACATTTGAAGAACAAGTCAAAAAACTATGTCCACTTGTAGAGCGTACTGATTCCGATTCGGCCGATACTCTCAACAATATAACGATCCTGCAGAACAAGGAACAATGATCACAACATAGATATTCACATATAAACTGATTTCATACCATATCATAACCCACAATTGACAGATATCAAATCAAGCCTAAACAAACTTATTCTTCTGATTTTCAAATAGCAAAAAAACAAAAAACAGAAAGTTTTCCTTTCATGGAAAAACTTTCTGCCTGAATTGTGACTCCGAAGGGATTCTAACCCTTGACCTTCAGAACCGGAATCTGACGCTCTATACAGCTAAGCTACGGAGCCTTGAAAACGGTGACAAAATTATATAAAAAAAAGGATAAAAGCAAGAAATAGCTTATAATTTATTTTAATAAGAAATAATCATATAGACACTTTTTATACTAAAATACTTGTCATTTGATTTAAATTGTATATCTTTGCCACACAAATTGAAAGCAACAACAAAAGACATAAAACAATGAGTTATTTAATAAAGCCACAAAATTATACAGCAAAACTGAATCTACAGCAAACTGAAATTGCCATCAAGAAAATCAAAGATTTCTTTTTAAGCAGTATTTCCACTGAACTTCGCCTGAGAAGAGTTACAGCACCTTTGTTCGTACTGAAAGGATTGGGTATGAACGATGATCTGAATGGTATAGAAAGACCTGTGACATTTCCCATCAAAGACATGAACGAAGCACAGGCAGAAGTTGTCCATTCATTGGCCAAATGGAAAAGAGTCACACTTGCCGAATATGAAGTCGCTCCGGGACATGGCATCATTACCGACATGAATGCCATTCGTGCAGATGAAGAACTTGGCAATCTTCATTCTTTATATGTAGACCAATGGGACTGGGAACGAGTAATGACCCGCCCGCAACGCAATGTAGAATATCTCAAAAGAATTGTCCGACAGATCTATTCAGCCATACTGAGAACTGAATTTTACATCAGCGAAACCTATCCTCAACTAAAAGCCTTCCTTCCAGAAGATGTCCATTTTATCCATGCCGAGGAATTGCTTCAAATGTATCCTGACATGACAGCCAAAGAAAGGGAAAATGCCATCTGCAAAAAATACGGTGCTGTATTCATTATCGGTATTGGCTGCAAACTGAGCAACGGACAAGTCCACGACATGCGTGCCCCGGACTATGATGATTACTCTACCATCGGCGAAAACGGACTGCCGGGACTTAACGGTGACCTTTTGGTTTGGTATCCCATTCTGGATCGTGCCATCGAATTGTCATCAATGGGTATACGTGTTGATCAGGAAGCTTTGCTCAGACAACTCAAAGAAAGTCACAAGGAAGAACGGAAAGAACTTTATTTCCATAAACGACTTCTGGAGAACACACTTCCTCTCTCTATCGGCGGCGGTATAGGACAAAGCCGCCTTTGCATGGTCCTGCTTCATAAAGCCCACATTGGTGAAACCCAATCGAGCATCTGGCCGGATGAAATGCGCAAGGATTGCAAGGAAGCAGGAATGATTCTGATATAAACTGATTCGCGATAGTTTTCTCGCTAACGTCCTGTCTGATGTCAGACAGGACGTTTTTAATTCTTTTATAAACCTCTTTTTTTCTGATGACATGACAGAATTCGACCATCATTTAATTCTTGAAACCAAACTTGGTTCTTTGACCATTGGCGAAAAAGACGACGCCATCGTTTGCGTAAAATGGAATTACAGTATCTCAGAAAATCCCCATTCTGAAAACAGGCTTCTCGAAAAAGCAGCCCGAGAAATCTTGGAATATCTGAACGGGGAAAGACAAACGTTCAACATTCCCACCACATTCATAAAAGGCACTCCGTTCCAAATCGGTGTATGGAATGCTCTCAAATCTATCCCCTATGGTCAGACAGTCAGTTACGGCCAAGTGGCTGATATACTCAACAAACCGCGTGCCGCAAGAGCTGTAGGCAGAGCCAATCATGAAAACCCTTTATGCCTGATTATCCCCTGCCATCGTGTGATAGGACAATCTGGAGCACTGACCGGTTATGCAGGTGGGCTTCATATCAAGCAGAAACTCCTGGAACTGGAAGGAATCAGTTTGTTACGATAAAAACAATATACAATTTATTCTAATATTATGATACTACCGTATCAAACAACAATTTTCTTTTTTATTAAGTTATAAACAAAAGCAACGTATTACTCAAAATTCCTTTTATTTTTTAATTTATATTGTTTATCTTTGTAAAGAGACAAAAACAAACTATATATACCATTACTCAATTAATTAAATACACTAACTATGAAATCTAAGATTCTACTTTCTACTGTATTATTGGCGTTAGGATTTACGCATACAGTATCAGCCCAGGAGCTAAAAGAAGAAACGGGAAGCAAAAACTACCCGCACATGTTCTTTGGCATTCATGGAGGTGCCCAAACAACCTTCACCAATTATAAAATGGGCAAACTAATTACCCCTACTTACGGTGCCTCATTCGGTGGATACTTCAATCCTATTGTCGGAACTCGCATCCACGTAAGCGGTTATGAAAACAAAGGAGGAATTAAAGAACTTGACAAGACTTACGAATATAAGTATGTCAACAGTAACATCGACTTGTTGCTGAATGTTACGAACATGTTCTCACAGAATAAAGACAGAGTATTCAATCTTATCCTGTTCGGAGGTATTGGTCTTCAATATGCATGGGATAACGACGATTTAAATGGCATGAGCGGAATCCAAACGACCCAGATGCCAAAAATATGGGATGACAATCTGCTGAGCCATAATATCCGTGCCGGTCTTCAGCTGGATTTCAATATCACCAAGCATTTTGGCATCAACATGGAACTCGCAGCCAACAACACATCTGACCGTTACAACTCAAAAACCAACAACAGCAATGACTGGCAGGCAACCGCCTCTTTGGGACTGATCTTCAAATTCGGACACAAGAAGAGCAAACCGGTACAGCAAGTTACCCCTGTTGAACAATGGGCTACCCGCACAGATACAATATGGTACGACAATGTAACCTATAAAGATGTAGTCAAACCAGTCCAGATGGAAGAAAACATCTACTACAAAATCCGTATGAGTGAACCGGAACCAATGGCAAAAGTAGAAAAGATCGCCAACTTTATCAAAGCCAACAAGAACTGCAAGGTCAAAGTTACAGCTTATGCTGACAAGGGAACCGGTACGCCTCAACTTAACATGAAATATTCTAAAGAACGTGCAGAAAAGGTCGTAAAGGCATTGATTGATGCAGGCATTGACAAGAATATCATCACGTCGGAATACAAAGGCGACACGGTACAACCGTTTAGCGAAAATGACAAGAACCGTGTAGCTATCGTTGTTGTAAGCGGTGAAAAGACAGACAAGGAAAAAGTAGTCAACAAAAAATTCCGGACTGAAGAGGTTAAATATAAAGTAGAAGAATAAGCAATCATATAAAAAGTAAAAGAACAGCAATTTCGCAAAAAACGAAATTGCTGTTCTTTTTTGTTTCTATAAAAAAAGACAGATAAACCCGTCGTATTTTTGAATGAAGGATATTTATAACAAGGAAATACAACAGAAACAATTTAATCATAAAAAAATCTGATTTATAATTCATATAATCTAGACATGATCAATGACTGTTTATTTATATAATAAAAATTAAAATTTCACGTTCCAAACAGAAAAAAATATATTCTTTCCTAAAACTCTGCATCATTAAAAATTAAATGAGAACATAACAATCTAATAAATAAGTAATATTAAGCAAAAAGCAATTATTCAAAAAAGGAAAAGAATCCATCTTTAATTACATATAAAAAGAAAAGGAAATTAAAACTTCATCTCATCTTTAAAGTATAATTTATTTGTAACAAGAAAAAAAATATACTAATACATAAGTTTTTTGTTTTTTTCTTATCAAGAAAATGTTAACTTTGCGAAAAACCAATAAAATAAACAAAATGGCCACACCTGAAAACGAAATTTTATTTCCTGAGAACATAATCAAAGCTCCATCCCAAAAGGATTGTAAAAAAATAGAATACATCGTCAATACCATTGAAGCTTTGGCGCGCTGCACCAACAAAGGTATGTATATCATTGACTATCATAAAAAGAATTTTCTGTACGTCTCACAAGGAATGGCACAGCTTTTTGAAAAAACACAGAAGGAAATTCTGAATGCAGGAAGTAGTATCTATACTGAACTGATTCCGGAAGAAGACCAGAACATCATTCGGGAAATCAATAAACAGGGACGGATCAAATTGAATGAAACTCCTATTTCCGAGAAGCTCAATTATTCCCTGTCTTACGATTTCCAAATCATCTGCGATGGAAAAAAACGCATGATCAATAATCAAATGACGCCCCTATTACTCAACAGCAAAGGGGAAATCTGGCTGACATTAGGGACTATAGCCCTTTCAACCAGTCAAAACAGCGGCAACGGTATACTTCGCAAAAACGGTATCTCAGAATACTGGATATACAATCCAGAAAAAAAAGGCTGGACGCTTTGCACTGAATATAAATTAAGCAAATTCGAAAAAGAAATACTCAGGCTATCTGCCCAAGGATTGAAAGTAGATGAAATCGCAGCCTTGTTCGGTAAGCAAAGAGATCACATCAAGAACTACAAGCGATTATTATTCAAAAAATTAAATGTCCACAATATTTCAGAAGCCATCACTTACACAACCAATTTCCATTTATTGAATTACTAAAATCCGGAACAACAAATATTCTCATCTGCCAAACAACAAACATATTCATTTATATCTGACTAACCAACCACATCTCACTATAAGGAACAAACATAAAAACCATTAATAATTTAAAAAGCACAAAATCCTGTTTTCCGTTTTCACTATTATATTCAGATTCAAATTAACTTTTCAATAAAAGAACAATAAGATTCTACAAAACAGATTTCATTATTCCAATTCATCAATAAAAAGCTTACATAAAAAAGAGGATGCATCAGTTCGATACACCCTCTCATTACTTATGAGCAAGACGGTTTTCACCGTCATAACAGTCTATTATTGCACCTGGCCTTGCAAAATCATACCGCCATTGCTAGGCATGGATATTTTTACCTTACCACTTTTCTTAACCTTAATCTCGTCGAGTGAAGGTGTATGACCGTTCTTACCATCATTATAATATTTCACAGTCTGACCTGCCAGCATAGGCAATTCCAGTTCTAATGTCTTTGTTTCTTTTTCGGCATTGACTCCAGCAATATACCAGTCCTGCCCATGACGACGGGCCAAAACAACATAACGACCAGGATAACCATCAATAAAACGCACTTCATCCCAAGTGGTCGGTACATTCTTCATAAACTCGATTTCAAAATCCGGTTGTTCCGTCAAATTATTAGGAGTCAAAGCAAAATTCTGAACACTGCTTTGGAAAAGTACAGCTGTGGCCAATTCGAAAATATCTGTTGTACGACGAATCGTTCCGCCATCATTATTTCTGTTCAGACGTTTATTCAGGAATGTGCCTCCAAAATCCATGCTACCTACCGTATTACGGATAAAAGGATGCAAACAGGCATTAAATGCTTCCTCATCACAGAAATGTTGCTGGAACACTATATTCTCACTGGCCAGAACAGCCTCGCTGGCACAATAATTAGGATACATTTTCTCCCAGCCTCTCGGCAATGTACAACCATGGAAAATAATCTGCAATCCATAATCGTTGGCATCACTAAGTATGGCTTCATAAAGACGCATAGTTTCCTGTTTGTCACCGCCAAAGAAATCTACCTTCAGACCCTTGACTCCCATACTTTTCAACCACTTCATTTCCGCCTTACGAGCTATCGGATTATCCATACAATGTTTTACATCCTGCGGTGCATCGTTCCATCCACCATTTGAATTATACCAAAGGAATACATCAACACCTTTGGACTGAGCATAACGGAACAGCTCTTCCATTCGACTGCGTCCTACCTGTGTTTCCCATAATGCATCCATCAAGATATATTCCCAACCCATATCAGCAGCCAAATCAACGAAAGTTTTCTGATCATCATAGTTCATACTGGCATCCTGCCATACAATCCATGACCAGCTAGATCGTCCAGGTTTATATTCCTGCGAAGCTTCATACAACGGCCCAACAACATCAAACTGAATCGTAGTTTCTACTATTGGACGTAATGTTTTACCCAGTGTGATCGTGCGCCATGGCGTGTAAGCCGGCAAACCCAACTGAGCTCCAGTACTGCCAAAACCATTATTCTCACCTTCCATAGGGAATGCTATGGTATAAATACCGTCTGCAGAAGCATCACTCAAATGTGAAGCACAGTATTTTCCAGTTACACCAGTCTCACTAACCAGCACCCAACCGTTTTCTCCTTCATGAAAAAGACAGGGAAAAGTATATCCATGACCATACTGTGAAGGGGTTCCCATCGGCTCATCAGCCTTGTATTCCTCTTCATAACTTGGTTTCGTCCGTTTCCATCCAATCTGTGGATCCGATTGCGGACAGATAAATGTAGTCGTACTGGCAGGAAAATGGAATCCGGTAGTTTCATACTCCACTACTGCAGCAGCCGTTTCCCCCTGCATAGGAAGAAAATACCTGAAGGCTATATTTTCGTTGCTGACTTCAAACTGCACATGAAAAGTCTGCTTACGTTTATTCCGCAAAATGACTTCCAATGCTGAAGCCTTATAATCAACCTTGCTGACTTTACTTCTCGAAAGAGTATATTGACGCTGACGGTTTTCCTTACGTGCTTCAATCCATTCCAAGTCCCGAGTAAAATCCCCCATATTGGTTTTCAATCCCAATGGAGAATCTTCTAACATCAGAATTTCTTCCTTACTCTTTTTTTCTGTTTGGTAATAACCAGCCTGATAAAAAAGCTTTCCATCAGAGAGACGCACCTTCAAGAAGGTTTGTCCATCAGGACTCACCACCAATTCTTCCTCTGCCCGAACTTCGGAATAAGAACCTGTACCCCATAAAAATCCCGTCATCAATAATAGGACGGACAGCCATTTACTGTTCATTCTTGTTGTCATGATATTATGTTTTACTGAATAAAAAATCTCACACACCTTTTCATGCCCCATAGAATCGCAGATCACACGACCAGAAAAAAAGAAACCAAAAACCAGCAGTAATCCATTATCGCTCCATTAGGCTATGCAAAAATAAACATTTTGTAACGATCACAAAGCAATTACAAGGAGATAAATTTATTTAATTAACACAACGGCCTGTCATAAACAATCTGAAAAAAGACGCCTGATATTAGAAAATCCATTATATTTGCATAGAATATCGAGTTATGAAAGCAAATAAAACATTAATTATAGTTGCATTACTACTTCTAAATCTCATCGGAAGTCATGTCTTTGCATCAACCTACCCGGCAGAAGCTCCGAAAAACAAATTTAAACTGGTAATCGATGCTGGACACGGCGGCAAGGACCCTGGAGCCATCGGGCGATTCTCAAGAGAAAAGAACATCAATCTGGCTGTGGCCAAAGCTTTCGGCAAACTGGTAGAAACCAACTGCAAAGATGTTGAAGTAATCTACACCCGTCAGACAGATATCTTCGTGCCACTCGACAAAAGAGCAGATATAGCCAACAAGGCTAACGCCGATCTTTTTATTTCCATTCACACCAATGCTCTCCCCGGAAAAGTTATAGCCAGAGGAACAGAAACCTACACTTTGGGTATGGCGAGAGCCGAAGCAAACCTGGAAGTAGCCAAGCGGGAAAACGCTGTTATCCTTATTGAAAATGACTATAACGAACGCTACCAGGGTTTCGATCCGAACTCATCGGAGAGTTATATCATGTTCGAATTCATGCAGGATAAATACATGGAACAAAGTGTCAACCTGGCCAAACTGATTCAAAAAGAATTCAGAACAACTGGAGGAAGACCGGACAAGGGCGTACATCAGGCCGGTTTCCTTGTTTTGAGACAAACCAGCATGCCAAGTGTACTCATTGAACTCGGCTACATTTCAACTCATGACGAAGAAGCTTTTCTCAATTCGGAAAACGGCAAAAGGAAACTAAGCGAAAGCATCTATAACGCCTTCATACAATACAGACAAACGTATGACAAGAGACAGACTAGCACCAAACAGACAAATGCCGAGGTCCCGCAAGAGACTGCTCCAAAAGAACATCAGAAAACGACACAGTCTGATATTGCCAAACTGATTAACGAAGAAAAACAACCGTCTCAGGATTCTATTCAGACCAATACGGAAACGACTCAAGATCAGCTGGTGTTTAAAGTTCAGATTCTGGTTAGCCAACGACAGCTTCATTCTGGAAGCGCACAACTTAAAGGTCTGTCCCCTATAGGATTCTACAAAGAAAACAATCTTTATAAATACACCTACGGTGATACGACTGACTATAAAGAAGCCATACAAAACAAGAACAAAATCAAGAAACAGTTCAAGGATGCTTTTATTGTAGCGTTCCTCAACGATCAGAAAATAGACTTAAAAGAAGCTATTACATTATATAAGAATAAAAACAAATAAGAAATATCCATGAAATATTTTACAAAAGAAGTTAAAATCGGCTTGACCGGCATCGTGGCGATAGCCGCCTTGTTTTTCGGTTTGAATTTTCTGAAAGGAATAAATCTGTTCCAATCCAGTAACTCATACTATATCGCCTTTTCTGATGCCAAAGGCCTGACACAATCAAGTCCGGTATATGCCAACGGATATAATATCGGCATCGTGCGTGATATTTTATATGATTACAACAGGCCAGGAAATGTACTGATTCTGATAGATGCAGACGCCAAACTACGCATCCCTGAAGGCAGTAGCGCCACATTGGTTTCTGAAATGCTAGGTGGTTGCACCATGAATCTGATTCTCAATCCTAATGGCCAGAAATACCTGAATCCCGGCGACACTATACAAGGACAGGATTCCAATGGCCTGATGGAAAAAGCAGAAACACTGGTACCTAAAGTCAATGAAATAATGAATAAGGTTGATACTCTCCTGACAACCCTCAACACATTGACTTCCAACCCCGATCTGCCAGTCATTCTGGCCAACACCAAAGCTATTACAGAAAACCTGAATGCAAGCAGCCAACAACTAAACAAGCTGTTGAGAAATGACGTACCGACACTAACCGGCAAACTCAACCATGTCAGCGACAACGTGATCACACTTACTGACAATCTCAATGATCTGGATCTTCAAAGTCCTTTGCAGAAAGCAGATTCCACTTTAAACTATCTGCAGTTAATGACTTCCAAACTTAACCGTAAAGACAACACTCTCGGCCTTCTGCTTAATGATACTACATTGTATGGTTCACTCAATGCAACTGTAGGAAGTGCCAACAATCTGTTGATTGACTTAAAAGAACATCCGAAACGTTACGTTCACTTCTCCATATTCGGAAGAAAAGACAAATAACACTATTCAGACTGTTTCCAAATACCAATGTCATGATCAGCTTGGCCACAAATCAAGGCCATAAGCTTATTATAAAGTAGATAGAGCATGACATGTGTATTTGGAAACAATTGTATACTGATGTAACAGAAACGATAAATATCTTTCAATCAAGTACTTTTAAAAAAACAAAGACTTCATTCCTCAAAGAAAAAAAATACCACATTACAAAACTGATTCACAGTAAGTTAAACTCATCCCAATTTTCCAATTCACAAATCTGATTTGCTAAATTCATTTAATATTCCGAACTTTGCAAGGAAGAATAAGAAGCAACGAACTATTTTTAATCAATAAGAACAGACCATGAAAGGTTCACCTCAGCTGCAATGGAAACAATGCCTGGAAATTATCCGTAACAATGTCAGTGAGCAGCTATACAATACATGGTTCGAACCTATAAAATGCCTTTCATTCCAGAATAAAACCTTGACTATACAGGTTCCGAGCCAATACGTATATGAATTTCTGGAAGAGCATTATGTAGGTTTACTGCGCAGTGTACTCAATAGAGTATTCGGCACAGGCACTCGTCTGATGTACCGCATTGATGCAGACAAAACCAACAATCTGACAGTTGATCTTGAAGCAACAACACGTTCAGTCAATGTTGGAGCCCCCAAAGCGGTCGGACGGGAAGCCAATAAAGCACCTGCTCCCCTTCAGGCTCCTATGCCCCAGGATTTGGATTCGCAACTTAATCCCAACTATAATTTTGATAATTTTATAGAAGGACTAAGTAACAAACTTCCCAGATCCGTAGGACAAGCCATAGCCGAACATCCGAAACAGTCCACATTTAACCCTCTATTTATTTATGGACCTTCGGGTGTGGGAAAAACGCATCTGGTTAATGCCATCGGTACTAAAATAAAGGAACTGTACCCTCAGAAAAGGGTACTGTATATCTCTGCGCACCTTTTTCAGGTGCAATATACTGACTCAGTACGCCATAACACCGTCAACGATTTTATCACCTTCTATCAAAGCATAGATGTCTTGATCATTGACGACATACAGGAATTTGCCAGTTTGAGTAAAACGCAGAACACATTCTTCCATATATTCAACCATCTGCATCAAAACGGCCGGCAACTCATCCTGACTTCTGATCGTCCACCCACAGCCCTGCAAGGTATGGAAGAACGACTACTGACCAGATTCAAATGGGGATTGCTTGCCGAACTGGAAAAACCCAATGAACAACTGAGAAAGGATATCCTGAAAAGTAAAATCCGCCATGACGGTCTGAAAATCCCGGAAGAGGTCATAGAATTCGTATCAGAAAATGTAAACAACAGCGTACGTGAATTGGAAGGTATCGTTAATTCCCTGATGGCATATTCTGTAGTTTACAACAGAGACGTAGATCTGCCTTTAGCTGAACAAATCGTAAGAAGAGCTGTAAAAATAGAGCATAAGCCCATCACGATCGATCTTATTCTGGAAAAGACATGCGAATATTTTGGCGTCAAACAAGAAGACATCTTCACAGCCAGTCGCAAACAGAATATCGTGCAAGTCAGACAAATAGCCATGTTCTTGACACAAAAATACACTAATCTCTCATCTGCACGCATAGGATCTCTCATAGGTAAACGCAATCATGCAACAGTCCTACACTCCTGCAATATAGTTGAAGGACGAATGAAAGTAGACAAGGCTTACAAGACAAAAATTGAAGAAATAGAAAAGATTCTGAAGAACAATAAATAAACAACAAAAAATAACACCGAAGTATCCCTATCAATAACTAAAAGGATGCTTCGGTGTCATTTTTATCACTTACACACATCAATGTAAAAATCCTTGCTTTTTCAAAGCTCTCAAGAAGCCCTCACTCATAGCTTCGTTATCTCGTCGGGTATAACGGATATCCGTAAAGATCTGAGCCAGTGTTTCCTTCTGGTTAATTTCGACAAAATGCTTATTTTCTGAAAGTGATTCCTTATAGTCATAATAACGATCTATACTGTCAGAAGTATAAGAATGGTAAAATTCTTTATGCACAAGGGATTCAACAGGAAGACGATCCGTCAACGATGGAGCCTCATCCGGATAACCGACTGTCAATGTCGCTACAGGCATAACCAAAGAAGGCAATTGAAGAATATCTATAATCTGTTCAGGCATGTAGACTGTCGTACCCAAATAGCAGAGTCCCAAACCTGCCTCTTCCGCGAGATTACAGAAAGTCTGAGTATATAGCAATGCATCAGAAGCCGCATTGATAAAAGAAAGAAAATTGTCATATCCTGGATCTGCCATACGATTGCGACACCATTCGGTGGTACGGTTGAAATCAGCACAAATAGTCAGTACGACGGGGGCTTGAGTAACCATAGGCTGATTGAAATGAGCGGGTGCCAACTTCTTCTTCATTTCCTCATCACGGGTCACGACCACACTGTACAACTGAAGATTTCCCATAGTTTGTGTGCGTTCTGCCTCTTCGAGCAATTCATACAATAACTTATCTTCAACCGGTTTTGAAGAATATTTCCTTATTGTCCTGCGATTTTTTAATGACTCCATAATTATAGTATTTAATCTGACACAAAGATACACAAAAAAGCGCATCGAATCATCATTCCACCATTTTTTTTATTTCTCAAATTTTGCTTTTTGGAAAACTTTCAAAGTCTGCAAATTTACTAAAACACTAATATTCAATAATTTAAGAAATAAAAATGGAAAACTTCCATCTCTACACGAACATTTCAAGTTGATAATTTGGTTATTTCAAAAAACATCTGTAGTTTTGCAGCGCTTTATTGATTAAGAACACTATTCTTTGCAATCTTACTTCTGGATACGACTTTAAATATTAAAAAAAATAATAAAGTGGAACAAAACATCTATAGCTACGACGAAGCATTTGAAGCAACGCTCAAATACTTTAAGGGCGACGAACTGGCCGCCAGAGTTTGGGTGAACAAGTACGCCATGAAGGATTCTTATGGACATATCTATGAGCTATCCCCCCGTGACATGCATTGGCGTATAGCCAACGAAATAGCCCGTATCGAGAACAAATATGAAAATCCGTTGAGTGCTGATGAAATTTTCGGACTTTTAGATCATTTCAAATACATCGTTCCCGCCGGCAGCCCGATGACGGGAATCGGGAACAACTATCAGATCGCTTCACTTTCAAACTGTTTCGTCATAGGACTTGAAGGACAAGCTGATTCATACGGTGGAATTATCCGTATAGACGAAGAACAGGTACAACTTATGAAAAGACGTGGTGGCGTAGGACATGATCTTTCGCACATCAGGCCAAAAGGTTCACCTGTAAAAAATTCAGCTCTTACATCCACAGGACTTGTTCCATTTATGGAACGCTATAGCAATTCTACGAGAGAAGTAGCGCAGGATGGCCGCAGAGGTGCACTTATGCTGTCTGTAAGCATCAAGCATCCTGATGCGGAGGCTTTCATTGATGCCAAAATGACAGAGGGAAAAGTCACAGGAGCCAACGTTTCTGTAAAACTTGATGATGCTTTCATGCAGGCGGCTATTGATGATAGTCCCTATACGCAGCAATATCCAATAGACAGCGAAGCACCATTGGTTTCAAAAAAAATCAGTGCATCCAATCTTTGGAAGAAAATCGTGCACAATGCTTGGAAAAGTGCTGAACCTGGTGTTCTGTTTTGGGATACCATTTTAAGGGAATCCGTACCCGACTGTTATGCCGATTTGGGATTCCGTACAGTCAGTACCAACCCTTGTGGCGAAATTCCACTCTGCCCCTATGACAGTTGTCGCCTTTTAGCTATCAACCTTTATTCTTACGTTGTCAATCCATTTACGAAGGATGCCTATTTCGATTTTGAACTGTTCAAGAAACATGTCAGAATAGCTCAGCGAATTATGGACGACATCATTGATCTGGAGCTTGAAAAGATCGAGAAAATAATGGAAAAAATTGATTCTGATCCAGAATCTGATGAAGTAAAGGGAACAGAACGCCATTTATGGGAAAAGATATATAAGAAAAGCGGACAAGGCAGACGTACAGGCGTAGGTATTACGGCTGAAGGTGATATGTTGGCTGCCATGGGACTGCGTTACGGAACCCAGGAAGCAACTGATTTCTCTGTAGAAATACATAAAACCGTTGCACTCCAAGCCTACAGATCATCTGTAGAAATGGCTAAAGAACGCGGTGCTTTCGAAATATTTGATGCAGAACGCGAAAAGAACAATCCGTTTATCAACAGACTCAAGGAAGCAGATGCAGAACTTTATGAGAATATGGTCAAATACGGCCGCAGAAACATCGCCTGTCTGACTATTGCCCCAACCGGAACGACGAGCCTGATGACACAGACTACATCTGGTATTGAGCCCGTATTCCTACCTGTATACAAAAGGCGTCGTAAAGTCAATCCAAACGATCCTGAAGTGAGAATTGATTTCAGAGATGAAACCGGGGATGCATTTGAAGAATACATTGTTTATCACCATAAGTTCCTCAAATGGATGGAAGTTAACGGGTATGACACAAGCAAAAACTACAGCCAGGCCGAAATTGATGAATTGGTTGCCCAGTCACCATATTACAAAGCTACGGCCAACGATGTAGACTGGCTGATGAAGGTCAAAATGCAAGGTGCCATTCAAAAATGGGTGGATCATTCCATCAGTGTAACCGTTAATCTGCCCAATGACGTCGACGAAGAACTGGTTAACCAATTATATGTCGAAGCCTGGCGCTCCGGATGTAAAGGTTGTACAATCTACCGTGACGGTTCTCGTTCGGGAGTCATGATCTCTGTCAAAAAGGAAAACAAACAAGAAGTTCCATGCAAACGACCTGAAGTCACAGAAACCAGACCCCAGATTTTGGAATGTGACGTAGTACGTTTCCAGAACAATAAAGAAAAGTGGGTCGCATTCGTAGGCTTGCTTGACGGACGTCCTTACGAAATTTTCACCGGATTACAAGACGACGATGAAGGCATTGTTCTCCCCAAAAGCGTAGTAAAAGGCCGTATCATCAAAAACGTAAATGAAGACGGCACCAAACGCTATGACTTCCAGTTCGAAAACAAAAAAGGATATAAGACAACAGTAGAAGGACTCTCTGAAAAATTCAACAAAGAATACTGGAACTACGCCAAACTGATATCTGGAGTACTACGCTATCGCATGCCGCTTGACCATGTAATCAAACTGGTCGGATCACTCCAGTTGGAAAGTGAAAGCATCAACACTTGGAAAAACGGTGTGGAACGTGCACTGAAAAAATACATCACAGACGGTACTGAAGCCAAAGGACAGAAATGCCCCAATTGCGGACATGAATCATTGGTTTACCAGGAAGGATGTCTGATATGCAAACATTGCGGTACTTCTCGATGCGGATAGTTATATGAAGATTCAGGAGACTCTCATCAAACTGGAACGAATCAAGCTATATGCCCACCATGGCGTTGATCCGCAAGAGCAGGAAACAGGAGCTTATTTCTACGTGACACTGGATGTTACTGCAGATTTCTCAGAAGCAATATCAACAGACCAACTACACGGAACCGTAAGCTACGCTGATTTATATGAATGCGTCAGAGAAGAGATGGCGGTTCCCTCTCAATTATTGGAACATGTGGCAGGCAGAATTCTGCGACATATCTATGAAAAATTTCAGGAAGTCAGCAAAATAAGAATTATCCTGACTAAAGAAAATCCTCCTATGGGAGCAGAATGCCAAAGTGCCGGTATAGAGATAGATTCCATACGTTAACCGAGAAGTATTAAGACATAAAATCAATAACAGCTGAAAGCCACCGACTAACTAAAGCTTTCAGCTGTTATTTTTCATTTCATTCTTTCTTTGAATCGTCTTCTATTTGACTAAATTTCCAGCAAGAACACGAAACACTCTAAACATCCAAACTAAGACCGTTCTTCCCTATCGAAAAGATAATAGCATGAACAATTAAGCAAGCTATCATATTGTTTTTGTTCTTTTTAGTCACAATATTGGAAATAAAGAGAAATATATAATGCTAAAACTACACTTTTTCTTTTATGGTTAACAAAAAAAACGTAATTTAGCATAAGCAATAATAAAATAAAACATTTAACAAACTAATACTAATAATTTATTATATCCATGGAACACATCGGTTTAGCACTACAATTGATGATTGTCGGAATGGCTACTGTATTCATCATTCTGCTAATCGTTATTCAATTAGGCAAATGGCTGATACAACTTGTCAACAGATTTGCCCCTCCGGAAAAGACAGCCCCCCGTTCTGCCACACAGTCTGTAACAGCACAAGCTACAATAGATGATCAAACCAAAGCCATCATTGAAGCAGCTGTCAGCAAACTTACAGAAGGCAAAGGACATGTCAGCAAAATAGAACGTCTATAAAATCAAATCTCAACGAACTATCTTCCAAAAGACAACAGAACAAAATGGAACAAAAGGAAATAAAATTCAGTTTAGTTTTTCGTGATATGTGGCAAAGCGCCGGAAAATATGTTCCGCGCGTTGACCAACTTGTTAAAGTAGCTCCTGCCATCATAAAAATGGGATGCTTTGACCGTGTAGAAACAAATGGCGGTGGCTTTGAACAAGTCAATCTGCTTTTTGGAGAAAACCCCAATATAGCTGTACGTGAATGGACCAAACCATTCCACGAAGCAGGGATACAGACACACATGCTCGACCGTGCTCTTAACGGTCTTCGCATGAGTCCGGTTCCTGCTGACGTCCGCCGCCTTTTCTATAAAGTCAAAAAAGCACAGGGCACAGACATTACACGGACATTTTGCGGTCTGAATGACATCCGAAACATCGCCCCAAGTATCAAATATGCCAAGGAAGCCGGTATGATTTCTCAATGCAGTCTCTGCATCACCCACTCTCCTATTCACACCGTAGAATACTATGTCAGTATGGCCAAAGAGCTTATCGACCTGGGGTGTGATGAAATCTGTCTGAAGGATATGGCGGGACTAGGCCGTCCGGAAACACTTGGCAAAATCTGTGCCGGAATCAAGGCTTATAAGAAAGATATAATCATACAATACCACTCCCATGCAGGTCCAGGCTTTAATATGGCCTCTATTTTGGAAGTCTGCAAAAACGGTTGTGACTATGTCGATACTGCCATTGCACCATTGGCCTGGGGAACCGGACATGCGGACATTCTTGCTGTTCAAGCCATGCTTAAAGATGCCGGATTCAAGGTTAAAGAAGTCAATATGGCGGCCTATATGGAAGTCCGTTCACAGATTCAAGCCATGATGGACGACTTCCTGGGTTACTACTGCAACCCTCTCAACCGTATCAACAATTCATTACTGATCGCTCCGGGTTTACCCGGAGGTATGATGGGATCCCTGATGGCCGATCTTGAAACCAACCTGGAATCTCTCAATAAATGGAAAGTAAAACATGGTGAACCCGAATTAACACAAGATGAACTACTCGTGAAACTGTTTGACGAAGTTGCTTACATCTGGCCTAAAGTAGGTTATCCTTGTCTTGTAACACCGTTCAGCCAGTACGTTAAGAATCTGGCTCTTATGAACGTCATACAGATGGAAAAGGGAAAAGCCCGCTGGAGTATGATTGCCGATGACATCTGGGATATGATCCTTGGTAAAGCCGGACGTCTACCTGGAGAAGTAGCTCCCGAGCTCAAGAAAATGGCAGCCGAACAGGGCCGGCAATTCTCTGACACGGATCCACAGGCCAACTACCCTGACGAATTGGACAAATACCGTAAGATGATGGCTGAAAAAGGATGGGAAACCGGACAGGATGACGAAGAACTGTTTGAATATGCCATGCACCCGTCACAATACGAAGCCTATAAAAGCGGTCAAGCCAAAGCTGCATTTGAAGCTGACCTCGCAAAAAAGAAAGCAGAAGCACAGGAAGGAAACAAACATCAACCGGCAGAACCTTCTACTATTACCGTAACTGTCAACGGACAAAGTTACAAAGTGGATATTGCCTATGGAGAGCAAACTGCTGCACAGACAAACACAGCCCCCACAAGCCAAGCTGTACCTACTGGTGAAGGTGAAGATATTACGGCTCCGCTGGAAGGCAAATTCTATAGAGTCAAGAATGCTCAGGAAACCCCAAAGAATGTAGGTGACAAAGTTAAATCAGGTGATATTTTGGGATATATTGAGGCCATGAAGACTTATAATGCCATACGTGCTGAATTCGACGGCACTATTACTGCTATTGTTGTCAATTCGGGAGACAATGTAGAAGAAGATGATGTAATCATGAAAATCGCGAAATAACTATGGACGAAATAATGAACATATTGGAAAAGCTTTATGAAATGACTGCCTTCAGCAACATAATTGCGGAACCGCAATTCCTGATTATGTACGCATTGGCTTTCATATTGCTCTATCTGGGAATCGTCAAACATTACGAACCGCTTCTGTTGGTTCCCATAGCCTTCGGTGTATTGCTGGCCAATTTTCCCGGTGGCGAAATGGGAGTTATCCAAGCCGACTCTGAAGGTTTTGTAACCTGCGCAGACGGTACACGGAAAATCATCTGGGAAATGCCGCTTCATGATATTGCTCATGAATTCGGTCTGATGAACTTTCTGTATTATATGCTGATCAAAACCGGCTTCCTTCCTCCCGTAATCTTTATGGGCGTAGGTGCACTGACTGATTTTGGTCCGATGTTACGCAATCTACGTCTGTCCATCTTTGGCGCAGCGGCACAATTCGGTATTTTTGCCGTTCTGCTAGTCGCCATTTTAATGGGTTTCACTCCTCGTGAAGCCGCATCTTTGGGTATTATTGGCGGTGCGGACGGACCTACAGCTATTTTCACAACCATCAAACTGGCTCCTCACCTGTTAGGTCCGATAGCCATTGCAGCTTATTCCTACATGGCCCTCGTTCCTGTAATCATTCCTCTGGTTGTCAAACTGACCTGCACAAAGAAAGAACTGATGATCAACATGAAAGAACAGGAAAAGAAATACCCTTCCAGCACGGAAATCAAGAATCTCAGAGTTCTGAAAATCATATTCCCGATCGCTGTCACTACTGTAGTAGCCTTGTTTGTGCCGACTGCAGTTCCACTCATCGGTATGCTAATGTTTGGTAACCTCTTAAAGGAAATCGGATCTGATACATCCCGCTTGTTTGATGCAGCATCCAATTCCATCATGAATGCAGCAACCATATTCCTGGGGCTCTGCGTTGGCGGTACCATGACATCAGAAGCTTTTCTGAATATGCAAACTATTGGAATCGTCATAGGCGGTTTCCTGGCTTTTGCCCTTTCAATCGCCTCTGGTATTTTCATGGTAAAGATTTTCAATCTGTTCTCCAAGAAAAAGATCAATCCGCTGATTGGTGCGACCGGATTAAGCGCCGTTCCTATGGCCAGCCGTGTCTGCAATGAAATCGCCACCAAATATGATGTCAAGAACCATGTACTTAACTATTGCATGGCATCCAATATATCCGGAGTCATCGGATCAGCTGTTGCTGCAGGTGTGCTGATCTCATTCCTTGGATAGAAAACCATTACTTTACTCATAAATAAAAAGAGGGATACAAACTATAACGCTGTATTCCTCTTTTTATATACCAACTTAAATTAACTCCGTGCTTTGGGCTATAACATCATTTATGATTAAAACAGATCGAAATTTTTCATCTGTTAAAATAATCTGTACCGGATAAACTATAAAATCGGCTGTAGCATAAAAAAGCAGCTACAGCCGATCCGTATTATCTTTCAGTCATAATTGATCATTCCCAAAAACCACCGGGAGAAAACATGTCATCATCATCCAATCCTTCATCATCTGACACGAATTCACTAGAAGATGCAGCCATTATCTGTTCCTTCTGATCAATCTCCACTACATACATTTCAGGACTAATATATTTTTTCATTTTCATTGATCTGATATCTATTAATTACTTACTTTTTTATCTCTTATTTTACTAAAACTTTTTTACCACCGATGATATAAACACCTGCAGATACATTGATCCGGTTCATTCCGGTCTTTAAATTATGCATATAAGCACGTCCATCCACAGCTACAACATTTACCGTCTGCGCATGGTCAGAAACCACAATAATCACACCGTTTCCACCTTGAACAGTCATGCCCGTTCCGGCATTTTCCGTTTCAGTTACACCAGTTGTTTCACCTCCAATTACATCACCCACTAACGAGAATGCGTTAATATTGGCAGAAGCAGCATTAACCGGCATAAAATAAGCCTCAAACTGACGAAGAGCAACATGATTCTCATCCTCTTGAGTATCAGTAGTCCAACGATAGAAAGAATTTCCCGTACGATTCATAATGAAGTATGTTTCATTGCCCATATCCTTGCTATAAGGATAAGGCGTCATTTCAACATGGATATCACCTTTATTATAGGTACTATACTTGAAATCCTTTTCATCCACCAGTTTTTCAGCATTTACCAGAGTCGGGCCTACAAATGTAATCGGCTGACCTACGAGATTATACGAACCTTCATCGGGTACTGAAATAATATAGCTCTTTCCTGCTTCGATCTGCTTGATATCAGAACTGAATGTCAAATCAGGTGCATTGTCTACCATTTCTCTTAACCAGAAGTCACCACTTTTGCTTGGAGTCACCCAACTAAGCTGACGACCATTTTCCTTTTCTACACGATATACATCAAATGGCAATGACAAAGTTTCCCAACCTATACCTTTTTTACCGCTTTCATCCTTAACGGTACGTTCAAACGTGCGGGTATATGTAATTTTGATGTTTTCAAATGTCATATTTTCTAAATTCTTCACCGTGATACCATGTTGCAAGTTCAACACACCGCCGGAAGTAGAGTAAGCGCGTGGACCGAACACACCTTCATCCTCGTTGTAAGTATCGTTTGCCAATGTCAACGTACCATTTCCCTTTATGGAAACGATATGGCCATTGTCAATCAGGAAGCTTTCAAATTTACTATAATACAAACCGGCCATTTCGTTCTCTCCCTTAAGAACCAGATCAAAATCAACAAGCCCTGTCTGGATTGAGCCGATACGCGCATTGTCCAGTGTGATTATGGCTTTGGCCTTAACCAAATTGGTCGCAAATCCACTACGCAATCCGAAGTAGAAACCGTCCAAATCGAGCGTACTTCCCTTACTGTTTGTCCAACCGTTGATCAGGGTTACTTCCATTCCATCATAGATGTAAGGGTAGAAGTAGTTCTGACCTTTTTTTATTCTTTCTTCTACTGCCTCGGTTACGTCCAGATAAACATCTATTTTGACCGATGCACTAGCGATACCCGCATTTTGTAACTCTGTGAGTTTGCTGTTCAGATTGAATGTGTAATCATCATTGGAACTGGTGTCATATACATATTCCGTCTGGTCTGCACCTGCTTTGGTGTAAGATACGGCGGCACGAAGTTTCCACATAGCGGATGACACCGGCGTCAGGATAGAAGGTTTTATAATGAAGTCGCCACCATTCCATTCCCGGGTGCCGGGCTGCTGTCCACTGCTTTGGAAAGCAATGTAATTGGTTCGCATCAATTGTACCTTAATCTGTCCTTCTGTTGCCGTTTCATCCATTTCTACACAAGTTCCCTGTGAACTGCCGTCGTGCCAGCGATTGAACCATTCGTTGATACTGTATACAGTTCCCGGTATTTTATTTTTGTTTTCTTCACCTACGAACAAATTTTTTGTCCCTTTTACGACATGCAGGGTTGAATAGTTGCTGATGTTCTTGAATACGCACCAATTGATGTAGTAGGGTACCGGATTGTAGATATATACATCTTTCAGATTCTTACAGCCGAAGAAAGCATTATAATTGACCTGCTTGATATTTTTCGGAAGATTGATTTCTTCAAGTTTTGAGCAGTACATGAATGCATTGCTGCCGATCATTACACAGTTTTCAGGTAAAATGACGTTCTTCAACGAAAGTGCATAACCATCCTTGGCATAAACTTCTTTATAGAATGCAGATTCAGGAATTGTATTGGCAGGATGAACTCCGACAGGCATAATATCCGCTTCACTCAAATCGAGTTCTTCAAGCATCGGCATATTATCGCGAATGTAGTAAATGTCTTCCGCATTGATAACACCCGTTATTTTCAGATTGCCCAGATTACAAGGATTGATTTTGTTATCCGAAATGTATTGGGCAAGGATTCCAGCCGTTGTCAGATCAATTGTCTTCTGTTGTTTGTTGGCTTCGAGAATAATCTGACCGTTGATGGTCATGTCTGCAGTAGGTGTGATATAGAAAGCGCCATCGAAGTTGGTGAAATTCTGGCTGGCAAAATAATCTTTCATCAAGTATTTGTTCTCTACATTCAGAATTACCGTTCCATTACCGCCTGCAGTTGTCGCTTTCTTGGCAAAGAACAGGAAAGGCTGACCGTAAGGCACTTCTATCGTTCCCGTTATTTCCGGAAATTCCAATTTGCCGTTGCTCAAATTGCGGTAGTAGAAGTTCAGACCGCCACCGTTTTCTTTCGTAAATGTCAGTGTCACTTTGTCGCTGCTCACCGCAGGCACGGCACCGATTACATCAGAGTTTTCTCCGGCCAATGTTTCAATCAGTTTCAGTTTGTAGCCTGTACCGTTGACATTGTCCGCAGTAGCCAAACGCAAAGTGTAGTCTTTCAAGTTTTTATTGGCATCTTCAGCTGTTCCGAAAACAACTCCTTCGAAGGATAACGTTTTCAGAATCTGACGATAAGTAAATCCGCTTCCTTTCTTATATTGTCTGGCAATTTGCGCCGTGTTACTTGGTGTCGTCGTTATCTGCTGACCGTTTTCCGTGCGGACAAGTACCGGGAAAATGTATCCTACAAATTCATTTCCTGCATCATCCCAATTCTGCAGGGAAGAAACATATACGTTAAATGCTTCGTTCGTTTTAATACTGCTTACCGACATGGAAAGTCCCCGTGAACCATCATACGACATAATCTTCAAGGAAGATGTTCCGGCTTCAGCTTCTTTTGGAGTGCGGATACCTGTAATCATTTCCGGAGTATCACTGTAAGTCAATCCGTTAATCGTTACATTGAAAATATCAGAAACCCATTTGCTATTTTCTTCTGCATCGATACCTGAACCCTGACCGGCATTGATATGGAAGTCATAACCATAAGGCGCAGCGGTATTAGGGCGGATACCGTCAATAATAAAAGCATGACGAATGCTGACTTGTGGTATATTGTCGGTATCCTCTTTATATACAGTCACTTCAGGAACAGTTCCCGCACTGTAAATCACCGGCATACCATTGTTGATATCGCGTACGATCAGCGACACCCAATCCTTGTCGCTCAATCCAGACTGAGCTTTCAGGCGATACTTGAGTGTACTCACGTCATAACCGAATCTGTTGACTAACTGTAAAGCCACTTCTGAAAGAGCTGCAGAACTTTCGGTTGCACCAAACTGCGTGTTGATGCTATGAGCCGCATCAAGCATGAGTTGTGCCAAGCCTTTTTCACCGGTTACTGTTGTATAATCATACGTGGTTGGTGATTTATGATAGTCCATCACAATAGTCATGGCTGTAGCCATACAGCCCATCGGATAACCATCTTCCTGTAAGTAGTTATAATCCCCTTTTTGCTGGATATCCGTGTTGGTCTGGAACAATAATGTCTGAGCAGACAACGTCCACACAAAAGACAGCAAAATTGCAATTGAAGTTAAAAATCTTTTCATGCACCTTAACAAATTAAATATTAAACAATCTTTTTTTACTCTTACCTATTATTCGCTTCAAAGAGCTGTTTTTTCAAATGCGGCGCGAAGATATAAACAAAAACAGATCTACAACAACAGCATTTAAAGTTATTAACCAATAAAACATTGCTTTAAAAATCTTTCAATTTTAAAAGATCAATATTAAAAATTTAATGAAAAGAAATCGCAAAAACCATAATTATACTGCACAAATTCGTAATTATATTAAAAACACGTAGCATTATTGAAGATATTTCTTATTAAATCTAAATAAATTATACTAATTACAAATTAATTTTATTTTCAATATAATAAATTCATCAATTTTACCTATTTTTGTCTTTCTCAATAAAAAATAAAAGTTACTATTGTTACCTTTATATTCTCATTTAAGCTATATGACTACAAAATTCTTCCTTACATTAGCTATTGGAGCTTTATTAACCTCCAGTTGCAATTCAAAGGCTACATCAACACAACAGCCTACAGAGACTGACAGTATTACTGCTACAAGCAATGAAGTGGTCAAAACCATCATGCAAAGAAGAAGCATACGTAAATACAAACCACAACCAATCGAAAAAGAAAAACTCAACCAGATTATAGAATGTGGAGTTTATGCTCCGAATGGCATGGGACGTCAGTCATGGGAAGTACGTATTGTGGATAATCCGCTGTTATTGGCTGAAATTGATTCCACTTACAGCGCCTTCATGAGTAAAACAAACAGCAATGCTCCTCAAAAAGCAGCATTCGGTGCACCTGCTCTTGTCTTCATTGCATACGATACAAGATATGATCTCTCACAAGTAGATTGTGGATTACTGGGAGGAAATATGCTGATTTCTGCCCAGTCAATGGGAATAGGTTCCTGCTGCCTTGGCGGTATATGCCGTTTTTTCAATGCTCCGGAAGGAAAAAAACTACTTGAACGTTTAAACTTCCCAGAGACTCATAAACTGCTATATGCCATTGCATTGGGTTATCCGGACGAATCGCCAAAAGCCAAACCAAGAATGATGGAAAAAATCAAATTTATAGAATAAAGAGACCCTCAATATGAAAAAAATCAAATTTAATTCTTTATTGTTTTTGATTAATACAGTCATGATAATCAGTAGCCTTTTTGGATGCAAGTCCGTTGACAAACCATTTAAGTCACTATCAGTCAGTGAATTTGAACAATCTTTAAATGCCACGGACGTTATTTGCCTTGATGTCCGTAGTAACGAAGAATACGCTGCAGGCCACATTCCCGGAGCTATCAACATTGACGTTCTACAACCTGATTTTGAATCAAACTGCATAAAGCGTCTTTCCAAAGATCATACAATAGCCGTATACTGTCGAAGTGGTAAACGCAGCAAAAAAGCAGCACAAATTTTAAGTAAACAACATTTTCAAGTTATCGAACTGAATGATGGTTTTTTAGGATGGACACAAAAATCAAAGCCTGTCAGCCTTGAATAAGACTTCAACAAACTAGAAATAAAATCAAAAGCGGATATAAATTTGACCTGATCCATAAATGCCAAAGAAAGAATAATGGCAAGTAAACTTCAAAAAAATGTTATAAGACATAATTTTATTTGCATATTCCAATTATTCTTTCTAATTTTGCAGCGCATTTGAGAACAAGCGGAAATAGCTCAGTTGATAGAGCACTAGCCTTCCAAGCTGGGGGTCGCGGGTTTGAGCCCCGTTTTCCGCTCTTTTTGCTGTTATAGCTCAGCGGTAGAGCACTTCCTTGGTAAGGAAGAGGTCCCGAGTTCAAGTCTCGGTAACAGCTCATTTCATAAGCGATTATTCATTTTAAACATAAAAAAGAAAAACTATGGCAAAAGAGAAGTTCGAGCGTACCAAACCGCACGTGAATATTGGTACTATCGGTCACGTTGACCACGGTAAGACTACTTTGACAGCTGCTATCACTACAGTATTGGCAAAGAAAGGTTTGTCTGAAGTAAAATCTTTCGATCAGATCGATAACGCACCTGAAGAGAAAGAGCGTGGTATTACTATCAATACTTCACACGTTGAGTATGAAACTGCAAATCGTCACTACGCACACGTTGACTGTCCGGGACACGCCGACTACGTAAAGAACATGGTTACTGGTGCTGCTCAGATGGATGGTGCAATCATCGTAGTTGCTGCAACTGATGGTCCGATGCCTCAGACTCGTGAGCACATCTTGTTGGCTCGTCAGGTAAACGTTCCACGTTTGGTTGTATTCTTGAACAAATGTGATATGGTTGATGATGAGGAAATGCTGGAACTCGTTGAAATGGAAATGCGTGAGTTGCTCGCAGCTTACGACTTCGAGGAAGATACTCCTATCATCCGCGGTTCTGCACTTGGTGCATTGAACGGTGTTCCTGAATGGGAAGACAAGGTTATGGAGCTTATGGATGCTTGTGATAACTGGATCCAGGAGCCTGTACGTGACGTTGAAAAGCCGTTCTTGATGCCTGTTGAGGACGTATTCTCAATCACTGGTCGTGGTACTGTAGCAACTGGTCGTATCGAGACTGGTGTTGTTAAGGTAGGTGACGAAGTTCAGATCCTTGGTTTGGGTGAAGACAAGAAGTCAGTTATTACCGGTGTTGAAATGTTCCGTAAGTTGTTGGACGAAGGTGAAGCTGGTGACAACGTTGGTTTGTTGCTTCGTGGTATCGACAAGAAGGAAATCAAGCGTGGTATGGTAATCACTCACCCGGGATCAATCACTCCTCACTCTGGCTTCAAGGCTTCTATCTACGTTTTGAAGAAAGAAGAAGGTGGTCGTCACACTCCGTTCGGTAACAAGTATCGTCCTCAGTTCTATCTCCGTACTATGGATTGTACAGGTGAAATCCACTTGCCAGAAGGAACTGAAATGGTAATGCCTGGTGATAACGTAGAAATCACTGTAAACTTGATCTATCCGGTTGCTTTGAACGTAGGTTTGCGTTTTGCTATTCGTGAAGGTGGTCGTACAGTAGGTTCTGGCCAGATTACTGAAGTATTCGATTAATTTGAATTTCAAAACAAGATAAAATAGGTCTCCAGTAATGGAGACCTACTTTTACGGGAGTAGCTCAGTTGGTAGAGCACCGGTCTCCAAAACCGGGTGTCGGGAGTTCGAGCCTCTCCTCCCGTGCTAAATTACATCATTATGTTCAAGAAAATTTTAAATTATTGTAAGGAATCATATGATGAACTTGTCCATAAAACTACTTGGCCAAGTCGATCAGAACTTACTAACAGTGCAGTTGTAGTATTATCTGCTTCCCTACTCATTGCGCTGGTTGTTTTCGTTATGGATTATGTGTTCCAGAACGTTATGGAGTTGATTTATCCCTAATTAAGCGAGAGATGGCTGAAATAGAAATGAAATGGTACGTGATGCGTGCCGTCAGTGGAAAAGAAAGCAAGGTAAAGGAGTACATAGACGCTGGGATTAAAAAAGGTGACTTTGGAAAGTTTGTCTCTCAGGTTCTGATACCGACTGAAAAAGTCGTACAGATCAGAAATGGTAAGCGTGTAGTAAAGGAGCGTAATCATTTGCCAGGCTATGTCTTGATAGAGGCAGCTTTGGTTGGTGAGGTTCCTGTATTGTTGCGTAATACCCCGAATGCTTTGGGATTTTTGGGTGAGTCTAATTCAAACCCTACGCCATTACGTCAGTCGGAAGTAAACCGTCTTTTGGGTTCTGTAGATGAGATGCAGGATGTACCGGAAGAAGTGGTTATTCCTTATGAAGTAGGAGAGTCTGTGAAAGTGACAGAAGGTCCTTTCAGTGGTTTCTCTGCTGTGATTGAGGAAGTGAATAACGAGAAGAAGAAGCTGAAAGTCATGGTCAAGATCTTTGGGCGTAAGACGCCTTTGGAACTAGGTTTTATGCAAGTAGAAAAAGAATAGAGCATCTGTTACGTGCGAAGTTCTTTTATAATCAATTTTAAATAATAAAAGAAATGGCTAAAGAAGTTGCTGGACTAATCAAATTACAGATTAAAGGAGGCGCTGCAAATCCATCACCCCCAGTAGGTCCTGCTTTGGGTTCCAAGGGTATCAATATCATGGATTTCTGTAAGGCATTCAACGCCAGAACTCAAGACAAGGCAGGTAAGGTTCTTCCTGTTGTGATCACTTATTACACAGACAAGTCTTATGACTTCGTTGTTAAGACTCCTCCTGTAGCAGTACAGTTGATGGAGGCTGCTAAAGTAAAAGGTGGTTCTGCAGAGCCTAACCGTAAGAAAGTAGCTGAGATTACTTGGGATCAGGTGCGAACAATCGCTCAGGATAAAATGCCTGACTTGAACTGCTTTACGATCGAAGCTGCGATGAAATTGGTGGCAGGAACAGCTAGAAGTATGGGTATCGCTGTAAAAGGAGACTTCCCGGGTAAATAATTTAAAAAACTTCAATTAAAATGGGTAAACTGACAAAAAATCAGAAGTTGGTCGCTGACAAGATTGAAGCAGGGAAAGCATACTCTTTGAAGGAAGCTTCACAGTTGGTAAAGGATATCACTACCACTAAGTTTGATGCTTCTGTAGATATTGATGTACGTTTGGGCGTTGATCCCCGTAAGGCTAACCAGATGGTAAGAGGTGTTGTTTCACTTCCCAACGGAACTGGTAAGGTTACAAGGGTTCTTTGCTTGTGTACTCCGGATGCTGAAGCTGCTGCTAAGGAAGCAGGCGCTGACTATGTAGGTCTTGATGAATATATCGAGAAAATCAAGGGAGGCTGGACTGACGTTGATGTCATCATTACTATGCCTTCTATCATGGGTAAGATTGGTGCCCTTGGTCGTGTGCTCGGTCCTCGTGGATTGATGCCTAACCCCAAGAGCGGTACAGTTACAATGGATGTAGCAAAGGCCGTTAAGGAAGTTAAGCAAGGTAAGATAGACTTTAAGGTTGACAAGACAGGTATTGTTCATGCTTCAATCGGAAAGGTTTCTTTTACTGCTGAGCAAATCGCACAGAATGCAAAGGAATTCATTTCAACCATTATTAAGTTGAAACCTGCTGCTGCAAAGGGTACATATATCAAGAGTATTTATCTTTCAAGTACAATGAGCCGCGGTATTAAGATCGATTCTAAGGCCGTTGATGAAAATTAAAAAAGTTTGAGTCATGAGAAAGGAAGATAAAGGTAATATAATTGTACAGCTTGGTGAAACACTTAAAGAGTATGCACATCTGTATATCGTTGATGTTACAGGTATGAATGCTGCTTTGACAAGCAACTTGCGCAGAAAATGTTTCCAGTCTGACATTAAGTTGGTCGTTGTGAAGAATACATTGCTTCACAAAGCAATGGAGGCTGCAGAAATTGACTACTCTCCGTTGTACGGCTGTCTGACAGGAACTACTGCAATCATGCTTTGCAATACTGCAAATGCACCCGCTAAGTTGCTGAAGGATTTCGCTAAGGAAGGCAAGCCTACTTTGAAGGCTGCTTACGCAGAAGAAGGTTTCTATGTAGGTGCAGACCAGTTGGAAGCACTTATTTCTATCAAGAGCAAGAACGAAGTTATTGCAGAGATCGTTGCTTTGTTGCAATCACCTGCCAAGAACGTACTTTCAGCTCTTCAATCAGGTGGCAACACTATTCATGGTGTCCTCAAAACTTTGGGCGAGCGTCCCGAATAAAATTAAATAAGTATTAAACAAATAAAAATTAGAATAAAATGGCAGATTTGAAAGCTATTGCTGAAGAATTGGTAAATTTGACAGTAAAAGAAGTTAATGAATTGGCAACTATCCTGAAGGATGAGTATGGTATCGAGCCCGCTGCTGCAGCTGTTGCAGTTGCTGCTCCTGCAGCTGGTGGTGAGGCTGCAGCTGAAGTTAAGGACTCTTTCGATGTAGTATTGAAGAGTGCCGGTTCAGCTAAGCTCGCTGTAGTAAAGGCTGTTAAGGAAGCTTGTGGTCTTGGCTTGAAGGAAGCTAAGGACTTGGTAGACGGCGCACCTAGCACTTTGAAGGAAGGTATGCCTAAGGCTGATGCAGAAGCTTTGAAGAAGACTCTCGAAGAAGCTGGTGCAGAAATCGAACTGAAGTAATTTTAATCCCTTATATGGGTAATCCGGTAAAGAATCCTCTGGTAGAGGGTTCTTTACCTTTTTGTGTCTATAACTATCAATAAGGTAAATTAATTAATAAGCTGATGTCCTCTAATCTAGTCAATCAGAGAGTAAATTTTGCATCTGTCAAGAATCCCATGCCTTATCCGGATTTTCTTGATGTGCAATTGAAGTCCTTTAAGGATTTCCTGCAGTTGGATACTCCGCCTGAACTGCGCAAAAACGATGGTCTGTATAAAGTGTTCTCAGAGAACTTTCCTATTGCAGATACCCGTAATAATTTTGTCTTAGAGTTTTTGGATTACTATATTGATCCGCCGCGCTATTCTATAGAAGAGTGTTTAGAGCGGGGGCTCACTTACAGTGTCCCTTTGAAGGCAAAGTTAAAATTGTACTGTACAGATCCTGATCATGAGGATTTCGACACGGTTATTCAGGATGTGTTCCTGGGATCCATTCCTTACATGACTGACAATGGAACCTTTATCATCAATGGTGCTGAACGTGTTGTCGTTTCACAGTTGCACCGTTCACCGGGTGTGTTCTTTGGTTCCAGTATACATGCCAACGGAACACAGTTGTATTCTGCCCGTATTATTCCGTTCAAAGGTTCCTGGATTGAGTTCGCTACGGATATCAACAATGTGATGTATGCTTACATCGACCGTAAGAAGAAGTTACCTGTGACGACATTGTTGCGTGCTTTCGGCTTCGAGAATGATAAGGATATCCTTGAGATTTTTAATCTGGCAGAAGAGGTTAAGGTCACCAAGAACAACCTTAAGAAATTTCTGGGTCAGAAACTGGCTGCACGTGTATTGAAAAGCTGGGTAGAGGATTTTGTAGATGAAGATACCGGTGAAGTTGTTTCAATTGAGCGTAATGAGGTAATCCTTGATCGTGAAACTATCCTTGACGAGCAGAATATTGATGAGATCCTTGATAGTGGAGTGCCCAGTATCCTTATTCATAAGGAAGAGGCTAATACTTCTGACTACTCAATCATCTTCAATACTTTGCAGAAAGACCCGAGTAACTCCGAGAAGGAAGCCGTTCTTTATATTTACCGTCAGTTGAGAAATGCTGATCCTGCTGATGATGCCAGTGCACGAGAGGTCATCAATAACTTGTTCTTCTCTGAGAAGAGATATGATTTGGGTGAGGTAGGACGATACAGAATCAACCGCAAACTGAACCTTTCTACAGAGATGGATGTTCGCGTGTTGACCAAAGAGGATATTATTGAGATTATCAAATATCTGATTGAATTGATCAACTCCAAGGCTGTTGTCGATGATATCGACCATTTGAGTAACCGTCGTGTACGTACCGTAGGTGAGCAGTTGAGTAATCAGTTTGCCATCGGTTTGGCACGTATGAGCAGAACGATCCGTGAGAGAATGAACGTCAGAGATAATGAGGTGTTCACACCGACGGATCTGATCAATGCCAAGACTATCTCTTCTGTGATCAATTCATTCTTCGGTACCAATGCCTTGTCACAGTTCATGGACCAGACCAACCCGTTGGCGGAGGTAACGCACAAGCGTCGTCTTTCAGCATTGGGACCTGGTGGTTTGTCACGTGAGCGTGCCGGCTTCGAGGTTCGTGACGTACACTATACTCATTATGGTCGTCTTTGTCCGATTGAGTCTCCTGAAGGTCCTAATATCGGTTTGATTTCATCATTGTGCGTTTACGCCAAGATTAATGATCTGGGCTTTATTGAGACCCCTTACCGTAAGGTAAATAACGGAGTCGTTGATTTATCTTTGGAAACCGGTATTGAATATCTTACAGCAGAAGAAGAGGAAGGTCAGATCATCGGTCAGGGAAATGCACCGTTGAATGACGACGGTACGTTTATCCGTACGAAGGTTAAGTGTCGTCAGGATGATGATTATCCTGTTGTACCCCCAGAGGAAGTTAACCTTATGGATGTGGCTCCTCAACAGATTGCTTCAATTGCAGCTTCTTTGATCCCGTTCCTTGAGCATGACGATGCTCACCGTGCATTGATGGGATCAAACATGATGAGACAGGCTGTGCCTTTGTTGCGCAGCGAATCTCCGATTGTCGGTACAGGTATTGAAAAGCAGGTATGTGAAGATTCACGTACCATGATTACAGCCGAAGGTGATGGTGTGATCGAATATGTGGATGCAACCACAATCCGTATATTATATGATCGTACGGAAGAAGAAGAATTTGTAAGCTTTGAGCCTGCATTGAAAGAATACCGTATTCCTAAATTCCGTCGTACTAACCAGAACATGACTATTGACTTGCGTCCGATTTGCGACAAGGGTCAACGTGTAAAGGCCGGAGATATTCTGACTGAAGGATATTCTACCCAAAATGGTGAGTTGGCATTAGGAAAGAACCTGTTGGTGGCATACATGCCATGGAAGGGTTACAACTATGAGGATGCTATCGTATTGAACGAAAGAGTCGTTCGCGAGGATATCCTGACTTCTGTACACGTAGAAGAGTTCTCTTTGGAAGTACGTGAGACGAAGCGCGGAATGGAAGAGTTGACTGCTGATATTCCTAATGTCAGCGAAGAGGCTACCAAGGATCTGGATGAGAACGGTATTGTCAGAGTAGGTGCCCGTATCCAGCCGGGAGATATCATGATCGGTAAGATCACTCCGAAGGGAGAAAGTGATCCTTCACCAGAAGAGAAACTGTTGCGTGCGATCTTCGGTGACAAGGCAGGTGATGTGAAGGATGCTTCATTAAAGGCGTCACCTTCTTTGAGTGGAGTGGTTATTGATAAGAAACTCTTCTCACGTGCTATTAAGAGCCGTGCTGCCAAGGCTGCAGACAAACTGATCCTTCCGAAAATTGATGAGGAATTCAATAGCAAGGTAGATGATCTGAAAGCTATCCTGATTGACAAACTGTTGGAGTTGACCAAGAACAAGCCATGTCAGGGTGTCAAGGATTACATGGGTAGCGAGATTATTGCCAAGGGTGGCAAGATTACGGCTTCTGCGCTTGATGGTCTTGACTTTACAACCATACAGTTGAGTGACTGGACCGATGACGAGCATACCAATATGCTGATCTCCAAATTGATTATCAACTTCCTCAAGAAGTATAAGCTGTTGGATGCAGAGTTGAAGCGTAAGAAGTTTGCCATTACGATTGGTGATGAATTGCCTTCAGGTATCATCCAGATGGCTAAAGTCTACATTGCCAAGAAACGTAAGATCGGTGTAGGAGATAAAATGGCCGGTCGTCATGGAAACAAGGGTATCGTGTCCAAGATCGTGCGTCAGGAAGACATGCCGTTCCTTGCAGACGGAACTCCGGTAGATATCGTTTTGAACCCGTTGGGTGTGCCTTCACGAATGAACATCGGACAGATCTTCGAGACCGTATTGGGTGCTGCCGGCAGACAGTTGGGTGTGAAATTTGCCACACCAATTTTCGACGGTGCTTCTTTGGACGATCTTTGTGAATGGACAGACAAAGCCGGTTTGCCACGTTACTGTTCAACCCAGCTTTATGATGGAGCAACAGGTGAGAAGTTCGACCAGTTGGCAACTGTAGGTATCGCTTACATGCTTAAGCTCGGTCACATGGTTGAAGACAAGATGCATGCCCGTTCAATCGGTCCGTACTCTTTGATTACGCAGCAGCCTTTGGGTGGTAAGGCACAGTTCGGAGGTCAGCGTTTCGGAGAGATGGAGGTTTGGGCTATCGAGGCCTTCGGTGCATCACACGTTCTTCAGGAGATTCTGACTATCAAGTCTGATGATGTGGTTGGACGTTCTAAGGCGTACGAGGCAATTGTGAAGGGTGAGCCTATGCCTACACCGGGTATTCCGGAGTCACTTAATGTCTTGCTTCATGAGTTGAGAGGTTTGGGATTGAGTGTGACACTTGAATAATACAGATAAAACTCTTTAAATAATATACACATGGCTTTTAGAAAAGAATCTAAAATAAAGAGTAATTTTACGAAGATAACCATCGGATTGGCTTCACCGGAAGAAATCCTGGAAAATTCGTTCGGCGAAGTATTGAAGCCGGAAACCATAAACTACCGTACTTACAAGCCTGAACGTGACGGTTTGTTCTGTGAGCGTATTTTCGGTCCGACAAAGGATTATGAATGTCATTGCGGAAAGTACAAAAGAATACGTTATAAGGGCATTGTCTGCGACAGGTGCGGTGTGGAAGTCACTGAAAAGAAAGTGCGTCGTGAGCGTTCCGGACACATTCAGCTGGTTGTACCGGTTGCACATATCTGGTATTTCCGCTCATTACCCAATAAGATCGGATATCTGTTGGGTATCCCGACCAAGAAGCTTGATGCTGTCATCTATTATGAACGTTACATCGTCATTCAGCCGGGTGTGTTTGCAGAGGACGGATTGGCAGAGTTGGATCTGTTGACAGAAGATGAATATCTGGACCGTCTGGAGCAGCTTCCGAAGGAGAACCAGTATCTGGAAGATTCAGATCCTAACAAGTTCATTGCCAAGATGGGAGCAGAGGCAATCTATGATTTGCTTTTGCGTCTGGATCTGGACAAATTATCATACGAATTGCGTGACCGTGCCAATGCGGATTCTGCACAGCAGCGCAAGAATGAGGCACTCAAACGCTTGCAGGTTGTCGAGTCATTCCGTGCCAGCCGTGGACGTAATAAGCCGGAGTGGATGATCATGAAGATTTTGCCGGTTATTCCACCCGAACTTCGTCCGTTGGTACCGTTGGATGGAGGCCGTTTTGCCACTTCAGATTTGAATGACCTGTACAGACGTGTCATCATCCGTAACAACCGTTTGAAACGACTGATTGAGATCAAGGCTCCGGAAGTGATCCTGCGTAATGAAAAACGTATGTTGCAGGAAGCTGTGGACAGCTTGTTTGATAACTCAC
>OGMW01000193.1_pt1 | contig 69098 bp, 49 predicted proteins | sample 1573281 | NCBI WGS metagenome assembly OGMW01 (sample SAMEA2581907, study PRJEB24529) | metagenome | biome: Human gut stool | place: China | collected 2011 | reverse complement strand
AGGGTGAGTAGAGGGATTCGAACCCTCGGCCTCCAGAGCCACAATCTGGCGCGATAACCAACTTCGCCATACCCACCATATATCATTCAATTAGAGCTTACGCTCAATGAGCCTGAAGGGATTCGAACCCCCGACCCACGGCTTAGAAGGCCGTTGCTCTATCCAGCTGAGCTACAGACTCATATTCATTTTGCGATTCTGACCGTTTTATCCGGCACTGTAACCATTCCCGCACCTGACCTCTCAGCCAACTGCTTATCTGTCTCATCGACAGCAAAGATAGTATATAACATTTGAAAAAGAATGTCAACAGGAAATTTCATATTTTTTAAAATAATTTCAAAAATTCATTTCTTTTGACTTTCCCCCTATTTTTCCACCTCTTCCTGCTCGTATGACAGGAAGTCCGCCAGAAATCCCTTTTCCCGCAGCGCTGCCTCGATCTCGTCGAGAATCTCCTCCTGATCGGCAGCCACGTGATGGAAATGATAGCCCGATGTCACGTTTAAAAGCGGCGTGGAACGCCCAGTCCGGATATTTTCCACAAATGCCTCAACATCGCGGCGGCTGCGGATATTTAACGGCGCCGATACCTTTCCATAGATGCGGTGGTTGACCATGACATCCAGCACCTCGCCGCCCAGATCAACAATCGTATTCAGCTCTTCGCGCGTCTGCTCGGTCGTATGGCACATTTTAAAGAGGCGTTCCGTCTGGTGCGGCACCTCCAGCACATAACCGCGGGCAGTCGCAAGGACAGGGTGTCCCTCGGTACGCAGAAGCGCGATATCCTGCACCACCACCTGACGGCTCACGCCGACTGCCCGCCCCAGCGCCCCGCCGGAAAGCGGTGTGGATGACTGTCCCAGCATTTCCAGTATTTTCTTTCTCCGCTGTACTCCTGTCATCGTTGTTTCCATCCTGTTTTCCCTGTCCTTTCTTAGTTTTTAAATTTTTATAATGCCCGCAGATGTTTGAGGCTCAGATCCAGAATTGGTGCCGAGTGCGTCAGCGCGCCGCTGGACACATAATCTACGCCTAATTTCGTGATCGTTGCGATATTTTCCTTCGTCATATTTCCGGAACACTCCGTCTCGGCGCGTCCGTCGATGATGCGGATCGCCTCCGCCATCTCGTCCGGGGTCATATTGTCCAGCATGATAATATCAGCGCCCGCTTCCACTGCCTCGCGCACCATATCGAGATTTTCCGTCTCCACCTCGATCTTGCGGACAAATGGGGCATATTCCTTCGCCGCCTCAACCGCCGCCTTAACTCCGCCGGCTGCGTCGATATGGTTATCCTTGAGCATCACGCCGTCCGATAAGTTGTAACGGTGGTTGCTGCCGCCGCCAACCTTGACCGCATATTTTTCAAATATACGCATACACGGGGTCGTCTTGCGCGTATCTAAAAGCGTCGTCTTCGTTCCTTCTAAGAGCTTCGCCACCTGATTCGTATAGGTCGCAATGCCGCTCATCCGCTGTAAATAGTTGAGCGCCGTCCGCTCGCCGGAAAGAAGCACCCGGATGTCGCCGGTGATCACGCCTAAAAACTGCCCTTTTGTGACGGTATCCCCGTCTTTTACCTCAAATTTTATCTCGGTCGCCTCGTCCAGAAGTTTAAACACGCGCTCAAACACCTGTAAACCGGCGATAATACCGTCTGCCTTGGCTAAGAGCTGTACCTCTCCCTTGCGGTATTCCGGCATGACCGCGTTCGTCGAAACGTCCTCACTGTTGATATCTTCCTTTAACGCCATGCGGATATACTCATCCGCAACAAGCTGCATCGTAATTGGATTCATACTCTTCGTCCTCCCGTCCGGCGATCTTGCCTGCCGCTCTCTCTGCAAATACAAGGCTTTCCAGCAGACTGTTGCTGGCAAGCCGGTTCTTTCCGTGTACGCCGTTGCAGCTCGTCTCACCGACCGCATACAGGTGGTCCATCGTCGTCTCGGAGAAATGATCGACATAGATACCGCCCATAAAATAATGCTGCGCCGGTACGACCGGAGCCGGTTCCTTCGTGATATCGTAGCCCTCTTTTAAGCACTCCTCATAAATGTGCGGAAAATGGTTCCGGATCGTCTCCTCCGGAACTGCCTTAAACGACAGCCATACATGATCGCTGCCCTCTTTTTCCATCTCCTTCTCGATCGCCTGCGTCACCACATCACGCGGCAGAAGCTCATCGACAAAGCGCTCGCCCTTTCCATTTAACAGAACTGCTCCCTCGCCGCGGGTCGATTCTGAAATCAGGAAGCTGCGTCCCGGCTTCTTGCTGTACAGGCTGGTCGGATGAATCTGGACATAATCGAGATGTTCCAGACGCACGCCGTGTTTCTTTGCCACATCCAGCCCATCACCTGTCAGGCTCGGGAAGTTCGTCGAATGCTTGTAAAGCCCACCGATACCGCCGGTCGCCAGAACCGTGTCTTTCGCATGAATCTTTAAAATATCGCCGTCTGCATTCTTTGCCAGAATACCGGTGCAGATGCCCTTTTCTACCAAAATATCCGTCATAACAGTATATTCCCGGATTTCTACATTCGGAAGTTCTTTTACACGCGTCTGCAGGGTCATCGTGATCTCTTTTCCCGTGATGTCCTCATGGAAACAGATACGCGGCTGCGAATGCGCGCCCTCCTTTGTATATTTTAAACTGCCATCTGGATTTTTGTCAAACCCTACGCCTAATTTCAGCAGATTATTTATCACATCCCGGCTGGAGCGGATCATGATATCCACACTCTCCTTGCGGTTCTCGTAGTGTCCCGCGCGCATCGTGTCCTCAAAATACGCATCATAATCTGTCTCATCCCGCAGCACGCAGATACCTCCCTGCGCCAGCATGGAATCACAGCTCTCTATATCTTCCTTGCAAATCATTAAGATCCGGTCTTCCGACGGCAGATTTAAAGCGGTGTACAGACCGCCTACGCCACACCCGACGATGACCACATCATAATTTTCCTCCCGGACCATTTTGTTGCCTTCCTTTCTATACCATACGTTTGCACTTATCTTTTTATCCTGCAGATAGTTCAGCCTTCAAATAGCAGAATACTATCTGCCACTCTATGCTCCTATCGCAAACAGAGTTCTCTTTCAATCCAAAACTTCATTTGTGCATCCGCACCAGTATAGCACATATTATTTCATGTGACAAGACATATGTAATGATATTTTGGGTGATTCTGCAAAAAACATATTACTATTCACGCATACGTGCCCAGTAACCAAAAAACTCCAGTTTCATTGACAGTCCACCATAAATCCATTAAAATACCTACTATAATAAGGTATTTCGCCGAATTAAATTTAAACATATGAAGAGAAGGTATTTTCATGAAAATCAATCACGTACACGCAGTCTATTTTAGTCCGACCGGCAACGCGAAAAAGGTTATCATCACGCTGGCGCAGGCGATCGCGGATACACTCGGCGTCCCGATGGATTCCTATGATTTCACGCTGCCGGAAAGCCGCGAAAAAGTTCATACATACGGGACAGACGATCTGCTCGTCATCGGCACCCCGGTCTACGCGGGACGCATCCCGAACAAGATGCTCCCATTTGTACAGACCCATTTTGAGGGAAATGGCGCGCTCGCCATTCCGGTGGCTGTCTTCGGAAACCGTAACTTCGACAATGGGCTCATCGAGCTTCGCAATGAATTAGAGGCGCACGGCTTCCACACCATCGCAGGTGCCGGTATCCCGACCGAGCACGTATTCAGCGACAAGCTGGCAACCGGACGTCCAGATGCAGATGATCTCGCACAGATCCATGCATTCGGCATCAAGGCAGCCGAAAAGATCGCTTCCCTGACCGAAATCCCGGCTCCGATTGCCGTGCGCGGCGATGATCCGGTCGGACCATATTACACCCCGCTCGGCACCGACGGAAAACCGGCTGTCTTCCTGAAAGCCAAACCAGTCACCGATCCAGAAAAATGTACTGGCTGCGGCATCTGTGCAACGGTCTGTCCGATGGGCTCTATCCCGGCAGATGCACCGGACACCTGCACCGGTATCTGCATTAAATGTCAGGCGTGCATCAAGATCTGCCCGGCTGGCGCCAAATACTTCGACAACGAGGCTTTTCTGTCCCACGTCGCGATGCTGGAGCAGAACTATACACGCAGGAGTGAGGCGGAGTATTTTATCTAAGGATAGCCACATTCCAGCATAGTTTTAGGGCGGCACCATTTTACTGGTGCCGCCCTATCAACCTGCTTTTATGACCGTGCAGTCTTTATTTTTCTATGTCTCGTTCTATTCCTCTGTCTTTTTTCTACCTGTCATTAATACATAGGCTGCTGCCATCATTCCAACTGTAAGTGTAGCCATCGGCACATTCATCTGATCCTCTCCAGTCTTCGGAAGTCCCTCTTCCGGTACGACCGGCTGAGGTTCTGGTTCAACCGGTGTAACCGGTTCGGTCGGTTCTGCTGCCGGACCAGACGCGGTTGTGGTCGAAGACTTTTTACTGCCAGAACCACTTCCACCGCCGTGACCACCATGACCTCCACCGCCATTATGATCCGGGGTCGGATCTGGTGTTGGAGTTGGATTATCGCCTCCGCTCATGGCATTGACAAATTTTACAACTGCTGTTTCTCCACCAGCGATTGTTCCTACATCTCCTGTTTTCGTCACGGTATAGCCTTCATTTCCGCTCTCTTCCACCGTGTAAGCAGTTCCCTCCGGAAGACCGGCTGCTGACTTGCTCTCGCCGTGCTTTAATGTAAATGTTGCTACATTATCGACAAATTCTATATCGCCATAATTTCCGTTCAATGCAGTGCCGCCCTGCAAGGTTACTTTAAACGTGAACGCTTTTTCCTTGTCTCCGCTTCCGGTGACCTCTTTGGAAACCGTCAGGCTGCCGTACCGGATTGGTGCATTGGTCAGTGTAATGTGATAGGTTTTGTTTTCCTTGTCATATTCTGTACTGGAACTTCCCTTCCATCCTTCCAGCGTTTCTTCTTCCACAATATAGTGACAATCTTCCACCTCTCCATTCGAAACGCATTTTGACGGAAGATCCTCAAACGACGCCGACCAGTTATTCTCCGCATTTAGTTCTGCGTGGCTGTCGAGCTTCACTTTTTCACCGCTCGTATCGCCTACGCGGTAGAGATCCACGTACACGTGGTCTGGATGAGTTTCTTCGGTCCATTTTTTGGTTACTTCTACCGCCACATCTGCATATTCCATACCAATCACGACTGGACTGTTCGTTGCAATACCGCCGCCACGCTTGGAAACATTGTCACTGATAACAAGCTGCGCCTCCGAAGACGCCAATTTCTGGTGCTCCTCACTCAACTCTCCATGTAAACCAAATGACTTATTTGTATTGGTATAAATAGCCGGATCCGCTTCTGGATTTCCAGCCTGATAGCGATTTTCCGCCTCATCAGAATACCATCTGATCACACCGCCGCCCAGAGAACGACCGGAAACAGAAACGTGGGTAGTTGCGCTCGGCGGGTTGCTCTGAATCGAGAACTTATCCGGTGTATCGGTTCCTTCATAGCGGATCTCATCTCCTGATGCTTCATAAGAATAGGAAATGCCGCCTGTCTTCCCAGTTGCCTTATTTCCATAAAAAGCGCCGCCCAAAGTTGAATAAACCTCTGTCTCAGAGGTCGGGCACGCCCAGATTCCTGCACCACGCGATGCCCGATTTCCTGTTATCAGAACATTCGTAAGATGAAGCGTTGGATTCTCGTGATTCGTGTAATCAATTCCGCCGCCAAAGCCAGACGATCTATTTTCACTGATCAAACCACTGATTAAATTCACCTGGCTGTTCTTATCCATATTCAGCTTCATACCGCCGCCACGCTGACCCGCTTCATTCTTAGCAATGGTATTTCCTTCCAATGTCAGAACACAATCAGCCGCTCCAAGTACCCACAGCCCGGCGCCATTTCCCATGCTGCTATTTTCTGTAATGACATTGTTCTTCAATGTAACTGTTTTCGATATACGGCTGTAAATCGCACCGCCATCGCCGCCTCTGGCTGCCATCTCTGTAATCCGATGGTTATAAGCATGTGAATTTCGAATCCGGTTGCCTGTCAATTCTGCCGTCTGCACCGCATCCAGATGGATTGCTCCACCATAATCCTTAGATGTATTAGAGAAGAAATAATTTTCATTCAGTGTCACCGTTCCGCGATCTGCAAAAAGCGCACCGCCGCCAAACCAATACTGTCCAGTCGTTCCTGTCATATCAATCGCGCTGTTATAAAACAAATTACACTTCTCCATTTTAACCGCTGCCTGAGAAGTATAGACAGCACCTCCGCTCTGGGCGAAATTTCCCTGTCCACTATATTCTTTGTAATTATTATCTTCTCTTGTAAAATAACCGAAATTACATTTCTCTGCTTCCAGCGTACCTCCATTCATCAAAACAGCGCCGCCGTTTCCAGATAACGCCTGAAAACCTGCCAGAATCGTATTCCTCAGAATGACTGTTCCGCCCTTTGCCTCGATCGCACGGTTATCTGCACCCTTGCCGCTTCCGCCAAGCAGACCATTCAAAACCGTAAAGGTTACCGATTCCGCAACCGCAAATGCACTGATTGTCTGTTTTGCTTTTGCTTCCGGAACTATTTTTACTTTTACTACTTTTCCATTCAAATCAAGTGTAAGAGCTTTATCAACTGAAACAGCATTTGACAGTCCACAGTTTTTCAGCACCTTCACCGTATCCCCATCATCTGCTGCCGCGAACGCAGCTTCCAGCGTATCATACGCTGTCCCATTTACCTCTGCCACACCGGCAGCTGCCTCGTTTAAAGCCAGCAGAATAGAAAATTCGTTGACGCCAAAGGTCAGTTTTGCTGTTTTTTCACTGTCCTCTGTGCTATTCTGGATTTCAACCTCAGAAAGTTCTGTGATGACATCCTCATGGATATGCAGGATTTTTGTCTCTTCCAGATTTTCTCCTGTCTCACTTTCAACTGCATTCTTTTTAAACTGAATGCTGACCTTGACTTCTTCGGATGGCTCGACTTCCTCTCCTGCCTCGTTTACAAATTTCACATCAAAGGCTGTAAAGGAATCCGCGCGGTATCCTTCTTCATGGATCTGATCGCTCAATGTCTGATGTTCTTCGCTTCCGTCCTTGATCTCTTCTGCTTTCAGCTTTACTTTTTCTTCAAACGCACCCGCCGGTACCGTCAGGGTAAGTACAGCAGAATCTGTATTGACCGTGTAGACCGCATCATCCACACTGCCGGAAAGTCCCAGCTCTGCAGCGGTCGTCACGAATGCAGTAGCTGCCGTATTTTTAAGAAGAACGCTCTCATATGTCTCGCCCTCTAGCCGCTCTGCTCCGTCTTCTATCTCGACTTCCGTCTCCGCATCCGGCTGGTCGGCTGTATTCGTTTCTTTCTCCGATGTCTCATCTTCCGTCTGTATCTCGCTCGCCGTCGCCGGTGCCGCTGTCAGAAACATCTTAAAATGATCCGATCGCGATACCTGCGCCACGTCCCCTGCTTCGCTGCCTGCAGAATCATTCTTTTCATTTTCTGAGCCCGAATCTGCATCCGGCTGACTGTCCTTTTCTTCTGGGGTACCTGTTTTTCCCGCATCACCCGCACCCGAGCCTGCTTCCTGACTCTTTTCCGGCTCGTTTGCCGGGTTCTCTGCTTCTGCCCCGTTTTCTGCTTTATTCGCCGGATTTTCCGCCTCTGAACCTTTTTCCGGTTCACTTGCCGGGTTCTCTGACTTGTCCACCTTTTCCGGAGTTTCCACCGGATTCTCTTTTTCTGGTTCCTGCGAATCTGTCTCTTTTACATTTTCTTTCTTCTCAGACTCTCCAGCCGTTTTATTTGATTTTTCTTCCGCACCATTCGAAATGGAAACTCCCGTTTCTTCGCTTGCTTCCATTTCTTCATCCTGGATCTGCTTCTTTAACTCTTTAGATGAGAGAATCGAAACTTTTCCGCTTCGTTTTCCATCTACCTCTATCTGCCCATATTCTTTCTCAGAAGAACGATTTAACAGCAGAAATAAAATTTCTTCCTCGCCCGTGATCGTATAATGATCCAGATCCTCTTTTTCATCCAGTCTCGCATAGACCTTTAAATTTACCTTTCCGTCCGGTGCTTTCACATCCGGATGCAATTCAAAGAGGGAACCATCTTCCTGAAACAGTGTCTCATACGCTTCTGATTCTTCTCCCTCAAAGGTTAGGGCATCTTCCTTGACCGGTTTTCCTTTCACCGCTTTTAATAGTGCCTCACTCAGCTCTTCCCGATCTAGGACAAAATTCTGATTTTCTTCCTCCGCCTCATTCTTTTCCAACAGCGGAGCCGTTGCTGCCAGCGCCGTCGTACTTCCAATACTGGTACTGATCATACTGGTGCACAAACAGACAGACAAAAGACGCTTCATCTGCTTCATTTCTTTATGAAACAAATGATGCCTCTGTTTCCGGCTCCTCCCCTTTGTCTCTAACTTCTTCATATTCTTACCTCCTGTTATAGATCTATTTCCCATTCTATTCTGCCGCCTCATACGCATATAGAATTGTCCGGGCATTGTTAAATTCATAGCTGCATGTCACAAATGAATACAAACGCATGATCGTTCCCTCGATCGGCGCGGACGCGCTCGCGCCCGCTGTCATCTGCTGAATATATGACGCAAATTCTTCTCCCGATGCAAACTCCGTTTTCCGTCGGATCGCATCCGGCGATGTGCAGACAGCCGCCAGGGCTTTTAAATGAATCTCCCGCTCCGGCGTATAAAGAATGATTTCTGAATGCTGATCGAAATAGCCCTGATCCTTGTATCTGGAAATGTCCTTAAACATACTTCCATTCTTCATGTGATGGCCGTACAGCACATTATGCAGGGACGAAAAATCTGCCTGATCGGCATAGTCCAGAAAAATCGTGCCCGCCGTGCTCTTCTGCCCGTTCAGGTCACGGTGCAGGTAATAATCATTGTCCTTCCCCTGAACCACCGGATAATTGATCTGTGTTCCCGGAATCTGAATCCAGGCAACGACGTCCGGATTCTGGGAATCCAGCACTGCGAAATCAATTGCTGACACATATTCTGTCTCCTTTATTGCATCCGTCTCATCTATCTCATTTTCCACTTCTGGCACTTTTTTCTCCGGCATTGTTTCTCCTGTCGTCCCTGCTTCCGACATTCCCACAACCTGAGCGGTCAGCTCTTCATGCGCCTTCTCCTGACGCATTTCATCCCATTTATGCATTGCCACCCCCGCTGTACCGAACGCCAGACAGATGACAGCTATCACAGCCGCTGCTTTCCGTGTCCACTTTTGCATCGATCCCTCCATCTTTGCCCGTGAAACGTTCTGCGCCTTTATTTGTTAAGCAAATTATATATTTTTATAAATGATGTATTAATTTGCATACAAAACGAAACAGATAACAGCATAGTTTTAGGACAGCGCCATTATTTCTGGCGCCGCCCTAAAAACCTGCTCTTATAACCGGGCAATTTTTATTTTTCTATGTCTCGTCTTACTCTTCCGTCTTTTTTCTGCCCGTCATTAATACATAAGCTGCTGCCATCATTCCAATTGCCAGCAGAGCCATCGGCACATCCATCCGATCCGTATCCCCGGTCTTCGGAAGTCCTTCTGCCGGTACAACCGGCTGAGGTTCTGGTACAACCGGCGTAACCGGTTCCGTCGGCTGGGCTGCCGGTCCCGACGCGGTTGTGGTCGAAGACTTTTTACTGCCAGAACTACTTCCGCCTCCGTGACCGCCGTGGCTTCCGCCTCCGTTATTGCCTGGATTCGGGGTCGGGGTAGGATCAGATCCCGGTTCCTGGCTTCCATGTTCTACCACATATGATACGGTCGGCTTCGGGAATTCTTCCGGCCGATACTCATTTCCACGGCTGTCTACCGGATACAGGACCGCCTCCTGATTGGTATAGAGCCCTTCATAGTGCTGGCTGCCGTCCCGGTCATATTTTCCATAGGTTCCATCCGCCGTCTTTGGGTTTATCAGTTTTACGGTATAGGTCAGCTGCACCGGTGCAAAGTTTGAAACTGGTTCATTTATATACCAGGTAAACATCTCTGTCTCTGCCTTATTTCCCGCGTCATATACCACTTTAAAACGATAATTCTGCGGTCCCGGTTCTCCGTCTCCAAAATACCAGGTGTTGCCCTCCTGATACATAGAAAGCGCTTTTCCCCCTACTGTCAGCTGGTCTAAGTGATCGAAATCAAAGTTATAATCCTCTTTCACATAGCCCATATAATCTTTCACAACAGAACCTTTATCAACGGCATACAAAATATCATTTTCTATACTGTCAAATGAAACCTGCTTTCCATTCGCGAGGTACCGCATGAAACTCATTCCCCACTCATAGTTACTTGCCGTTCCGGGCGGCGTAATCGGCATCGCATAGCAGTGATATCCTTCCGAAGCTGCCTGTGCGTACGCCTCGTATGAAAGATATAATGCCTTATCGATCGAATTCACATAATTTCCTGCTTCCTCCACCGGTGTAATAAGCGATGCATCCGGTTCCGTTCCATATGGATAGTCGTGTGTATCCTTCTGCTCTGAAAGTCTGGCTCCTATGCCGGTCAGCCATGCATTCCAGTCCGCCGGTGCCTGATTATTTCCATACTTGGAATTCCAGTTATCCGGTCCTGCAAAATGTTTCGGAGAATCTGCCATAAATCCCCAGGCAACCGCCGTCGGATTCTCATTAAACATATAGGTAATACCATCACTGACAACTACCAGTGTCTTGCGTTCATCTGCCACTCCTGTATCCTGGTCTAACATTGATTTACCCGCTAAAATACCTGCGTGAAGATTGGTTCCACTCTTAATTTCCTGACAAATGGCTGCTTCAATCGCCTCATATTGGGTCTCCAGATCCATAAATCCATCCGTATGGGCTTCCTTGTTAAAGAGCACTACTCCCACTTTGACCTTTGCTCCCTTTTCCTGCACTTCTTTCTTGAGGTTCTGAAGCATTTCCAATGCCTGCTCTTTCAGTCCCATGCTGGTTGATTTATCTAAGACAAGCACCACATCACCTACCAGCTGCTCCTCCGCTGACGGCAAGGACAAAGCCACTTGAGACTTAAAATTTTCATCCAGCTGTTCCGCTGTCTTCGATTTAGAAGTTCCTCCCTCTGGAATCGTCGGAAGTTCTCCTCCCGGAATCGTATATGATACAGTCGGTTTCGAAAATACTTCCGTTTTTCCTTTTTCCTGATCGCTTCCAACCGGATGCAGCACTGCTTTCTGGTTAGTATAAAGTCCATCATACTCTTCGCTTCCGTCTTCATCGTACCGTCCATACGCTTCTCCTGGATTGTTCTTCGGATTTACCAGTTTTACCGTATAGGTCAGCTGCACCGGTTCATTATTTTTTACCGCCTCATTCATCGTCCAGATGAAATGTTCTCCGCCTTCCTTATCCGACGGATCGTATTCCACCTTAAAACGATACTGAGCTGCATTCACGTCTTCATTTCCAAAATAAACGGTATTTCCATCTTTCCATTTAGAAAGCTCCCTGCCGCCAACAGTCAGACGGTCGATGCTCTTTAAGTCAAAATTGTAGTCATCCTTGACCCAACCCATATAATCTTCCACAGTCGAGTCCCGATCGACGGCATAAAGGATGTCATTTTTGATATCTTCAAAACTTACCGTTTTTCCGTCTGCCAGATATTTCACAAAGCTCGGTCCCCATGGATAGCTTTCACCAGCAGATGAACCAATCGGCATCGCATAGCAGTGATACTGTTCCTTCGCCGCTTCCAGATATGCCTCATAGGAAAGATAGAGTGCTTTATCAACGCTATTGGCACGTTCTTTTCCTTCACCAGGTGGGGTACATGGCATTAAATCTCCTTGCTCATATAGATGGTCAAATTCATCGCCCTGTGCATCCATCTGCGCTTTGATTGTACCCAGGCGCTCGTTCCACTCATCCTCCGATAATGCTTTATTATTCCCATATTTAAGAATCCAGTTATCCGGTCCCGCCCAGGAATGTTCTGAACCATCATTCTCAAATCCCCAGGCAACCGCCGTCGGTTTTTCCCCAAAAATATAGGTAATGCCATCGCTTAAAAGCACCAGGCTCTTTCTTCCTGCTGCCACCTGCGTATCCTCATCCAGCATTTTCTTGCCTGCAAGGATTCCAGCCGAAAGATTCGTTCCGCTGCTAATATTCTCACGGATCGCTGCCGCAATCGCATCATACTGGGTTTCCAAATCCATAAAGTCAGACTTATGCGCTTCTTTATTAAAAATAACGACTCCAACCTTTACTTTTGCGCCATTTTTCTTTGCCTGCGCCTGCAGCTCCTTAAGCATCTCTAACGCCTCATTTTCCAGCTGCACGCTGGTAGATTTATCCAGCACAAACACAATGTCATTTTCCAGTTTTTCCTCCGCTGACGGAAGGGAAAGTGTTACCTGGGATTCAAAGTTTTCGTCCAGATTGGTAGCTTTTTTAGACTTCGAAATCTGCCAGTCTGGAATTTCTTCCACTTCCACTGCCGACAAAACAGCTACGTCTGTCAGACCAAGCTCCATCGCGGAAGTTACAAATGCGGATGCGGATGCATTCTTAATGCCTACCGTTTCATATGAATCCCCCAGAATGCGTTCGAAATTGTCTTCTTCTGCTTCGTCGCCTACAATCGCCTTATTTTTTTCGTTTTCATCGTTCTCGTTCTCTTCTTCTTTTGCATCAGACGGAGATGCCATTGCAGCTGAAGTCAAAAACATCGAAAAATGAGCCGAACGTGATACCTGAACTGAATCTTCGTCCTGGGCGCTGTCATTTTCTGAATCCGATGTATCTGCATCGGACGCATCCATGTCTTCTTTTTCATTCTCGTTCTCAGAATCCGGTTCCGATAAATCTTTCTTGTCATCCGCTGCTTCCGGTTCTTCTTTTATATCCGAGGTATCTTCTGAATCTCCTGTATTCGGTTCCTGAGCTTTCTGCTCTGCTTTGTCCTGCTTTTCTGGATCCGAGGTTTCTTCTTTTATTTGATTGTTACCTGTATCTGAAGCATTTTCCTGCTCTTTTACATCGTCCTCCAGAGCCGTATCCTCTTCTGTGATATCTTCACTTCCTGCCGGAACTGCACTTTCCGGTTCTTTTACCTCATTTTCTATCTCGACCGGAACCGCTTCCTCTGTCTCCAGCCCAACCTGCTTTTTTACTTCAACAAATGGCGCAACCGTCATCCATGCGCTGGCTCTTCCATCCACCAGAATCCGTCCGGTGCGCTCTTTTGAAGAAGAATTGGTCATCAGGAAAATAATTTCTTCATTTCCGCTGATCGTATACTGATCCATGTCCTCTTCATCCTCTAAGCGGGCATACATTTTCAAAGTAAGCCAGTCGTTTTTCTTCTCGAAATCTGGATGCAGTTCATATAGATTTCCTTCTTCAAACAGTCCCTCGTAGGTTTCTGCCTCATCGCCGGAAAACGTAAATGCATCCTCTTTTACTGTCTTTCCTTTTTTAGCAGCATCCCGGATTGCCTGCCTGAGGACTTCTTTTTCCAATGAAAATTCCTGTCTTTCATCCCCTCCTTCGGATGTGGCAGCTGCAAATGCGGCTGTATTTGCCACGCTTGTGCTCAACATACTGCTGCACAAAAGCACTGACATGAAACGCCTTGACTGACGCCCAAACCAGCCTTGACTGTAACTTTTCCCCTTTTTCTTCGTTTTTTTCATTCTTTTTGCCTCCCGTCTTATCATCAACACAGGTCCCCTTATGCGGATTTAAATACCTCCATTCTGTACCGCTTTCACGCCATGTTCCCGCAAAAATGGCTCGTACAATTCCTCTTCTGCTTTTTTCCGCGCTGCCACCGCATCCTCAAGGTTTACGAAGGTTCCAAGGTTGTACACTTTTCCCTGAAAGCCGATCGCTGCCCGCCACCGGGAATTTTCCCGCTGGTAGACGCCTCGATAGCCGCTTGTATTGTTTGCCGTATTTTTCTGGTTGGCGATTCGTTCCAGACAGGTTCCGCCTACAAAATGAATCGCTTTTTTCATGTTTTTCTTTCGTGTCTCCGCCTGCAGGCACCCACAGCTCTTGGTTTTTCCCGCGCACAGGCTTTCTTTGGATGCCTCAATCAGGCGTCCGCAGCTACAGACACATTTCCAATATTCACCTGTCCGGTTGGAATTATCCGCCTCTTCAAGCACTTTCAAACGTCCGAACTGACGACCTGTCAGATCGATCCGCCGACTGGACGGAAGTTCCTTCCGATAGCACCCGCAGCTTTTCGTATGCCCTGTTTTCAGATGGGACTCCTCCACGGTCTTTTCTTTCCCGCAGTCGCACCGGCACAGCCAGTAATGGCGGCGGCTTTTTGCTACCTGTTTTATTTCCCGGCAGACAGTCAGACGTCCATACCGGCGCCCCGTCAGATCTTCTCTCACATACTCCACCTCCCCGGATGACATAATGGGAATTATGTCATATCCACCTGTTTTGTTTTTTCTTTAATTTGCAAGGTTTTTGTCGGATTTTGGATAAAATATCTGTACTTTCAAGTACTGTTTTTTAACGTCTTTGTAGGTTGAAATTTTTTCTCAGAAGTGATAAACTTGATAATAAAATCATATATTTAGATATGTATGCAGATTTTTTTCATTTCATGACATAATTCCCATTATGTTTTTCGTCAATTTTCCCTATCAATCAACAAACCTAATTCCAGCTGTCTGCGGCACGCTTCCCGACTGCTGATGATCGTATAACGGCGTGTCGTTTCTACGCTGCTGTGACCCAGATAGTCTGCCAGACGAACCAGATCGTGATCGCGCTCATAAAATATCTTGGCAAACAGATGGCGCAGATTGTGCGGATATACCTTGCTCGGAAGAACACCCGCTTCGGTGCAGACGGATTTCATGTCCGCCCACACATTCTGTCTGCGGACTGCCTGCCCGTTTTTTGTGACAAAGATGCTGCCTCTCACAATCCGCTGCTTCCGGCAGTACTGCGTCAAATACAGCATCAGCGACTGCGGCAGCAGGATCACCCGCTGTTTTCCCTTACAGTCAATCACTACTTCCCCCTGTGCCAGCGATTCCGCTGTAATATATGAAAGCTCGCTGATTCGTATGCCCGTGCTCGCGATCGTCTGCAATATCGCACAGAGGCGTTCATCGCCGCGCTCCCGCGCCGCCTTAACTAACTTCTGATAATCGCTGCGCGTCATTTCCCGTCTCTCATCACAGAAAATCCGCTTCTGCACCCGGAACGTGCGGACACAGTATTCCTGTCTTCCGATAAAATGAAAGTAGCTGTTCAGAGACGCCAGCATCGAATTGGCGCTGGACGTTTTATAATGAGCTTGCAGATATTCCTTAAAAGATATAATTGTATTTTTATCCCAGTCTTCATCAGCAAACATCAAAAACTTTCTCACGTCCCTGCAGTATTTTTCGATCGTGTGGCTGCTTTTTTCCTGTTCTCTCAAATAATCCCTAAATCGTTCCAATTCATTTTGTGTTTCCTGTTTCAATGCATTTCCTCTCTTTCTCACGAAACTTTCTCGCGTATTTGTTTTTTTCGCAGCTGTTTTTTCTTTCACAACTGTGACCACTTTTCTATTTTCTGAAAAGTAATCTTATAGTATACGCACCGGAAACAGAAATCTCGCAAAAAAAACATTTTTGCTCTTTTAATCGGATTTTTGCAGAACCAGACATCACTGCGCCCGAAATTTTTTCACATGGACTCTCTTTGATCTTCACAATAAAAACAGGACAGCCGCTCCCATATTGCTCGGAACAGCTGCCCTGTTTTTTCATATATTTTCTTTTATATTCATTTTACTCGTCCGCCCGGATCGCCCAGCGCATCTTCGTCGAGCGGGCACGCGGGTTCTGTACGCACTCCTGCGCGGACGGGCGCACCACATCTTTGGAATATTCTTTATAGATACCGGCGCGATATCCCTCTTTGAGCGCCGCTTTCACCAGTTTATCCTCTCCGGAATGGAAGGTCAGGATCGCTGCCCGTCCGCCCGGTCGAAGCGTATTTGGAAGCTTCTCCATAAACTCATAGAGCACTTCAAATTCCTGGTTTACATCGATCCGGAGCGCCTGGAAAACACGCTGACAGGTCTTCTTGACTGTCTCCTTTTTCTCCTTTTCCGGAAGGAAATCCAATGTTTTTTCAATGATTTCACGGAGTTTCGTGGTCGTATCGATCCGGTTTCCACGGCGGATCTCATCCGTGATCGCTTTTGCCAGCTCCTCGCAGTACGGTTCGTCTGAATTTTCGTACAGCATGCCCGCCAGCTCCTCACGCTCGATCGTGTCAAGGCGCTCGGCGGCGCTGATGCCTTTTTCCTGATTCAGGCGCAGATCCAGCGGCCCATCTACCTTGAACGAAAAGCCTCGCTTCGGATTGTCAATCTGCATCGAAGACACTCCCAGATCGGCTAAAATAAAATCAAAACCACCCGCTTCTTTGGCAATCTCATCGATTGTACAGAAGTTCTGGAGACGGATTGAAAGCATGTCCTCGCCATAGCCCGCTTCTTCCAGGCGTTTCCGCGTCTTGGCGGATTCCTCCGGATCAACATCGGTCGCATACATATGTCCCTGCCCTTTCAGGCAGGCCAGCATTGCCTTCGTATGTCCGCCGTATCCTAGCGTCGCATCAAATCCGACCTGCCCCGGCTGGATCTGCAAAAAGTCCAGAATCTCCTGCACCATAATGGAAATATGCATGCCCGCTGGTGTATTTCCCTTCTGAATCACGTGCTGGATCGTGTCCTGATACTTCTCCGGCTGCAGCTCTTTATATTTTTCTTCAAATTTCTTTGGATATTTTCCTTTATATCTGACACGCCGTTTGTGTGGTGTCTGATTTTCCTGATCCATAAAAGCCTCCCATATCTGCTTAGATTTTCCATTGATTTTCCCATCTGTCAAATCGAAAATCATATTGGTTCAAGCATATATGGAAGGCGTTCAAATGTCAATTCTTTCTTGATTTTTCCAGATAAAACGCAGCATCATAGGTATACAATAAAGGCGTTTTGGTTGAAATGTTTCTCCGGGCAGATGTTTGCAGATGAGCCATCAAATCTTTCTGTATATAAAATACTCATTCTCCCCAATGTCTGACGCTCCTGCCTGCCCGGATACTCCTTTTCAACGTGCATAGTATGACGAATTGTGTGGCGTTTTGCATCGGCGGGATACTTGACACAGCATCCCGCTTTCAATAAAATGATTATACATCGTACATTGATGTGCGATACAATCCCTTTTTAGCTAATTTATATAATTTTTACTTATTTTTCATGTAATTATAAAAAACTATGAGTGTAAAAAATTGCACCAGAACCCTACATAACAAATATACATGATTGCACATCTTATGGATATCTAACAGGAGGTTTTATGACGCACGATAAAAAACGGCTGCTCTCGATCGGCGAGGCAGCCAAAGCGTTGGAAGTGACCCGGCGCATGATTTTAAATTATGAAGACAAGGGGCTTATTCTGCCGGATCAGAGAGACGGTATCAATGGAAACCGTTACTATACAGCAGACACCGTCTCGCGCATCCGGAGCATCCGCATTCTGCAGAATCTCGGTCTCTCGCTGGATGATATCTATGCCTATTATCACGGCACGACGGATCTGGAGCCGCTGATCGCGCGTCTGGAAGATCCGCGTGACGAGATCAGCCGGAATATTGAGAAATTAAAAGAACATTCAAAAGGGCACAATGACTTTGAAATCCGACAGATAGAACTTCCCGCCCAGACCGTTTACTGCCAGGATCTGCATTCGACAGAACTTGAATACAAGAAAGAGCAATTACGTGGCGTCTTCATCAAGGCGATCCGCCAATATGGTTCTGACACCACCCAGCATATGTTTTTCACCGAATACAACCTTTCGAATCCGGGCGATTTTACCTGCTGCATCGCCGTCCCGCCGGAAAGCCGGGGTGAACATCTCGTCACCCTGCCCTGCCAGAAAGCGCTCTGTATCTTTTATCACGGTGCCTATGAAGGTCTTCCGGTAATTGTGAAGCACCTTTGTGCGTATGCAAACAAATATCAGATTCCATTAAAGGGCACCGCCCGCCACCTCTATCTGGAGGGACCGCCCCAGCACAAAAATCCTGAGAATTTTCTGACGCAGGTAGCGGTTCTGATGGCGGATGATACCCTTTAACCAAAACTTATTTCTCTAATTTTATTATTTTAATTCCTCTGGGCGCAGCACGCATTGACCCACTCTATAAAGTTATCGGCCGCGGCAGCCCGCATGGACATAAACAAAGCCCTGATCCGTATAATCCGTAAAACTCCGGTACTCCGTCAGATCCTCCTGCGCCGCATATCCCGGCGTATTGACTGGAAATACGATCGGCTCCGAACGTGCCTATCTGTACCCAGAATCACTGCCTTACACTTCAATCGCCCCAAACCGGAACGAATACAGGTAGCGCTCCGCCACCCTTTTTCCTGTCATCTGTTCTAGTGCGCGGGTATAGTAGCGCACCTGTGCCTCATAGCGGCGGATCAGAATGTCTGGATTTTCCACATAATCTGTCTTATAATCCACCAGAACCAGCTTGCCGTCCTCCTCAAAAAAGGCGTCGATGATACCCTGTATTAGAATCCGCTCATCCGAATCCCACTCGCCCATTTCGCGCGCCGGAATACCGATGACGAACTGTTTTTCCCGGTACAGTTTCCCGGCTGCTGCCGCTCTCTGCATGCGTTTTCCCAATGAACTGGCTGTCAGTTTTGCCAGATCTGAGCCGCGCACCAACGCCGCCGCCTCGGCATCCATCCGCCCCTCAGCCGCCAGCTTCGCCGGAAATGCATTTAACTCCTGTCTCGACATTGCCCGCTCAAACGGCAACAACTGCAACACACGGTGGTACGCTGTACCGCGCGTCGCGCCGCCTTTTTCTTCCTGCTCCTTCTCCATAAACACTGGCAGCGTCGGCAGAAATACCATCTCCTCCTCTTCTTCCTCCATGCCCTTTTTCTTGAGTTCAGAAACGGACATCTTGGTGTTGAGACTCAGATCGTCCAGGTATGGGTACTGGAAATGGTAGTTGCTGCTGATGATCGATTCTATTTGCCTGATATTTTCGAGCCGATTTTGCGTGTTTGGATGATTCTCGTCATTCGACAAATGGCTGTCCTCCCCCGCCAGCCACCGCAGCCATTCTCTCGATAACGTCTGGCGTATCTGCGTGCCGATCTCACGGTCGATCTGGTCGGAAAGCGTTTCCATCTGATATGAAATCCACGGATTTTTTTCTGGAATACTCATCAAAATCCAATCCAGATACGAGGAAGCCAGCGTCAGAATCGTATACGGAATCGCCCCGTGTTCGGCTGCCACTGCGCTCCACTTCGCAATCCGATCCTCCAATTTCCGGGAGGACGCCGTCAGAATCAGTTTTTCCTTCGCACGCGTCAGCGCCACGTAAAGAACACGCAGTTCCTCGCCCAGCGCCTCCAGTTCCATCCGGCGTTTCATCACATTTTTCTTGAGCGTCGGTCCCTTGATGCGCTTCTCGCTGTCCAGATAGTCGGTTCCGATTCCCAGATCCGCGTCGATCAGAAGTTTCCCCCGCGTATCCTGCTTGTTAAAATTTTTTCCCATTCCAGCCACAAACACGATCGGAAATTCCAGCCCCTTGCTCTTGTGGATGCTCATGATCCGCACCACCGTTCCCTCGGAATCCGCCACCGGCGCCTCGCCAAAATCTGTGTTATATTTTTTCAATTTTTCAATATACCGGATAAAATGGAACACGCCCCGGTAGCTCGTCGCCTCATAGGCTGCCGCTTTCTCCACCAGCATATCCAGATTGCCGCGCCGTCCCGCCCCGCCCGGAAGCGCCGATACATAGCGGTAATAGCCCGTTTTGTCGTAAATCCGGTAGAGGAGCTCGTGCATCGGCAGGTAAACAGCTTCCTGGCGGAATGTATCCAGAAGAGTAAAGAGTTTTTGGAGTTTTCGGCGCAGGTTATTCTTTTGAATTAATTTATTTTTTTGAAAACGAAACACATCCGCGATCGACGACTCGTCACTTTCGTCATTCGACTTCACCGGTCCATCCTCGTTCATATACTCCACAACCGCCCGGTAAAGCCCTGCATCCCGCGACCGGTCAACGCCCGCCTTATGTTCCGCCACAATCCACGCCATCTCCTCATCAGAAACGCCGCCAAACGGCGATTTGAGCACCGACGCCAGGGGAATGTCCTGCATCGGATTGTCGATGACTGCCAAAAGATTCAGCACCGTCTCGACTTCCAGCGTATTAAAATATCCCGTCCGAGACTCTGCGACCGCCGGAATCCCCTGCGTCGCCAGCACCTCGATAAATTCTTCCGCCCATCCGCTGACGCTTCGAAGCAGAATCACAATATCCCCGTACTGCGCCCGACGGTAAGCGCCAAGCTCCTTATCCCAGATCGTGATCCCCCGTTCTTTATCCGTCATCTCACGGATCTTTCCGGCGATCATGCGCGCTTCCAGCTCTCTGGCGGTGTAATCGGCTGCCTCATCATCTAACTCGGGGGATTCCGTCTCTTTCTGCGGCTGCGCCGACAAATCCACCAGCAAAAGCTCCGTCTTTAACTCATCCAGGCCATCCCGCTCTTCAAAGGCTGCGCCCGGATGCAGTGCCGCATCTTCCGTATAGGATATATTTCCCAGCTTTTCCGTCATGATACGGTAAAAAATCGCATTGATCGATTCCAGTATGTGATCCCGGCTTCGAAAGTTCTGGTGAAGCTCGATCTTCTGGTGCGCGCTCTCCTCCGACGTGTATGTACTGTATTTTTCCAGAAATAATTCCGGTCTCGCCAAGCGGAATTTATAGATACTCTGCTTGACATCGCCCACCATAAACACATTCGGGCGGTCAAAGCGTTCACCGCTGATGCACTGGATCAGCGTCTCCTGAACCAGGTTGCTGTCCTGGTACTCGTCCACCAGAATTTCGTCGTACTGCACGGCGAGCTCATCCGCGACTGTGCCTGGTACGCGCACTGTCCAGGCATCTTTCCCTTGCATCTGATCGGTTTCTTCTGCACTTGAAGTTTCCTCCGCCTCGGAACATTCCGCTTCCGGTTCTGTCAGAATCTCCAGCGCAAAATGTTCCAGATCATAAAAATCCACCACATTTTTCTCTTTCTTCTTCGCCCTAAACCGCCGTCCAAATTCCTGCGCCAGCTCCAAAAGTTCCAAAATCCGCTCTTTTCCAGCTTCCATATCCGCAAGCATCTGCTCCGGGGATGCAAACAGATACTCTCCTTTTAACTTTTCAACTGCTTTTTTGACCCGGCTGCGGCAGTCGGAAACAAGCGCCTTTTTCTCCGGATCGACCTCCCCGTTTTTGCCGCGGATCGCCGCCAGACGCGAAAACGTAAATTGTTCCAATGCCTCCGAGATCGTTTCAAACGAACCGGCTGCCCCGCAGACTGCCTCCGCATGGCTCAGATCTTCCTCGATCATCGGCAGGTACGGCATCGGTCCCCCCGTCTCCTGGCAGATCTCCCACGCCTCCCGAAGCTGTATTTTCCACTCCTGCGCCTGCAATGCAATATCACGCAAAAGGAACTGCATCCACTCCGTCTGCTCCAGCTCTCCCTGTTCGGTCAAGAGCAGCTCCTCACGGCATTTTTCATACCACGCATCCGGCCACGGGTTACTCTGGGCGAAATTGTAGACCTGCGTCACATACTCGGCAATTCCACCGTCCACCTTGCCCGTCGCATACGCGTCCACAAACTCCTCATACCTTTTCCCGCCGTCGCGGTAATAATCTTCCAGCAGCCCATCCATCACATCAGCGCGCATCAGAAGCATTTCGCCCTCATCGCCAACCCGGAATGCCGGATCGATGTCCAGCCGGTCAAAATGTTCCCGCATGATATGCAGGCAGAAGCTGTCGATCGTCGTGATCTGGGCAAACTGAACCAGAACTGCCTGCTGCTGGAGATGTTCATTTTCCGGCTCCGATTCCAGTTTTTTCTCAATCGCCGCCTGGATCCGCTCCCGCATCTCCGCCGCTGCCGCCCGGGTAAAAGTCATGACAAGCAGGCGGTCTATGTCCTTCGGGTTCTCCCCCTCCGTGATCATCTGGATGATCCGCTCAACCAGCACCGCGGTCTTGCCGCTTCCGGCCGCTGCCGACACCAGGAGGCTTTTCTCCCGCCCCTCAATTACCTGCTTCTGTTCCCTGGTCCAATTTACTGCCATTTCTCGCCCTTTCCTTTTTCATGACTGGTTCTTCTTTCATTCCCACAGTCACAGCCAAACACAAACTTACCGTTCCGTTTCCTTATCCTTTTCTTCCATCTTCCCCCAGATCTCCTCCGGGCTCAGCTTATCAAAACGCCGGAACTGGTAGCCGTCCGTTTTCAAATCAAATCCGCACACACTGTGGTACGGGCAATAATCGCACGCCGTTTTCTGGCCGTTTTTGTACGGCGACGCCGCAATGTTTCCATCCAGAATCTCCCGCCCCATATGCTTCATTTTCCGGTTCACATACGCGCCCAGCACACGGAATTTTTCTTCCCCTGCCGCCTGCGAACGCCGCTCAACGATCGCCTCATTTTTAATCGAAACCGGCACAACATCCGAATCCGCCGTCGCCTCCTCGCCCAGCCGGTTATCCAGATGTGCCAGTGCCTCCCGATCGCCGTTTACCAGCCCGTTCATCCGCAGTGCCTTCAAAATATCGGCATTCGTCTCCTCCTCCGACTCCACCGGCTTGCGCTCCACCATCGGATCCTCGATATGATAATAGAAAAGCCCCGCTGGAACCACCGTTTTATCCGGGTATTCCCGCCCGATCTTCTCCATCGCCGCATCCATGTAGACGACCAGCTGCAGCTGCAATCCATAATAAATATCCGTCAGGTCAAATTTCGTTTTTCCCGTCTTGTAATCAATGATCTTAAGGTACAGCCGGTCGCCATCCTCGCAGAGATCGATTCGGTCAATCCGCCCGCGCAGATGGATCGCCTCCTCGCTTGAAAGCGGAATCCGCATCGCTCTCAGGTGATCCATCGGTGAAAAACTGACCTCAAACCCGGCTGGCTCAAAATCACCTTTTTTTAGCTGTTCCGTCAGTGCCCAGATCGTCCGATCCGTGATCCGGTATACCTTCCGTTCCAGATACTGGTTCCGGTACGAGCTTCCCAGAATCGCATTGCCGTATTCCTCCGTGACCGACGCCACACACTCCGCCACCATTTTCTGGCGGTCTTCCTCCGAAATGCCGGAAAACCGGCGATTTTCCTCTTTCATCCGCGTGAAATACATGTCGATCGCCGCATGGAACAGATTTCCGATATCCGACGGGGCAATCTCGTACATCTGCCGTTCCGACAATTCCAGCCCATACGAAAGAAAATGTGCATACGCACACGACGCATACAGCTCCATACGCGTCACACTGCCCCGCAGAATCGGACTATAGAGCGCCCGCGCCGCCGCCTTCCCGATGCCCGTATCCTGATAGGTATAAAATGCAGCATCCGAGAGCGCCTGCATTTCATCCCGGTACGATTCTGCCTGAATAAAGTATCGGTACAGCGATATAAACTGGTCATTTTCCCCGCTTTTTTCATCCTGCAGTCCCCGAAGCACCCAGCTCATGCCAAGCTCCGGCGACCAGAGCGCTTCCTTCTCTTCCTCCGGCTGTTCCAGACGTTTCTCCGGAAATAATTTAAGCAGCTGCAGCATCAGACTCGAAGGACGCATCGCTTTTCCCTCGGCAGAGGACGCCGCACACGACAGATAGAGATAGTCCGACGGCTTTGTCAGCGCCAGATAGAGATAAAATCGCTGCAAAAAGCTTTCCTCCCGCGCGGTCGGCGCCAATTCTACCTGCATTTCCCGCAGCGCCCGGCGATCCGCCTCCGAAAGGATCCCGCCGCGTCCCGAAACAGACGGCACTATCCCGTCATTGACTCCGGCAAAAAACAACACTTTTATATTGGAAAGACGGGTTCGCGTGATATCGCCGACCACGATCCGATCCACGACCGCGGGGATCAGTCCTACCTTAATCTCCGCAAAACCGGCGTCCAGAATCTCTGCATACTCCCGCTGTCCCATGACCTCCTCGCCGAGAAGCGCCACGATCCGGTCAAACAGATCCATTACCAGCCCATACACCTGCCCGTACTCCTTGGCAAGACTCATATCGCCCACTTCTTCAAACTGCTGCGCCATCGCCGCCAGCTTCTGCTCCATCTCAAGTGCTTCGAGAAAATGGACCAGCGCCTCCGTCCGCTCGCGCACCGTTGCTTTGCGGTTGGAAAACGCCTCCCGAAGCGGCAGAAATGGTGTGACAACCGCCTCGCGGAACTGATTTAACTCATCCAGATTGATAAGCTCAGCCCCCCGGTACACGCGCTCCCATGTGCTGTTCCACCGCTTAAACCCGCGGATTCCAAGCGCAATCACATAATTTTCCGCCTGATAGATCACTTCCGGTGAAAGCCCCGCAAGCGGCATCACCAGCCCTGTTTTCAGGAATCGAAACACCGATTCATAGGAAAAGCCCGATTGCAGCACCTCCAGCGCCGCCCGGATTAGTTCCACCATCGGGTTACTTAAAATATTTTTCTTATAATCAATAAAACACGGGATCTGATTCTTCTCAAACTGCCTCAGAATCTCCCGCGAATATGTCTCCAAGTCTCCGGTAATCACCGCGATCTCCCGGTAACGGATGCCCTCCGATGCCACCAAACGCCGGATTTCTCCGCATAAGAAAGAGATTTCCGCCTGCGGGGTTGCTGCTTCAATTAGACGCAGGCTTTCCCGACCGTGTTCAGCCGCAGCCCCGCTTTCGTTCCCGCTCCCAGAATGATACACCTTTCCTCTATATCGGAACAATTCATTTTCAATAAATCCCAGTTCCGGGCTGTCCTTAAATCTCCACATTGGTTTTTCTTTCAACAAAATATCCTCATCCCGGCTGCATCCGGCAGCTGCAGCACGGTCAATCAGACGGCAGACGGTATGACGGCTCATGTAAAAGAGCTTCTGCTGCACGCTCTCGCGGTACGGATTGTCCTCCGGATCCATCGTGACCGTCACGATCACCTTCCGGCAGCACCGGAATAAGAGTTCCAGAAGCTCATACTGGATCGGCGTAAAGCCTGTATAGCCATCCAGCGTCACAACGCTGTCGCGGATGAGCTGTGACTGCGGCAGCACCCGGCAGAGAAGGCTTAAAATTTCTTCTTTTACGATCACTTTTTCCTCGGTATACGCCTGGAATGCCCGGTATAAAACCTGCATATCCAGAAGCTTCTGGCGCAGCAACGGGCTTTTCGTCTCCCCGATCAGCGTCTCCAGCTTTTCCTCCGTGATGCCGTACTGGAAAAACTCAGACAGCATCGATTTGATCTCGCTGATAAAGCCCGCCTTGTCCAGATGCCCTCCAAACAGGTGCAGATTTCCCCGGACGCCCGATGAGACGCGCCGCAGAACCATCGATTTTCCCATATCATCCAGCACCGCCAGATTTTCAATCGCTAGTTCCTCAAACACCCGGTATGCCAGACGCTCAAAACTGACAATATCGATATTCATCACGCCATGGTTCGGATGCAGCATCACGATCTCTTTCTGCGTCTGCATCGTAAACTGTTCCGGCACCAGAGCAAAAAAACGTCCGTCCGGCTCTTCCATCGACTGACGGATCAGATTTTCATACAACGCCCGTGTCTTTCCCGAACCGGAACCACCGATTATAAATTGCAATGACATAGTTTTCCCTCTGTCTTTCTGTCTATGTTTTCTGTCAGATACCAAAGCATTTCCGCCCGGATGCATCCCGGATTCCCATTTCCTCCCGGTATTTCGCCACGGTCCGCCGCGACAGCGTGATCCCCGCTTCCGCCAGTTTTTCTGACAACACGCGGTCGCTGAACGGCTTTCTCGGATTTTCCGTTTTGATCAGATGGCGGATTGCCTCCCGCGGATCTTTGCCTGTTTCCATCCGATTCACCACTTCTGCCTGAACCGCCGTTTCTTCCTGATTCGCCGCCTCTTCCCGATCTGCCATTCTTCCCTTATCCGTCATCCCGAATCCCCCCGCAGCCATGTGTCTTGAAAAGAAATATGACAGCGGAAAGATCCCCCAGCGGCATTGCAGATATTTTTCACGCACTGTCCGGCTCAGCGTCGGCTCGCTGACCCCGAGCGATTTAGCCGCCTGTTTCTGCGTCCACGGAGCCAGTTTTCCACTTCCTTTTGCAAAAAACTCCCCCTGTACGCACAAAATCTCTTCTGCCAGCCGTGACAATGTCTGATTGCGCTGCCCAATGCACTGGCAGACCCATTCAGCCTGTCGGATTTTTCCCTCGATGTAGTCCTTCGCCTCCGTCTCGGTATCTTTCTGCTTCATCAATGACAGATAATACGGATTGATGGCAATCTGCGGCAGTGTCTCATCGGAAAGCTGCATTTCAAATCCGTGTTCCGTCTGTGAGATAATTATATCTGGTACAATATATTTATTATAGCTCTCATCCCCATATCCGCTTCCCGGTTTGGGATTCAGCTCCCGGATCCGCGCTGCTGCCAGAAGCACTTCCTCCAGATTGCAGGAGCATACACGGGCAAGCTGCTTCATCTGGTTTTTTCCCAGCAGATCCAGATGGTTGGAAATGATGTGTGCCGCCAGAATTTCGGTTCGCATCGTTTCATTCTGAACAATATCAATCACCACGCTGCTGTCCTCTGCCAGGTAAGACAACTGCATCAACAGGCACTCCTTCAGCGACCGCGCCCCGATCCCGCGCGGTTCCAGCCTGCCAAAATTTTTCCAGATACGCTCCCCTTCTGTCTCCTCAATTCCCAGCCCAGCGCAGAGTTCTCCAAAATTCACACTGAGATATCCGCTTGCATCCAGATTTTTGATCATATAGCGGAATATTTTTTCTTCTCTTTTCGTCAGATGCAGCATACACGCCTGTTCCAGAAGTGATTCCAAAAGCCCCTCCTGACTTCGTCCCGGCTCTAATCGCCCCGCCTCTTCTTCCTCATCCTGATAATAGGTCTGGTTCTGGCGGTCAAGGCTGGCAAGTTCTTCAAGTCTGCGGATTTTCTCGTTCAGCTCTCCATTTTCTTCCAGCCGTCCGTTCTCCGGCTCCCGCTCTTCCAGATCCACCACTGGATTTTCCAGCGCCATCTCTTCTATGTACTCTTTCAGCTCTATCTGCCCCATCTGAAGAATATTTGCGGATTGTATCATTTTCTGGGACAAGGTCTGTTTGAGCTTTAACTCCTGTTTCAGTTCCATCGTACCACCCCTGAAAAGATGTAAAACGCCCAGATGCCTCGCCGTTTCTGCCTGCGAAGTACCTGGGCGTCCTGTCTTTTGCCTGCCTAATTACTGATCCAGCTCGTCCTCGCCGACCAGCTCATCATATTCCTGCTCGTCCAGAAGCTCGTCAAACGCATCTGCCACGATCTCATACTCATCGTCGTCCTCGATGTTTTCCAGGTTCGGCTGTCCGTTCTCATCCTCGCTGTAACGGTACAGATATACCTCTCCGTCCTCTGCCTCGATGTCATCCATCGGAAGAAGGGCAATATAATCCTTGCCGCCTGCCGGGAAAATCGTCAGAACAACACACTCAATCTCTCTGCCGTCATCCAATGTCAGAGTCACGGTCATCTCCTCGCCGTTGTCGATCTCTTCCTGCGTCATATTCTTATTATCTGCCATATTTTACCTCTTTCTTTTCTATGCCTTTTCTACGTCCCACAAGATCCGTTGGCGGAATCCTGTCTTGACTCCACTGTATCAGAGTATTCTGTAAAAATCAAGACTTGACTTCCTCATTGTCCTCTTCATCTGCCGCCTCGTTACTGTTCACGCATACGTGCCCAGTAACGGAATTTGCCGTGGCTTCGCATTTAAATACGGCAAATTCCTGCTGCCGCCACGTTTTCTTACGGCACTTTCGGTTCCAAAAGTGCCTACCCGTGTACAGTATCGCCGCTTCATTCCGATACGCCGCCATCTATTCCAGCCCCTCATCCGGCACCTGTACGCGCATTCCACGTGCAAATGCCCGGTTTAAGCGGATTGTGTGCCGTGCCAGCGGGTTAAACAGCATATAGATGCAGAATACCGCCTCTATAAATTCGATTGCCGCCGCCGTCACCAGCATGAAAACCAGCGGAAATGGCAGCCACCAGCTCATCTGAAGCAGCGATACGCCGCCCCACACGATACTCGCCCCACGCCCGATCAGCATCAACACCGTAAGCACCGGGCTCTCCCGCAGCATAAGCATATACCAGCCATAAAAAATAAACGGTCCCAAAAGCGTCATGACCGCATTTGTTTTCTCCATTCCATAGACAAATGTCATAATCAGATAAAACAGGCAGTACAGAACCCGCACCCCCGTCAGAATCCGTACCATCCAGTGCAATGCCTCATTCTGCTCCCCGTAACCCGGAAGTGTTTTTTCCATCTGTTTTCCCCACATTGCCCATTCCCGCTGCACTGTAGCGTACTCCGGACGATGCTTTCTCTTTATAAATCCCATTCAGAGTCCCCTCTCTAATATTCAATTCCCCGCCGCGCCAGGATTTTCCGGTCAAACGGATGCTTGATTTTTTCCATCTCTGTCACGTAATCAGCCCGCAAAAGCAGCTCCTCCGGCGGTTTCCGCCCCGTCATCACAACTTCCAGATCCGCTGGTCTGTGATCCAGAAAATCCACTATATCCGCCAGCTCCAAAAGTCCCGAAGAAAGAGAAGCGCAGACCTCGTCCAACACCAGCAGAACATCGCAGGTTTCATTATTCTGTATTTTCCTGCTTCTTGAATCTTCCGTTTTCCCACACCGCTTCACTGCCTCACAGCACGCTGTCTCAAACATACTTTTATAATAATCCGCCGCCTCCCGCTTCACCTCATCGGTCATTTTCCACGTGAATCCAAATGTTTTTTCACAGGGAATCAACGTCACCTCCGGGAGCCGCTTTAAAATCTCCACCTCCCCAGACTGATCCGTTTTTAAAAAGCGGGCAGCAACTACCTGTTTTCCCGCTCCTGCTGCCCGGACCGCCAGACCGATCGCCGCCGTCGTCTTTCCTTTTCCATCGCCGCAGTACAGATGTACACATCCCATATATTTTTCCTTTTCTTCCTTATTTATCTCGCTTTTCAGCGCACTCATACCAACTATCTTATCATATCAAACTGCCAACCACAATATTTGCCCGATTGAAAATTTACATTGAAATATTTTCCCATATACGCAATCTGGCGGTCTGATCCCAAGGACCAGAACCGCCAGAAAACCAAACTCAATGATTCAATTTTACCAAACTTCTAACTTCAAACTTCTAATTTTCCTATTTGAATGCAGCAACCAGCTCTTCCGCATCCTTATAACCCTGTTTTTTCAGTTCCCCGATATACCACTCGGTTACTGGTTCTACAATCGCCTTGAAGGAATCGATATCCAGATCCTCATACGGGATGACCTCGACGCCATTCTTGGACTGCCATCTGGAAAGGATCTCGTCGTCGCCTGCACGGTTGATCTCGCGCTCGTACTGAACAGCAAGTTTACCGCACTCATCGACTACTTCCTGCTGCTCCGGTGTCAGGCTGTCGTAAATATCCTGGTTGATGCAGAAGAACAGGCAGTCATAGTTTGCATTCCACATGGAAACGTATTTCTGTACTTCCTGTACGCTTGCCGCATCAATCGCCGGAAGCGGGTTCTCCTGACCGTCTACCGTACCCTGCTGCAATGCCGTGTAAGTCTCGGACCAGTTCATGTTGGTCGCATCTGCGCCCCACAGCTCGTAGCACTTCATCAGAAGGTTTGAACCAGCCACACGTACTTTCAGGTTCTTCATATCTTCCACGGAATGAACCGGGCGCACGCCGTTCGTGAGCTGACGGAAACCATTTTCCGCCATACCCATACAATGCAGGTCATAGGAAGAAAGAATCTCATCCATCTTCTGGCCAGCCTCGCCGTCCAGCTTCGCGTCGGCATCCTCCACTGAATCAAACAGATACGGCAGCGATACCACGTTGAAACGCGGGTCAAATGCCGAATAAATCAGGTTGCTGTGCATCGAAATCTGCACCGGATCGCCGTTCATCAGTGCCTGGATGCCCTCAGACTGGTTTCCACCGGTCAGCTGATCGGCTGCGTAAACATCTACTTTGACCTTGCCGCCGGTCGCCTGCTCCATGAGCTCGCCAAACTTGCGTCCTGCCTGTGCCCAGGTACTGGTTTCTGTCGTGGAACACGTAAAGTTCCAGGTCATTTCCGGCCAGTTTAGGTCACTGTGATCTTCCACCTGATAGGTCGAAGAATTTTCAATGCCCGCCGTCTTAACTGCACTAGCCGCATTTTCAGTAAAGGTGTTTACCAGATCCTCTGCATCATCAAAGCCCTGGGTTTTCAGTTCTCCGATAAACCATTCCGTTACCGGCTCAGCTGCTTTCTTAAAGGATTCGATGTCGAGATCCTCATATTTCAGCACCTCCACACCGTTCTTAGTCTGCCAGCGATCCAGAATCTCCTCATCGCCTGCACGGTTGATCTCACGCTCGTAAGCAACTGCCTTACGGCCTGCCTCATCAACAACCGCCTGCTGCTCCGGTGTCAGGCTGTCATACAGCTTCTGATTGATGCAGAAGAACAGGCAGTCATAGTTTGCGTTCCACAGGGAAACATATTTCTGTACTTCCTGTACACTCGCCGCATCAATCGCCGGAAGCGGGTTCTCCTGCCCGTCTACCGTGCCCTGCTGCAGCGCCGTATACGTCTCGGACCAGTTCATATTGGTCGCATCTGCGCCCCACAGCTCATAGCACTTCATCAGAAGGTTCGAACCAGCCACACGCAGTTTCAGGTTCTTCATATCTTCCACGGAACGAACCGGATGTTCGCTGTTGGTCAGCTGACGGAAACCATTCTCCGCCATACCCATACAATGAAGGCCATAGCTTTCCAGGATCTCAACCAGCTTGTCGCCCGCCGGACCATCTAAGACTGCATCCGCTGTTTCAACAGAATCAAACAGATACGGCAGTGATACAACATTGAACCGCGGGTCAAATGCCGAATAAATCAGGTTGCTGTGCATCGAAATCTGCACCGGATCGCCGTTCATCAGTGCCTGGATGCCCTCAGACTGGTTTCCACCGGTCAGCTGATCGGCTGCGTAAACATCTACTTTGACCTTGCCGCCGGTCGCCTGCTCCATGAGCTCGCCAAACTTGCGTCCCGCCTGTGCCCAGGTGCTTGTCTCGGTTGTGGAACACGTAAAGTTCCAGGTCATATCCGCCCAATCCAGATCGCTGTAATCGCCGATCGTGTTGAAATCGTCATTGTCTGTCTGGGTGGTTCCGCTGTCGCCTCCGGCTGTCTCGCCATTTTCAATGGCTGCCGAACTTCCCAGTGCCGCCGGCAGACAGGTCGAAATCTGCGGAATATAAGTAATTATCAGTAAAACAACAATGGAAGCGGCTACCATCGGAACGACTGCCCTGGAAATCTCCTGCAGCGTTACGCGGATACCGTCTCTTAATTTGATGCCGATCGCGACAAACAGGTTGACACCGACCGGAGGTGTTACCTGACCAATTGCCAGGTTGACCGTTGCCATGATACCAAATGCGATCACGTTGTAGCCCAGTGCCTTGCAGACCGGCAGCATGATCGGGATGAAAATGTACATCGCAGAATTTGCATCAATAAAGCAGCCCGCGATCAGGAAAATAATGTTACAAATCAGCAAGAAAGTAAACTGGTTGCCTGCCACTCTTGCTAACAGTTCGGAAGCAGCCGTCGAAATACCGAAACGGGTGCAGACAAAAGAGAACAGCGACGCACACGCTACGATCAGCATGATGCCGCCGGTGGTCTTTGCCGAATCAATCAGAATTTCCCACAGGTCTTTAAATTTTACTTCCTTATAAATAATCATACCGACAAACAGACCGTACACAACGGATACGGCTGCCGCCTCGGTCGGTGTAAAGATGCCTCCGTAGATACCGCCCAGAATGATGACCGGCATCAAAAATCCCCAGAATGCATCCTTAAATGCGTTCCAGCGCTCTTTTGCAGATGCCTTCTCTACGTTGGACGGCACGACATGATTGCGGCGTACCTCCAGCATAACGACAACTACCAGAGCCAGACCCATCAGGATACCCGGAATGATGCCTGCCATAAACATATCTCCGATGGAAACACCTGTGATCGACGCGTATACGACAAACGCGATACTCGGCGGGATGACGATCGCGATGGAACTGGAAGTTGCCATCAATGCCGTCGAGAAGGCTGCGGAGAAACCGCCCCGCTCTATCATCGCCGGAATCAGGACCGCACCCAGGGCCGCTACCGTCGCCGGACCGGAACCGGAGATCGCGCCGAAGAAGCAGGCTACGATGATACACACATTCGCAATGCCGCCTTTTCTGTGACCGACACATGTGTCAACGAAACGGATCAGGCGCGTGGAAATCCCCGCCTTCGCCATGATATTTCCGGATAATACGAAAAACGGAATCGCCAGCAGCAGGAATTTACTGATGCCGGAGTAAATATTCGTCGCGACAATCGTTAAAGAAGTACCGGAATACAGGATCGCCGCTGCGGAAGAAAGTCCCAGACAGACGGAGATCGGCACATTCAGCACCAATAATACGAAAAAGGTAATAAAAAGAACTGCGCTAACCATTTATTTGTCCTCCTTTTTCGTACACTCATCGAGACAGAACTCGATAAAATGAAGAATCATGCACGCCGAACCGATCGGTACAAAGGACCAGAAGATCCACTCCGGCCAGTTCAGCACAAAGGTACGTTTCTGGTTCGCAAGCTGCGCCAGTACCTTGTCCATGCCATAGTAAAATAAGATTCCCATAAAAAGAACCGAAAAGATCGTAATCAGAATCATGACCGGCTTCTTTGCTGATTTCGGCAGACGCTCTGTTACCAGATTTAAGCCTACCAATCCGCCCTCACGCGCAGACAGCGCCGCGCCAAGCAGTGTAATTAATACGAAAATGGCAACAACCAGCTCCTCTGTAAAGGACCAGGACTGGTGAATCACCTTACGGGAAAATACATTTCCCACCGTCAGTACAAGGATCAGGAGCATCGTGACTACCAGCACGGTTTTCTCAACCATCGCCACAATATCCATCAGCTTTTTATATCCTTTCATACTGCGCTCTCCTCCTAAAATAAGTATCTCATTTTTCCACATTTCTGTCGGCTGTACGCATTCATCTGAACGTTTTTGTGTCATAGGACGCAATTTCCTAAGGCATAAAAAAACGCCCCCAGATAATAGGGACGAATGAAGTGCCAGATTTCTGCTAAATGTTCTGTTTTTCTCGGAAAACACGCAAACATATGCAGCACCAAACAAACAAACGCTGCTCCCGCTTGTGCGGGATTCGTACAAAAACAGTGACCGCCGCGCCCTTGCTCTCAGTCAATCGAGGCATGAACGGTTCCGTTTTCATATGGAACAATATCAAACTAAAATTAAATATTGCTGATATGGAATATATTCTACACTTTTTTAATAAATACGTCAACCATTTTTATAGACTACGGTCTATTTAATAAAAGCTGCGTAAAAATAGCATAAAAGAAATAAAATTCTTTTCCCTCAACCTATTGATGATTTGATTTTTCTATACTATAATAAGCATCATACGCTTTAAAGTGCGAAAATCTTTTAGACAATACAGGAGGATAAAACTCATGGGATTTGAATATGTCAGCAAGCTGCCGACCCCGGACGAGATTCGTGCACAGTTTCCACTGGCACCGGAGCTGGCCGCAGAAAAAGCTCGAAGGGACGCTGCTATCCGTGACGTCTTTACAGGCGACAGCGACAAGTTTCTTGTCATCATTGGTCCGTGCTCTGCTGACCGGGAAGATGCGGTTATTGATTATGTAAACCGCCTTGCCAAGGTACAGGAGAAAGTGAAGGACAAACTGATTCTGGTTCCTAGAATCTACACCAACAAACCTAGAACAACCGGTGACGGCTATAAGGGACTTTTACACCAGCCAAATCCGGAAGGTAAGCCAAACTTATACCAGGGTCTGATCGCGATCCGCAAACTTCATATGCGTGTGATCGAAGAAACCGGCTTCTCGACCGCAGACGAGATGCTATACCCGGAGAACCTGACCTACCTTTCCGACGTTATGTCCTATGTTGCAGTCGGCGCACGTTCCGTTGAGAACCAGCAGCACCGCCTCGTTGCCAGCGGCATCGACGTACCGGTCGGCATGAAGAACCCGACCAGCGGCGCACTCTCCGTCATGCTGAACGCCGTACACGCAGCACAGCACGGTCATGAGTTCATCTACCGCAGCTGGGAAGTAAAGACACAGGGCAACCCGCTGACCCACACCATCCTGCGTGGTGCTGTCAACAAGCATGACCAGTGCCTGCCGAACTACCATTACGAAGACCTGAAGCTGCTCTTGGACCTCTACAACGAGCGTGATCTGAAGAATCCGGCCTGCATCATCGATGCAAACCACTCCAACTCCAACAAAAAATACATGGAGCAGATCCGAATCGTCAAGGAAGTACTCCACAGCCGTCGTCACTCCGACGATATCCGTAACTTCGTCAAAGGCGTCATGATCGAGAGCTACATCGAACCAGGCAGCCAGAAGGTTGGCGAACACATCTACGGAAAATCCATCACCGACCCGTGTCTGGGATGGGAGGATTCCGAGCGTCTGCTGTATGAAATGGCAGAAGGATTATAAAAAATAGAAATATGCAGAAAAAAAGTCCGGTGGAAAAGCTCCGCCGGACTTTTTTTCGTTAGGAATTCGGATTTCAAAAAGGTTAAAGGATTAAATCTTTTGTATCATGCATTTATTATGGTTATAGTATATCATGCCTATCTCCAAAATGTTTGTATTCTCTTTAAATAAATTATGAAGAAATTCTTAAGATTCACCATTTCGATGCAATAAAAATCTGATTTTCTGCATTAATGAATATTAGGTTTATTGTTCAATTGATTCACATACATAAAAAGAACAGGTTTCGCCATTAAAAAGCTGTACTCCTGCATACAGAGGCTCTCTATCATATGTATATGTCACACTCTTAATATAAAGAAGCGGTGTTCCCTTCTTAACTTTCATCAGTTTTGCTTCTTCGGCCGTGGCTCGGCATAATTCAATCCGCTTCTCTGAGGAAGCAACTCTTACCTTGGCCTCTTCCTGCAGGCACTCAAACAGAGAATTATCATTAAACTGCTTTTCCAGAAGGAAGGAATATTTTACCGGAAAGTAATTCTTCTCAATGGCTACCGGTTCCCCATCCGCTGTACGCAGACGCGAAATATAAACCACATAGGATCCAGGTTCCAGATTTAACTGTTTTTGAATCTTGTCATCTGCCAGAACCAGCTTGTTTTCAAGCATCTGTCCTCCAGGCTTCATATTCATATGACGGCACATTTCTGAAAAGCTCTGGAGATTTTTTATATCCTTCGCGAATTTCTGTCGGCAGATGAAGGTTCCTTTTCCCTGCTTCTTTTCCACAAGGCCCTGGCTCACCAGATCATCCACTGCACGCCGAACTGTGATCCGGCTCACATTGTACTGTTTTGCTAACTCTGCCTCTGCCGGAATTCGTTCCGTTGCATTATAAACCCCATTCTCAATATCTCGTTTCAAACTCTCCACAATCTGTGCATATAATGGAACTATGCTGTTTGGATTTGTATTTATCTCCATACCCTTCTCCTTTTCATTCTTTATAATAATTGAGCCCTACATCTATATAGTCAAAATGATATATAATGTTATATACACTATCATACTATTTGTATTGTTCCATTACAAGCTTTTTTCGTTATTTTAACAAAGAAATTGTATTTTTTTTACTCGGTATAAAAAAGAAAAAAGCAGGCCCACAACAACTACAAGGTTGCAGGCCTGCTTTTATATTATATTTTTGTAACTATTCAGAACTCCATTCGAAAAACCGCTGCTTTGCAGCTTCTGTTTTGCTCATGTGGTTACTTCAATCCTTAATAATCAAATTTCCACATATACCGGCGATATGTCATCGGATGCATTCTCACATCTGCCATTGCTGAAATAAACTGCTTGGAAATCGGATGGAACAGAAGTGAATTGAAGTATTCTGCAACACTCTCATCCAGTTCGCCTAAGCCAAGCTTCTCTGCATCGATAACCCAATGATGACCGCCAAACTGATTTAAGAAGCGTTCTGCTCTCTCATCTACCGGTCTTGTTCGTCCAATGCTCTTGAACAGAAGGATGGCAAGATCCTTGTCACAGGTCTCAAAAGCACCGTGGAAATATTCACCAGAATGAATCGGAACACAGTGTACGGTCTGCATCTCCTGAAAGAAGCAGAATGCATCTGAATAGGATACCTCCCAGGCTGCACCACTTGACATTACATTCCATACAGTATCATCTTTGTAGGTCATGGCAAATTTAGCTGCCTCCGCACGCACATCTGTATATGCTTTTCCGTAAATTGTTTCCAGCTTCTCGAATCCTTCCAGAGCCTGATCATATGCCTCATAATTGTCATATTCTTTTAAGAGCCAGAACGCAATCTTTAACGCCGTGCCCTGGCTGTTGTAATGAACTAAGGTTGGATCCTTATACCACTCATCTGCATGATAGTAGGTAATATAATAATCAGCCGTCTGCGCTGTCAGAGAATCTGCATATCCGGATAAACCAACCGTAACGGCGCCTTTTTCTTTTGCCACCTTTAATGCTTCCACGGTTTCTGCCGTTGCCTTAGTGGAGGTTCCAATCACAAGTGTATTCTTATCTACATTCTTCGGAGTTGCATTCACGAACTCACTGCTGTTATATCCCTGAACACGCAGAGAGCTCTCCTGATTTAACAGAAACCGTGCCGGATAAGAGGATGCAAAGGATCCTCCGCAAGCCACGAAAATAACCTGTTTTAATCCGCCATTTTTATCCAGATCTGCTTTGGCTTTTGTCATCACATCGATGACTTCCTGCATACCTTTAATCATAGAATTAATCCTCTCTTTCTTACGTTTTGCCGTATCTTATCCTCTGAGGGCTTTGGTTGCCTGTTCGTCTACCTGATAATGAACTCCATCTGATACAACAACCACACCATAATCTTTTTTCGCTGCCTCTACAGACACCTTTTTCTCAATGACATCCTTTAATACCTTTTCCGGCTCACGCTTCATCGGATCACCATATCCGCCTGCACCAGGAGTTTCAACCCGGATGATATCGCCCTTCTTTAACGGAAAACTGGTTGTCTTGTGTCCCATTTTTGTGATAGTTCCATCCGGAGTTACACGGTAGAATGCACCGGCAGCGCCTTCTTTACCGCCATCTAATCCCCATGGATGGAATTTATGACGATCACCTAATCCGGTATATGCCACATCATCCTGCATCATCTCTAACTCACGCTCGATACCAAGGCCGCCTCTAAACTGGCCGGCACCGCCTGTATCTTCCTTCAGTTCATATTTTCTGGCAAGAATCTTTGTGAACTCCATCTCGGTTGCCTCAATCGGCATATTAGAGGTATTGGTCATGTTTACCTGAACACCAGATAAACCATCTAATCCCTTCGAAGCACCGCCGCCTCCGGCAATAACCTCGTGGAAAATAAACACACTGTCTGTTCCGATTGCACCTTCACCTGCTAAGATGGTGGTGGTACAAGCACCATTACCAGCCGTTACGACGGTATCCGGGAAGATTGGTGCCAATGCTCCGAAAATGGCATCCGGGATTCGCTGCTGGCAGTCAATCTGTGCACCAATCGGACTTGGTTCTGTTGGATTAACGATACAGCCCTTCGGTGCAATGATCTTAATCGCACGGTTAATTCCCTCATTGGCTGGGATATCATCTCCCATTAATGCCTTAATGGAGAAGAATACGGCTGCTTTCGTACAAGGGTACGGCACATTGATCGGTGCTTTAATCTGCTCAGCGGTTCCTGTAAAATCAATTGTCAGGTCATCACCCTTAATGGTAATTTTCACTTTAATCGGAAGCGGATCCGGATATTTGTCGCCGCAGCCATCCACATAATCGGTATAGCTGTATTCTCCATCCGGAAGTTCTGCAACGACTGCACGGACACGGCGCTCCGAATAGCCTACCAGCTCTTTCATGCACTCAATCAAATCGTCCTGATAACGGGCATAAGCTTCCTGAATTCTCTGTACACCGATCAGGTTTGCTGACATCTGTGCGGTCAGGTCGCCCTCTCTTTCCTGTGGAACTCTGGTATTATCAAGAAGAAGGTCCATAACACTCGGAATCAGTTTTCCATTCTGGCGGATACGGATTACCGGAATTCGAATACCTTCCTGGAATAAGCTATCTGCATCTCCGGAGGTAGAACCAGGTACCTTACCACCGATATCTGAATGATGCGCAATATTGGCAATCCAGCCAACCAGTTTATCTCCCACAAAGGCCGGTGCTGCGATTACGATATCCGGCAGATGATTGCCGCCGCCATGATACGGGTCATTGGCAATATACATATCGCCTGGCTGAACATTTTCCTTTCCAAATTTTTCATAAATATTAGGAACTACACTCAGCATTGAGCCTAAAAGTGCAGCTAAACTTTCCACCTGGGCAACACTATTTCCATCCGGATCGATTACTGCAGTACACACGTCGCGACGTTCCTTCATATTAGTAGAATATGCACTGCGGACAATGATTCCATAAGTCTCCTCAGCAATGGACATCAGAAGATTGCGGACAACCTCAACTGTTACGGTATCAATCTGTTTTGCCATCTTACTTCGCCTCCTCATCATGAATCTTTAAGTTGTGATATCCATCTACGTGGATGACCCATCCTTTCGGAACCACTAACGTAGTATCCATCTGTTCGCAGATGCACGGACCAGGAATCGACTGACCCGGAACAAATTTATCTCTTAAATAGACCGGTGTTTCAACATACTCATCACTGTTCTGGAACAGAACCTGACGAACTTCGATCGGTTCTGGAATCGGTGCCTCCGGATGAAGCTCTGCTGCTTTCAGGTCCGGTTTATCGATAACGCCGATAGCGGATACACGATAACTTACAAACTGTACAATCGCATCTTCTTTGCAATAGCCGTAGCTTCTCTTATGCTCTGCATGGAAATCAGCCAGTGCTTTCTTCAAAGTCTCTTCCGTCATCTTTCCTGCCGGAACCGGAATGCTGATCTCAAAGTTCTGACGCTGATAACGCATATCAACGGCAAATTCAAAGTAACGTCTGTCTGCCGGAACACCTTCTTTATCCAGAAGACCGGTTCCCTGCTCTACCATGTTATCAAACTGCTCATTGATGTCATCTAAGTTTCCGGCTTCACCATTCATGATCTTAGTTCTGGATAAGTCGAATTTTGTATCTGCCAGAAGAAGTCCGAGACTACAAAGAGTACCTGGATGCGGCGGAATCAATACTTCCTTCATTCCCAGTTCTTTTGCCACCTCGCATGCATGAAGCGGGCCGGCGCCTCCGAATGCCATCAGGCTAAATTCGCGGACATCATATCCCTTTTCTACGGATACGCTTCGGATTGCACGAACCATGTTGGAATTTACGACTGTGATAATACCGTTCGCTGCACGTTTCATATCCAGATTGGATTTATCACAAATTTTTGTCTTGACAGCGTTTTTAGCCAGTTCAATATCTACATACATTCTGCCGCCAAGAATCTTCTTCTGATTCAGCTTGCCAAGAACAATATTGGCATCTGTTACGCAAGGATTCTCACCGCCGCGCATATAGCAGGCCGGTCCAGGTGTTGCACCCGCACTCTTAGGTCCTACCTTTAAGGCACCGCCTTCATCAATCTTTGCAATGGAACCGCCGCCGGCACCGATGGTAATAATATTAATCATCGGGATTCTGGCCGGATATCCTTCTACATAACGCTCATTCGATACCTGCGGTGTATAATTTTCAATTAAGGAAATATCTGCGCTGGTACCACCCATATCAAAGGTAATAATCTTGTCTGCTTCGCACTGTTTGCCAATATATGCAGCTGCGATAACACCGGCACTCGGTCCGGACAATGCTGTCTTAATCGGGCAGTCGATGGTTTCTTTTATTGAAATGATGGAACCATTGGACTGGGTTACATAGGGCTCTACCTGAATACCAAGCTTCGCAATGGAATCACGGAAATTATTTACATATTTTTCCATAACCGGTCCCAGATAACTATTCATAACCGTTGTACTCATACGGCTGAACTCACGGAACTCCGGTGCCAGTTTACTGGAAATCGTAACGTATGCTTCCGGGAACTCTTCATGAATGATCTCTTCAATTCTTTCTTCATGAACCGGATTAATGAATGAGAACAAAGTACAAACTGCAATTGCTGTCACACCCTGTGCTTTTAAGTATCGAACGACCTCTCTTGTTTCGTTCTCATCCAGCGGAGTCTCAACACTTCCGTCGTAACGGATTCTCTCTGTTACCGTACAGTTTAAACCGGACGGAACCAGTGGATACGGTTTCTGTGCCTGAAGATTGTAAAGAGAAGGACGTCTCTGGGTTCCGATTTCCATCAGATCCTTAAATCCTTTGGTAGTAATAAGGCCAAGGCGGCAACCTTTCTTCTCGATTAATGCGTTCGTTCCTACGGTTGTACCGTGTGCCAGATAACTAACTTCTTCCGGAGCTGCTTTCTTAATCTCTAATACATCCTGAACGCCCTTTACAATTGCTCTGGACGGATCCGCCGGTGTGGAACTATCCTTGTAATTGAACAACTCACCTGTTTCCTGATTAAAAACAGAAAAATCTGTAAACGTTCCTCCAACGTCTACGCCAATCATATATGACATAGTATTTCCTCCTATGTAGTGTATTTTTCAAGCTGCACCTTCCGGGTATGGTCGTTTACCCATCCGGACTTTTCAGGATATTGACATCATACAGTTTATATTGTTATATAACGTCATATCTCCTTTACTGATAACATACTCTTCTTTCCGTCATTTGTCAATACTTTTTCAATCAAAAATTCCATGCTTTTTGAGCCACCTTATGCTCTGTATATCTGCCTGCCTTGGATTAGAGCGATACCTCGGATCATTCTGCTCCAGCGCATACATTCCCTTATATCCAGCTGATTCAAGAATATCCAGATATTCACAGATGGGAAGATCCCCATCCCCAAGGGCCATGTGAACCGCCGGGTGGGAATCATGGAGATGAATATGTGATAATTCTGCTCCATGGGCTAAGTAACGTTCTATCTTCTGGTCCATATAAACCATTTGTCCTATATCCAGCATAGGCTTCATGCTTCCTGAAGGCATAAGGGAAATCATCTCTTTCTGCTGCTCCGGCGTGTTCAGCACGTTCGAAGACAGAGGTGTCAATGTCTCCAGCACAAGTAAAATACCCATTTTCTGAGCCTTTTCTGACAAACGATGCAGGCTCTCTTCGCTCCGCTTCCACGCATCCTCCACTGGTTTGTTGAAATAACCGCATCCAGCTGAAACCAACACCTTTGGGCAGTTCAATATTTCTGCTGCATAAAATGCACGTTCAAAATTGCGTATGCTATATTCACGTATTTTTTCATCTTCTGCTGCCAGATTGACCGGATACTGGCATTGCTCCGGCGTGATACAGCATACTGAAAGCTCACGGCTCCGAATCTGAGCAGCTTTTTCTTTCAGCTGCGCTTCGTCCATCGTATCCAGACAGAAGGACGGACCTGCTGCCCAGAGTTCCACATTTTGCATTCCCAGTAAAACAGCCGTATCCAGAAAGTACTCGAACGGATACCGCAGATACTGATAGCTCCCCAGTGCAAATCGTTCCTTTGATATCTGCACCATGACCCTCACTTCCTTTTTTATTTTTGTTTTTATAATTCTCTGTAAATCCGGTCATGCTCAGACTTCGGTACCGGCACACCGTCTCCAAAGGCACCATTCTTCAAGCAGGTTCCTGCTGAAAATACAGCTGCCGCTTTCAATGCCTCCGGAAGTATCTCTGCCCTTATCTCACTGTTTTTCCAGCTTCCCTCCGGTTGTGTTTCCAGCTTTTTCAAGATGGTAATCAGCATAGCAGTGGCAAAGCTGTCTCCGGCTCCCATGGTATCCACCGGAGTGACATAATCCGGCAGCTGGCAATAAAACCGCTCCCCATCAAAAACCGTTGCTCCCTTACTTCCACGGGTAGCTGTCACCACACTGCATCCCTTTTCATACAGCTTCCGGCACAGTTTTTCTGTCTCCTCATCATTCAGATCACTACAGGATAGAAATGCAAAATCAATATATGGGCATACACGTTCCACCCTGTCTTCCTCATTCCAGCGATACGAAAAATCATAGCTTACCAAGGGAGAAAGTCCATGCAGGGCTGGAAGCAGCCCATCGGTAAACCCATTGTTGGTTGTATGAATCAAATTAAAACCATCCGCATATTCCAAATCCTCTTTTTCCAGATAAATTGGATGCTGCTGCAGAACACCACCTTTATTGCTTCCTTTAAATACACGATCTCCATCTACAAGGGTTACTCTGGCAAAGCCATTTTCTCCTTCATAGATGCGGCAATGACTGTGTCCGACTCCGTGTGCATCTAAAGATGCCTGCACGTGATCCGCTACTGCATCCTTTCCAAATACTCCCATAAAATCCGATTCTGCTCCCAGCATTCTTGCATATACCGCAAAATTTACTGCCTGACCACCCGGATACATGGTTCCGGTATGCAGATATACATCACACACATTATCTCCAAGACCTAATACTTTCAGCATTTTCTGTTTCCTCCTGTATTTTTATCGATTGAATTTGTTTTGAAACGAAAAGCGGCCGCCTGGAAGAGGCCGCCATTCCCTGGCAGTTCTGTCCCAAGCGGCAGCATTATTCTTAATTTAAATTTTACTTATTTATTAAACTGACGAGTCTGATCATAAAGATCCTTGGTTGTAAAGAAGCCTTCATCCTGAAGCTCTTTTCCTAACGGTTCTGCTGCATCAATAAATGCCTGGCGATCAATGTCACAGAATGTTACGCCGCCTTCGTTAATTAACCACTCTTTATCTTCCTCCCACTTGTCGAGAGTTCTTTCAGAATGATGAGAAGCTACCTGTGCTGCTGCATCAGAAATTACTTTCTGATCTTCTTCCGATAAGCTGTTCCAGAACTGAGTGGAGAAGCAGATCTGCTCAACCGGATATGCGTAATCCACATCTGCTACATATTTTGCAGACTCATAGAGGCCTGCAGAACGATAGGAGTCTTTCGAACACTCACCACCGTCAACTACGCCCTGCATTAAAGCAAATGGATATTCGGACCAGGCAACTACAACCGGTGTTGCTCCCATCGCTCTCGCATTTTTCTCAAAGATCGGAAGGTTCGGAATACGATATTTCATGCCAACCATATCTTTCGGGCTCTTGATCTCTTTGTTTGCAAAGAAGATACGCGGATTCTTCTGGAATTCGAAGTTTACTACGTGAATTCCCTGATTATCCAGGCTCTCCCAGATTGGATCTGCCACATCACTCTTTAAGTAATTAATCATGGAATCGTAATTGTTAAATGCAAATGCCATGGAAAGAATGTTTAAATCAGATTCATAAGTTGCCAGGGTATCTAAGGCACACATCATGCCCTCCTGCAGTCCTACCTGAAGGTTCTCCAGCATCGTGGTCTCATTGCCAAGCTGCTCTGCGGGATAAAACTCAAAGTAATATCTGTCACCGATCTTATCATTTACCAGATCACAGAACTCTTCACAGGACTGCGGTGCCGGCTCTCCGATGGCTCCGGAGTTACCGAATTTGACAACCTTAGCTCCAGCCGGAGCCGGTTTTGTTTCTACTGTATCAGCTCCTCCTTCAGTCTTATCGGTGGTCTGTGCGGAGGCCTGCTCCGATGTGGTTGTCTGTGCAGTGGACGATCCACAGCCTGCTAATGTGCCTACTGCCATGGCTGCCGTCAGGACAAGTGCAATTTTTTTCTTCATAAACTTTCCTCCTTAAATTGTGTACTTTATACTATCTTAATCTCTTACTCTTACATGGATCCTAACAGTCTCGGAAGGAACATGGTCAGCGGCTCCCAGAATGTTGTAATCATCAGTGTAATAAACATCGGGATCAGAAACTGTACCGTATATTTCAGTGCAGTTTCAAATTTATTACCGGTCGCCTTCGCTGTTACAAACAACGCTGGTGCCATCGGCGGAGTGATTAATCCAAGTGTTACATTCAGTACGGCCATAACACCCATCTGAACATAGCTCATACCAAGAGCCGTTGCCAGATTCATAAGAAGCGGTGCCACCATAATCAAAATCTGCATGGAACCAATAAAGCAGCCCAGGAATAATAACATTGCATTTAATACTAAAAGAATGATGATTTTATTTCCTAAGGACATCAGAAGAGTTGTCATAAAACCAATCAGACCACTGGTTACAATTACCCAGTTAAATACAAGACCGGTTGCACACAGACACATGGACATACCCGCGCTGGCTAATGTATCCTTTAATGCCTTTGTCAGCATCTTAAAGCTGAAACGTTTTAAGCAGATAGCCAGGATGACGCAATACATAGCTGCTACAACGGAACACTCTGTAGGAGTAAAGATACCGGTCATAATGCCAAGTACCAGGATAGCCGGGCCACCCAGTGCCGGAAGTGATGTATACAGAGAGTGGAATCGCTCGCCCCAGGATGCCTTCGGTGCCCGCGGGCAGGCAATGTGCTGGGTTTTCACTGCAATCGGAATCCAGATCATCATGGCCACGCCCATCAGGACACCCGGTCCCATACCAGCCTGGAACATAGCCAGTGTGGAGGTCTGGCTTAAGAATGCCCAGACAACGAAGTTGATGGACGGCGGAATAATCGGTCCGATACCTGCGGATGCTGCCGTTACTGCTACTGAGAAGTCTGGATCGTATCCGGCTTTTGACATCGCACTTACCTCAATGGTTCCAAGTCCTCCGGCATCTGCCAGAGCGGAACCGGACATTCCGGCAAATACCATGGAAGATAATACATTGGCATGTGCAAGTCCTCCCGGGAGATGACCGATCCATTTTTCAAACATTCCAAATAGTCGGTCCGTTAGTCCCACTTCATTCATAAAGCATCCTACAAAGAGGAATGCCGGTAATGCCAGCATGTTGAAATCAGCCAGGGAGTTTGCTGTTTTCTGTGCAAACATAACAAATGATTGATGGTTAAATACAATGAATTCAAACGCTGAAGCCAGCATTGCGTATGCAATCGGTACTTCCAGAAGAATTAATACCACAAAGGTGATAAAATAGACGGCTAAATAGGGATCCAGATTAGTCAAGAAGACCGCCTCCTTCCTTTTCTACCGGTACACAGATGGATTCATCTCCGGTAATTACAAATGCGATTGCCTTATATGCAGACATTACCAGCATAATCACTCCCATCACCAGAACCGGCAATGCATAGTAATAACCCTTGCTGATAGGAAGTCCTCCAACGGGAGGCATCTTCTTCTGCATCTGAAACAGCTGCCAGGATGCCGGAATATAAACCCAGCTTATCACAACAATCAAAAAGTTCGTAAATGTAAACATTCCTCTGCGAAATGCCTTTGGCATACGGTTCATGATAAACTCCAGAACTGCATGACCATTGTCCCAATAAACGGTACACCATCCAAGACACATGGACCATATCATCAACGCTGTTACACATTCATCAATTCCGTATATAGGGTGCTTAAATATAAAACGCATCAATACCTGAAGGAACAATAGTGCCATAAAAGCGAATATCATGTATCCGGTAAATACTTCCACCACACTATTCGCTTTATCCATAGCCTTACCAATTGAATAGATACTTTTCTTCATACTCTAATTGCCGCGCTTCGCTGCTGCGAATACGTACTCTCCTTCCTTTAAAATTAATTTCTATCATATAATGTCATGTGCTATAAGGGGTTCCTGGTTTTCTCTGCTCTGGCCGACCTATCCATTCAAATACTCGTCCAGATCCCCTTATATTATAATACCTTCAAAGACATCATATATCGTTATGTTATTTTTACCATACTTTGATTCATTTTGCAAGTATAAATTTATTTTTCATCGTCGCTTTTTATATTATCATAGGTTTTCTCCTTTCTTTTTTGTAAATTTTGCCAACTTTTGATTCATTTGCGTTATTATACGCAAAAAGTGGAACTCTCTCCTTCGTTGGAGAGCAGTTCCACTTTCATCTTATAACATTATATAATCTTTTGATGTCTCTCATTCTAACACTGCATCTTTTTATTGTCAAGCCTCTCTTTTAAAAAAACAAGAATAAAAAATAGGAGGTTCATGCTTCCCAACAAAAAGCTAAAGAGAATCAAGAATTCCGGGTAAAACAGATCGCACAGCTTCCCCCCTGCCATGTTTGCACATACGGTTCCGATCACACTGCTGATGGTTAGACCAATGGAAATACTAAAGCTTTTCAGACGTTCATCCGATGTTTCCGCAAAACACTCTACGCTGGCACTCATATAAAGGGCAAAACTGACGGACTGAAGAATCTGCCCCAGATAAAGAGACCACTCACCCGAAAAAAGCTGAAAGCAAATCGGACGAAGCAGGTTTGTGCCCAAAGCTGCTGCCATCCCCCAGAGGGCCGGATAGGTTTTCTTTTTTCCAATATAGGCTAACAAAAGCAGACTCAAAAACTCTACTGCAGCTCCTATTCCACAAACATTTCCAAATAATTCCGCATCTCCTCCACGCTCCGCAATAATCAATGACAGGAAGCTGCCAACTGGCCGATGACTGAACCAATAAAGAGTGCTTATTGTTAAACAAAACAAAAAACGACGGCTTTTTACCAATTGCTGAAACGCCTGAACAAACGAAAGACTTTTCTCTGCCTCCCCTTTCTTTCGATGATTGCCAAGCCTGGTATCCGGAAGCAGGATGAGAAATGGAATCATCATAAGAAATAAAAGAATCTGCATCTGAAAATAACGATTCCATCCCCAGTGTTTGAAATAAAATCCTCCAATCACTGACATCACTGCAAATCCAATGGAACCACCGGCACGAATCCGGCTGTATATCAATCCCGGATAACTTTCCTTACTTAAATTAACCCAGGCATCCATCAGCTGACTAAAGGGATAGGCCAATCCGGCTGCCAGAACCAGCCCCGGCAGAAGCAGCCATGACTGGTTCATGAATTTTGTGCAAAAAGCACACACCATTGATACGATACCGATACAAACTAAAAGGTATCTTCTGGTGGGCAGAAATGTATCTGTTATATAGCCTCCCACCGGTTCCATCAAAAGATTGGCCAAAAATGTCAAACTGGTAATAATTCCGCAGACTGTGGCGCTATAGCCCTGCTCTGTTAAAAACAAAACGATGAAACTCGAAAAGACACAATAGACCGCATAATAAATAAAATAAGCCGAAAAAAACAGAACAGTACAGCTCCTTTTCCCTTTCACTAATGTATCTTTTCCCGCCCCAGTCATAACAAAACCAAAGGAATAACCGCCAGCGATAATCTCTGATTAAAAATACAGTTTCCATCCTGCCAGCCTTCCTCGTAAAAGCAAGCAATCGCATCCTTTCCTGCAAGATCCGATGCTCCCCCTTCTTCTGCTATCATAAGTCCATCGTTCCATGTAACACCATCATCTTTACTAAGCCGAATCGTGAGCTTCTGACGAGCGTCAAGACTCCAGCGAACAGACTCTCCCTGTTTCTGCCGTTCCAGCGCCGGTTCATCTCCATAGGCACAATTAACAAAAGCCATCTTCCCATCTGACAGTGACAAAAGAGCGCCTCCACAGATTGGATCCGGAAGTTCTTGATTTAACCAGGGTTCTCCCCAGCGTATAGTATCTTCCCCATCTATCTCTTTTTTGCTTTCACAAAAAGCTCTTCTTCTGACTCCCGGAATTTCATGGCGCATGGTTGCAAGCAGTGTTCCATCACTCCGTTCTGCCACGGAGCTTTCTGTGGGATCGCCAACCCCGTTTCCCGCCGGAACTACACTGCTGCATCTCCATGTTTTTCCTTGATCCTGACTGGATAGACATGCAAAACAAGCTGGGAGATGGGCATTTTCCCCACGGCTCAGCCACAATGGAAGTATCAGTGTCCCATCTTTTTTGCTTATTCCATGACCAGGTGCAATCGCCCACAATGTAACCGGCCATTCTTTCCGGAATCCGTCAATCAGGGATGTCAACTCCCTTTCCGTTCCAAATGAAACACCATTATCATCGCTTTCTTTCAAAAATAATCTCTTATAATCCTGACACCAGAAAAAATAGAGCTTTCCCTCCGCTGCTGCTATTAACAAGGGATTATGAATCAGCTCATCGTCTTTGGGAGAAACCATCGTAACCCGCTCGCCGATTGGCTCTATCGTTTCACCTATCATGCGATATCTTCTTAAAAACAGAGTTCGGCTGTTTCCTCCACCTTTTCTTCCTTCATAGGTCAGGAGCAAATCCCCATTGGAGGCTGTCACGATTCCCGGTACGCGATAGGAATCAAAACCATGCTCATTATTTTCTTCTACCACAATCCGGGTATATTTTTTTTCTGCCATATGGTCCTCCTATCTTACTTCTCCAGTGAAAAAGAACAGTCATATTGTTTTACATATTTATCCATTCCGGAGGCTGAATATAATACCATCGTACAGCAGCTGCCAAAATCACCGGTACGCACTACGACTTTGGCCTTCTGCATCGTTTCCGTTAAGCGATCCTGGCTGATGGTTCCGCCAGGCAGCTGCGGCAGCAGCGACTGAATCTTTTGATACATAGCATCATTATACTGGGGCATTAACTCAAACACTTCGTAACGCTCTGCCACCAGGTCGTTCATGATTGCGCACATCGTCTGTTCAAGGGTTGGAACTCCTCTTATCAGTGACACATCAATTACATTGCAGCCATCCGGAATCGGCATATTAGCATCACAAATCACAATTGCATCCTTATGGCGGGCCGTGGCTAATGCATATCCAAGCTCTGCGTTAATCACCGTGTTCTTAATCATATACTACTTCCTCCTTTTTGCAGCATTATGTTATATAATGTCATTACGTTATATGATAAGTATAGAGGAAAGAACAAAAAAGTCAATGCTTTCGATAAAATATGGCATAAAAAGAACGGACTCTGTCACATCTTGTACAGAATCCGTTCTTTTTCAATTTTTTATGGACTAAATATTCTTAAACAGATCACAGAAATCAAAGGTCGCAAAATAATCCTTCGGTGTCTCTGCCCGGCGGATCATCTCCACGGAACCATCCTCTTTCAGGAGCAGTTCAGCCGAACGCAGCTTTCCGTTGTAGTTGTAGCCCATCGAAAAACCATGTGCGCCGGTATCATGGATGACAAGGATATCGCCCATATCAATCTTCGGAAGCATCCGGTCAATCGCAAATTTATCATTGTTCTCGCACAGGGAACCGGTTACATCGTATTTGTGGTCGCACGGCTCGTTCTCTTTTCCCATGACCGTGATGTGATGGTATGCGCCGTACATCGCCGGGCGCATCAGGTTGACTGCACACGCGTCCACACCGATATACTCTTTGTAGGTGTGTTTCTCATGGATTGCCGTTGTCACAAGGCAGCCATACGGCGCCAGCATGAAACGTCCCATCTCTGTATAAAGCGCTACATCGCCCATGCCAGCCGGAACCAGAACTTCCTCATAAACCTTGCGGACGCCCTCGCCGATTGCAAAGATATCGTTCGGCTCCTGATCCGGGCGGTAAGGAATGCCAACGCCACCAGACAGGTTGATAAATTTAATATCTGCGCCGGTCTCTTCTTTCAGCTTGACCGCCACCTCAAATAATACCTTCGCAAGCATCGGATAATACTCATTTGTAACCGTATTGCTTGCAAGGAAAGCATGGATACCGAAATGTTTCGCACCTTTTGCTTTCAACACCTTGAATGCCTCAAATAACTGCTCGGTTGTCATACCGTATTTCGCATCGCCTGGGTTGTCCATGATATCATTGCTGATCTTGAACAGTCCGCCCGGATTGTAACGGCAGCTGATCGTCTCCGGAATATAACCGATCGTCTTCTCCAGGAAATCAATGTGCGTAAAATCATCAAGGTTGATGATCGCGCCCAGCTCGGCAGCCATCTTGAATTCCTCCGGCGGTGTATCGTTGGAGGAGAACATGATCTTCTCGCCATCGTACTTCATCGCCTTTGCCATCATAAGCTCTGTCAGCGAAGAGCAGTCCACGCCGCATCCAAGTTTCTTTAAAATATCAATTACAAATGGGTTCGGTGTTGCCTTTACAGCAAAATACTCTCTGAATCCCTTGTTCCAGGAAAATGCACGCATCAGGCGCTCGCCATTCTCGCGGATTCCCTTTTCATCATACAGGTGGAACGGTGTCGGGTATGTTTTCTTGATCTCCTCCAGCTGCTCCCGTGTTACAAATGGTTTCTTCTCCACTTTTACATCCTCCGAACTAAAATCTACATATAAAACTAAAAAGTCTGGACTACCGGGAACATACACTACTCCCGGCACGCCCAGACTCCTTTGTCCTGCTACTATTTATACACCAAAAACCGTGTTTTATCAACTGATTTCCCGAAAAACGCCCACAAATGGGCGGTATTTGTTACTGTTCACGCATACGTGCCCAGTAACGGAATTTGCCGTGGCTTCGCATTTAAATACGGCAAATTCCTGCTGCCACCACGTTTTCTTACGGCACTTTCGGTTCCAAAAGTGCCTACCTGTGAACAGTAACTGGTATTTTTCTCCTTTTCTCCGCCAGGACACAAACTCCGGACAAATTGAATCATTTTCCAGATACATCTATGAACCGGGCACAGATTCAGGCGCAGAATCCAGTTTCTACTCTACCACCATTACACGCATAATATTCGTATCAGCTACCGGTTCATGGCGGTTGGCACGTGTCACCACACCCGCGGTTGCAACCACAATCTCACCCTCTTTGACGATACCTTTCTCTTTCAGCAATTCCACCGATGCAAATAAGAGCGCATCCGTCGATTCGGCGCGTTTTGCATGGAATGGCTTAACACCCCAGTAGAGCTGCATCTGGCGGACAGCCGTCATGCTCGGGGAAAGTCCTGCAATCAATGCTTTCGGACGCCATTTCGAAAGCATTCTCGTCGTAAATCCGCTGACACTCGGCGCCACAATGACCGGCGCTTCCAGATCGGAGGCGGTCGCTACGGACGAATAACATACCGTATTAGATATATTTCGAAGATTTTCCGCCGATACCTTTCTTCTCTGGTAGAACATATAATCCAGATATTTCTCCGACTCCTCGGCGATCTGGCTCATCATGCGGACTGCCTCGATCGGGTAACTTCCCATCGCCGTCTCGCCGGACAGCATGACCGCATCGGTTCCCTCATACACTGCATTCGCCACATCCGATACCTCGGCACGCGTTGGTCGCGGGTTGCGGATCATTGAATCGAGCATCTGGGTCGCCGTGATAACGACCTTGCACGCTAAGTTACACTTGCGGATGATCATCTTCTGAATGTGCGGAACCTTCTCTGCCGGTATCTCCACGCCCATATCGCCCCGGGCTACCATGATGCCGTCGCTCGCCTCAATGATGGAATCAATATTTTCAATTCCTTCTTCATTCTCGATTTTCGCGATAATTTGCATAGCAGAACCTTTTTCATCCAGAATCTCCCGGATCTCGCGGATCGCATCGGCATTGCGGACGAACGAAGCCGCCACAAAATCAAAGCCTGCATCCACGCCGAAACGAATGTCTTCCTTATCTTTATCGGTCAGCGCCGGAAGCTTGACCCGTACTCCCGGTACATTGACACCCTTCTTCTCGCCCAGCTCGCCGCCATTTTCAATCCGGCAGACGATGTCTGTTCCATTGACCTCCCGCACGTGCAGCTCAATCAGGCCATCATCGATCAAAATGCGGTCGCCCGGCTTTACATCCTCCGCCAGCCCCGCATAGTTGATGTAGCCGCGTGTCTCATCCCCCACAATCTCCTCGGTCGTCAGAGTATACAGATCGCCCTCTTTCAGCGTCACTTTCTTTCCATCTTTTAATTTGCCGGTACGGATTTCCGGTCCCTTGGTATCCAGAAGCGATGCGATCGGAATCCCCAGCTCCTCGCGCACACTTTCCAGAATCTCCAAACGATGTCTATGCTCCGCATGATCGCCATGCGAAAAGTTAAAACGTGCGACATCCATGCCATTTAACGCCAACTCCTTCATAATCTCCCGGTTATCGGTGTTTGGTCCCATTGTGCAGACAATCTTTGTCTTTTTCATGCCGTTATTCCTCCTCATATTCTGTCATTTTTTTAAGAATTTTCCCATCAGCGAATCATTTATAGGCTCTTTTGTATGCTTTATCCAGCCTATTTAAATCCCCTGCGTAACTGTTCAGTAAATGCGCAGACCTGCTGAACAGTTACTCCCCTGCTAAAAAACAATCCACCGCCTGATTCTATTTAGAATCTTTCAATTCTTCTTCGGTCACGTGTTTGTGCGTATACAGATGATCCATGCAATATTCCAGATTTCCCGCACACTTCGAACAATAGCGGAACTCCAGGTTCGGATCGTCCTTCTCGGTACGTCCGCAGACCGCGCATTTGTGGCGGGTCAGGGAAATTTTCTGGATCTGCGCTTTCTGCATCTCGTTTTTGAACTTCTGCTTGCGAACCGCCTCTTTCGGGCTGATCTTCCGGTAGTTACGCGTCATCAGGAAGAAAATGATAAAATTGAGCATCGAAACAACAATCTCAATTTTCGCGATAATGCCACCCGTTAAGAAACTGTAGACCAGAAGCGCTCCGTACATCATTCCAAGGTATTTCGCCCGGATCGGAATGAAAATCAGAAGGAACTGCATCTCCGGGAAGGTGCAGGCAAACGCCAGAAACAGCGATTCATTTAAGTAATACGGGGACATCGGCACCGAAAAGCCGGTCACACCGTACACCAGGAATGCCGCAATGATGTGTCCCAGCACGCCCATAAAGAAAAACATATTAAATCGGAAGGTTCCCCACACGCGTTCCAACGTCGATCCAATCGAATAATAGAGATACATCGCGAGCAGCGCAAAGAGGACGCCCGACTGAGGCGGGCATACGAGAAAGGTCACGATTCTCCATACCTGTCCCCGCAGGATCGCCGCTGCATCAAGCGCCAGATACTGCACGTAAAAATACGGATTAAACAGGCTCATCACAAATCCAGCCGCATACATCATGATGATATAGTACATCAGATTCGGGATCGCAAACCGACCGAATTTGCGCTCTAATTTTCTAAAAAAATTCATAATTCACATCCTTTGCCGTTTTCCTTTCATTATAGAGAGCGGCGGATTCTTTGTCAAATTATATTGTCGCTTCCACCACGTTATCTTACGACACATTCGGTTCCAAAAGTACCCGCCTGCGCTCTATAATGGCTGCATTCCAACTCAGAAAAAGCGGTATTTTCCACGCAGAAAATGCCTTTCCTTGTACAGGAACGCCCTTCTCCCATTATGCGCGATATTAACAAATTTTGCACATTTTTAGCATCTTTTTAACGCACCCTACCGATTGTTTTCTTCCTTATTCTATGTTAAAGTATAGCCGAATACATGTGTAATACAAAGGAGGGAAGGGGCACTGCCCCGATTGTACATGAATTCCTGTAAAAAATTAGGAATCGACATCGGTTCCACAACGGTTAAAGTATCTATTATTGAAGACGGCGGTACGCTTCTTTTCGCCGATTATAAACGTCATTTTGCAAACATACAGGAGACGCTCGCGGACCTGCTCCGTGAGGGTGAAGAGAAACTTGGCGCACTGACCGTCGAGCCGGTCATCACTGGTTCCGGCGGTTTAACACTTTCTAAGCATCTGGGCATTCCATTTGTCCAGGAGGTTGTAGCGGTTGCCACATCCCTGAAGGATTATGCCCCGCAGACCGACGTTGCCATCGAGCTTGGCGGCGAGGATGCGAAAATTATTTATTTTACCGGCGGCATTGACCAGCGTATGAACGGAATCTGCGCCGGAGGCACCGGCTCTTTTATTGATCAGATGGCTTCGCTGCTTCAGACGGACGCATCCGGTCTTAATGAGTACGCGAAAAATTACAAGGCAATCTATCCGATCGCGGCGCGCTGCGGCGTTTTCGCCAAGACGGATATCCAGCCTCTCATCAACGAAGGCGCAACCAAAGAGGATCTGTCCGCCTCCATTTTCCAGGCGGTTGTCAACCAGACCATCAGCGGTCTGGCATGTGGCAAGCCGATCCGCGGCAATGTTGCGTTTCTCGGTGGACCGCTTCATTTCCTCTCGGAGCTGCGCGCGGCATTTATCCGCACCCTGAATCTGGGGGCGGACCAGATCATTGCCCCGGATCACTCGCATCTGTTTGCGGCGATCGGCGCGGCGATGAACTCTGATCCGAAGACGACTGCCAGCCTGCACGATCTAATCGAACGGCTGTCCCACGGCATCAAGATGGATTTCGAGGTAAAGCGGATGGAACCCCTCTTTACTGATGAAGCTGACTATGAAAAATTCAGAACCCGCCATGCAAGTCATGATGTCAAAAAAGGTGATTTAGTGACCTACGAAGGCAACTGCTACCTCGGCATTGACGCCGGTTCCACCACAACCAAGGTGGCGCTTGTCGGCGAGGACGGCTCTCTTCTATACCGCTTCTACAGCAACAACAACGGCAGCCCGCTGGCGACGGCGATCCGCGCGATGCAGGAGATCCACGACCGGCTTCCTGAGAAAGCACAGATCGCTTATTCCTGCTCCACCGGTTACGGTGAGGCGCTCTTAAAGTCTGCCCTGATGCTGGATGAGGGCGAGGTCGAGACGATCTCCCACTACTACGCAGCGGCGGCATTTGAGCCGGATGTAGACTGCATCCTTGATATCGGCGGTCAGGATATGAAATGCATCAAAATCAAGGACGGCACCGTAAACAGCGTACAGCTCAACGAAGCCTGTTCGTCCGGCTGCGGCTCCTTTATCGAGACATTTGCTAAATCATTAAATTACAGCGTACAGGATTTTGCCAAGGAAGCGCTCTTTGCCAAAAATCCGACCGACCTCGGTACCCGCTGTACTGTTTTCATGAACTCTAACGTCAAACAGGCGCAGAAAGAGGGCGCTTCCGTCGCAGATATTTCTGCCGGACTGGCTTACTCCGTCATCAAAAACGCCCTGTTTAAGGTTATCAAGATTACCAACGCCTCCGATCTCGGAAAACACGTGGTCGTACAGGGCGGTACCTTCTACAACGATGCGGTTCTCCGCAGTTTTGAGAAGATCTCCGGCTGTGAGGCAGTCCGCCCGGACATTGCCGGTATCATGGGTGCCTACGGCGCGGCTCTGATTGCCCGTGAGCGCTACGATGCTTCCAAGACGACCACGATGCTGCCGATCGACAAGATCTTAAGCCTGACCTACAAGACGACGATGGCACGCTGCCAGGGTTGTACAAACCACTGCGTCCTGACGATCAACCGTTTCGATGGCGGACGTCAGTTCGTGACCGGAAACCGCTGTGAGCGCGGACTGGGCGGCAACAAACAGAAAAAAGACATTCCGAACTTATTCGACTATAAATACCACCGTATGTTCGATTATGAACCGCTGACCGCCGATCTGGCGCCGCGCGGTACCGTCGGCATCCCACGTGTCCTGAATATGTATGAAAACTACCCGTTCTGGGCAGTCTTCTTCAAGGAACTGGGGTACCGCACCGTTCTGTCCCCGAAATCGACAAGACAGATCTACGAACTTGGTATTGAATCAATCCCGAGCGAATCCGAGTGCTACCCGGCAAAACTCGCGCACGGTCATATCGAATGGCTGATCCGCCAGGGACTGACCTACATTTTCTATCCGTGCGTTCCTTACGAGCGCAACGAAACCCCGGAAGCGGGAAATCACTACAACTGCCCGATGGTCACATCCTACGCGGAAAACATCAAAAACAACGTAGAATCCCTGACGGATCACAAGGTACATTTCCGGAATCCGTTTATGGCATTTACAAATGAGGAAATCCTGACAAAACGTCTGGTCGAAGAATTTACCAGGGATCAGTCGATCCCGGAGAAAGAGATCCGCGCCGCCGCTCACAAGGCATGGCAGGAACTCATCGCCTCCCGTCAGGATATGGAAAAGAAGGGCGAGGAAGTCATCGCCTGGTTAAAAGAAACCGGACACCACGGCATCGTGCTGGCAGGCAGACCGTACCATGTAGATCCGGAGATCAACCATGGCATTCCGGAACTCATCACTTCCTACGGTTTTGCCGTGCTGACCGAGGACTCCGTCTCCCATTTAGGACGCGTTGACCGTCCGCTGATCGTCACCGACCAGTGGATGTACCACTCCCGCCTCTACGAGGCAGCTTCCTATGTGAAGACACAGCCAAACCTGGATCTGATCCAGCTCAACTCCTTCGGATGCGGTCTGGATGCAGTTACTACTGATCAGGTCAATGATATTCTGACCCGTTCCGGCAAAATTTATACGCTGCTCAAGATCGACGAGGTCAACAACCTCGGCGCCGCACGTATCCGTGTGCGCTCCCTGATCGCCGCAATTCGTGTGCGCGAGATGCGCCACTACCATAAACCGATCGTTTCCAGCGCATACAGCCGTGTTTATTTCACGAAGGAAATGAAGAAAAACTACACAATCCTCTGCCCGCAGATGTCGCCGATCCATTTCGACCTCATCGAACCGGCAGTCCGAAGCTGTGGTTACAACTTGGAGGTGCTGCAGAACTCCGACCGTACCGCTATCGACACAGGACTTAAGTACGTCAACAACGACGCCTGCTACCCGTCCCTGATCGTGGTTGGTCAGATCATGGATGCGCTGCTCTCCGGCAAATACGACTTAGAGCATACAGCTGTTATCATGAGCCAGACCGGCGGCGGCTGCCGTGCTTCCAACTATATCGGCTTTATCCGCCGTGCCTTAGAGCGCGCCGGTATGCCGCAGATTCCGGTTATCTCGTTAAATGCCAACGGCATGGAGACGAATCCGGGCTTCAAGATTACCCTGCCGCTTCTCACCAAGGCAATGCAGGCGGTTGTCTACGGTGACCTCTTCATGCGGGTTCTCTATGCGACCCGCCCATACGAGGCAAAAGCCGGTTCCGCCAATGCCCTGCATGAGAAATGGAAAGCAATCTGCATCAAATCGCTGCAGAAACACTCTTTATCCATGGCAGAGTTTAACCGCAACATCCGCGGTATTATCCATGACTTCGACGAACTTCCGAGACGCGATGTCCAGAAACCTAGGGTTGGCATTGTCGGCGAGATCCTGGTAAAATTCTCCCCGTTAGCAAACAACCACGTGGTAGAGCTTCTGGAAGCCGAGGGTGCCGAGGCTGTAATGCCGGATCTGCTTGATTTCCTGCTTTACTGCTTCTACAACAGCAACTTCAAAGCCGACAATCTGGGCGGCAAACGTTCCACCGCACACCTGTGCAACATGGGAATCTCCCTGCTGGAGTATTTCCGCCGCACCTGCCGCCGCGAACTGGAACGCAGCACACATTTCCTTCCGCCTGCACGGATTCAGGATCTGGCGTCGATGGCGAAGCATTACGTTTCCCTCGGCAATCAGACCGGCGAGGGATGGTTCCTGACTGGTGAGATGCTGGAATTGATTCACAGCGGCACGACGAACATCATCTGCACCCAGCCGTTCGGCTGCCTGCCGAACCACATCGTCGGAAAAGGCGTCATCAAGGAACTGCGCGCCAGCCATCCGGAGGCTAATATCATCGCCGTAGACTACGATCCGGGTGCCAGCGAAGTCAATCAGCTGAACCGTATCAAACTGATGCTTTCCACCGCACAGAAGAACCTGCCAGAAAGGAAAAAGGAGTCAAGAATTGGATGATTTTGGATTGATTTTGGATAAAATTTCCAGCTGACTTTTAAAGACGTCTGTGCTATAATAAATTTATATGGAGTTTAAGATAGGCTGTGGGTTCCATAGCCTATCTTCTATATAGGGGAACAAAAAGACAGACTAAAAGGAGATCTCAGGATGAAATCAAAATTATTCCTCTGCGCGGCTCTGGCTGCGGCTCTCTACGTGACGCCGTCTTATGCAGCTGATTATTCCGCACAGGTTGTGAGTTTTTCTCAGGAGGACCCGGACAACCTCTCCATCGAGCTGACCGGCTCCAAAGTAATTACCGACGATTTTTCATTCAAACTTCCATCCCAGGAATTTTCGAGACTCATCATGGTTCCGAACGGGGATTCCTACGAGGTATATGAAAAAACAGCCTATGAAGCCAACGGAGGCGGACTTCTCTTCCGCATTCTCGCATTTGAGGACACGCACTACCGCGATTTAAACGGCTGCACCATCTTAGGCTTCTGCGGCAACAAGCTCTTCATTCTGGATCCGCACTACGACGAGCAGTATGCCAGCGACAGCGAAGAATATGCAAAATGCAAAGAAATCGTGACCTCGATCAAGAAGAGTTTCATTTCCTATATCAAAGACGCCGGGACGGTTGAGTAGCATCGAATCGAATATAAATATGCAAAAAGAACGTCAAATTCTAAGTTTTTCGCTTGGATTTGACGTTCTTTTTTACTTTAAACTCTTCTATTTTGGGCTCTTCTATTTTCGTCTTTGTGCCATAGAGGTCCCTTACAAGACCGCTGATGGTCGTGTACTGGCTTCTACGCAGGTAACGGACTGCCAGCATGGAAGAAACAACCGCGCCGATCGCCCATGCCGTATCATACCAGCCTGCCAACAGCCCCACGGTAAAGGCGTTCTCCGCGATACCGATCGTCGAAGCGCCGCCGATCGCCAGACCCGCGATACTGGCTGCCACGACAAACGCATTATTTTTTCCTTTATATAAAAGGAAGTTCTCTGAATCCTTTTTCTGGCTGTAAGACACATAGATACTGATGCCAAACAGCAGAAGCACATATAAAATAACAATTAGCAGCGGAATATTCATTACTTCGCGCCTCCATTTTCCTCTGCCTCGCGGCAAATACGCTCGTAGGCTTCCTTTGTCTGCGGGAGCACGCTTCCGCCGTACGGAATTACATATACATCTTTTCCGTTAAAGTCTACCTCTGCCAGCAGATCCTTCATATCTTTAAACGATCTTACGCCCATATCCCGAACCAGCTCCGGCTCCATGGAAGACAGAAGCAGCGTCTTCGAACGACGGATGGACTCGCAGGCTGCGTAGAAAATATAGCCACCGATGGTGAAAGACGCACGCAGTGCCTCATCCAGGCATCCCTTAGAGAAAGGCTTAATCCAGTCGAAGAAATCCTTGGAACCGCTTCCCTCCGGGCATTCCGCCAGCATAATGAGTGTACCGCCCTCTTTGACCGCTCTCGATGCGTTAAACAGCGTCTTGGTGGACTGATAAAAATTCAGATCCTTCGGGAAACCGCCGCAGCTTGCAATTACGACATCTGCCTGATAGTCAATCGGCAGTCCGTATCCCTTCTGTACATAACTGCAGCTTGCCTGCCATGCCTTGTCAAACTCACCACAGAATAAACCGCTGTGGCGGGAAGATGTATCTACCACGATATTGATACCGAATGTAACATGTACCATGGCACCTGCCTCGCGCATATCCAGGTTGATCGGGTTGTTCTCCACCAGACCGCTGCCGACACGCACATCCGTCATCGGTTTCTCCGGATCCAGCGCACGCTCATGGTTCATGCGGATCGTCTCACGGGAAGCAATACCTGGAACGATGCTCTTTCTTCCGCCGCCGTAGCCTGCCATCAGATGGTGCACCGTACCGCCGATGCAGATGACCTTTCTGCCGACTGCCAGCGGATTGACCGATACACGCGTTCCAAAGGACGTCGTACCGATGTATACCAGATCCGGCGCATCGCAGTCATGGTCAGTCACGCTCGCTACATGGTCGTAGACAAACTCGCTTGCAAGTTTTCTGCGATCCTCCGCCGTATTCTTGCGGTGTGTTCCCAGTGCAACCACAACCGCAATCTGGTCATATCCCACGCCTATCTCATCGTGCAGATATTTTACCAGAAGCTCGCAGATCACGTCCTGACGCATCCAGAAACGCGTCATATCACTGATCACGATCGTAACCGGATCGGTCGGTGCAATCAATTCCTTTAACGGCTTCGTGCCAATCACACCATCCGTCACACAATGCAGAAATTCTGCTTTTATATCTTCAATGACCCGCATCTTATTTTCATACAGGTATTTTACACTCTTCGCACCGTCAATCTCAAAATCGACCGCCGACGTTCCGTACTTTAAATGTACTTGCTCCATTGTCTTTCTCCTTCACATTTCCTCATCTACGTTAAACATTTGCGCTTTAAATCACTAAAGTATATAATAAAGCACCTGTTTTGTCAAGTCTTTCACAAAACAGGTACTTTATTTTTATAATTTATATGATATTTTTCAATTTTCCCGGTACGCCGCATACATCTGCGTCGTCGCCATATCCGAATGTCCAAGAATCGTCTGAACCGCCCGCATGTCTGCACCTCTCGCAATCAGGTGCGCCGCAAAGGAATGGCGCAGCGTGTGCGGCGTGATATCTTCCTCAATCCCGGCTTTCTCGCCGTAATATTTGATAATCTTCCAGAATCCCTGCCGACTCATCGCGCCGCCCGTACAGTTGACAAAGAAATAGTCCGATCCCTTTCCACGCAGCAGCTCGTTTCTCGCATGTTCCAAATACTCCTCCAGCGCTGCTTTCGCCGAACGTCCAAATGGGATCGTCCGCTCCCTCTCCCCGTCGCGACAGACCAGAAATCCAATGTTCATATTGATATCTTCCATCTGGATCCCTATAAGCTCTGACACCCGGATTCCGGTCGCATATAAAAGAGCCAGCATCGCCTTGTCCCGAATCTCCTTCGGTGTCTGCTCGGATGGCTGTGCCAGAAGCGCTGATACCTGATCGACACTCAGGACCACCGGCGCCTTTTTCTCCACTTTCGGCGCATGCAGACTTTCCGCCGGGTTCCGCCGGATGCATGCCTGCATACATTCATAATTAAAAAACGCTTTCATCGCCGCCATCATCCGTGAAATGGTGGTAGCCGCCTTTCCCTGCTCTTCCATATGAAGAATATATCCATGCAGGCTGGTCTTTGTCACCTTCGCCGCCTCCCGGATCTCTTTCTCCTCCAGATAAGTAATCATCTGCATCAGATCTCTCCGATATGACTGTACGGTATTTTCTGATGCCTGTTTTACCTCCCGCAGGTACTGTTCAAATCTGTCTACTTCCCCTCTCATACTTCCCCAATCTATTCTCGTAACCATTTCCGCCATTCTTTTATTCACGGCATTTTCTGCCAAAGCCCCAGCCTGCAGGGCAAATATCGTTCCGCGGCAATCCTATCGATTCCTCCATCTGAACCATCCATTCTCCTGAGGTTTTCTCACCCTATCTGCAACTTACCTTCTTCTCCACAAACAGGGCTTTTATCGTCCGCAGGTATCATTATATCTACATTTTCCCATAAAATCAAACATAATTTTCCCCACTTTTCCTACATTTTTCGACTGATTTACATAAAAATACAACATATGGTGCGTCCACTTTTTTCACCCCCATATGTTGTAAATTTTGAATTATATTTTTATTCGGACAGCCCCATTAAAATGGGCAGTGTGAGACCAGTAATGATACAAAACCAGGATTCAGCCACACTTCCAGCGCAGTTCCCATCCCCAGCACCAATAAAAGGATTAAAAATCCAGCCGTCCGTATCCGCCTCTCCTTTGCAAGCGCCCAGGAAAGAAGCAGCCAGAACACAGGAATATAAAACACCACCTGTGGAAATAACGTTGCCACAAATACAGGCAGTCCCCAAAAACCGCCCCAGCCAGTAAATCCTGCCAGCAGCCATGCCTGCTCCAGACCTAAGACGAGACAAGCACCCCACGCAGCCAGACATGCGACCGGCGTCATACCTGCCAGCCACAGCATCAGCGCCATCCCTGACCGCTGCAGCCAGACCTGAAAAAACAAAGTTCCCCGGCTGGCTGCCTTCATTCCAGCGTTTAGATGCCAACCGGCACCCGATGGATCTCCAATTCCTTGTCCAAGCCTCGCTGCCAGCACACTTTCCAGCCCGGCATGTCCGCTCCCGGACGAAATTTGAAAACAAACGGCTGCTATCGTCCCCAATACAATCCCAAGGATCCAAAAAAACACTGATACATCCCAGGTACTTAAAGCCGGAAGCCGGAATCTCCTTTTCACATGCAATCCCTGCCTATTCCTTTGTTACCTTATCTGTATTCAGTGTTTTTTATAATATGCCTTTATATCTGCCTCTATATGCTGTTAGCTTCATGCGTCTTTCAGCGTTTAATCCATATATTTATTTCATCACAGATGCTCACAGTGCTTCGCTGATCCTTATTTTTACTTCTGTCCTGCTTTGCAGGCATACGCCAGAATCGCGGACACAGTCTTTCCATCCGTCAGCTCTCCTGCGTAGATCCGTTTCAAAAGGTCGGAAAGTTCCCACGCCTCTACCTCAATCTCCTCGTCCGGGTCAAGATGCTGATGGGTTTTCTTGAGATCGCGTGCCAGAAAAATATCCAGCGCCTCATCACAGAACGCGATCGTTGTGTTGACGCTCATCAGATATTCCAGATGGTCACAACGGTAGCCCGTCTCCTCCTCCAGCTCGCGGTACGCGCAGTCAATCTTCGCCTCATCCGGCGAATCCAGCTTACCAGCCGGAATCTCCAGTGTATAGCGGTCCAGCGCATTGCGGTACTGACGCACCATGAGAATCTTTCCATCCTCCGTAACCGGAAGCACCGCTGCCGCGCCGTCATGATGGATAAAATCCCATTTTGCCTGATGTCCGTTTACCTCGACGGTATCTTCGTACATTTTCAAGATGGTTCCCTGATATTTTAACTCTCGTTTCAGGCGTTTGACCGGCACGGACTCCAGCGATGCCTGCTTTTCTACTTTCTGTTCCATATTTTCTCACCCTTATATCCAGGTTCCTTCTGGGTTCTTTTTCAACATTTTTTCACTATTTCAGGTCGATGCACTTCTCATAGCATGCGTCACATGCCTTGATAACCGCATTCCGCAAACCATACTCCTCCAGGACGCTGACCGCGTAGATCGTCGTACCGCCCGGCGAGCAGACATCATCTTTGAGTGCGCCCGGATGCTTGCCGGTCTCGAGTACCATCTTCGCACTGCCGACAACGCCCTGCGCCGCCATCCGGTAAGCCACATCTCGCGGCATGCCGTACTTAACGCCCGCATCTGCCAGCGCCTCGATGAACATATAGATGTATGCCGGTGCACTGGAACTGATACATACAACCGCATTCATCATATATTCCGGAACGATCTCCATCATACCAAAAGATTCAAAGAAATTGCTGATCATCTGCTTTTCTGTCTCTTCAAACAGCTTCTTGTCGTAGCAGACACCTGTCATACCCTCGCCGATCAGCGCCGGCGTGTTCGGCATCGCACGCACGATACGGCGGTCACCGCCCAGCTTCTCGTTGACACTGTCAATCGTGATACCCGGTGCAATCGAAATAATAATATTTTCTTTCGTTACATGGTCCTTGATATCTGCCAGTACATTGTCATAAAACTGCGGTTTTATAGCTAATACGATATATTTTGCATTTTCCGCACAATCCTGGTTTGTGTCAACCGCCTTGACACCTGTCTCTTTCTCTATCTGTGCCACTCTCCGGCGGTTCAGATCCGTAAAAGTGATGTCTTCCGTTTTATATTTGTTCAGCAGGCTTCGCATGATCGCATAGCCGATATTTCCCATTCCGATAAAACCAATTTTCGCCATAATCTTTGTCTCCCTCCATCTGCCATCCGGCACTTCCCTGCCGGATGAGCCTCCATTTGTTGTCTGACTGCAGCTGCTCTTTCCAACAGCCACATCTGGCTTTCTATTCAGCATCTTGATAACGGTTCAATCTTCTTACCATTACGCCACAATAAATGCATGAAGCTGCTAAATAATCACTATTTTTCAACTCTATCATGCTATAATACTCGTCTTTTGGACAGTTTGCAAGCAAAATTTCTCCGCCTGCCTTCACGCTCACGATCCTTTATTTTACCCTGCTCATGCAAATTTTCAGTCTGTCCGAAAAACAGAGTTTCCGTTTTCCGCTTCATGAAAAAAACCTGTATTTTTCTGTTTTTCTTTCTCTCTCAAAAAAGATGTAAAGAATGTGCCTTGGCACATTCGGGCGTCTCGCGCGGTCGCTTGCGACATGTTTCTGCTTCGCGCGAGTGCGCATCCTCGCGAAGCGTTTTTTGTTTCATAGGACGTAATTTCCTATGAAATAAAAATCACTCTACCCGTTATGATACCATGTATGTCACTGATTGTAAAATACCGCGTGCTGACCAGCCCGCTTCTATATCACAAAAAAAGTGCCTCTATTTTACTTTTTTTCGTGATTTTTCGGATTGCCAATTTTATGTATTTCTTATAAAATCTACTCTCAGAGTTTTATAATCGTTTTTTAGAAAGGATGTTTTTTCCATGAGCCGCTCTTCGCAACGCTCTACCATAAAAGATATGACAAACGGAAGCCCGGCAAAGCTGATTCTGGGCTTTGCGGTTCCGATGCTGATGGGACTTCTGTTCTTTGTACTGGATCAATTAAAACTGACAAATGACAGAGAGGCAGAATAAACAGCTGCTTCCAAATAAAAAGATGGCGAAAGTTCGTGTATGAGCTTTCGCCATCTTTTTATTTTATCTTATTTTTCTAATTCCTGCATTTTCATTGCACGCACTTTCAGAGGAAGTCCGAACAGGTTGATAAATCCTTCTGCATCGTGGTGGTCATAAAGCTCTCCGGTTGTGAAGCTTGCAAGGGATTCACTGTATAATGAGTAAGGGGAAGTTGTTCCCGCTTTGATGATGTTTCCTTTGTAAAGCTTGAATTTTACTTCTCCGGTCACATACTGCTGTGTGACATCCACAAATGCCTGGACTGCTTCGCGAAGCGGTGTGAACCATTTTCCTTCGTATACGATCTGTGCCATTTTATTTCCCATGTCCTTTTTTACTTCATAGGTTGCACGGTCGAGTACAAGTTCTTCCAGCTGGTCATGTGCTTCCATCAGGATCGTTCCGCCAGGAGTTTCATAAACACCGCGGGATTTCATTCCAACAACACGGTTTTCTACAATGTCAACGATTCCGATTCCGTGTTTTCCGCCAAGTTTGTTGAGTTCTGTGATGATCTCAGATACTTTCATTTCTTTTCCGTTCAAGCTTTTCGGAACACCTGCTTCAAATGTCATGGTGACATATTCTCCTTCGTCTGGTGCTTTTTCAGGAGAAACACCAAGGACAAGAAGGTCATCGTAGTTTGGCTCACATGCAGGATCTTCCAGCTCCAGCCCTTCATGGCTGATATGCCACAGATTACGGTCACGGCTGTAGCTGTGTTTTGCATCAAATGGAAGATCAATACCGTGAGCTTTGCAGTATTCGATCTCATCTTCACGGGACTGCATGGTCCATACATCTGTCATACGCCATGGAGCAATGATCTTTAAGTCCGGTGCAAGCGCTTTGATTCCGAGTTCAAAACGGATCTGGTCATTTCCTTTTCCTGTTGCACCGTGGCAGATTGCAGTAGCGCCTTCTTTGCGGGCAATCTCTACCAGTTTTTTCGCGATCGGCGGACGAGCCATGGAAGTTCCAAGCAGATATTTGTTCTCATAGACTGCTCCTGCCTTCACACATGGAACAATGTAGTCGTCGCAGAATTCGTCGATGATGTTTTCAATGTAGAGTTTGGAAGCGCCGGATAATTTTGCGCGTTCCTCTAATCCGTCCAGTTCTTCGCCCTGACCACAGTCGATACAGCAGCAGATGACTTCGTAATCAAAATTCTCTTTCAGCCATGGTATGATGGCAGTCGTGTCAAGTCCTCCGGAATACGCCAATACAACTTTTTCTTTACTCATAATGATATCCTCCTTAAAAAATCTCTATTGTCTGATATGTTGTTGCCAATCGTGTATGACAAAACCGTTACGCTTTAGAAGCTAATCAGTAATATACACCTAAATTCATAAATATGCAATAGAAAAATGGAAAAAAGTGAAAAATATACAATAAAATTCAAAAAGTATGCATAAAATAAAAAGGGGAATACAGAGCGGATGCAAATATGTTGTTGGAAAGCGATCCAATATCAGTTATAATAAGGGTATTGTAAACTGTGGATTAGGAGAGAATGTGTATGAATATATTAGTTGTAGTAGATATGCAGAATGATTTTATTGATGGTTCTCTGGGCACAGAAGAGGCGCAAAGGATTGTTCCTGAAGTAGTGAAAAAGATACAGACATTTGATGGAACTGTGTTTGCGACAAGAGATACCCACGAAGAGAACTATCTGGAGACGGCAGAAGGAAAAAAACTTCCGGTCAGACATTGTATCCGTGGAACAGAAGGCTGGCAGATCAGACAGGAGATCTCAGATCTTCTGACAGAGGCGCCTGTTGATAAAGTGACGTTCGGAAGCAGGGAGCTTGTGAAAAAGCTGGAGCAGATCCAGGAAGAGACTTCGATCGAGAGCATTACGCTGATCGGGCTTTGTACAGATATCTGCGTGATCTCCAATGCCATGCTCTGTAAGGCGTTTCTGCCAGAGGTTCCCGTACAGGTGGATGCGTCCTGCTGTGCAGGAGTGACGGTGGAGAGTCACATGCAGGCGCTGGAGGCAATGAAGATGTGTCAGATCGACATTTTATAGAAGATACAGGAATGAAAAAAGAGGGTACAAAAAGATGGACAGAAAAGACATACTGCTGAATAAGCAGAGGATTGTGATCAAAGTGGGAACTTCCACGATCACTTATGAAGAAACAGGAAATATCAATCTGGAGAAGCTGGAGAAGTTTGTTCGTATTTTGATCAATCTCAGGAATAAAGGAAAAGAAGTGATCGTTGTCTCATCCGGTGCAGTCGGAGTTGGGAAAAATGCCCTGGGAATGGACAGGCGTCCTCAGACGGAGTCTGAAAAACAGGCATGTGCGGCAGTCGGTCAGGGGAAGCTGATGATGATCTATGAAAAGCTGTTTAACGAATACGGACACGGCACAGGTTCTGCTCACAAAAGAATCTGTGACAAATGCCAAATGCCGCAAAAATGCAAAACAGACATTTGATGAGTTGTTTAAGATGCAGGTTGTCCCGATCGTCAATGAGAATGACGCCATTTCGGTGGACGAGCTTTCTTATGGGAACTTCGGAGACAACGATACACTGGCGGCATATGTGTCCCGGCTTGTGGATGCGGATCTTCTGATCCTGATGTCAGATATCGATGGGCTGTACAAAAAATCCGAATGCAAGATTTATCCATACGGTCGGCAAGATCGGGCGGGGTCTGGAAAACATGGCAAAAGGAGCATCCAGTGATTGCGGGACAGGGGGTATGGCAACTAAGATCAAGGCTGCAAAAATTGCCACTGCAGCAGGGGCAGATATGATCATTGCAAACGGGGATAATATTTATTCGATCAATGATGTGATGAATGGTAAAAAAGTAGGAACATTGTTTTTGTCAGAGCAGCATCAGAAAGAGATGGCAGAAGAGGTGGCGCCTGAACGGGCAGAGTTCCGCAGACAGGCAAAACGGGAAAAGAAGGTTTAGATGGTATCAGGAAAGGAGACTGTATGGAAACGTATATGGAGACATTGGGATGCAGAGCAAAAGAAGCATCAAGGGCAGCGGCAAAGCTGACGACCGTTGAAAAGAACAGAGGGCTTGAATTTGTGGCAGAAGAATTATGTCTGCGAAAAGAAGAGTTGCTGTCAGAAAACGAGAAGGACATGGAGGCTGCAAGAGAACAGGGGATGTCCGAAGCACTTCAGGACAGATTGAGACTGACCCAAGCACGGATTGAGGCAATGGCGGAAGGTTTGAGACAGATTGCAGGGCTTTCAGATCCGATCGGGGAAGTCCTTTCCATGAAAAACCGGCCGAATGGACTGCGTATCGGGAAAAAGAGAGTGCCGCTCGGTGTTGTTGGTATTATTTACGAATCCAGACCAAATGTCACAGCAGATGCGTTCGGGCTGTGTTTTAAGACCGGAAACGCAGTGATCCTGCGGGGAGGCAGTGATGCGATCAATTCCAACAAAGCAATCGTACAGGTGATCAAGGCCGGACTTCGCAAAGCCAGATTATCCCAGGATCTGATCCTACTTGTAGAGGATACGAGCAGAGCAGTTGCCACGGAGATGATGCGCCTGCATGAGTATATTGATGTTCTGATTCCAAGAGGCGGTGCCGGGTTGATCTCTACTGTGGTGCAGAACAGTACAGTGCCGGTAATTGAGACAGGAACCGGAAACTGTCATATTTATGTGGATGAGAGTGTGGATGTAACGATGGCTGCGGAAATCATTGAAAATGCGAAGACACAGCGTCTTGGTGTGTGTAATGCATGCGAATCTCTTGTGATCCACGAAAATGTTTTAGAGCAGGCATTGCCGGGTATTGTAAAGCGCCTGAACAATCATCAGGTGGAGATTCGCGGAGATGAGAAGGCGAGAGCAGTCTGCACAGAAATTCTGCCTGCATCAGAAGAAGATTGGGGAATGGAATATCTGGATGCCATTATTTCCGTGAAGACAGTGGCCTCTCTGGATGAGGCAATCCGCCATATCAACCGGTATAATACCGGACATTCCGAGGCGATCATCACAAGAGATTATGCAAATGCTCAGAAATTTCTTGAAGAAGTGGATGCAGCAGCTGTCTAAGATCGGAAGAGCGTCGTGTAGGGAAAGAGTGTAGATCTCGGTGGTCGCCGTA
>OGMW01000187.1_pt1 | contig 70209 bp, 64 predicted proteins | sample 1573281 | NCBI WGS metagenome assembly OGMW01 (sample SAMEA2581907, study PRJEB24529) | metagenome | biome: Human gut stool | place: China | collected 2011 | reverse complement strand
GTATAATAGCCACTTCCATGACGTTCGGTCAAAATAAAAAGTGGTCGTTTTTTTGTAAGTATGTTAAAAATAGCTGCAGAAAACATGAGAAAATCGTGATATTCTGTGGCTATTTTTCTTTGAGCAGTGTTTGAAACTGCCTTATACCCTAGATTTCGCGACAGCGAAATCTATTCATATCTAAAATCAATATAAAAAAGCAATAATGGACATGACTACAAAAAATTCTGTATATAAAGGGGACTATTCGGGTTTGATTTTTATTTCATAATAATCGGGGCTGCCATCATTTTCTATCTCCTCATCTTCTGTGATACCAACATACTTCTTTGGATTGTCAAACAACAGACTTTCCACCTCATTAACATCAATAATGCCTTCTACATTTGCCTGTAGTTTCCATGTATTGTTAGACTTAATGGATTTTTTTGATGCACTGGATAAAGTATTGTCCATGCCACATAAATAGATTGTTCCATTTTTCGTTTTAACACCTTCAAAATTTGGAATCATATTATAGGATATGTTCTTTGTTGATTTTAGCGTGACATTGACAGAGAGAGGGGAAAGCTGTATCTGTTCAACCGATATGCCGGTATTTCCTAACAGATTACTCTTTGCCATGAAACTGTATTTACTTGAATTCCCGGACAGCGGAGCTTCTATTTTCCAAGTCGCAGATGTCACATTTTCTATTTGACTATCTGTGCCATGAATATACTGTCCGAGATTTGTCAATGTAATATTGATTGTTTTGTTTAAGAAATAATTCTTTTTTCCGTTGTTGGTAAACAGCATATTATATTCCAGGCTGCTATCTTCTTTTGCGTAAGGAAAGATTAGGCTGCCATCTGCATTTTTAGATAATGCTTTGCCATTTGGCAGAACAGGCTGTCCATTTTCATTCGTTGTTGTACCGTCATAAAAATCATGCCAGCCGCTTAATTTTTCTCCGTCTATTGTAGCATTAAATTCATCAAACTCAGGAATGCTATCAGCATTGTTGAGCTTATAACCGGTGACCTTAAGCGATACAAATGCGTAATAGCTGTCCACTACAGTCTGTTGCACAGTTACTTTCACACCATCCTTTGTGCAAGTCGTGTTTTTACCATCCGGTTGATTTAATAAACCTTGCTCCTGATATTTAGAAATCTGTTCATCAGTGACATGATAATTATTTTTCATATAATCATTCCAGTGTTGTACGACTGCGGCTACAGCAGCACCACCTCCTGTAAGTATCATTAAGCAGATAACAGCCGCTGCTGCATATTTTTTAAATGTACCACTGAGAGTTTTTCTTTTTTCTTTTTCTAATCTCTGTTTTAAAACCGTTACCTGATGCTCATCTACATGGAGCTGTTGATATACTTTTTTAATATCATTTTCATAATCTATCTCTTTCATATAATACACACCTTTCTATTTGTCGGTTTAAATTTCCTCCGTAAGTGATTTTCTTAACTGTTCTCTTGCACGGGCAATCTGCTGTCGCACCGTAGTTTCTTTTCGCTTTAAAATCTGTGCAATCTCCTTTAGCTTATAACCTTCATAATAATAAAGTTCAATTACGATACGGTATTTTGCAGGAAGCTGCATCACGGCACGAAACAGGTCAGACTCGTATTTATCTTTATAATGAATACTGTCATCAAGCTCTACTTCGTGCTTTCTCCACGGAGACATAAGAACAGACTTACTGCAGTTGACGGTGACACGGATTAGCCATGCCTTTTCATGTTCAGCATTTTCAAATACCGGTGATTTACGAAAATACCGCAGAAACACCTCTTGAAAAACATCATCCGCATCGGAACGGTTTCTGCAATAAGAGAATGCAATACGGTAAACCATATCCTTGTATTTTTCAATTACTTCGTCCATTTTTAATCGCTTCTCCTTGATTTATTTGTTTCGTTGGTGACTTGAAAAAACATTCCTGTAATTTTCATTGTACCATTTATATATTTGTTGTACTTGTTATATCTTCTTAGAAACGTTTCTATATAAAACACTCTGCGTTTGAGGAAAATGTTACATGAAGTTTAAAATAAATTTATATGGTAGGAGAAAAGTGGTATACTAAACTCAATCATTCAAATAATCAGAGTTGAAATGAAGTGAAGTATGTCAAGACTAAATTTTGTGGATATTCCGGATGATGTGAAAATTAGGTTTAACGGCAATGATATTGTGACAGAAAGTGACGGGTATAATGCATGGTGGGGTAGGGAATATGAGAGGAGGGAAAAAAGATTATTTATAAAGATATTTCATTTGAAGCAGTTCCATTTTCATACGAATTATTTTTTGATGACAGGATAACACTTGTTGGAGGGGATAACGGAACAGGAAAGACAGTATTATATGAAATTCTTGAAGACCTTAAGTTGACAGATGAATATAATGCAATAAAATTGTTTAATTACAAATCAGATAATATGAAAGAAAATCTGATACAATGTAGGGATTGTTTTGCTGTCATTGATAATGCAGATATTTTAATTGATGACGATATAAGGCGATTTATAAATTTTGAATTTTCTAATCAGTATATGCTTTTCTTGAGAAATTGTGATGGCTTAAATGTATCAGATAAAAGTTTTAAAATATTGCATCTTGAAGATAAAAAGATAACACTTCAAGATGAGTTATAGAAAGATGATGACATGACAGACTTTATGCTTTGATTTTTGCTTATAAGGTGGATAATAATATATCCACCTTAAACTAATAAATTATTGTTCACCGGTTTTTTCTAAATTTTAATTTTTTACTTTTAATATTTTTACTTATATCCAAGGAGTATTTCTGTTTTTTTCTATGTTAATTTCAATACTTATTCGACTTTTTCCAGTCAATATTTTCCCTGATATATTTAAAGGTTGCTTCTTCGCCCTCGTCAGCAAGCATAGTTAAAAGTTTTTCAAGTAATGCCCGTGTGTCAGGATGCAGCACATAATAATCTTTGTTTTTATTGTAGTATTCCAGCGGAAAAGAATCATTGTAGGTGTCACGATTATAGTTTTTACTTGCTGAAATTCTGTCGCAGAACATCTCAAGTACATATCTTGTAGGCATAGGCATACCGACAAGACCGTCTCTCGGATTTATCGCAAAGTCTATCCAGTATTCAAAATGATGTTTGTTGCGTCCTTTATGGTGAAGCCATGCGGAAGAGTATTTTTTGTCTTCTTTTTCGGCAAAGTTCGGACTTCTTTTGCCGCCCTGATAATATTTTACACCTGCAAAAAATTCTATCGGATTATATTTAGACCAGTCGTGCATTATTCCCTGCTTGTAAAGACCGGCTTTAAAGCAGTAGTGCCGTACAAGATTTTTGTGGTGAAGAATTGTGCAAAGGTGACCATAAAAATTTTTTAGGTAGTTCATGATATTTCTTTATTCCTCTTTTCTAGTATTCTGTATATTGCGTAACCTTTTTGCGTATGTATGATGTTATATAGGCAAAAAGATATGATTTATTCATTTAAACACTTTTTCATGTTGCCAGGTATAGGTGGGACAACTAACTAGACAAGTATATCATAATGTTTCACGATTTTCCATATTCCCTCATCCAGACCTTCGGTGTCATTCTTTTTTCAGTTTAAATTACCCATAAAAAAATTTAAATAGTTTATGATGTGCGTAATTTCTGGTATATAAATAGATTTTGCGACGGCATAATTTTATATGAGCAAGTAGTGAAGCAGATTGCGAATATCCTTGACCGGAATATAGCTTGTTGTTAAAGTAAAAAGCGGTTATAATATTATATAAATAAAAAGAGTTATTTGCTTGATGTTTGTAGGTGATTATCGGAGGATAATAATAGCAAATAAAAATATATAAAGAGGTGATTTTTTTGAAAACATTACAGGATGCTTTAAAAGTAGGAGAAGCAGTAGATATAGAATTCAAATCTTGGATAAAAACATCAAGTATGAAAGAAAGAATTTCGTTGGCTGTTGATGAGTTGATTGCATTTGCTAATTGTAAGGGTGGGACAGTATATTTTGGAGTTGAAGATGATGGAGAAGTAACAGGCTGTACAGGAAAGTACGATTTACAGTCTATCTGTGAATCAATATATGATAAGACAAGACCACCAATGTTTACTGATATTGAAGAGATTGAATATGATGGTAAAACAGTAATTGCGATTACAGTGGAAGCGGATGGAAAGACTTATGCAACAACGGATGGAAGATGTCTTAAGCGACTGGGAAAAAATTCTAAGCCTTTTTATTCGGATGAAATGGCACATATATATTCAATAGAACATACTAATGATTTCTCTTCACAAATAATAGCAGAGAGTTCCATTGATGATATAAATCTTTTAGTGGTATATGCTTTGAAAGAAAAATTAAAATTGCATGATCCGGTATCAACTTTACCAGATTTGGATGATATGGCTTTTCTGAAAGATCTTAAGTTAATAGCGAATAAAGATGGTTAAATAAAACTTACAATAGCAGGATTGTTGTTTGTTGGAAAGGATATATCAATTCAAAAACTATTGCCACAGGCGGAAGTCATATATTTACATTATGGTAAAGATAATCTTGAAGAGTATAATGCACGAATAGATATGAAACAACCGATAATTACTATATTAGACAGGCTTACGGAAAAAATAGAAAATGAAAATAAGATAAGGTTGGTTCAGATTGGACTGTTTAGACTTGAAGTGGCTGATTTTTCGACTAAGGTATTTCAGGAGGCTTTGTTAAATGCACTTTCTCACAGAGATTATCAGCAACAGGGGGCAGTGTATGTTAAACATTATTCAGATAAAGTTATAATCGAGAATCCTGGGGGATTTTTAGATGGGATAACAGCGGATAATATTATTACTCATCCATCATCACCGAGAAATAAATTAATTGCAGAGACATTGCAAAATTTAAGATATGTGCAGCGAACTGGGCAAGGGGTAGATATAATTTATAAGGAAATGGTAACTATGGGAAAGCCATATCCGATTTATAGAATGTTTAATGATGCGGTACAGCTGACAATAGGAAGTGCGATGGAAGAACCAAATTTTGTTGAGTTTATTATAAAAGAACAGGATACAAAGCAAATAACTTTTTCTTTGGCTCAATTGATGATTTTAAGGTATATTGCTGAAAATAGAAAGATTACATTGTCTGAGGTAAAGAAAGTGGCGCAGATATCAGATGATGAAGCAAGAAAATGTTGTTCTGATTTGATGCGGCTTGGTTTGATTGAAAATATTGCAAAAGAGTATATGTTGACTGCGAGAGTATATGAGGCTGTAAAATCAGATGTTGAATATACTAGAGATAAAACGGTGCAGTATATTAAAGCAAAGGACATGATTGTTGAATATATAAAAAAACATGGATTTATAAACAGAATGACAGTCCAAGAATTATGTGGATTTAGTAATCAGCAGGCTAGAAGAACTATTGAAAAAATGAGAAAAGAAAATATTATTGTTATGAGCAGTGGAGGAAAATATGCTAAATATATTATGGTGGAGCCATAATGTTGATTTAATTTGTTATGACAAGTTAAATGACAAATTAGATAACGAGTTAAAAATAAAAGCATATAAGAAAATATACATGAATAATTGACAAATAACAATTTGTCATAACAAATTAGATGACAAGTTAAAAAATAAATAAGGATGATAGAGAATGTTATATGAAAATATAATTTAAAGAGATTAATTTAATACTGTGAAATTCTTTCACGATTTTCCATATTCCCTCCTCCAAACCTTCGGTGTCATCCCTTTCCACTGTTTAAATGAGCGTATCAAATGGCTACAGTCTGAAAAGCCTGTTTCCTGACTTATATAATTTAAATCAAGGTCAGTAAATATAAGCAGGTCTGCTACACGGTTCAGACGTATAAATTCTATATATTCTTTGCAGGATTGGTTGTAAAGCTGTCTGAATGAGCGTGCAAAGTTTGAGTAACTCATATTGCACATTTTGGCGAGTTCCTTTACCTGAAGCTGTTCGTTATAATGCCTGTCAATATATTCTGTAATATTGTCAAAGGGATTGTCGGGGGCGGATGCACAGAGTACCTTCTCATCAACAGCAACGCCTTTTGAAATCCATATACGACTCATATATGTAAGAAGTTTTGCTATATTTGAGCCGATAAGTGTATCGTATCCATATTGTCTTGTTTTTATTTCTTCTATACATTGTTCAAAAAGTTCGTAAATCTGGTGATTTTTAAAATCTTCTTTTGAAAAAAATATATTTTCGGGATTTTGTTCGTAAGCAATATTGAGCATATTTGAAAAGCGTGATTTGTAATTGCCTGATATGTGCAGGAAATTTAAATCAAACTTTAGTACCTGATAGCTTATATCACAGTTTGCAGATAGCATGTTTTTATCGGGTACCGGTTGGATGGAACCATGCTTTTTGTCAATTTTGGGATGAATTTCATCGGATGAAAGCGGACTTAAACAGGCTTTCTTCGTAAGAGAAAGACCTTTTTTAACAATGGAAACAGCTTCGGCAGGAGTTTCATAAATTGAATGTATATGCTTTGGGCAGAAGATAATAAGGTCACCCGGGGAGAGATTATAGATGTTTTCATTGCAGATAACTTCTGTATTGCCATTTAATATATGGATAATCTCAAAAAAGTAGTGCCAGTGAGGGAGAATTGGAAAATTGTCAGGTGTCGAGGTATGCACAAAGGCTTCTATAGGTGAATTTAATCCGTCGCAGTATTCGTAAAGATTTTTAATGTTTTTTTCCATATTGGTTCTCCGTTCTTGTTTATTGATATTAATATATCATTTAAAAAAGGTGTGAAAAGGTTAGGCGATGCCGTTTTTGTTTGAAAATATTATATAATATATAAACGATTTTTTCAATAATATCATTCTTGGGAATAGTAAGCTGAAAATAAAGCAAAATAGTGTTTTTGAGGCTCAAAATAGTATTATAAGCTTTTGATATATGATAGATTTATACAATTTTTTTACACGTTTATTATATTATATATATATCTGCTGTGATATACTGTAAAAACTTTCGTAAGTTATAAGATGATGCAATGGGCAAAATACTTTTTAAGCCCAACATCATAAGATATGCAGAACAGGAATTGTCTAATGTTTAATAAATAACATTGTGAATAGTTTTGCTGATGACTTATAAGTTTGAAAAAACATATGAAAAAGAGGAACAGGAAAAGGAGGATTAGAAAAATGACACCGATGAAATGGTTTTATTCATTTTTGAAGAAATACCGCTGGCGTATGTTTTGGGGAATAGTGCTGACTACTATTGTTGCAGTTTGTGCTTTAGTCAGTCCATATGTTTCAAAGCTTATCGTTGACCGGGTTATTCAGAATGAACAGTATGGTATGCTTAGAAATCTAATTATTGTACTTATTGTTACTATTATAATAAGGGGAATATGCAGATTTTTCTCGCAGGTACTTTTTGAGACAAGTTCTCAGAATGTTCTTTACAGTATGCGTGATACGGTTTACAGAAAACTTCTTCAGGAGGATTTCGCATTTTACAATAAGAACAGAACAGGTGACCTGATGAGCCGCCAGACAGGTGATATGGATGCTATCAGACATTTTGTGGCATATGTAATATATGTTACATACGAGTATGTTTTATATTTTGTGATAGCACTTATCATGATTTTTGCAACAAATTTAAAAATGGCGTTATGTATGGTACTGGTATTGCCACTTACGGCACTTACAACATATTTTCAGGCAAAAAGCGTAAAACCGGCTTTTAGAAACTGCCGTAATGCTTTTTCAAGTCTTAATACTTTTGTTCAGGAAAATGTAAGTGGAAACAGGGTTGTAAAGGCTTTTGCAAAAGAAGATTATGAGATGGAGAAATTTGCCGTTGAAAATGACAGATACAGGGATTCAGAGCTTGGTGCGGCAAATGTGTGGAAGAAATATGTACCGCTTTTTGAAGTTTTCTCAAATATTTTGACACTGGTACTTATGCTTGTCGGCGGTATTATGGTTGTTAACGGACAGATGACTATGGGTGACCTTGTTGCCGTAAACGGTTATCTTTGGATGCTTACAATGCCACTTCGTATGGCGGGATGGCTTATCAATGATATGCAGAGATTTACGACTTCCGTTGAAAAAATTTACAATACATATATTGCCGAGCCGGATGTTAAGAAACCTCTTAATCCGGTTCACCGCAAGAAGCTTGATGGAAATGTAAAATTTGAGCATGTTTCATATCAGGCAGATGATGAGGACATTCTTCATGATATTAACTTTGAGGTCAAGAAGGGTGAGACAGTCGGAATAATAGGAACTACAGGTGCAGGAAAGTCTACGGTAATGAATCTTTTATGCCGTTTCTTTGATGCGACAGAGGGAAGTGTCTATGTTGATGGTGTAAATGTAAAAGACATGGATATGTACGAACTTAGAGAAAATATAGGTATTGCAATGCAGGATGTATTTCTTTTCTCGGATACGATTGAGGGAAATATAGCTTATGGAAGACCGGATTGCAGTTTTGAGGATGTAAAAAGAGTTGCAAAAATGGCAGATGCCAATTTATTTATAAAAAATCTTCCTGACGGATATGACACAATTGTAGGTGAGCGTGGAGTTGGACTTTCCGGTGGACAGAAACAGAGAATTTCGCTTGCAAGAGCACTTCTTAAAGACCCGGCAATCCTCATTCTTGATGATACAACGTCAGCTGTTGATATGGAAACGGAGAGTTATATTCAGAGACAGCTTGAAAATATAAATCATGCATGCACGACATTTATAATTGCATACAGGATTTCTTCTATTAAAGATGCGGATAAAATACTTGTGCTTGACCAGGGAAGAATTATTGAGCAGGGAACGCATGATGAACTTGTAGCGAAGAATGGATATTATGCAACAGTTTATTATCATCAGTATCCTATGGCAGCTAAATTGAGAGAACAGGGGGTGAAATAGATGGCTAGAAACAAATATGATGTTGACGAAGTAGTAGAACAGAAATTTGATATTAAACAGCTTAAAAGACTTGTCGATTATATAAGACCTTATAAGGGGAAAATGTTTTTTGTACTCGTGCTTATGCTTTCATCATCAGGACTTGGAATGTTTCTTATAAAGTTTCTGCAGATTGAAATGGATAAGTATATACCTGACAAAGATATAAAGGCTATTGTAATACTTACTGTGCTTGCAGGCATTATTGTTCTTTATTCGGTAATAAGCACAAGAATAAAAATAGATGTTACTACTAAGGTTGGTCAGGATATAATACATACGATAAGAGAAGATATTTTTAAACATCTTCAGGAACTTCCGTTTAGTTATTATGATGAAAGACCGCATGGAAAGATTCAGGTAAGGGTGGTAAATTATGTAAATAACCTTAGTGACCTTCTTTCAAATGGTATCATAAATACAATAACAGACCTTTGCAATCTTATTTTTATATTGATATTTATGTTTGCAATGAGTCCAAAACTTACACTTATATGTCTTTGCGGACTGCCTGTGCTTATAATATATGTTGTATTTTTAAAGAGGAGACAGAGCCATGCATGGCAGGTTCAGAGTAACAAACAGTCAAATTTAAATGCCTACATAGCAGAGAGTATTAACGGTATCAGAGTTACACAGGCATTTGTAAGAGAAGAAAAAAATATGGATATATTTAATGATTTAAGTATGTCATATAAAAATGCGTGGCTTAAAGCTGTGTATTACAACTTTGCGATGGGACCGATGGTTGACCTTATATCAACAATAACAACATCATTTATATATGTAGTTGGTGTTTCATGTATTATAAACGGTGGACAGTCGGGCGTCACAATTGGTGTGCTTATTGCATTTACGGGTTATATAAGCAGATTCTGGGCACCGATAAATACTATTGCAAGTTTTTATAACAGTCTTCTTACTGCTATTTCATATCTTGAAAGAATATTTGAAACCATAGATGAGCCTGTAGAGGTTAAGGATGCTCCGGATGCCACTGATATGCCTCCGATAAAAGGAGATGTGTCTTTTAAACATGTAAGATTCAGCTATGAGGATGGAGTGCCTATTTTAAAAGATGTAAGTTTTGATGTAAAGCAGGGACAGACAATAGCGATAGTAGGTCCTACAGGAGCAGGCAAAACGACAATTGTAAATCTTTTGAGCCGCTTTTACAATGTTGACAGCGGAGAGGTTCTTATAGATGGAATTGACATATCAAAAGTAAAAATACATTCACTTAGAACACAGATGGGTGTGATGATGCAGGACAGCTTTATATTTTCGGGAACTATTATGGATAACATCAGATACGGAAATAAGACTGCAACTGATGAAGAAGTAATAAAAGCGGCAAAGACAGTATGTGCTCATGATTTTATTATGGAGATGGAAGACGGTTATAACACTCAGGTAAATGAGAGAGGAAGCAGACTTTCAGTAGGACAGCGACAGCTTATTTCATTTGCAAGGGCACTGCTCGCAAATCCGGCAATACTTATACTTGATGAAGCTACTTCAAGTATTGATACAGAAACGGAAATCGTACTTCAGGAAGGTCTTAACAATCTTCTTAAAGGAAGAACATCGTTTATTATTGCACACAGACTCTCTACGATTAAAAATGCCGACACTATTATGTATATTGATAAAGGCGGCATTGTGGAGGCAGGAAGTCATGATGAGCTTCTTGAAAATAAAGGGGCATATTATGAGTTATACATGTCGCAGTATATGTAACAATGTAATAGTTCAGCAACATGAATGACGGAAAACAGGGGTTATATATAACCTCTGTTTTCCTGTTTATTGAAGAAATGAAACAAACAAAACAATTTGACGTTGTGCCGTACATAATTTTGCACAGCTGTTTTTATTGAAGATATTTAGGAGAAAAAATTTAAGAGGAGTTAAATTGGTTTGAGGTGAGGTTGGAAAAACTTGTTTTTTAAAGGGGTTATTTGGTTGTATATAATGGGGCGTAATGTTATTATGGGAATAATATAGAAGTGATTGGGGAGAAGAGAAGGGCAATGGAAAAGGATTTATTATTCTATAATGAATATGAACAGTTTTATTTAATGGCGAAGAAGTCTAAAGCATTTCGTTTGTTTTGTGAGAAAGCATTTGGAATGGATTTTTCACAAGACGGATTTAGTGATATTAGTCAGACTGATAGAATTTTACAATATATTCCCGAAAATGAGGAAGCACATATTCTTGATATTGGCTGTGGAAATGGAAAGATGTTAGGTTATCTACAAGAAAAGACAAATTGTTTTATACATGGATTTGATTATTCAAAAAATGCTATTGAAACTGCTAAAGAATTATTTAGTATTGATAGTGAATTTATACAAGGGTGTATTGGCGAGGTGGATTATTCAGAAGAAATGTTTGATGTTATTATTTCAATGGATACAATGTATTTTGCACCTAATATGTCTGACTTTATAGACCAGATTATGAAATGGTTAAAAAAGGATGGAGTTTTCTTTGTCTGTTATCAGGAGGGGGATGTAATGCCAAAGACAGAAAATGTGAATACAACGGTTTTTGCCAAGACTTTGTTTGATAAAAAAATAGTTTTTGACAGTATTGATATTACAAGGGAAACTTATGACCTGCTTTTACATAAGAGAGTTATTGCTGGTTTATTTGAGAAAGAATTTGCAGAAGAAGGTAATAGTGACTGGTTTAATATGCTTATTGGTCAAACTGAGTATGCAAACAGACCGTATGAGGAATTTGCAAAAGTAATGTCAAGATACATTTATATTGTAAGGAAAGGAAAGTGGTACTAGTATAATGAAGATAGATATTATAGGTTCAGTGGCAAGTGGAAAAACAACGCTGGCAAGAAAAATATCACAGAAATATAATGTGCCGCATTATGAAAAGGACAATGTTGTCTGGGACAGGACTCCGGATGGAGATAGAAAACGGTCACCTGAAGAACGTGATTTGTATTTTCAAAAGATTATAAGTGGTGATGATTGGATAGTAGAGGGAAGTCCAAGAAAGTGCCTTAAGGAAAGTTTTGGTTGTTGTGATTATATAGTTGTCTTGAACGAAAAAACTTCTGTGAGATTGTTCAGGGTATTTAAACGGTGGATAAAACAAAGAATAGGAAAAGAACATTATAATACAAAGCCGACTTTGAAATTTTTGAGATATAATATTAAGTGGGTGTTGGAATTTAATGATATGAAAAAGGATTTGTTTAAGGAGTTAAATTCTTATGGCGAAAAGGTAAAGATATTTCGTAATTCTGATGAGGCATGGGAGTTTATTTCAAGGAAATATTAGAAGATTATTGAGGGTTAGTTATGGCGGTGATGACGGTTTATCATGGTGGATATATGCCGGTGGAGCGACCTGAAATTCGTATTGGAAGAAACACAAAGGACTTTGGGACGGGATTTTACTGCACGGTGATAAAGGAACAGGCACAGAGATGGGCAAAAAGATATGACACGAAAATTGTTTCGATTTATGAGGTGCGGATAAATTCAAAATTAAATATAAAAGAATTTAAGTATCCGACACATCAGATTAATTTTTGTACTAAAGAAGCGTTACAGTGTTTAAAATATAGAGGGTATGAGGTGGTAGAATAATGCAGGAGAATATTGGCAGGGAAAGCAGAAAAGATAATGACTTATTTTTCACATGCTCGCTTATTGATTATATAGCCAGAAAAACAAAAAATACAAGACAAGAAACAGTTGATGCATTGGGACGTGAAAGAATTGCAAAAATTTATGATTTGGCAGATGTTTATCACAGCGATAATATCGAACGGGTAAGTGATGATTTTATTCGTGAAGCAGGCATAAAACAGGGCAATTTCGATAATGTCGGTGAATGTAAATATGCAATTCCGTCTCACTGGGATATAGGAAAAGTCTATAAGAGGCTGATAAAAAGTGTAGCAAGAGAAAAAAATATTGATGTTGTAGATGCACTTATGGAGGTTTATCGTTCTTTTATAAGTGCCAAGATAGACGATTATAACAGCAGCGTATATTACGAAAATCCATCATATATTTTTGAGTGTTTTATGCAGCATAAAATTTTATGATACACTACACCGATACAACGAATAACTTTAAATAAGAGCATTTTTTAAATATCATTTGGAAATGAGCCTGAAATCCCTGATTTTTGTCTCCTGTATACGGCATGGTGTTACAGAGGACTGAATTTTGGAATGTCATAAAAAAGTAAATGAAAATTTATGTCATAAGGAGTATAATAGCAGAGATGTTTACAATTTGACAGAAAGGGTTGGAATGATATGTATACTTTTAACAGCAGAGTAAGGTACAGTGAGGTTGATAGTGATGCAAGGCTCACACTTGACGGTATTATAAATTATATGCAGGACTGTACGAATTTTCAGTCCGAGGATTTGGGTGTCGGTCTTGAGTTTCACAATGAAAGGCAGATTGCATGGATTCTTAATTCATGGCAGATAGTGATAGATGAGTATCCGAAGATGGGAGAAAATATTGTTATCGGAACACAATCGTTTGGATATGAGAAAATGTTCGGGCACAGAAATTTTCTAATAACTAAAGAAGATGGCAGCAGAGTTGCTATTGCTAATTCATTGTGGGTGCTTATGGATTTAAAAAAGAACAGACCGATGATAGTTACACCTGAAATCGGGGATGTTTACGGTACGCATGAGCCACTTGAAATGGAGTATGCTCCGAGAAAAATCAAAGTGCCGGAGGGCGGCGTGAAAGGCAGAGAGTTTGTAGTGCAGGAATCACAGCTTGATACAAATCACCATGTAAATAACGGACAGTATGTGAGGATGGCGATGAACCAGATAGAGCTTAAGCCTGTTAAAGAACTTCGTGTCGAATATAAGAAGCAGGCGCTTCTTGGTGATGTTATAGTACCCGTGATATGTGAGCAGGAAAATGAGATTTTTGTTTCGCTCGATGATGAAGCGGGTAAGGCGTATGCTGTTGTGCAGTTTAAATTTTAATGAAATGGAAGCTACTGATATGTAAGGATGATAGGGAATAGGGCATGGAGGTAATGAGTATGGTCTTGGCTTTTGTTTTGTGGGTGTTAGGCGTTGCGTCTATATTGTACTTTGGAATTTATGCGGCAGTCATTGGTTTAAATAATTCTTTTACTTATTTTTGGCTGCTTTTAGGAATAATATTTGCGGCGGAGGGGACGGTTTCATGGCTTTGCCATCATGGCAGACTGCATCTGCCGAGGGCTGTGTCAATATTTTTGTTTGTGTGCATGGTTGTTTTTTTAGGAGTGTTTGGAACTGCGGAGGGGCTGATTATAAAGAATGCAGTTCAAAAGCCTGAGAAAAATGCCGATTATCTGGTGGTGCTTGGTGCCAGAGTAAACGGTACAAGGATTACATTAAATTTGAAGTATCGCCTTGATGTAGCACTTGATTATCTTAGTAAAAATAAAGGTACAAAAGTTGTCGTTTCCGGCGGACAGGGAAAAGGTGAGGAAATAACAGAAGCAAAAGCGATGTCTGATTATCTGATAAAAAATGGAATAAAGAAGGAACGAATAATACTTGAAGATAAATCTAAAAATACAAATGAAAATCTGAAATTTACTGCAGAACTTATTGGAAGTAAAACGGGTAAAGTTGTTATTGTAAGCAATGATTTTCATATTTACAGGGCAAAGTGTATAGCAAAGAAGATCGGTTATACAAATGTAAGCGGTGCGAGTGCAAAGACAAAACCTATTACGATAGCTAATAGTTTTGTAAGGGAGGCATTCGCCGTTGTAAAATACAAAATTTTTAATCAGATATGATAAGTGATATATCTGTATGGAAATGAGGAAAAAATGGAAAATGGCAAATCAGAAAAACAGAATGATATAAAGAGAGGACTGCGGGATGGAATACCTATAGCACTTGGGTATTTGTCGGTTAGTTTTGCTTTTGGAATAATGGCGGTATCAGAGGGATTGACTGCATGGCAGGCGATACTTATCTCGGTTGCAAATGTAACATCAGCGGGACAATTTGCGGGTGTTGAGATTATGACAGCATGCGGCGGTCTTGTCGAGATGGCATTGACTCAGCTTGTCATAAACATAAGGTATGCACTTATGTCATTATCTCTTGCTCAGAAAGTGGACAGTACATTTAAGAAACCGACACGAATGGCAGTGAGTTTTTGCGTCACGGATGAAATATTTGCGGTTTCAGTCAGCCGTAACAAGACGATAAGTAAGTATTACATGCTTGGAATAATATCTGTTTCATATGTCGGATGGATAGCCGGAACAGCGTTTGGAGCAGTACTTGGCGGCGTTCTTCCGGCAGTTATAAGTGATGCACTCGGTATAGCGATATACGGAATGTTTTTAGCAATAATTCTCCCGGCGGCAAGGGATGACAGCCGCTATCTCAAGGTAATAATAATTGCAGTCATTTTAAGCTGTATGTTTAAGTGGTTTCCTGTTTTGAACAAGGTATCATCAGGTTTTGTGATAATAATATGCGCCGTTATAGCATCGGCAGCCGGAGCATTGCTTTATCCGATTGATGATGATGCAGAGGAAATGGAGGAAAACAAATGAATACGCAGACATTTTTTATATATCTTATAGTAATGGCAGGAGTTACATATCTTATCAGAGCAATACCTCTGACGGCGTTTAGCGGGAAAATAGAAAACAGATTTATCAAATCGTTTTTGGCGTATGTTCCGTATGCCGTGCTTGGCGCAATGACATTTCCGGCAATAATTTATTCGACGGCGGATTTGATTTCGGGAATAGCAGGAACTATAGTCGGTGTGTTCTTTGCGTATAGAAGAAAGAGCCTGCTTACTGTTGCCGTAGCAGCCTGTGTTGCAGTGCTTTTGGTTTCAATGGTCGAATTGGTGTAGGGAAAGTACTATTGTATTGTGACTGATGTTGCTGTAAATTAACATGTAAATATATTGAATAATCTGCTACAAGTCAGTATAATATATTCTATAAAAGATGTCAGATTATTTCAAATATATGATTGGAGGAATTGATATGCCTAATATTAAACCTATTTCGGATTTAAGAAATTATACGGCAGTTATAAATGAAGTAGCATATGGAAATCGTGTTTATCTTACAAGAAACGGACACGGACAGTGTGCCATTATTGATATGAAGGAACTTGATGAGTTAGATAAACAGAAAGCGCTGTATCAATTGATGAGCAAACTGAATGATGCAGAAGTTTCTATTCGTGAGGAGGGAACGACATCAGCGGATGATTTAGAAAAAGAACTGGGGGTATAATGATTGAAAAAAGTTGAATATTCTCAGATTGTAAGGAGAAAACTTAAAAATTTAAAAGCACGTCTTACATCAGAATTTGGTTCGGAAGTATCTAAGAAGTCTATAAAGAAGATAACAGATGTTGCAAGAGGTTTGGGGAATTTTGAGGAAAAAGGAATTTTAGTCTCATCTATGTATGATATTGAATGTGATTATAGATACATTTATGTGGCACATAATTATTTGTTTTATAGAATTGAGAAGGACAAGATAATAATTGTAGAAATGTTTGATGAGAGAGAGGATTTTATGTATAAATTATTCGGTATCTCTGCTACATCGCAGGAGTCTGATGACTATTGGAGTGAGTAGAGCGTTGAAACTGTGCGTTTGTCATTGTCAGGCATTCATGGAAAAAGTACACCTTTTCAAAATTCATTGCAGGCGAAAATAGTAACAGGACACAAAAAGTTCACAAAATTTATTAGCACTCACTCTTGACGAGTGCTAATGAAAGTGATATAACATAATCAGAACAAAGGAAGGGAACAAAAAGAAGAAAAGAATTTCAATCATACAATTGAATTTGAAGATTGAAATAAAAAAGAAATCTTCTGAGTTACTGAAACATCCCGGTTCCATGAAACAAGGTAATAAAGCATATATGAAAAGGAGAGATGACCTATGTTAATGCCTAGTATTTTTGGAGAAAATTTGTTTGATGATTGGTTTGATGAATTTCCATTTTATGATTTTGACAAGAGCATGAAAAATACCGAGAAGAAGTTATATGGTAAAAAAGCAGGAAGAATCATGAAAACTGATATTAAAGAGAAAAAAGACGGTTATGAGCTTGAAATTGATTTGCCCGGCTTTACTAAAGATGAAATAAATGCTTCTATTGAGGACGGTTATTTAACTATCAGTGCAGCTAAGGGTCTTGATAAGGACGAAAAAGAGAAAGAAAGCGGAAGATATATCCGTAAAGAACGTTATGCGGGAGCATGTCAGAGAAGCTTCTATGTTGGTGAGGCTGTTAAACAGGAAGATGTTAAAGCTGAATTTAAACACGGTATTTTGAAACTTTATGTTCCGAAAAAAGAGCCTGAAAAGAAAGTAGACGAACATAAATATATTGCAATTGAAGGATAACAACTTCAAACGTTATTAAAAAAATAATAGCCACAGAAAATTACGATTTTATCGTGTTTTCTGTGGCTGTTTTTTTGTATAATTACCAAAAAACAAGAAAAATATTCTTTATCAATCTTTGCGTTAAAAAGCCACAGCGAGAATAATTCAAGCAGAAACATTGTTGACAAAAATAAATGGAGATATTATCTTACAAATAGGGTAGAGAAATATAGGGTAGAGAAAAAACATGTCTATTTATTGTTATTGAGAGGTGATTAAAAGTATGAAAAGATTATTTGTTTCTGTGATAGCGACGATAGTGTTTATAACGGTAATTGGAGCGTTGTCAAGGCAATTTGTAAATCGGAATTTTGCAAAAGAGACATCTGTATGTGATACAACAAATACGCCATCCGGTTTAGCAACAAAATATGAAAGCATATGTGAGAAAGCAATAAATATTGGCAATAGCAGCCAAAAATTGATTATTAGCCAAAATGAAAATGATGTAACAGATACAAATATTACTTTAAACGGAAAAAAGGTTATGTTAAAAAGAGTTGCTATAGGAGCCGGGTATGCGCATCCTGATATAAAATTAGCAGATGTTACGGGGGATGGCAGAAAAGAAATTGTAATGTTTTTAGAAGGTGGTGCGTCTGGAGTATCGTGCGATATTCAAATATTTGGAAAGACAAATGGAGAATGGTCGGAAATATCTACGCCTGACTCGCTATGGGAAGATAACGATGTTTCAATATCTGCTGATAGAGAAAAAAATTTAGTCGTGGAAGTTTCGGCAGTAGATTTTCGACAACAAGTTTGTAGTAAACAAGATGTGCCCGGAAAAAAATTAGAAGGTATAGTAGGAATACGAAAATGTAAAATAGAAAATGGGAAAATACAAATAGGTGATGATATTTCGATTGGAACAGTAGGAAATAAGATAGGTGAGGTTGTTCAGACATTGAAATACGATAAAAAAAATAATCAATTCATATACGATAAAATTAAGTATAAAAGTACTAACTAATACCTAAATCGGTGAAGCTCCTAATTTGTGAATTCAGCATTTTCTTATAAATGCTGAGGTTTTGATTTTGGTTTCAGTGATGGGGTTCTAAAGTTCACCTCTATAGCATACCTTGAATAAGATACAAATGTACAGGTACATGTATTGTACCGCATGGATGTGTCTGTTAGTCAGGTATGTTATGGAGGTGTTTTTTTATGGGAATGGATGAGAAAGTTGATGAAGTGCTTAAACAATATGAGCTTGATATAAGAACAAGAAGGCGTGTCAGAGGTTCGGTGGTTATCGAGAGTGGAGACAGGTTTTATGTTGTAAAACCATATCTTGGAGATGAGACAAAAATATTTTTCGAGGAAAACGTAAAAGAACGGTTAGTCGAAAATGGATATGAATATGTAGACATTGCTTTGAAAAATAATTCTGAAAAATATATAAGTGATGACCCATGTGGCGGAAAATGGGTAGTGAGAAGATGGTTTAAATCACAGGAATGTGACATAAAAGATGAAAAACAGGTTTGCATGGCAGCATCACATCTAGCGTATTTACATAAATATATGAGACTTTCTACGGATTTGGCTATCAAATTAAACACATCTAAAATTGATATTATTTCTATGTTTGAAAAACACAACAATGAAATGAAGCGTGTAAATAGTTATATTAAAGCAAAAAAGAAGAAAAACCGCATGGAAATAAGTATTTTGAACTCGTTTAAGGAATTTTACAATCAGGGATTAGAAGCACTTGAGTATATTAAAAAATGCAATGCGGATAAATTATGTGAAAAGACAATCAGTGAAAACAGAATAATTCATGGAAGTTATAATTATCATAATATTTCATTTGCAGGAGAAAATATAATTACATCTAATTTTGAAAAAGCGGCAGTGGGGCTTCAGGTTACTGATCTTTATGACTGGATTAGAAAAACCATGGAAAAAAACAGCTGGAACAGTGACATGGGTATATCAATTGTTAAGGCATATATTAACAGCAGGGAAATGGAAACGGGTGAACTGGAAATGTTATATGCACTTTTGGTGTATCCGGAGAAATACTGGAAACTGGTTAATTTTTATTATAATGGCAAAAAGACGTGGATTTCGGAAAAAAATTATGAAAAACTTGAAAAAATAAGGAATCAGGAAAGTGGCAGACAAAAATTTATCGCTAAGATAAAAGATTTGACAGTTTGACTTTTTTTTTAAGCAGTTTTGAGGTATAATCAAAAGGTACAGTGTAGGTCAGAAAAAGCAGGCTGTGCACTGACTTTTTGATTTGGGGGGATATATTGATGTACAAAAGTATAAGGTTCAGGCTGATATGCCTAATGCTTATAATTATGGCTTTTGCGGGGGTCTTGATGGGATGTGGAAAGTCCTCAAATTACCAAAAAGGTCAGCAGCAGACAGCTGAACCTATAGAAACACAGAGCTTCACAGGAATTATTACACGCATAGATAAAAAACTCAGGCAGATTTCAGTCAGAGAAATTGATACGGATGTTGACACTATCATGAACTATGATGCATCTTCTGAGATTACTGATAAGTATAAAGAAGAGATTGATGGGGATGAGCTTGAGCTGGGTCAGATAATGGAAACCACATACAGAACGGATGACGCAAGAGTTGTCTCCATGAAAGTGCCGGATGATGCGTGGGAATACAGTGATGTAGATAAGTTTACTTTTGATACTGAGGAGTGTTCAATGGAAGTTGCAGGAGAGCTTTATCAGTATTCCGAACAGACATATTTTGGCTCTATTGATGATAAAAAGATAGATATGCTGGAACTCAGTGATAAGGACAAACTTACGGTACGCGGAGTAGGATACAAAGTGTACTCTGTTGTGAGAACGGAGGGACACGGTTATATACATTTGTTAAATTACAGTGATTTTTTGGGCGGTATGATAAATATTGATGATGATATAATATTGCCTGTTACAAAAAATATGCTTATAACAGTCAGCTGTGGAACATATCGTGTCACGATAAGCAAGGGTGCGGCAAAAGCAAGTAAGACTGTCACGGTGAAAGAGGACAAGGAGAGTACGCTTGATTTTAGTGATTACAGAAAAAGCGTGAAGAATGTCGGAAGTGTACGTTTCAATGTTGACCCGCAGGGTGCAGACTTGTTTATAAACGGAACAAGAATTGATTACAGCAAACCGATTTCTTTAAATTATGGAACATATTCTGTTACGGCAAGTTTAAATGGCTATAATACTTATACCGGACGGCTTACTGTTGCAGAGGCGGACAAGACCATAAATATAAGTCTTGAGCCGAAAGAAGATACTGCATCGGCGGCTACACAGTCTCCTGAGAGTACAGCGGCAGCTACGGCAGCACCGACGGCAACAGCAAAAAGCCGGACAAGAAAAATTGATAGTAAACATACCATATCAGTAACTGCACCGGAGGGCGCAGAGGTTTATCTGGACAATGTTTATAAGGGAATTGTTCCCTGCAAGTTTACAAAAGTTATAGGCTCACAGACGATTACTTTGAGCAAGACAGGTTATGAGACAAAAAGCTACTCAATTGATATTCTGGATGATGATAAGAATGCAAAACTTTCATTTTCGGATTTGATTGAGGATGCTGATAAATAAATATAAAATGAGCAGAAAGAGGAGGATATACAAGATGGATTACAAAGAGATTTATGAGTCATGGCTTTCAAACCCTTACTTTGATGAGGAGACAAAAGCTGAACTTAAAGCTATAGCAGATGATGACAACGAAATTAAGGAACGTTTTTATCAGGATCTTGAGTTTGGTACAGCCGGACTTAGAGGTGTTATCGGTGCCGGTACAAACCGTATGAATATCTATACAGTACGCAAGGCTACACAGGGACTTGCAAATTATATTATAAAAGCGGGCAAGCGGTCGCAGGGAGTTGCTATAGCATATGACTCACGTCATATGTCACCTGAATTTGCAGATGAAGCTGCACTTTGTCTTGCAGCAAATGGAATCAAGGCATATGTATTTGAATCACTCAGACCTACACCGGAACTTTCATATGCGGTAAGAGAGCTTAAATGTGTTGCAGGAATAAATGTTACAGCAAGTCACAATCCGCCTGAGTATAATGGTTATAAAGTGTACTGGGAAGATGGTGCTCAGATTACACCGCCTCATGATACAGGTATTATGGATGAAGTTAAAGCTGTTACGGATTACAACACAGTTAAGACAATGGCTAAGGAAGATGCTGTTAAACAGGGATTATATCAGCAGATTGGCAAGGATATAGATGATAAATATATCGAAGAACTTAAAAAACAGGTTATCCATTGGGACAGCATCAAAGAGATGGGAGGCAAGCTTAAAATTGTTTATACACCTCTTCACGGTACAGGAAACATTCCGGCAAGACGTGTTCTTGAAGAACTTGGATTTAAAAATGTTTATGTTGTGCCTGAACAGGAACTTCCGGACGGAGATTTCCCAACTGTAAGTTATCCGAATCCTGAGGCAGCAGAAGCATTTGAACTTGCACTTAAACTCGCAAAAGAAAAAGATGCAGACCTTGTTCTTGCAACTGACCCGGATGCAGACAGACTTGGTGTTTATGTAAAAGATACAAAGTCGGGTGAGTACATTACACTTACCGGAAATATGTCAGGCTGCCTTCTTGCTGATTATGAGATTTCTCAGATTAAGGAGACAAAGGGACTTCCTGATGACGGAAAACTTATTAAGACAATTGTTACATCAAATCTTGCAGATGAGATTGCTAAATATTATGGAGTAGAGCTTATAGAAGTTCTTACAGGATTTAAATATATAGGACAGCAGATACTTAATTTTGAGACAACAGGTAAAGGTACATATCTGTTTGGATTTGAGGAGAGTTACGGATGCCTTATCGGTACTCATGCAAGAGATAAGGATGCTATCGTTGCAACTATGGCTCTTTGTGAGGCAGCAGCTTACTATAAGACAAAGAATATGACACTTTGGGATGCAATGATTGCAATGTATGAGAGATACGGATATTGCAAGGATGGCGTAAAAGCAGTTACCATGAAAGGTATTGAGGGACTTGCAAAGATACAGGAAATCATGTCAGACCTTCGCAAAAATCCGCCTAAGGAAATTGACGGACACAAGGTACTCTCATTTAGAGATTATCAGGCAGATACTATTACTGACCTTGCAACAGGTGAGGTTAAACCTACAGGACTTCCAAAGTCAAATGTACTTTATTTTGATATGGAAGATAATGTATGGATGTGTGTAAGACCTTCAGGAACAGAGCCAAAGATTAAATTCTACTATGGTGTTGTCGGAACATCTCTTGAAGATGCAGATAAAAAATCTGAGCAGATGGCAAAAGCTGTTGACGATTTGATTTAAGCACATTTTAATTATCAATTAAAATTATGATGCAGGGGTCAAAAGGAATTTTGACCTGGCATTAAATTATTAAAGGAAGAGCGGATACAAAATGTCCGCTTTTCCTAAAAAAGATTTGGGGGAAAGCGTATGCAGGAAAAGATGGACCAGTGGATAAACTGGGTTGAATATGATGAACTGCTTGAGGGCAGACATAATGCACCGCATAATTTACTGGGATTGCACAGCTTTGGCAGAGGTCAGGTTTTTACTATATACAGACCTGAAGCTGAGAGAGTTTTTATAACTGATATGTCGGGAAAAAATGAACTTGAATTAGAAGAAATAGGTGAGAGTTCAGGATTTTTTGGAAAATATATTCCAAGAAAGAATTACAGAGCTCCATACAAAGTGAGAGTTCAGTATTCTGAAAATGATATTATTGAATATGTAGATCCATATTGTTTTGAACCACAGATTGGTGATGAGGATTTATATTATTTTGCAGAGGGCAAACATTACGAAATATATAAAAAATTAGGTGCGCATCCTATGACTATAAATGGCGTAAAAGGCACATATTTTGCAGTATGGGCACCTCATGCAAGAGCGGTGAGTGTAGCAGGAAGTTTCAATATGTGGGATGGAAGAATTCATCTTATGAGAACACTTCAGGTTTCGGGTGTTTATGAATTGTTTATTCCTGGGGTTGAGCCCGGGGCAATTTATAAATATCAGATACTTACAAGAACAGGTGAAGTTCTTATGAAATCAGACCCGTATGCGAATTGTTCAGAACTTCGTCCTGCAAATGCATCTGTTGTTGCGGATATAAGCGGCTTCAAATGGAATGATACAAAGTGGATGCGTGAGCGTGAAAAGAAAGACAGGGACGAGCTTCGCAGAGAGCCTATGGCAATATATGAAGTTCATATCGGTTCATGGCGCAAAAAGGATGACGGAACGGAAGACGGATTTTATACTTATCGTGAAATGGCACCTATGCTTGCGGAGTATGTTAAAAAGATGGGATATACCCATGTTGAGCTTATGGGTATAGCAGAGCATCCGTTTGACGGTTCATGGGGATATCAGGTGACCGGATATTATGCACCTACAAGAAGATACGGAACACCTAAAGATTTTATGTATTTTGTTGATTATATGCATGAAAAAGGCATTCATGTAATTCTTGACTGGGTACCGGCACATTTTCCTAAAGATGAACATGGTCTTGGAAGATTTGACGGACAGCCTCTTTATGAACATCCTGATCCGAGAAGGGGCGAGCACCCTCATTGGGGCACTTACATCTTCAATTATGGCAAGAGAGAGGTTGAGAATTTCCTTATTGCAAATGGACTTTTCTGGCTCAAGGAGTTTCATGTTGACGGACTTAGAGTTGATGCGGTTGCATCGATGTTATATCTTGATTATGGAAAAGATGATGGAGAGTGGCTTCCAAATGAAAAAGGCGGCAATGAAAATTATGATGCCATAAATCTTTTCAGACATATGAATGAACAGTTTGAGAAACAATGTCCGGGAACCGAGATAATAGCTGAGGAGTCAACTGCGTGGGCAGGTGTTACATCGCCGGTTTCAATGAACGGTCTTGGATTTTTATTTAAATGGAATATGGGATGGATGAATGATTTCCTTGAGTATATGAAGCTTGACCCTTATTTCAGAGCAAATAATCACGGCAAATTGACTTTCAGCATGCAATATGCATATAGTGAGAACTTTATTCAGGTACTTTCTCATGACGAGGTTGTTCATGGAAAATGTTCAATGATAGAGAAAATGCCCGGTGAATACGAGGAGAAATTTGCCAATCTTCGTACAGCGTATGGATTTATGTACGGTCATCCGGGAAAGAAGCTTCTTTTTATGGGACAGGAATTTGCACAGTTTAGAGAGTGGAGTGAAAAACGTAGTCTTGACTGGGAACTTCTTGATTATGACATGCACCAGAAGATGCAGGCGTATGTCAGAGAGCTCAATAAACTTTATGAAAAATATGATGCAATGTATGTGAATGACTGTGAGCCTATTGGTTTTGAGTGGATGAGCTGCGACAATGCCGACATGAGTACAGTGAGCTTTGTGCGGCGTGGAAGTTCTGCAAAAAATCAGTTATTATTTGTGTGTAACTTTACACCGGTATCATATGAGAAATATCGTACAGGAGTGCCGTGTGCAGGAGATTATGTGAAAGTTTTATCGTCTGATGATGAAAAGTTCGGAGGAACAGGAGCAAACATTAAAAAGACAATAAAAGCGGAAAAAATTGAATGCGAAGGAAAAGATTATTCTATAGAATTTAATCTTCCGCCAATGTCCGTTACAGTATTTAAGTTTGATTATAAATAATAAAGTTTAATTTAAAAAGCAGTAGAAAACAGATTGTTAATAATGTTTTCTACTGCTTTTTTGTATCAAAATTATTGTAAAACTATATGTTTGGCAGTTACATATCCGACATATGATTTACGTGAGTCGGAATATCTTACTTTATAAAAACTGAGCAATCCGACTTTTTTGGTGCTGAGAACAGCCATGTATGAGCCTGACGGAACATTAACTATTGCATTTGTAATAGATTTTGCTTCTTTAAGCAGTTTAGTTGAAGTTTTAGCTGTTCCGCCTTTATAATATTTTAACTTTGAATCAGCCGGCAGCCAGCAATTGTATTTTTTGTTTTTTGTATAATAGTACATATGTAAAAATGTCGTATTATTTTTATAAGTGGTTTTGCCCGTATATTCAAGTATGAATTTTTTGGGAAGTGTTTTAAGTGTATCTGCCTGAGCAGAAGGCTTCTTTAAAAGTTTCAAAGAAGATGTTGTTATGGCTGCTTTGTGCTGCATGGCAGAAACCGTAAGTGAAAGATAACTGCTGTACAGTTTTTTTGCTGACTTTGAATTTACACTTCTTATTTTATAATAATATTCGTGGTAATTTTCGACGTTGCTATCAACGTATTTTTGCGTTTTTACATTGTTTATTGTTTTGACTTTCTTGTATTTTCCATCATAAAAATCTTTTCTGTATATTTCAAATCCGGTTGCATTTTTCGGAGCAGTCCATTTGAGCGTAATTGATTTTGATGTTGAAACAGCCTTGAATGGTTTTGGAGCACTTATTTTTGTGAATTGGGTAGGCTTAGCGGTAGGTTTTACAGTAGGTTTGGCGGTAGGTTTTACAGTAGGTTTGGCGGTAGGTTTTACAGTAGGCTTAGCGGTAGGTTTTACAGTAGGCTTAGCGGTAGGTTTTGCAGTAGGCTTAGCGGTAGGTTTTACAGTAGGTTTAACGGTAGGTTTTGGAGTATTAGTTGGGGTTATGACTGGCGATGAGGTAGCTTCGGCGGCATCTATATTTTTTTTGGTATACCAAAAGTTGCAATCGACTTTTCCTGTTATGCCGCTTACTTTTCCGCTGCTTGTATACTGCCAGTATTCATAGCTGTTTGCGTATGTTGTCTTTGTGGTATAGTTTGCAAGCCATACTTTATAAGTGTTTCCGATTGTCTTGCCATTTATAAGACTTGATAAATCACTTTTGTTTGCATATACAAGAGGGGTATATCCGGCTTTTTTTACGGCAGCACAAAAAGCCTTTACATTTGCCGTAGCTTCTGCTTTGGTTAATTTCGCATTATACATTCTTCCGATAGGATTTTTGCCGTCAGTTGGGTATTCATAATCGATAGCAACAGGAAGTGTTATATTATAATCCTTTATTTTACTTATGCAAAATTCGGCTTCTTCGCGTGCTTCATCGGTTGTAAGAGCTTCGGTGAAATAATAAACACCGACTTTAATTCCGGCAGCCAGAGCACCTTCGATGTTAGCTTTATAATTAGGATCGGTACATAAAGTACCGGATTTTCCGTATCCTCTGTAACCGACACGGACAATGACAAAATCGACACCGTCCTTTTTTACTTTATCCCAATTTATGTCGCCATTATATTTTGAAACATCTATTCCGTTGTAGATATTATAGTTTTTAAAAATGTCGTTGTGGGTGTAGGTTGAACTTGTAAATGGGCTTTTGCCTGTAATAGCGGCAGAAACGTGTGTGTTGTTTAAAAAATATGTTGTATCTGAAAATAAAAAGACTGATTGCATAATCAATGAACATATCAGTAATTTTGATAAAAATTTCTTTTTCATGTGTGTCCTCCGTAGTTTGAATTTTATGTTACCGTTATAACAAAAATCAATTATTAATTATTCGCTGTCAGTATAAACGGTAACGATTATATACTACAGTATATTTGTATGCTGTGTCAAAAAGATGTAAAGAATTAGATGTTGACTTTGAAAAAATAAGATGTTAGAATAAAACAAACGTTTGGAACAAAAGTTCGGAAGAGAGGTGGAGCAATGGTACTGGAAAATGATATGAGTCTTATGAAAAAATTACAGATTTTATCAGATGCGGCTAAATATGATGTGGCGTGTACATCAAGCGGAGTACATCGTGACGGAGTAAAAGGCGAGCTGGGAAATGCTGTATCATGTGGAATTTGTCACAGTTTTGCAGCTGATGGAAGATGCATATCTTTACTCAAGATACTTTTTACGAATGAATGTATCTACAATTGCAGATACTGTATAAACCGTGTATCAAATGATGTACCGAGAACTTCATTTACACCGGAAGAAGTCTGCCGTCTCACCATGGAGTTTTATCGCAGAAATTATATAGAAGGTTTATTTTTGAGTTCAGGTATTTTATATTCACCTGATTATACTATGGAACTGATATGTAAGACATTGCATGATTTAAGAGTGGTTCATAGATTTAATGGTTATATACATTGCAAAGCTATTCCGGGTGCTTCGCAGGAACTTGTAGAACTTGCGGGGTGGTATGCTGACAGGATGAGTGTAAATCTTGAACTTCCGACAGAGGCGGGATTAAAAGAACTGGCTCCAAATAAATCAAGAAAAAATATATTGACACCTATGAGACAGATTCAGCTCGGAATGGCAGAGAGTATGGAAAAACTTGGCATGAAAGGAGGAAACAGGAGTGCGTATTGGCATACATCGAAGAGGCTGGGACGCCATATGGATGATGCTCTGACAAAAAAGGATTATAGTCTGCTGAAAAAGGATAGGGGACAGTTAGAGTTTGTTGGAGGAGAATATGAGAAAGCAGATAGAATGCAGGTATCCATATTGCCAAAGCAGAAAACAAATTTTCGGAAAAATACTAATATTCTGCCTGAAGTACCGGACAGAGGCGGTGCACTGACTATGTGGAATAAAGCCGAAACAAACAGGGGGTTTGTTCCGGCGGGTCAGAGCACACAGATGATTATAGGAGCTACAGGTGAGAGTGATTTTGAAATTATATCTGTATCTGAGGCTTTGTACAAGAAATTTGATTTAAAAAGAGTATTTTATTCTGCATTCATAAATGTAAATAATGACAGTACACTTCCGGCATTGGAGAAAGACCCGCCGCTTCGCAGAGAGCATAGGTTATATCAGGCGGATTGGCTTCTCAGGTATTACGGATTTGAAGCTAATGAACTGCTGTCTGAAAAAAGACCGTTTTTTAACACATATCTTGACCCGAAATGTGATTGGGCACTTGGACATTTAGAAGATTTTCCTGTCGAGATAAATACGGCAGATTATGATACGCTTCTTAGAGTTCCGGGAATTGGTGTTAAATCAGCAGGGCGCATAGTCAGAGCCAGAAAAACGGGACAGCTTGATTTTGATACTTTAAAGAAGATAGGAGTTGTCTTAAAGCGTGCAGTATTTTTTATAACATGCAATGGAAAGATGATGTACAACTTTTTGAAAGTAGATGAGGATTATATTACGAGAAATCTCGTGGCAAATGAAGGCAATATTATGAAAGGTTTCGGACAGGATATAACATATAAGCAGCTTACGTTGTTTGATGATTTTTCGCTTGGCTAGAGTGTTGTATCAATGACTTTCGTTGAAAATTAACTTTTTGATATATTTGTCAAAAATGCGATTATGAGAGTGCATGTCAAAAAACGCAGGCGTAACGGGCTACGGCGAGGATTTTTGGCATGTGTTATTGAAATTGCAAAAAGGGAGGGGGAAAACAGGATATGGAAGAAAAGAATATTCGCATATACAGATGCTCGGATGATGAGGTGGGGGTATTCAGTGCTATATATGAAGCGGGAATATCCGGTTATGGACATAAATATATACGCATCCAGCCACAGTCAGACAGATATATGTATAGTATGGAACTGTTTGCAGAGTATGTAGATGTAGAAAGTTCTGAAAAAAAGATGAATGCAGTTCTCAGCGCGGTAAAGGAAAAAATATCAAATGAAGTATATGAGTATGTTATGAAAGCTATTGTAAGCGATGATTCACGCAGGGGAGATATTATATATCAATTTATAACATATGGATTTACAATAGGTGAAAAAGTCATTATGGCAGTTCAGTTTCAGGAAGTTTCGGACATGTTTACTCTTGTGAGAAGTGTTCAAAATGAGGCGCATAGATATATAGAAATACTTCGGTTTAAAGAAGTTGTTCACAAACCGCCGCTTTTGCTTGCTGTGATAGAACCAAAGAATGACATAGCAGCACATATTGCAAATCATTTTGCTGACAGGTTTAATAATGAATGGTTTATAATATATGATGCAAGGCACCATAAAGCGGTATTTCATGATGTTTCAGGAAGATGGGAAGTACGTTTGCTGACAGAAGATGAAGAGGAAAAGATACGTGAGCTTGATGAAACGAAGGAAGAATATTCTGAGTTATGGAGAGTTTTTTTTGATAGCATTGCAATAAAAGAAAGAGAAAATAAGAAACTTCAGATTGAGAATCTTCCTATTAAATATAGGAAAAATATGACAGAATTTATAGTTTAAGGCGATTGTGTGTCAAAATTCGGTTTTATAAAAATAAAATTGATTTTTGTTTAGAATGATATAAAATAAAGCTTATTCTCTGGAAATCTTGTGAAAATGGTTGTATAGGATACGAAATGCATATAAAAAAAGAGAAAAACGGTGAAATATTATGCAGATTAACGATACCATTAGCGTTTCTGTTCTGTTAATATGTAATTTGTTATAGGAAATTATAGCTGAGTTTTAGTAAAAACTAAACTATTTTTCCTTATAAAAAATATCCCCTATATATAGGGAGAGGAGGATAAGTTAATGAGATTAACACAGGGAACAAAAAAAGCACTTTCATTAGCTCTTTCAGCAGCATTGGTTATTACAGGTGCAAGTTTTGAGGGAACAAAAAGTGCAGCAGCAGACACTACAACAAACACAACAGTAGCCAGCGGTTCGGCAGTAACAAGTGCACCGGCTATTACAAGCGCACCAGCAATAACAAGTGCACCGGCAGTTACAGAGACACCGGAAGTGACAAGTGCACCAGCAGTTACAGAAACACCAGCAGCAACAAGCACACCGGAAGTGACAAGTGCACCAGCAGTTACAGAGACACCAGAGGCAACAAGCACACCGGAAGTGACAAGCGCACCAGCAGTTACAGAAACACCGGCACCAACAAACACACCAGCAGTAAAAGTAACAGTAGCCAAAAAAGCTGTTTCAGTTGCACCTGGAAAAACAACAACAGTTAAGTACACATCAAATGCGACAGTTAAAGCTTCAAGCAGCAACAAGGCTGTAACAGTTAAGGTTAACAAGACTAAAAAGACAGTTGCAATTTCTGCTAAATCTACAGCAACTATGGGCTCTACAGCTACAGTAACTCTTAAAGCAGGTACTAAGAAAGCTACAATAAAAGTAACAGTTGCTAAGAATGCAAATGTTAAAAAGAATAAGACAGTTAAATATTCAGTAACACTTGCAAAAGTAACTAAGAAAGTTAAGACAAATAAGATTAAGGTTACTGTAAAGAATAAGAAGATTGCAAAAGTAACAGTTAAGAAAACTGCTAAGGGTCAGATTACATATAGTGTAAAAGGACTTAAAAAAGGAAAAACAACTGCTACAATCAAATATGGTAAGAAATCTGTAAAAGTTAGTGTGGTTGTAAAATAATTGACCGGGTTGAAGTAAATTAAAGCTGAAAGCGATTTGACAAAACAAAAGCCTGGTAAAAAGAGCGTGTCTGTAGACACGCTCTTTTTTGGTATATTTTTTTAATCTACTGGAAATCCCATGAAAAAAATAAAATCTTTTGTAAATATACATTAAAATGACATAAAAATATACTAAAAAACATGTACAATATATCTAAAAATTAGGATATAAATGTTAAGAAGATTGTAATAAAATATGTACATACTATGAATGTTAGTGAGAAATGAGAGGAGAGAGCAAGGTATGAGGAAATCTTATTCAAACAGATTATTATCATTGGCATTAGTGGCAGTTATGGCATTTAGCAGTGTTTTGGCTGGAAATGTTACTGGGCAGTCTGCTCAGGCGGCAAGCAAAAAAGTTACATTAAAATTTAAGAAAAGTTCTTATACAGTTAAAGAAAAGAAAACTTTATCTTTAAAGAGCCAGATTACAAAAAAGAATATAAGTAAAGTTAAAAAGCTTGTATGGACTTCAAAGAATAAGAAAATTGCAACAGTTTCGGCAAAGGGAACTGTTATAGGTGTGAAAGCGGGAAACACAGTTGTTACCTGCAAAGTACAGTACAAAGCTTCAGGCAAGAAAACATATCAGACAAAGACCATTCAGACAAAGGTCAAAGTCAGCACATCCGGTTCTGCAGATGAGAAGTTCACTGTAAAATGGAATGATAAATCAAATATCGGATCTGAGAGGACGGTTTCTATTGTCGGAGGAACATCAGACAGTATGACAGTCAAAGACAATGGTGAGATGCGTAAAGATTTATCGACACAGTATCTTATCAAAAACGAGATGGGAACTGGTATCAATCTTGGAAATACTATGGAGGCTACAAAGGCAATAGGCGAGATTGATAACTTTAAAGAAGCTACAGATTTTGAACAGGCATGGAGTGCACCGATAACTACACAGAAGTATATAGACAGTGTACATAGTTATGGATTTAATACAATCCGTATTCCGGTAGCATGGTCAAGTATGATATCTAAAGACGGAAATTATACTATCAGCGATAAGATGCTTGGAAGGGTAGAAGAAATTGTAAACTATGCATTGAACAATGGCATGTATGTAATTATCAATGACCATTATGATTATGGATGGTGGGGAATGTTTGGCTCGAGTGATGATACTATCAGAGCAAAGGCATGGAAAAAGTATGAGGCGATTTGGACGCAGATTTCAGAGCGTTTTAAAAATTATTCAGATCATTTGATTTTTGAATCAGCCAACGAGGAACTTACAAATCATATGAATGATGCAAACCTAGGTTTGAATACAGCGATAAATCCGAAAACAGAGACTTATGACGGAAATTATCCGAAAGGAACATTGACACTTGAGGAGTGTTACGAAACAGCAAACAAGATAAATCAGACATTTGTCAATGTTGTAAGAAAGTCCGGTGGAAATAATGAATATCGTCATCTTTTGATTGCCGGATTTGGAACAAACATCAATAATACATTAAGCAGCAACTATGTGATGCCGACAGATACAGTAGAAGGAAATGGCAACACAAAGCTTAGCGTCTCAGTGCACTATTATAATCCGTGGGAATTCTGTGGAGATGGCATGAGCGGTGCCACATACACTGAAAAAGACAAGGAAGCGACAGAAAAACAGTTTGCTAAATTAAAGAAGTTTACAGATCAGGGATATGGTGTGATAGTTGGAGAGTTTGGTGTATGCAATCCTTTACAGGATGGTGTAACTAAATGGCTTCAGGACACTATGGAGATAGCAGCTAAGAATGGCTGTATTCCTCTCTTGTGGGATACGCCGGGCACATACTTTGACCGTGAAGCATGTGTTATGCAGTTTAAAGATGTTGCAGAAATGTATAATTCTATTACAGGAGCCAGTGGAGACACAAATATAAATTCCAATACAGGTTTTGTGAAGGCAGATGTAAATTACTATACAACATTGCCTGAAAGTGCAAAACAGGTATTCCAGTGGAAAGGTGAATGGAAGAAAAATGATGGAAGCAATATCGGATTAGATGGAAATCTTGTAACATCATCAGGTATAGAGCAGTTTATCAAGACTGAGAGTGTTAGTGAGAATGAGCAGATAACTTTCAACGATTGGGGGTATCAAGCTTTCTTAAAACTTGATTGGTCAAAATATAAAAACCCTGTTGTATATTGCACATTCAAAGAAGATACTGCAGATGCAGTAGGAGAAGTACAATTTGCGACAACAAAGAAAATAAATGGTTCTATTAAGGATACAGTTACTTTGGATTATGAAGCTTGGAATGGCAAATATGTTTCAATTCCGGGAAGCATATTAAATACTTTACAGACAGACACAGAAAGAAAATATATGTATTTTACATTTGGAAATGCTCCGGTAGTCACAAGCATTACGGTTTATAATTTAGGAGAATAAAGTTACAAAGGTTACGCCTACATATTTTTAATGTTTTAATGTGTTTAGTATTTAGTGAAGTGTTGTGCAAAGTGTTACAAAATGTCAAAATAATATTTGTAGAAATTGTGCAATATAGTTGAAAAAGATATAAACATTTGATATATTATCTAATGTTTAAATATATGTATATAAATGAAGGTGTGATGGGGACTTTTATTAAACAACAAAGTTTCGGTAAATATGTTATAGCATTTGTTTATATACAAAGACTCAATAATTTTAATTGATAAGGAGGAATTTGAAAATGAGAAAACAGACAAAAAAAGTTTTGTCTATCATTATGTCTGCTGCATTAGCAATTACAGCAGGAGCAGGCATTAATTTGACAAAGTCATCAGCAGCAGATACAAAGCCAAACTTTAAGGCGGAGTTATGGAGCTTTGGAACATTTGCCGACTGGGCAGGTGCAGCAAGTGATACAGTAGAGGTTAAAGATTTTGGTGAGTATACTCTTACAGGAGAAGCAACAAAAGACCTTGCTGATTTGTTTAAATCAGACAATGGTACAGCTGTAGTTCTTGGTACTTCTAAAGAGTACAGTGCAGCAGTAGCAGAGACAGGTATTGATAACTTTGAAGTTGTTGGTAAGAGTATTCAGGTTAATGATGGAGACATCATTCCTTGGAATGTTACCCCTTCTGACTGGGACGGTGCCCGTATGGTTATCCACAATGCTTGGAATGCCGATATTGATTTCAAGACAGATAAAGTAGCTCCTATAAAAACAGGAGATAAGATTAAAGTAACATTTGAAGTAAAAGCAAAAGATGCTTCAGCAGATACATCAACACCAGGTGCAATTGCAACACCGGCACCGGCAGGATCACCTACAGATGCTGATTTAGTAGGTACAGCACAGCTTGACTCACAGGCTAACGGATGGTGTGGAAACGATGATTGTACAAATGTTAAGGCTGATATAAAAGGTGCCGGAACATACACAGTATCTTCTACATGGGAAGAAGTTCAGGAAGATCCTCAGGCTTATTGTGCATTGACAATTGCTGATCTCAAACCTATTGCAGACTATGTTACATTCTCTAATGTTACTGTATGGGTTGACGGTAAAGTTGTAGATATTCCGGTAATTTATGGTGGTGACAAGGATTGCCGTATCCAGTTATGGAATACATGGGGAATCCCTGATAATGGAGATTCGGCAGCAGGTTCTGAAGTTCCGGCAAACTTCCCTTCATCATTCTATGAGATTAAAGTACAGTTTACAATTGGTCTTAGAGATACAGCTAGAGATTGGGATGTGGAAGATCATGATCCTTCTTTAATCACTATGGATACAACTCAGCCGGATTATGAGCCAGCAAATAAGCCTGCTGAGCCAACACCTGCACCAGCAGATCCAACACCAGCTCCAACAACAAAGCCTTCTACAACAAAGAATGCAGTTAAATCACTTAAAGCTGCAAAGAAGACAGTTTCTGTAAAGAAAGGCAAGAAAGCTGATGTAACAGTTAAAGTAACAGCTGCAAGCAGCAAGAAAAAGACTACAGATAAGGTTACAGCTACAACAAGCAACAAGAAAGTAGCAAAAGTAGTTAAGACTACTGTTAAGGCAGGAAAGATTGTAGTTTCTGTAAAGGGTGTTAAGAAAGGAACTGCAAAGATTACTGTAAAAGCTGCAAAGAAGAAAGCAGTAGTTACAGTTAAAGTTAAATAATAAAGTGACCTGGGCGAAAGCAGGGGATGCTTCTTGACATAAGGTCAGGAAGATGTGCTTTAAAAAGTTTAATAAGTCAAAATTTGAAATTTTATTATAATAAAATGAGAATTATTGAGTCAATATAAAAATTCCAGGGCATTATAATTGCCTTGGGATTTTTATTTAAAATTTATAGGTAACTTTGTTCAATATAAAGGAGGAACAAATATTATGAGAAAATTATTTTCAAAGTTAATGTCAACAACATTATCAGCTGCAATGCTCATAACACTTGGTGCAGGAACAGTCGGCAATGTTGCATCAGCAGCAGAAGATGATCAGGCAGACGTATCAGGAGTAACATATGGATATACAGCATATGTAGGATTCCAGACAGATGGACCATATGCTTACCGTGACCCTGTTTTAAGTTCAAACGGTTTGACAAACAAGACATATAAGTATGAGACACAGGCAATGCTTCCGGTTGATAAGGCAGAAGTTGAAGCTACAGATGTTACAAGTGTAAACCCGGTCATGTCAGCAGAAGGCGAGTATACAACATCTATTTCAGGAATAGACCTTGTTAATAAGAAAAATATTTCTAAAAAGGGTACTGAAACAAAAGCTACAACATTTAACATGCTTTATGTTACAGTGGATGTGCCATTGACAAACAAGGGCGTCAAATTAACAGACGTTACATTAAAAGTTGATGGCAAGGTTGTAAGAACATTAAAAGAAGCTCCTAATAAGTCAGATGCAAAAGACGGATATCAGTTTATGATTGCGGACAATTATGCACCTGCCGACGGAACAGATGCTTCTGAAATTTTTAATGCAAATGACAAATTAGAAGTATTACCTACATCAAGCATCGAAATCTCATACAAGATTAGTGGTGGTGACTGGTCAAAACTTCCTTTAGCCGGAACTATGGGAATGAAGTTCTCAGAGGGCGATTTTACATATCAGGTAACTCAGCCGGCATCTTCAACTACAGAAGGAAAAGTACAGCTTACAGGACTTTCAGCAGAAGGAAAAGCAAAGAGTGCAATTGAAGTACCAGCTACTGTAAATGAGACAAAAATTACAAATGCAACATATAAAGTTACAGGACTTAAGAGTGGTGCATTTAAAGCAAGCAGCATAAAATCAGCAGATTTAACAAAAGCAGCTAACATTAAGTCAATCCCATCAAATACTTTCAATGGCTGCAAGAATCTTACAACAGTTAAGTTGAACAGTGTAATAAAGAGTATTGGTTCAAGCGCATTTGCAGGCTGCATAAGCTTAAAGACATTTGCAACGGGCAAAGCTACAGCTTCAATTGGTTCTAAAGCATTTAGCGGATGTACAAAATTACAGTCAGTTACATTATCAAAAGCTACAAAGAAAATCGGTTCAAGTGCATTCTTAAATTGCAAAAATATTACTAAGCTTGTTGTTAATCAGAAAGTTAAGGTAAGCAAAAATGCATTTAAGGGATGTAAAAAGACAATTAAAGTATCAGGAAAAGCTGCAAACAAGAAATATACAGTTGAGCAGATTAAAAAATCAGGATATAAGAAAGTAAAGTAGACTAGAAAGGCGGACTATAACTGTGAGAAAAAATATCAGAAAAACTTTAGTATCATTGTCTCTCATAGCATCATTAGTTGTTACTGGTGTAAGCGTCAACCAGAGTGCTAAGACGACAGCACAGGCAGCAAAAAAAACTGTTGTCAAAATAAGCAAGACAAGTGTTAAGGTAAAGCACGGAAAGACTCAGACATTAAAAATTACAGTGAAGAATGGTAAACTTAAATCAAAAAGTTTTTCTTCATCTGACAAGAGTATAGCAACTGTTACAGGTAAAGGTGTTGTAAAAGGTGTGCTTGAAGGAAAAGCAACAGTTAAATGTGTTGTTAAGTATACTGAGACAGGAAAGAAAAAAGTAAAATCAAAGACATTCAAGTGTAAAGTAACAGTTTATGATACTTTGTATCCTGTTAAGGCAGTAGAAAAAGAGGAAGCGTACAAGACAAGCAGTGAGACAGATGGCATTAGTCATGGCAGTAAAGATGTTGTAACAGGCTTTGCAAATAAAGACAATGTCACATTACAGATGAAGTATAATGACAAGTCAAACATAAGTGATAAGGCTGTCAGCTTTACTCCAAAGGGCGGCACAAAGAAGATTACTAAAAAAGATAACGGTTCAATGAGAAGAGATCTCAGTGCTCAGTATTTACAGCAGTACGAGATGGGAACAGGTATCAACCTTGGTAATACTGAAGAAGCCGTTTATGGTGTTGGCTCAAAACTTGATGTAATTGCAGGAACAGATGAAACTGCTTATGATAAAGCATGGGGTCAGCCTGAGATTACAGAAAAATATTTTGAGAAGCTTCATTCTTATGGTATCAATACAGTGCGTATTCCTGTAGCCTGGTCAAACGGTGACAAGGATGACGGAACATACACAATTGATTCTAAACTTCTTGCCCGTGTTGAGCAGTTGACAAACTATGCATTAAATCAGGGAATGTATGTTATTATCAATGACCACTGGGATAATCAGTGGTGGGGTCAGTTTGGTGCGGCTAAAAAAGATGCAGCAGGAAACAAAGTTGCAGATGAAAAAGTACGTGCTAATGCTTGGAAGCGTTATGAAAGATACTGGACACAGATTGCTAACCGTTTCAAAAACTATTCTGACCATGTTATTTTAGAGAGCGCAAATGAAGAATTAGGTGAGAGATTAAATGACAAAATCAGTATCTATACCGGATATTCTAAGACAACTAGCGAAAGCGAACTCTCTAAGTGGTCAGGCGGAAAGTATACGAAAGATTATACCCAGGCCGGAAACTTGACACTTATGGAACAGTATGAGACTACAAATAAAATCAATCAGAAATTTGTTGATGTTATCCGTAAAACAGGAGGAAACAACGCATACAGACATCTGTTGATAGCAGGCATTGATACAAATATTAAAAATACCTGTAATGAAATTACATACAGTGAGGATAAGGATGGCGACGGAGTTAAAGAGAAATATACAGTAGAAAATCCATTTAAGATGCCAACAGATTTGACTTGCAATGGAAAGAATCGTTTATTTGTATCTTTACATTACTATACTCCGTGGGATTTCTGTGGTGATGGTGGCAGTGGCTCTTATACATATGGTGATCAGGCTAATTTAAGAGATGAACTTTCACCATTGAAAAAATTCAGTGATGACGGTTACGCTGTTATCTTAGGTGAATGTGGAGTTTGCAGTCCAATGACAGTTACAGGTAGTGTTAGCAAATGGTTTGAAGATACATTTACAATGTGCAGACAGTACCATATTGTACCTGTAATGTGGGAAACAGGTCAGTTCTTTGATCGTTCAAACGGAAATCTTAAATTTAGAGATTTAGGAGAATTCTGGAATGCTACAAATGTAAATGCGGAAGGTGTTTATGCAAGTGGTAATACAGATATTAAGAATGTTACAGGAAAGATTGATGTATCTAAAGTTGTAACAGATATACCAAGTACTTCACCTGTTTGGAGCTGGGAAGGTATCTGGTATAAGAATGGTGGAGATTCTGCCGTTGGTTCAGACCGTTACAGTGCAAATCCTTCAACAGGTTCTAAAGCAGAAGATTTTGTACCTGTATCAAAATGCATTCCTACAGTAGACGGAGATACTACAGAGGTTAAGTTTGATGCGACAGGATACCAGATGTTTATCAAGCTGGATTATACAAAGTATACAAATCCTTACTTAGTAGTGAAATTTGCAGACGAAACTTTAGATCCTGCAAACTTCAATGACAAGGGTGAGGATAATGTAGGACATATCCAGTTGGGAGCAGCCGGAACTCCATCATTTAATGATGTATTAGACATTGATTTGAAGGACTTCAACGGAAAGGCAATCAAGTTTGATGATGCCGGAGTTATTGTAAATGCAGCAACACCATGGCTTAGCTTGACATTCAGCGGAAGACCTACAGTCACAGGAGTATATGTTTATGACGCAAAATAATGTTTATTGGTTGTAAAGCAACAGATAAACTGATATTAAAAAAGAGTTGTCGAATAATCGGCAGCTCTTTTTTTGTGGGTAGGGAAATTTTTATTCCACAAACCACTATTCAACGGCAATCTAATGTGTTATCATAATTATGTATAGCTTTAAATTTGAGATTTGAATTTTATGAATGACTTTCAACAAGTAGATTTAAGACGGGGGTGGTTATTTGTTTAGAAAGCCTGTAAAAGGAAAGAAAGCGAAAACCATATCGTGTAAAGAGGCACATTTGAAAGAGCAAGTTTCGGAAATGGTCTATAAAAATCCGGATATAAGGAGAGTGTCTCAGGCAGAAGTCATAGAAAAGATAAGCTATATACAGGTGATGGATGCGGATATAGAGGGGGCGTCTGTCAGGAGTACAAAAATAGGAAAAGCAGATAATGATATCACACTAAGCAATCTGTTTCATGATTTGGGACAAAACTTAGATGATTTTAGGAAAGGAGAACAAGGGGGAGAAAAATGATTAGTGGTGTTCAGGGATTGAAAATAAAGCCATTGGCAGAATTGAAAAATGACGGAATACAGAAACATACAAGCATAAAAAGTTTTAGTACGGTGCTTAGCAGCCAGAAGAAAAAAGCAGAGAATACATCTGCTTCAAAGGCTGCCAAAGAATCAGCTAAGTCGGACAGTTCAAATGCGGATACGACTGTAAATAAATCATCAGATAGTGATTCAACAGCAGGAAAAATTTTATATAAAAATGCGTCGACAGGTGAGACATATGTGTATGTTGATGTTGCAGATGACAAGACATCTAAGACAAACAAGACATCGGATACAAATACAGCAGATGCGATGAAAAAGACAAAGTATGACAGTATATTTAAAAAGGCGGCAAAAAAATACGGTGTATCTGAGAGCTTACTTAAAGCTGTTGCAAAGGCAGAGTCAAACTTTAACCCGAATGATGTTTCAAGTGCGGGAGCTATCGGAGTTATGCAGTTGATGCCATCTACGGCAAAAGAACTTGGTGTTACAAATCCGTATGATGCTGAACAGAATATTATGGGTGGTGCAAAGCTGATTGCGGCGCATTTAAAGAAATTTAACGGCGATGTAAGACTTGCTCTTGCGGCGTACAATGCAGGAAGCGGTGCGGTCAAGAAATATGGCGGAGTGCCTTCATTCTGCAAGACATATGTAAATAGAGTTTTAAGTTATAAAAAAGCTTATGAGACAGCAAATGCAGTAGGTTAAACCTGCTGCATTTGCTGTTATAGCTGTAATTTAAAATTAATATCAATATCAATAAATAAAAATATTCTGATATTTATAGGTGTTTAATAATTAATCCTAAGTCCTTTAGGATAGTGATTTTTGATGGTGTTGTTTGTGATTTTGCCCCAGCCAAGACTTAAACCTTTAAAGCATACTAAAACAAATCCCTTTGCATTGTTTAGCGAGTTGTCGGTTATCTGTATAACGTCACCGTGCAGATATTTTTCTGCCTGTTCATCTGAACATTCAAAAGAATATTTTACATCGGTCGGTTTGAGATATTTTGCAAAAGCATGTGCCGGTTCAAAACGGTTTTTCTTTCTTGTGGCTATGTGAAGTCCAGGTCTGAGAAGTTTAATTCCTTTAAGTTCAGGCATTTTGTCGGGAATCAGGTAAAGTTCATCACCAAAATATTCATATCTTTTGTCTGAATATAAGTCTGTATTATTTATAAATTCAGTAAGAAATTCAACTAGCTGTTTTCTTTCGCTTTTAGACAAAATATTTTTGCCGGATGATTTCTTTTTCTTTTTTTGAGTGGCTGTTTCGCCGCCGTTTTTCCTTAATCTTACTGCAAAATGACCTTCGCCTTTTATTTTATGCGGCCATAATCTGAGTGAACCTTTAATTGCCGTTTTTTCGTCATCGGTCAATGGCTTAAATTCTTCTGAAACAAAGTCAGGATTTCCGTTTGAAATATCAACTCCAAGAATATCGTGATAGTTTTCAACACAAAAATCAGGGTATTCCCGTAAAAACCAGACCAAAATTTCCTCATTTTCAGCGGGAGCAAAAGTACATGTTGAATAGACAATGACACCGTCAGGTTTGAGCATGTTCTGTGCCTGTGACAGGATTGAACGCTGTCTTTGTGCACATAAAGCAACATTTTCGGATGTCCATTCTTCAATGGCAACATCATCTTTTCTAAACATCCCCTCACCGGAACAAGGCGCATCTACGATTATTTTATCAAAGAAAGCCGGAAAATATTTCGCCATGTTTTCAGGAGTTTCATTACAGACAACAGCATTTGAAATGCCAAGTCTTTCAATGTTTTGTGAGAGTATTTTGGCTCGCTGGCCAAAAATTTCATTTGATACAAGTAAGCCGTTTCCATCAAGCATACCGGCAAGCTGGGTGGATTTCCCGCCGGGGGCAGCGCAGAGGTCGCATACTATATCACCGGGCTTTGCATCTGAGAGAGCAGCAACGGACATTGCACTTGGTTCCTGAATGTAATAGGCGCCTGCTTCATGCAGAACATGGCGGCCGGGTTTTTCGTCAGGGACAGCATAAAACCCTTCTTTAGCCCATGGAACAGGGCTTAAAAAGAAGGGTAATGCATCCTGAGACTTTATTTTTAATGGATTTATGCGGAGTCCGTATGATTTTTCATCTGAATAGCTTGCATTAAACAATTCAAATTCTTCAGGACTGAGCATAGACTTCATTCGTTCAATAAATTTCTCGGGTAAATTCATAATTTAATTATTTCTCCATTTATTAAATTAAATCTGCTATGTCGATGTTTTCGCCTGTAATTCCGACATGTGCGCCGTCTTTGGCTTCTGATGTATCTTTATGTGCAATAAGCCATTTGTTTTTAGCCCAAAGGAGAGCATCCTCAGAATTGGCTTTTGTTATTTCAGGCATATCAAAGTTTGTGTATTTTGGAAGAACAATAGCTACTCTAAAGCCTTCACCTTTCTTTGCACTGCAAGGAGCATAGTGAAGTGTTGTAGAATAAAGTTCAACGGCTGTTCCTTTAGGACAGAGGAAAGCTTCTGTTTTGCTTGAATCAATAATGCCGTTTTCAACATCCTGAAGTTTAGCGACGAGAAGAATTGCGTCATCAGCGGCAATATCAATTTCACTGTCTCTGTGGTATTCATAGCAGTTTAACTTTGTGTTTGTACCGTTGCAGTATCCGATTTCGATTGGCATTCCGCCGTAGCAATTGTCACGGAGCTGTACAAAAGCAGGAGTATTTTCGAGAGCTTCACAAGTAGGCTCATAGATAACTCCGTCAGCAGGTTTGTCTGTCTCGCTTTCGAGTTTTTCTAAAAGAAGTTTGTAGTCGTATCCGTCAACAATACGACCGTAAGGTTTAAATGCTTCATCTGTAACTGATTGAATTTTCATAAATATTATCCTCCTTAAATAAGTTTTAGCATGCTTCTGTTTTTATTAAATAAAATATAGAAGCAAAAATATAGATTTTACGACATTCGTTTTTTATATATGATTTGTATCATATATAATTGTACCATACAAACAAGGCTGTTGTCACTTTGATAATTGGTGTTAGTATACTGGTATACTTGTACACTTGTTTTATAAGTGAGCATTAGTTATAATAGTCATATGAGTGCACAGTAGTTATCTATAATTAAAGACAAATTGATGGGAGGAACCGTATGAGAGTTGCACTTGGACAGATTGACATGGTATGGGAAGATAAAAAAGCGTCTGTCGCAAAGGCAGAAAAAATGATATGTGATGCAGCTTTACAAAATGCGGATATAATTATTTTCCCGGAGATGAGTTTTACAGGTTTTTCTATGAATCTTTTAAAGACAGGTGAAAAAAGACATGCATCCGATACAGTGAAAAAGATGTGTGAGTTGTCTGAAAAATATGATATTGCCATAGGTTTTGGATGGGCGGCACTGCCTGAAAAAGAGGGAGAGAAAGGAAAAAATGTTTTTTCGGTTGTGGATAATACAGGAAAACTTATTGCCGAGTATGAGAAAATTCATCCGTTTACATATGGCGGGGAAAGTGATGTTTATGACGGCGGGGACAAGATAGTTTCCTTTCCGTTTAAGGAGCATACGGTGAGTCTTTTTGTATGTTATGACCTTAGATTTCCTGAGATATTTCAGGCTGCAGCAAAGAAATCTGATGTTATGTTTGTCATTGCAAACTGGCCTCAGAGCAGAAATATACATTGGCAGACACTTCTTCGGGCAAGAGCGATTGAAACACAGTCATATGTTGCAGGGGTAAATTGCGTTGGAGAGCATGATGGTATCTTATACAGCGGTGACAGCATGGCAGTTGACTCTATAGGAAATATACTGGGACAGATTTCAGGAAAAGAGGGAGTGCTTATCTGTGAACTTGATGACAGAGCGTGGGGGCTTCGGGAAAAATTTCAAACGAGGAAAGACAGAAAAGAGGAGTTATATTACGATATATTTCTAATGTATGGAGGTAAAGATGAGACAGTATGAATTAACAATAAGAATTGCGCAGATACATCATCTGATAGAGGTTCGTAAATATAAAAAAGCACTTGCAGTAGTAAAGACTCTCGATATGCGCCAGGTAAAAGGAATAAGTGATTTGAGTGCAATTGCAGAGGTTTATACAAAGACAGAACAGTTTGACGCGGCAAAAAATACATATTTAAGAATATACAAAAAGAGCCGCACAAGGAGAGTTTTATACAGACTTATATATCTTGCCATCCGTACAAATGCATTAGATGAGGCAGAAGGATATTATCAGGAATTTGTGGCGATGAACTCAAGCCAGAGGGATGCACTTATCTTAAGATACCGCATTGACAAAGCGTCAGGGGCATCTATCGGACAGCTTATAGGAATATTAGAGTCACTTAAAGAGGAAGAATATATAGAAGAGTGGGCTTATGAGCTTGCAAAGCTTTATTTCAAAGCAGGACGTTTTGACGAGTGCAGGAGCGAATGTGAGGACATAAAGCTTTGGTTTGGAAGGGGAGAAATCGTTGAAAGGGCAAAACGCCTTATTGCAAGCATTGATGATGATGAACAGTTTGCATATATTGATGACAGGGATTATACGATAGAAAAGGACATACCAAACCCTGAAGATACAGGCTCTCTGCCGGATCTTACAGAATACGTGGAGTCCGAGAGTGAAATGAAAAGGCTTGATAAAAACATAGGCAGCAAAGTGAAAAAAGCAATAAAATTAAATTATGAAGACGACGAAAATGCAGACGAAAGTTTTGACGATTTGGATGAGCAGGAAGAAACAAGTTATGCAAGAGACGAGGCTGTCGATGAGCTTTTGAAGATGGGTGACCAAACAGGGAATGATATTGTCGGAGAACAGGCACATAAAAGTGATGAGTCTGCAGATTATAATGATGATATTGATGAAGACGAACCTGATTTAAGCATAACTGATTCAGAAGATACATTAGATGAAGACTTTGAAGATGATGCAGAAGATTTTGACGGTGCAGAGATGGCGAGAAAAGCGATAGACGGACTGCAAAAGCTGTCAGGTATCTGGAAACATTCTCAAACGCAAACGCAGTTTGAACCTAAACAGGAACCTAAAGCTGAGCAAAAGCCTGAACCAAAGCCTGTTAAAGCAAAAAAAGAGCCGCAGTATACTCATTATTCACAATCCGGCACAGGTATTACGCTTGACCTTTCAAAGGAAATATCAGCAATATATGAAGCAGAAAAGAGAGAACAGCTTAAGGTACATTCCGTAAAGGTAAATGAAGAACCGCAAAGTGATATATCTGATACAAAACAGCCGGATATATTGGAGGATAATTCTGTTATTTCAAGAGAAGATGCCATGGCACCTTCTGACATAGAGGAAATAAAGAATGATTTGAAAGATATAACAGGTAATATATTTAGCGGAAAGAAAAGACGTATTATTGATGCCGTGGCTGATGACTGGGGACACACAAAGCCTATCGGAAGTGTAATTGAGGCAGTAAAAGATACAGAAACCAATGAAGTAAAGCAGCCGGCACAGCCAGTGGAGGAAGATAGAGAAAAAGAGAATCCAAACTTAAATAGCACTGAAAATACACTTGAGCAAAAAGCTGCAGATATACCGGAAAAGATTACAGATATTTCAGATAACGTTGGGGAGAAATCCGAGACAGAAATAAAGTTAGAAAAGGCAGCAAAATTGTTTGGGATAAATAGTGTATGGTCAAAGGAGGATACAGATATGGCAGAATATTCAACACCAGAGGAAGAGTTACCTACAACGAGAGCATTACACAAGACATTTAAAGATGTTTTAACCTTAATAAATGCCGAGAAGGATCCGTCACATTTTGTACTTATTGGTGAAGATACGGAAAGGATAGTTGCGGTATCAAAGAAGATAGTAAAAGTTTTAAAACAAAACGGATTTTTAAGCAAGGGAAGAATTGGCTGTATTAAGGCAAAACAGTTAAATCAGATGGATTTTGACAAATGTAAGGAACAGCTTAAAGGCAGTTGTCTTCTCGTTGATGATGCAGCAGATTTGTTTTTCCCTACAATTACAAAAATATTTGAACTTATGGATGAATTTTACGGAGATTTCATAGTTATTCTTGCGGATGAAGGAAATACACTTGACCAGATGTTCAGATTTGCACCTGCACTTGCGAAAAAGTTCAAGTATGTAATTGATATAAGCAGATATACGGCAGAGGATTTGAATTAATTATGAAGGAGGCAGATTAAGCTTATGCCGCTTAGTTCAGAAAAAGTAGTTAATGTTATAGGACATATAAACCCGGACACGGATTCAATATGTTCTGCAATCGCATATGCGAGACTAAAACGAGAGATAACCGGTGAAAATTATGTTGCTAAAAGAGCCGGTCAGATAAATGCTGAAACAAGATTTGTTTTAAAAAGATTTGGTGTATTACCACCTGACTATATGAATGATGTAAGACCACAGGTCATTGACATTGATGTAGGACGTGTAAAGGGTGTAGGAGAGGATATATCACTGAAAAAAGCATGGGAACTTATGAGGGAAGATGCTTTGCAGACACTTCCTATAGTAGACGAGTCTCAGTATTTAAAAGGACTTATCACGATAGAGGATATTGCAAAGTCGTACATGGATGTTTATGACAGCCGTGTTATCGCAAATGCGCAGACTCCATTTAGAAATATAGTAGAAACACTTGGCGGAGAGATGATATCAGGAGATTCTGACGAGATGATAAAGACGGGAAAGTGTCTTATTGCGGCGGCAAACCCTGACCTCATGGAAAGCTATATTGAAAAGGGTGACATAGTAATTCTCGGAAACAGATATGAGTCTCAGCTTTGTGCAATTGAGATGGGAGCAAAATGCATTATAGTATGTGACGGTGCACCGGTTTCATTTACAATTACAAAGCTTGCACAGGATAAGGGATGTTTCATAATAAAAACTCCATATGATACATTTACTGCTTCACGTCTCATCAATCAGAGTATTCCAATTAGATTTTTCATGAAGAGTGAAAATCTTATAACCTTTGGGCTTGGGGAGTTTCTCGATGATATTCGTGATGTCATGGCGAAAAAAAGATACAGAGATTTCCCTATATTGGATTGGAACGGAAAATATTTCGGCATGATTTCAAGGCGAAGACTTTTGGGAGCAAGAAAGAAAAAACTGATACTTGTAGACCACAATGAACCATCGCAGGCGGTAGACGGCATAGAGGATGCAGAACTCTTAGAGATAATAGACCATCATCGCATTGGAAGTATTGAGACGATGAGTCCGGTATTTTTCAGAAATCAGCCGCTTGGCTGTACAGCGACGATCATATATCAGATGTATAAGGAAAATAATATAAATGTAACGCCTGATATAGCAGGACTTTTATGTTCAGCCATTTTGTCAGATACACTTGTTTACCGTTCGCCTACCTGTACTGAAACGGACAGGCTTGCAGCAGAGGAGCTTGCCGGTATAGCCGGAATTAAAACACATGAGTATGCAATGGAGATGTTTGCGGCGGGAAGTGACCTTTCATCTAAGTCGCCTGAGGAAATATTTTATCAGGACTTTAAGAAATTTGTTGTAGGAGAGCAGACGTTTGGTGTCGGTCAGATAACAGCTATGACAAGCAAGGAACTTGAAGCAATAAAGGAAAAGCTTACGCCTTATATGCAGAAAGCTATGGCAGACCATGAGGTCTCAATGCTTTTCTTTATGCTTACGGATATATTGCAGGCGAGTACAGAGCTTTTGTACTATGGAAGCGGTGCAAAGGAGCTTGCACTGGAGGCATTTCATTTGCCAAAAGATGCTGATACCATAATTCTTAAAAATACCGTATCAAGAAAAAAACAGATAATACCGGCAATGATGATGGCATTGCAGGAAGAATAGAAAATGAAAGGCTATTCCGCCGAAAAAAAACACTCGATAATATCAAGAGCAAGCTCTTGTATAATCGAGTGTTTTTTATGGCTGAATTGTTACTTATAAAAAATATAAATTATTTGGCATCATTTATTTCAGTGTAGCCTTCAGGAATTTTAATTCCTAAAGTATCACAGTTTTCTTTATTGTAGAGTTTTGTGGGCTTTTTATCTGTCTCGATAGCCATTGTTCCGGGGTCAGCACCTTCTTTAAGGATTTTGTATGCCATCTCACCTGTCTGGTATCCGAGGTTGTAGTAGCTGATTGAAAGAGCGGCAACTCCGGCTGCACAGATTCCTTTTTCGCCTGCAAATACAGGAATTCCGGCAGGAACAACTACGTTTTTAACAGTTTCAATACTAGAAGCCATTGTGTTGTCTGTTGGAATATAGATAGTATCAACTTCAGAACATGCTGTCTGAGTAACAGACTGAATTTCATTAGAATCTGATGCTGTGTATTCTTTGTATTCAATGTTATCTTTTTTGAGTTCTTCTTCCATAAGTTTAGCCTGATAAGCTGAGTTAGCCTCTGATGAACAGTAGAGAATACCTACTTTCTTTACATCAGGTTTAATGGTAAGAATCATATCTTCCTGTTCATCTATAGGAGCAAGGTCGGCAGTTCCGGTTACATTTGTACCGGAAGTTCCGTTCCAGTCTTTTATGTTGAGTGCTGTACCGTAATCAGTAACAGAAGTACCAACGATAGGAATTTCATTTGTTGCTGAAACAGCAGCCTGTAAAGCACCTGTTGCATTTGCCATGATGAGGTCTACACCGTTTGTAACAAAACCGTTACAGATAGTAGAACAGTTTGTAGATTCGCCCTGTGCATTCTGTTCATCAAATTCAACATTACCTTCACCGAGTTTGTCAGTGAGAGCTTTTTTAAATCCCTTTGTTGCAGCATCCAATGCTTCATGTTCAACGAGCTGGCAGATACCGATTTTATAAGTTTTTTTGTCTGAGCTTCCTGAGCCTGATTTTTCATTTGAGCTTCCACAGGCTGTAAGGCTTGTCACTAATGCAGTAACAGTAAGTAATGATACTATTTTTTTTGATAATTTCATATGTGTCCTCCTTTTTGTTTGCAATGACTGTATTATAAGACATTGTGTTATCTAAAGTCAAATATAGTGCATACATTTAACGCAGAGATTGCATTATTTTTTCGATGTTTTTTTGATGTGATTTCCTATTATTTCAGATACATCTGTTATTGAGACAAAAGCTGATGTATCAACAGAGTTGATTATATTGGTCAGTTCTCTTATTTCAAAGCGTGTCAGCACGCAGTAAAGTACAATTTTTTTACCGCTTACAAGACCTTCGCCTTCCATGATGGTTACTGTTCTTCCAAGATTTTGATATATCTTGTCGGATATTTCTTTGGCATCGTTGGTGATGATAGTAGCTGCTTTAGCTTGGTTTACACCGTTTTCAACGACATCGAGTACCTTTGATGTAATGAAATACGTCAAAAGGCTGTACATCGCTCTGTCAGGACCGAAAAGAATACCTGCCACGGAATATATTACAAGGTTCATTATAAGAACCATCTGTCCTACGGCAAGACCGAGTTTTCTGTTCAGAATGATTGCTACGGTTTCGGTTCCGTCAAGGCATCCGCCAAATCTTATGATAATTCCGACTCCGATACCGAGGATAACGCCGCCATAGCATACGGCGAGGAATGTTTCTTCGGTTGCATTTGCCAATGGTGCAAATAATGATACAAAAAGTGAAAATATAATCATGCAGTATGCCGCTTTTATAATAAATATCTTGCCAAGTTTATGTAAGCCTATAAGCAGAAAAGGGATATTTAATATTATGGTCAGCATACTTAATGGCAGTTTTGTGAGATTGTTTATCATGATACCGATACCGATAATGCCTCCGTCGAGAATTGTGTTTGGTACAAGAAATTCTTCAATGGCGAAAGCCGCTATGACAGAACCGATAGATAGCATAAGAAACTCTGTTAAAATTTTTAATTTGTTTGTCATTTTACCCCTCTTTTAATGTGATAATAAAAAGGACAAAGATAATCTTTGTTACAGACACCTTTGCCCTTTGTGATTTAAAATATAGAAAATAATAATATTGCCGGCTGCACGCAGGCGTGAATAATAAAGTTATAACTGTTTACTGAATATCTGAATAATCTTTTGCTGTTGTTTTGCCGTTTTTCCAGTCATCCATCTTCTGTTTTGTAGCTTCGAGTGTATCTTTGCAGATGTCAGGAAGGTCTTTACCCCATGCAGAAGTTGCTCTGTCATAACCTTTCTGGATTGCAGCCATCATTTCATCGGCTTTTGAAGTATCGCCGCCGGAAAGAGCGATAGCCATGCTTACAAGTCTGTCTGATGTTTTGTTTACGCCCCAGTAGCCATCCTCAGAGATACTCTCCTGTGCGGCTTTGATAGTGTCAGGGTCTGCATTTTTTGCAGCTTCCTCAAATGTAGCTGAGAGATTAAGTCCTGAAACATCATTTTTTTTCATAAGGCTTGCAAGGTCAAAAGTACCCTTCTGTTTGTTCAAAAGTTTTTCTACAAGACTTTGCATAGATTCAAGGCGTGACTGCTGGTCTGCTTTTAACTTTGATATAATGGCATCTTTATTGTAAATCTGATTTGTGCTGTCGTTTTTTGTGCTCTCGCTTTTGTCAAATACAACGCCATTATTTTTGGTGTCGTTGTCAGATGTTGTTTTGTCTGCGGAAGATGTATCTTTTGTTAAAGATGAAGCAACAGCCTCTTTCTGTTTTGTATCGTCAGTTTTTTTTGTATCAACTTTGCTGTATGTATTTAATGTTGATGAAATTGCGTCTAAACTCATAGTAAGAACCTCCTTTTTCTGATTGTGCGTTCATTACATTGAAACAATATTTTCTAATAAGTATATCGTCAGTGCTGCTGATATTATTAGTGGTTTGTGCGTGTTTATGAATATAATAAAAAAGTTAATGCCACGGATTGTTCCGTTGCTATCTGTTTTTCACCGTGTACCATATTTATATAGGAAAGTTTACAAAATGTTCAATAATTTCGTGTTACATGGTTCGACACAATACTACGTCAAAACCGGGGTAATCAATTTTTGCTTTATCATATGCTTTTTTAGCTGTTTCCATATCTTCAAATATTCCAAATGTTGTCGGCCCGCTTCCACTCATCAGTGAACCGATAGCACCGTTTTCGAGAAGATAATGTTTAAGTTCATCTATAACAGGGTTTTCAGGAATGGTAACCGTCTCAAGTACATTTGAGAGTGAAGCGGCTATGTCTTTGACGGATTTTTTATCTATATATGAAATCATGGCTTTGTTGTCAGGATGATAATCAAGTTCTTCTAGGTTGAGATGTTTATATACATATGGGGTGCTTATCGAGATGTCAGGTTTGATAAGCAGTACCGGAACACCTTGAAGCGGAGTGAGTGGTGTGAGTATTTCGCCTATTCCCTCGGCAAGCATAGTTCCTTTTTTTATGCAGAAAGGCACATCAGCACCGAGTTTAACTCCGATTTCGCAGAGTTTTTCAGTGTCAAGACCGATTTCACATAATTCGTTTATGCCGATGAGTGTTGCGGCACAGTCAGAGCTTCCTCCGGCAAGCCCTGCGGCGGCAGGAATGTTTTTTGTGAGATGTATCTTAAATCCGCCTTTTATTTCAAAAGTATCTTTCATGAGTTTTGCGGCTTTATATACTAAGTTTTTTTCTGGCGGTATTTTGTCGGGAAGTTCTTTATTCATTGTAAAAATAATTTGTTCATCTGTTGTCTTTTCAAATGATAATTCGTCACATACATCTATACTCTGCATTATCATTGATAAAATATGATACCCGTTTTCAAGTTTTCCCGTCACATCAAGTGTAAGATTTATTTTTGCAGGCGCTTTTTTTGTAAAAATATTTTCCATAAATGCTCTCCTTTTAATCTAGAATTTTTCATGTATTTATTGTCGTAAAATTAACAGACTAAACTTGCTCAATCCATTTGATTTCAATGTTTAATCCAAGTTTATAAAAATTTAATACATGGTAATAATAGCATATTTTAACAAAATTTAATATGTCAAATTTGTATAACCGATATGTCAAAAATACTTTTTACATATCAGAATTGCTGTAGTTATAATAGCAGTCGAAAAAAAGTGATGGAGGTGAATATTGTGGATACTCTGGTAGAGAGTCTGATGGAAGAACTGAACTGTGAAACAGTGTTTAAAATTCCTATATTCGGCGGTATACCTGTTTATGAGTCGGTAGTCGTTACATGGATTATTATGCTTGCAGTTCTTGTACTTTGTGTTCTGCTTGTCAAAAACCTGAGTATAGAAAATCCCAGTCGTAAACAGCTTGTTTTGGAAACAGCGGTAAGTGGATTGTACAACTTCTTTAAGGGTACAGTCGGTGAAAACGGTACTGCATACATACCGTATCTTGCATCGGTGGCTATTTATATAGGAATAGCAAACCTTATAGGTCTTTTGGGATTTAAACCACCGACAAAAGATATGAATGTCACCATAGCACTTGCATTGATGAGTATTATTCTGATTGAGGTTTCAGGTATTCGTCAGAAAGGTACTAAGGGATGGCTTAAAAGTTTTGCTGAACCAATGCCTATCATATTGCCAATAAATATATTGGAAATATTTATAAGGCCACTTTCATTGTGTATGCGACTATTTGGAAATGTACTTGGTTCATTCGTAGTCATGGAGCTTCTGAAACTTGTAGTTCCGGCAGTATTACCGGCGTTTTGCAGTATGTACTTTGATATATTTGACGGTCTTATACAGGCATATGTCTTTGTATTCTTAACTGCATTGTTTATAAAAGAGGCAACAGAGACGGACTAAGATTTTTGGAAAACAGAATACATATTAAAAAATTCAAGAGATTTAAAGAGAGAGAAAAGGAGATTAACATTATGTCAACAACATTATTAGTAGCAATCGGAGCAGGAATCGCAGTTTTAACAGGTATCGGAGCAGGTCTTGGAATCGGCAAGGCAACATCTTCAGCAGTAGACGCTATCGCAAGACAGCCTGAAGCATCAGGAAAAATCAGCAGCTCACTTCTTTTAGGTTGTGCCCTTGCAGAGGCAACAGCTATTTACGGTTTCGTTATCGCACTTCTTATTATCTTACTTTTGAAATAATAGACGGAGTTGAAAGTCAGGAAGATAATTGTTGATATAGACGAAGTTTTTTTAGTGGATTGTTAATTACTGTTCGCACAATAAGTGTGAACAGTAATGGATTGTTGAAAGAAGGACAATATATGTTAAGTATAAACCCATGGAATATTTTATGGACAGTTGTAAACTTGCTTGTCATATATGCGATATTTAAAAAGTTCTTATTCCAGCCTGTTATGAATGTTATCAATGCGCGCGAGAAAATGATAAATGACCAGTTCGAGAGTGCAAAGAATGCAGAGGACGAGGCTGCTAAACTTAAAAAAGAATATCACGACAAGATTAAGACAGCAAAGACGGAGGCTGACCAGATATTAGCTGATGCTAAAGAGCGTGCTGACGAGGCTTATAATTCCCAAATGGAGGATATAAGAGTTGAGACAGAGCGTTTGAAAGAGAAAGCTAAGAGAGACATTGAGGCTCAGCATGAAAAAGCAATGCAGGCAACACAGGCTGAGATTGCAAAACTCGCCGTTGTCGCAGCAAGAAAAATTTTAGAGACAGGTGATAGCCGTGACGCAGACAGCAGTAAATAGTGCAAAGGTTTTGTACGATTTGTCGACAGACAAAGATGATATAAAAAATGCTGAAAATATTCTGTCACTTACTCCGGTTTTTAAAGAAGTTTTAGAATGTCCTATTGTAAGTTTGGACAAAAAGGAAAAAGTGGTAGATGAGATTTTTCAGAGAGCAAAACTTTCGTCCGTTGTGACAAACTTTGTAAAGGAAATGTGCAAAGTTGGTAATGCCTGCGAACTGAGTGATATTTTCAAGGCTTACTATGATTACTGGGATGAAAAAAATCATATTCTTCGTGCTGTAGTTACCAGTGCAAAGAAAATGTCGCAGGATGAAATCAAAGGTATTCGTGATGATTTGGAAAAGAAGTATCCGGGATATACTATTGAAATATCTGAAAAGGTGGATGATTCTTTACTCGGCGGATATGTGGTTAAGACAAAGATGGAAGAATATGATAAGAGTTTCACATGGCGGTTAAGCCAGCTGGAACGAAAAATGACTGGGAGGTGAATTTGTTGGGAGCTATTAGCGCAACAGATATCATATCTATAATTAAAAAAGAGATAGAAGATTTTGATTGGGACGATTCGGCAAGAGAAACCGGCGAGGTTATCTGGGTCGGTGACGGAATCGCAACAATTTATGGTATAGACCATGCAATGTATGGTGAAATCGTAACTTTTGAAAACGGTGTCAAAGGAATGGTTCAGGATATAAGACAGAATGAAATCGGATGTATTCTTTTTGGCAGCGACCTCGGCATCAAAGAGGGAACAAAAGTTGTAAGAACAAAGAAAAAGGCAGGTATCCCTGTCGGAGATGCATTCCTCGGCAGAGTTGTAAATGCATTAGGTGAGCCTATCGACGGTGAGGGAGATATAAAGGAAGATGATTATTTCCCTGTTGAGCAGGAAGCACCAAGTATTGTAGACAGAAAATCGGTTGATACACCGCTTGAGACAGGTATTCTTTCGATTGACTCTATGTTCCCTATAGGAAGAGGACAGCGTGAGCTTATCATCGGTGACAGACAGACAGGTAAGACTTCAATTGCAACAGATACTATAATCAACCAGAGAGGCAAAGATGTTATCTGCGTATATGTCGCAATAGGACAGAAAGCTTCAACAGTTGCAAAGATTGTAAATACGTTAAAGAAACATGATGCAATGGATTATTCTATCGTAGTTTCATCTACTGCAAGTGATCCGGCATCATTACAGTATATCGCTCCATATGCAGGAACAGCACTTGCGGAGTATTTTATGCATAAGGGAAAAGATGTTTTGATAGTTTATGATGACCTTTCAAAACATGCGGTTGCATACAGAGCAATCTCACTTTTGCTTGAGCGTTCACCGGGACGAGAGGCTTATCCGGGTGATGTATTCTATCTTCATTCAAGACTTCTTGAGAGATCAAGCAGACTTAGTGATGAACTTGGCGGAGGTTCAATAACAGCGCTTCCGATTATTGAGACACAGGCAGGAGATGTATCGGCTTACATTCCTACAAACGTAATTTCTATCACAGACGGACAGATATTCCTTGAGAGTAATCTTTTCTTCTCGGGTATGCGTCCTGCCGTAAATGTCGGATTGTCAGTATCCCGTGTAGGTGGTGCGGCACAGACAAAGGCAATGAAGAAGGTTGCGGGAAGTATTCGTATCGACCTTGCACAGTACAGAGAGATGGAAGTGTTTACACAGTTTTCATCAGACCTTGACAGTGCAACAAAAGCGCAGCTTGACCATGGTGAAGCACTTATGGAGTTGCTTAAACAGCCGCTTTGCAGCCAGCTCAGCCTTCATGAGCAGGTTATCACGCTTTGTCTTGCAAATGCAGGCGTATTTGACAAAGCAGGAAAGAAGAATGTAAAGAAACTTCAGATGGATATTTTGGCAGAATTTGATACAAAACATCCTGAGATTGGTAGAGAGATAGATGATAAGAAAGTGATTTCTGACGAGATGATAAAGAAAATCGTTGAGTTAGGAAAGGAAATGTCTAAGTAGAACCGGAGGAGTATTTATGGCAAATATTAAAGAGATTCAGGATAGAATGCGAAGCATTCAGGACACATTAAAAATCACAAATGCCATGTATATGATTTCCACTTCTAAACTCAAGAAGTCAAAGAAAATGCTTGCCGACACAGAGCCGTATTTCTTTGCTTTGCAGTCAGAGATGAGTCGTATTTTGAGACATTTGCCTGAATTTGAAGATATATATTTTGAATCCGATTCATCTGTAGCCAAAAAACCTGAGGAAAAGCGGGTAGGTTATATTGTAGTTACGGCAGATAAGGGACTTGCCGGTTCTTACAACCACAATATCATGAAAGCAGCCTACGAGCATCTTCAGTCTCATCCGAACAACAAATTGTTTGTTCTCGGAGAACTTGGCAGACATTATTTTGAACAGCAGGGTGTACATATTGATAAACAGTTTCATTATACTGTTCAGAATCCTTCTCTTAACAGAGCAAGAAACATATCAGGAGAACTTTTAGAGCAGTACCATGAGGGTAAACTTGATGAGATATATATTATTTATACCGCCATGGTAAACGCCGTTGCAGAGGAAGTAGAGATAAAGCAGCTTCTTCCTCTTAAAAGAGCAGATTTTACTTCTCTGCATATTCCGGTAGATGCGCCGAGAGAGGAACTTGCACTTGTTCCATCAGCAGAAGCGGTTATGGACAGAATAGTTCCGGATTATCTGGTAGGTTTCGTATATGGTGCACTTGTCGAGGCATTTTCATGTGAGCAGAATGCACGAATGATGGCTATGGAAAATGCGACAAACAGTGCAAAGGATATGTTGCATGAATTGGATATTTTATATAATCGTGCCAGACAGGCAGCTATTACGCAGGAGATAACGGAAGTAATAGCGGGAGCGAAGGCACAGAAACGCAAAAAGAAGAGATAGTGTGCGAAACCGGCTGTAAGCTGTGCTGCTTGCACAATCTAATAAAAGTTTGCAAAGGTTTCGCAGAGATTTATATAAGTTGAATGTTGAAAGATAAAATTATTAACGGAGGCAGAGATGAATACAGGAAAAATCGTACAGGTTTCAGGACCTGTTGTGGATGTTGAATTTGAAAATGATGACCTGCCGGCAATCAGAGATGCATTGGAAGTAATGAATGGCGATAAAAAATGCGTTATGGAAGTTGCACAGCACATAGGAAATCACATTGTACGCTGTATCATGCTGGCAGCCAGTGAAGGTCTTTGCAGGGATATGGAAGTTGTTGCAACAGGAAGCGGAATTAAAGTTCCAGTTGGTGAAGATACTCTTGGTCGTCTTTTTAATGTACTTGGACAGACGATTGACGGAGATAAACAGCCTGAGGGCGAGGCTAATTGGGAGATTCACAGAGAACCGCCTACATTTGAGGAACAAAATCCTGCTGAGCAGATACTTGAGACAGGTATCAAGGTAATAGACCTTCTCGCACCATATGCAAAAGGTGGAAAAATCGGTCTTTTCGGTGGTGCCGGTGTAGGTAAGACAGTACTTATTCAGGAGCTTATCAGAAATATTGCTACTGAGCACGGCGGATATTCAATATTTACCGGTGTCGGTGAGCGTTCGCGTGAGGGTAATGACCTCTGGACTGAGATGAGAGAATCAGGTGTTCTTAAAAAGACTGCCTTAGTGTTCGGTCAGATGAATGAGCCACCTGGAGCACGTATGCGTGTTGCTGAGACAGGACTTACAATGGCTGAGTATTTCAGAGATGAAAAACAGAAAGATGTGCTTTTATTCATTGATAACATTTTCCGTTTTACACAGGCAGGTTCAGAGGTATCAGCACTTCTTGGTCGTATGCCTTCAGCCGTAGGTTATCAGCCAACACTTGCAACTGAGATGGGTGAACTTCAGGAAAGAATCGCATCAACAAAGAACGGTTCCGTAACATCAGTACAGGCGGTATATGTACCTGCCGATGACCTTACAGACCCGGCACCTGCAACGACATTTGCACATCTTGATGCGACAACAGTATTGTCAAGAAAGATTGTAGAGCAAGGTATTTATCCGGCGGTTGATCCTCTTGAGTCATCATCAAGAATACTTGAAGCTGATATAGTAGGTGAGGAACATTACAATGTAGCCAGAGAGGTTCAGGGAATTTTGCAGAAGTACAAAGAATTGCAGGATATTATCGCAATTCTCGGTATGGAAGAGCTTGCAGACGAGGATAAGACAGTAGTATTCAGAGCAAGAAAGATACAGAAATTCCTTTCACAGCCATTCCATGTAGCTGAGAACTTTACAGGCATTAAAGGTGTTTATGTGCCAATTGAAGAGACAATCCGTGGATTTAAGGCAATTCTTTCCGGAGAGATGGATGAGTACCCGGAAAATGCTTTCTTCAATGTCGGAACAATTGATGATGTCCGCAAGAAAGCAGAAACTATGAAGGACGCAGAGTAAACAGAAGTATTAAGTTACTGTTCATTTGTATGCCGGACACTTTCTGTCAGGCTGTGCATAAATGACTATAACCGGAAATGAGGGAATATGGCTAATTCGTTTTATTTAAAAGTTATATCTGCAAACAGAATATTTTTCTCAGGAAGATGCGAATCTATAGTAGTACCTGAATTTGACGGAGAAAAAGAAATTCTTGCTCATCATGAAAACATGGTAATTGCAATTAACCGTGGTGATATGCGTTTTAAACCGGAAGGTGAGAATGAGTGGCAGGAAGCTGTTGTGGGAATGGGACTTGTTGAGATAATGAATAACCGTGTAACTTTGCTTGTAGAAACAGCAGAGCGTCCGGAGGAAATAGATATAGCCAGAGCTCAAGAGGCGAAGGAGAGAGCGGAAGAGCAGATGCGCCAGAAGCAGAGTATTCATGAATACTATCATTCCAGAGCTTCTCTTGCAAGAGCAATGGCTCGTATCAAGGCAGCAAGTGCCAAAAGATAATAAATAGGTGGACAAAACAACATAAATAAATATGAATAAATAAAAAGAGATGTTATCCTGAACAATGATATGATTTCATTGAGGGAGACATCTCTTTTTTAGTCATGAACTGTCCAAATTTAATTTTCAATAAGCATATTTATCAGTTTTGATACGGCGATACTTGTACCACGGCTCATATCCTGAATAAGACATATCTCTCTTTCAGGTTCATGTTCAATAAGCGGTATCTGAAGAATATCACCGGTTTCAATGACAGGTCTTGCAAGTTCCTCAGGGCAGAAACCGATTCCAAGATTGTGTTTTACCATTGGAATTATCTGGTCTGTTGTTGCTGCCTCTATATCAGGAGTAAATTTAAGATGATTATCGAAAAAATACTGGTGATGTGAGTCGTGGGTAGCGGTTCCGTCAGTAAGTGAAATAAACGGGATATTTAAAAGGTCGTGCAGGCTTTGTCTTTTTTGTGCGATTTCATTAAAATCTCTACCGCAGATGAGCACTTCTTTAAAAGGGTAAAGAGTAGTCATATGCAGTGGTTTTTTATATTCAACAGGAGTTGTGATAACAGCAAAATCAACAAGACCTTTTTCGAGAGCCGAAACTGCCTGTGGCGCGGAATGATTTGAAATCCTAAGTCTTACATGAGGGTATTGCTTGTGGAATTTTTCCAGTTTGGGCAGCAGATAAAGTCTTAATGCAGTTTCGCTGACACCGATTGAAACCATACCCGTTTCGAGACTTTTGTTTCGTATAAGTTCGTTTTCGCCTGTAGTGAGCTGAGCCATCGCAACAGCCACATGGTCATAAAGCTGTTTTCCTTCAGGAGTGAGTTTGACTCCTTTATGGGAGCGGATAAGTAATTTACATCCGAGTTCACTCTCAAGTATATTCATATATCGTGTAATATTTGGCTGGTTATTATTTAAAGCTTCAGCGGCTTTTGAAAAACTTTTGTATCTTGCAACATAAAAGAAAATTCTATAGTAATCTAAAGTCATATAATACCTCGTTTTTTGTAGTACAATCGTATTTAATATCTTACTTATACTAAACAAATTTAATTTTTTTTGCAACATTTGCATACAAAAAATGTCTTATAATATAAGAGGAGTTTTTAGTATGACAAAATTATTTTAGGAGGGAAAGTCTATGAGAGTATACAATAATAAAAATAATTTAGGACGCAGTATTACGGACAAAAACTTTGTTATGAGAGTTATAACATTAATTTTAGCGGCGGTGACAGCAGTTGTTATATTTGTTAAACCACAAGGCGCAGCGGCGGCACAGAAAAAATCGAAACAGGCAGAAGGCGGCGTGAATATGAGCCTGAAAAATGGTGTTCTTACCGTAAAAGGAAAAGGTGCGATGTGGGATACAGTCAGCCGGACAGCGTACAAAAAGAATAACATTAAGAAAATTGTAGTTAAAGAAGGTGTTGAATCACTTCCGAGAGATGTATTTAAGGACTGTAAGAAAGTTACCAGTATAAAAATAGCATCTACAGTTAAGAGAATAGGAATTCATGCGTTTGCCAATACAGGAATAAAGAGCATCACTATTCCTAAGTCTGTTAAAAAGCTTGGCTCAGGTGTATGCGATGGCTGTACTAAACTTGAGACAGTGACAATGCCCGGTGACATTGACGTGATTAAGATAAATCCGAGAAAAGATTACATAACAGGGTTGTTTTATCTGAAAGGCGATTATGTTTCATCGCAGCCGCTAAAAAAAGTTAAGTTTACAACAGCATTAAATACAGACATTTTACCTAGAGTTGGAGCATGTGAAAATTATGAGATTTCACAGAAGGATTTAAGATTCAAGAGTATTGACGGAATGATTTATACAAAAGACGGAAAAACACTTGTGAGGATACCGCTTGGAAGAAAAAAAGCTGTTATATCAGACAAATGCACCACAGTTTCTATGGGAAGTTACAGCCATGAGCTTATTGATTTTTCGCACAAATTTTTAAGTGAAATTGTATTTCCGAAGTCGGTTTCAAGTGTAATAGAAGACCAATATGACAAAAAGTTTGATTATAATGATGAAAGACGTGAGGACTATTATGAATGTAAAGATATAAAAGTGACATTGAATTCAGATTATCTTGATAATGAGTCAATACAGAGATTGTGGATATCAAATGAATATTGGAAAAATTCATTGAAAGACGAATTGTTCAGAAGAGAATTTGCAAAATTAAATGAAAAAGATGAACATATGATGATGCTTGCTGACGGCTATCTTTGCACTTATATTTTGAATGATGCACCCGAGGGAACAAGCACAGTGCTTCAAAATCTGCTTATACCGGATAATGTAAAAACAATTGGAATGCAGGCATTTAAAGATTATTATATGAGGTCGGTAATACTTAGCAGTAGTGTACAGAAGATAGAAAATAACGCTTTTAATGCAGATTATTCGCCGGATAGTAAAGTTTCAAATACAAAAGTGTATGTGAAAGGAAATAATATTTTGATGGCAGAAAAGGTATTTGGGACATATCAGAATTATGAAATAATTATGTATTAAAAAAGATTATATGACTGATGGTTAATTTTGTTTTTTATGTATACAGACGCATATAAAATAATGGTTATGTGTGCGGAAATGGAGGCTGTTATGAGTATAAAAAAATATAATAAAAAAAGTGTAAAAATAAGAAATATAATTATAATGTTTGGAATATTGACGGGGTTGTTTTGCAGCTTAAATTTTTTTATGCCTAAGACAGCATCGGCAAAGCAAATAAGTTCAAAATTAAAAAACGGAGTATTCACGGTTTCAGGGGATGGAGACATGTTATCATATGCCGCACCAAAAGCGGCACAGAAAAAGAAAATTAAAAAAATAGTTGTAAAAAAAGGTGTCACAAGCATACCGGAAGATGCTTTTAAAGATTGCAGTAAGGCATCGAATATAACAATAGCTTCTACCGTAAGAGTTATTGGAGCGAGGGCATTCTTTAATACTGGAGTAAAAAAGATAACAATACCTAAAACAACTGAGTCTATAGGACAAGCGGTACTTCAGAATTGTAAGAAGTTACAGGAAGTTACAATGCCGGGACACTTTAATTCAATAGGTGTCAAAAAAAATAAAGAAAATCTTGTTTGTACGTTGTTGTTGGGAGAAGGAAACTCAAATATTGTAAATAAAGTTAAGTTTTCAACTGATTTTAATGCTGATGGATTGACAGATATAGGAGACTGCAAAAATTTTGAAGTTTTATCAACAGATTCAAAGTATAAAAGCATAGACGGATGTATATATACAAAAGATGGAAAGACACTCGTAGCAATACCTTACGGAAAAAGCGAGGTAAAAATTGCAGAGGGATGTGAGGAAGTAAGAGTAAGCAGTTACAGCTATGCTTCATACCGTTATGTCAATTCGAAAGCGGTGTATAGTGGCTATAACGGCTGCGGTCAGTTGAGAAAAATAACATTCCCATCAACATTTAAGACACTCTCAACAGATGATAATATTTCTGTTTATGCAGGTAAAAGACAGCAGAAATATACGGATATTCAGATTGAGTTAAATACGAACTATATTGACGAGGACTGCGTAAAGTTATTTTGGAATTCAAACCAGCTCTGGAGAAAATCGCTGGCGGCTGAATTGGAAAGAATAGGATGTGTTACGATAAAAGATAACATGGTGATTCTTGAAGATGGAGGATTGTGCGGTTATATAGGAGAGAGTGAAAACGTTGAAATAACAATTCCCAATAATGTAAAGTATATATGTGAGAACGCTTTTAACTCATTATCGGACGCAACAGTTCAAAACTTTTCAATAAAGTCCATAGTATTAAATGATAATATCGAAGAAATACCGGTAGGAGCATTTTGCGGAAATAAAAATATAAAAGTGTATGCGAAGAATAATTTAAGAATATGGAATTATGCTTTTAAGAATTGCGGAAACTATGAAATCGTAAAACTTGGTTAAAAACTTTCCGTTTTTTGAGGTTTTATGCAACAAAATCGTTATGGCTTTCGTTATAGAAAGCAAAGGGCAGAAAGAAGATAGTAGTGTAGAGATATGCAGCATCAGATTTGGAGGTATTATTAAAAGAATGGTTTATAAAAGAACAATTTATAAAAAAAGAATATTTCTGATGTTGTTAATCGGAATGCTATGCATAGTACCGATTAAAGCAAAAGCATCTAATGCCGATAAATGGCAGAAAGAATGGGACAGTCTTTGTTACGGGATGGAACAGGATGCAAAAAAGCTGTTGGAAAAAGAAATAACATCTGAGAAAGAGGACTTAAGCAGTGAAGAAAAATCAACGACAATAAAAAATTTTGATGTAAGTAATGCAATTCCAATGTGGACATTGTATTCTGATTTGACAATGCTTTCTGATTATCATAAAAACAATAATGACTTTTCAAAATTGATTAAATGGGATAACAGATGGTATATTCCCGCAGAAACTATTACAGGTACATATGCATCGATATTATTGCAGAGAGAAAAGGATGGCTATCATATTTACGGGCAGTATTTTGATAAAGATGATAATTACATTGCAGATAACGCAAGTGAAATAAAGGAAAAGATTAAGAAAAAATTGCCTGACACGGAGATTGAACATGTAATGAATGTTTCAGTGCCTTTTTATAAAATTAACCTTATATATATAAAACAGTCTGACGGAGAAGAAATGGTTATTCCATATCAGGCAGATGGAGCAGACACATTGGATAATATTGGTGAAAAAAGCGGGACTATGTATTCTGTTTCAAAGTTTATATCGGATATGGAGAATGTATATCAAGAATATACGGAAGAAGAATTAGAAAAGACAGTACAAAAGAATAAAGAGGAAATGACTCTGGGAGGTGCTTTGGAGCCAAAGAAGAAAGTGTCTCAAGTGAAAGAAAAAAATACGGGAAATTCAGCAAGATATATTATATTTGCGACAGGCATAGCGATAATAGCGGTATTTGGCGTAATAGTGTACATCAAAAAGGTAAAATGAAAAATATTTGTGATTTATTGCAATCATCAGTCTCACATGATAAACTTATTTATTGGAAAAATTGTTGTCAGCTGCACTATAAGAGTGGACAGTGACGTAAAAGTTCTTTATATTTAATATTTTGCATAAAATATGGGAACTGTTACTTAAAGAAAAAGGAAATGAGGATTAGCTATGAGACTTGTATTAGTTGCGATTTTTTTGATATTGTATACGATATTTACTATTCCGATGGCTCTTGTGCTGTGGATAATCGGAAAGTTTGATGAGAGAAAGAAAGAGGTTGTTGCACAGGTATGTGTAAAAGGCGGTTTTAAGGCAATACTGTTCCTGTCGGGTGTCAGACTGACGGTTAAGGGAAAAGAAAATATTGTGAGAGACGGGGCGGCATTATATGCCTACAATCACAGAGGTTTTTTTGACATCTTAGTTGGATACACAACAGCACCTATGCCGACAGCATTCATCTCAAAAAAAGAGATTGAAAAGGTGCCGATGATTTCGTGGTGGATGAAACAGATGAACTGTTTATTCCTCGACAGAGAAAATATAAAAGAGGGAATGAAAACTATTCTTCAGGGAATTGAACTTTTGAAAAACGGAACATCTATATATATTGCACCGGAAGGAACAAGAAATAAGGGCGAGGAACTGCTTGAATTTCATGAAGCCAGCTTCAAGCTTGCAGACAAAGCAAAATGTCCTATAATTCCGGTTGCCATAAACAATACGGATGAAGTATTTGAAAAACATCTTCCTTGGATTCACAGCGCACATGTAACTATAGAGTATTGTGAGCCGATTTATATGGAAGATATGGAAAGAGCAGAGAAAAAACATGTTGGTGAAAAAGTGAGAGAAATAATCGGCGAAAAAGTGAAAGCCAACAGATAGATATTATGGTAATAAAAATATGACTACTTTTTATAAAGGGTACATTAGTTAAAAGACTGGTGTACCCTTATTTTTTTGTAGTGAGGGGATATATTGTGTTGGAGAATTTATTGTGTTGAGGTGCAGTTTATTTTATTAATACATCATATTATTTTATTTATATGATATTTATTTAGAAATAAATATCAGTGAAAAGACATTGTATAAATCATACAAAAATAAAAATTAAATCTGTGAAAAATTACGATAGAAATAGACCGGGTAACCTGATATTATGTCAACAAGGTTTTAAAGGAATTATCAATTCTTCAATTTAATTTGATATTATAAAGTCTTATAAATCTTATTTCAGAAACATTCACAAAAACAAAATCAAAGTAACATTCAAACACATTCACGATTGAAAACACCATAAAAACTAGGTATAATGGAGGAAAAAGAATGAGTAAAAACTATAGAGAGAAAGAATATAACAATAGCAATATCAGCAGTACACCGTATGATGATGTGTTTCGTACAATGTTAAACGATTGCACCAGATTTATATTGCCGCTTTTAAATGAGATATTTGGTGAGCATTACGACGGCACGGAAAAAATAGTGTTTGCAAATGACTATCATTTCAAAAATATGCAGGACGGAGCAGAAGAAAAAATAATCACAGATTCGAGTTTCAAGGTAATAAGTAAATGGGGAGAAAAGAAATATCATCTGGAATGTCAGGCTACAATAGATAACAGTATGATAATACGTTTCTTTGAATATGACTCACAGATAGCACTTGACGACGCAACCATAGAGAAAGAGGGAAAAACAGAAGATGGCAAAAAGAGTGGTGGAGTTTTAACAGTAACATTCCCGCATTCAGCAGTATTATTTTTACGTTCAAATGAAAACACAGGTGATGTAATGAAAATGAAATTTGTCACACCCGGTGGCGAGTTAGACTACGAGATACCTATTATAAAAATGCAGAAGTATACATTGCAGGATATATGGAACAAAGAAATGTATTTGTTAATACCGTTTTACATATTTACACATGAAGCGAATTTTCCGAAATATAATGAGGATGAGACAGAATTAAAAGAACTTGTGGAAGAGTTTGAAGAAATCTGTGCTAAAATGGAACAGCTGGTACAGGAAAATAAGATGACGGAACTTGAAAGCAGAATAATAGTAGAACTGTCAAAAAAAGTAGTAGATAATATAGCGAAAAAGTATAAAAAAATCAGGAGAGGAGTTGACGTAATAATGGGAGGAAAAGTAATAGAAACGGAAGCGAAGAAGATGTATAACCGTGGAAGAAACGAAGGTGAAAATAAAAAATTAAAAGACCAGATAAAGAAGAAGCTTGCCAAAGGTAAAGGTATCGCACAGATAGCAGATGAAATAGAGGAAAGTGAGGAGACTGTTTTAGAACTGATAAAGCAGATTGAGGCGGAAAAACAGGTAATATAAATAGATTTAGCTGTAGTGAAATCTACGGCATAAGGTAGCTTCAAACACTGTTTAAAAAGTAATAGCCACAGAATATCACCTGTTATAGACATAAGAAACATGTGGCAGGGAGATGAATCAAATCAGTTTAAAGAAACAAATATCGTTTACGATTACAATGGAAGAGTATACTATATAACAGACAGTGGAGATAAAATAGAATTAGTATACGAAGGCTATGATAAAAGTAGGGACAGTCAAAGATAGGGATTTCATTTTAAATATCATAATAAAAGGATATTCAGGATGCCATTAAAGGCAGATATGCGTATATTTACAAATGTGGCACGGAATTCAAAAAATGGAACATAATGTATAAAAAAAGAACCAGTATAGAAAGAGTGAATAGACATATAGATCGTGATTTTGAATTTGAAAAGTATACAATTCGTGGATTAAAAAAATGAAGATGTTTTTGAGCATGACATTTATAATACAGTTTACGTTAGCAAAGGCAGAAATAAAGTCAGGAATAACAAAAGGGCTGGCAGGGTATATTGCCTAAAAAACTACACTAATGCTATAATTAAACGGGATTTAGCAAATTTTTTTTAAAAATTTCAAAAGGTTTAAAATGAACATAATTTAAATTTCTTTTTCAAATAATTTATGGTATTTTAGTTGGAAAGAAACTTCATTTAAGCGAAATTGCTAGTTCTTTAAATAAAGATATCACGCTAAAAAAACAATTAACAGGCTTTCAAGAAGTCCTTTTGCCTTTAATCAAAGGGAAATTGTTATGGAGAATTATATTTCAGAAGTAAAAAAAGATAAATGAAGAACAGGTGGTTATTGTCATTGCTAATTTGGATATCACGAAGCCTTGTACTGTTTATAGAACCACTGGTACTCCTTGTGATTGTAACCTCGTTCTAAATAAACTATCATGCGGGAACTAACTGCTTAACAAATATACAAAGAGACTATGGTTGTAGCTTCTCTAAAAGCCTCAAACAGCAGGAGAATAAAAACAATTCAAAGTATCTTCAATAGTATAGCATAAGACCTTGGAGAGGGTCTATAAACTCTACCACTTTATAATATGAGGATAATAATTTAAATGGATAAAGAAAAACATAACAAGTTAATAGATTCAGTTGCATATATTATATGGTCATTATCACTTTGGATGCTGAGTTATTATCAATTATTGAGATGTGAGTTTCAAGGTATAAAAGAAGGATATGTCAAAGCATTATATTTTTGGGTAGTATCAGCCGTTATTTTGTATGGAAATTCAAAGAGTGAATTGACGCATGAGATATTTAAAAGTTGTTTTATTTTAGTTGGATCTTCTATATTTGATGCGTTTTATAATTCTAAAGGAACATTTGATAACTTCATAAAACATTTGATTGTGTTTTTGGTTTATCAAGCTTTGGGGTACATGGTAATTGCATTTTTGAGTTATTCAAAAAAATTACATGGAAGATATGCTAAAAGGTTAGCGTTATTACATTTAAGTATTTTGGGTATAACTTATTTGTTATTTAAATGGAATCTATATATTTCGCTTATTTTAGCAGTTATAATAAATTTGATAATTGGATATAGATATTATCTATTTAATGGAGAAGAACAAAAGCTAGAAGAAAAAAAGATTGAGCAAGAACGAAAAAAGGTGGAAGAAGATAGAAAAAACGTAGAAGATTTAAAGAAAGCATATAAAAAATGCCAAGAGAAAATATTGGATTTGGAGAGTAAGAATAAAAAATTGCAAGATAAAGTTAGAATTTATGAAAATAAAAAGAGAAGAAATAAAAGAAACAAAAGAAGGTCTAAATATTTATAGGTAACTAAGTATAACACCAGTTTACAACTTTATAAATGATAGACTTGCTGATAAATGAGCTGTTTTAAAGCCTTTGTCATAGCATTTGATTTTATATGTGTTTCGATATTTTTCACGAAAGTGGCAAAAAATATCTGACTGCGAATACCCTGACTTAATTCAAAACGAAACTCCTGTACACTTTTTGTACGGTACTTAGAAAAATGTTCGTTCTGATAGGGCAGAATCTTCATGTCACAGTAGCTGATATTGATTAGGTTGACCAGCATTTCTATTCCTTTGCAACTTCGCACCATATAGTTACAAAGAGACCAGAATGTTTTCTGCTCATAGTAGCTTGTTTCAATATTCCAGCGAAATGAATATAACAACAGTGGCAGTAACATAAGCAAGAACTTCCCTGTTGCCGAAGATATTGGTGAGAACCCAGCGGACACCGGTATAATAAGCACCGATCTTTTCATTGGATAATGTAAAATCTGCCTCAACCGAAAGACATTTCCCATGTTTTGCAGGACGTCCACGCCGACCGGTACGTGCAGGTGCAGGATCATACATGACAGAATCAATCCTTACATTACCAATCAGATCCAGGTTTGGATATTCATCAACAATGGATACAAGGTTCTGTTTTGTATACCAGCTATCGCACAGGATGATGACATGTTCTTTGCTGTGAAATTCAGGCATAACCTGCCGAATCATGGATGCTGCAAGTTCCAGTTTGGATTCTTTTTTCTGCCACATACGGTAACCAAGGGGAACTGAAAGATAAGATACCTTATCCCTATTCCAAACGGGCACGCAGAGCATGACACTCACAAAACAGTGTCCATTCAGATAATTGGACCCGTTGTGTGCGGCATGGTCAAACAGTTTTGAAACATTTTCAAATTTTGTGCCAAATTTAGATACCATCGTATCATCAACACACAGAAATACCGGCTGCGTCTGCAATGAATCCGGTATCAGCTTTAAAGCAATCCGGGCAGTGGTATTCATAAATTTGGAATAATCAACCTTTGCATAGGAACATGCATAGTAAAATGCAGTCAATGACTTTTCCGTTATTCCGGATAAAAAATGCTTATACAGAAAACGGATGGAATGTGCTGATTCCAATGCCAGTATGGATAATATCAGCAGAAACAGGGTATCTGCTGTCGGAACAGAAAAAGTTTCAAAATAAATTAAAAAATATTGATGAAGTCTACCAATTAGTGTTTTTTCGTTGTATAATGTTTTTGTCGTACAGGGTCACTTTCCTTTGTAATGTTTTAGGCAAACTCATTATACATCAGAAAAACCTGTACGACATTTTTTTATGAAAAAGTTGTAAAGTGGTGTTGAATACCTAACATATGATAAATTCCCCATTCCGTAAAGTGTATCTCCAATACTTTTCCGTTAGCAAGATAATATCGAAAACAAGTTGGAATAAGATATTTATTTGCAAAATCTCTATATAATTTCAAACTAATTTCTGACCAAGGGGGCATTTCTGATAACTCCAATAATTCATCTACTTGTAACATATATCTCCTTCCTTTATATAATCGAGTAGGAGGGAAAATTAAATAAATTTTCCCGACCTCTCACACCACCGTGCGTACCGTTCGGTACACGGCGGTTCAATCAACTTAACAAGTGACACGCCTTTCGGTGTAGTAATCTAACATTGAGACTAATCCAAATCGGGTTAGTCTTTCTTTGTTTATTGCAAAATTCATAACTCTACGCTGACACACATACGCTATTCGACTGCCTGTATATGCTGTAATCCAAGCCGTATCCTTATCAACTCCAAGTTTCATCAGATTCTTTATACGATTCTGCGGAGTTTTCCATTGCTTCCAGATACACATTCGGAGTCTATATCTGATATGTTTATCCATTTCTCTACAGAGCGTTTTCATATTACCTATCTTGAAGTAGTTAATCCACCCTCTTATTAGCTGATTAAGTTTCTCCACCTTATAGCTGTTGCTAACCCCCCAGCTACGACATGTGAGTTCTTTCATCCTCTTCTTAAACTTCGCTACCGATTTTGCATGTGGCTTCGCCTTAAACTGATGTGCCCTTGAATCAAAGTAGAACCCGAATCCAAGATATTTAAGTCCTTGTGGTTTATCCACTTTACTTTTGGTTATGTTGACCTTAAGCCCCAGTTTTTCTTCAATAAATCGTGAAATATTTCTCATAACTCTGTTAGCTGACATTTCACTTCTGACCATGATAATGCAGTCATCTGCATATCTCACAAAGTTAAGCCCTCTCTTTTCCATTTCCTTGTCAAGTTCATTCAGCATAATATTTGCCAATAATGGCGAGAGATTTCCTCCTTGTGGTGTTCCCACAACGGAATCCTCATATTCATCATCAATCATGATTCCACTGACCAGATACTTTCTTACAATAGAGATAACGTCTCCATCCTTGATAGTACGTCCTATAATGGTCATCAGCTTATCATGATTCACTGTGTCAAAGAACTTTTCCAAGTCAATGTCTACAATCCAATCATTACCATCGTTCATTATGTCTAATGCTGTTAGGATTGCCTGCTGTGCACATCTGTTTGGTCTGAATCCATAACTGTGGTCATGGAACTGTTCCTCATAGATTGGTGTTAAAACCTGTGCTATGGCTTGTTGTATAAATCTGTCTGTTACTGTTGGTACTCCCAGGTTTCTCACACCGCCATCAGGCTTTGGTATCTCCACTCTTCGTACCGGCTGGGGTTTATATTTTCTTGTCCTCAACTGTTCTTTGATGATTTCGCCATTCTTTACAAGGTGCTCCTTTAGTTCTGTGTACTTCATTCCGTCCACTCCCTCTGCACCTTTATTTCGTACGACTT